>WNFE01002544.1_pt1 | contig 16788 bp, 21 predicted proteins | sample 5400451 | NCBI WGS metagenome assembly WNFE01 (sample SAMN13153344, study PRJNA577476) | soil metagenome | isolation source: 200 cm saprolite under Douglas fir tree site 2 hole 2 | place: USA:California | collected 2015-04-18 | reverse complement strand
GCGCTTAAAGAGCTAACCGGCCAGGTCAGCGTTCCGGTGATTGCCAAGGAGACAGGGGCCGGTGTCTGCCGCGAACAGGCTCTGCTGCTGCGTGATTGCGGTGTTGCTGCTATCGATGTGGGAGGCGCTGGCGGGAGTAGTATGCCGGCGCTGGAGGCGGCACGATCGCAAGCGCATGGCGATGAGAAGGCAAGGAATATCGGTCAGCTTTACCGGGATTGGGGCATAGCCACACCTGTTCGTCGAAGCAAGCGTGGCAGGTCTGCCTTTGATTTCTACAGGAGGTGTGCGTAATGGCCTGGATATAGCCCGCGCACTCGCCCTGGGAGCTACACTCGTTGGTATAGGTTTTCCTTTCCTCAAGGCTGCAAGCGAGAGTTACGAGGCAGTTTGCGAACTGCTCGAGAGGGTTGTAGCCGAGCTTAAAGTGGCGATGCAACTGAGTGGGGCGGCTAACATCAGCCAGTTACAGCAAGTAGATATTGTTGTTACGGGGGAGATGCGCAACTGGCTGACGATGCGCGGATTTGAGGAGACGTTGAAGGCGATGGCGCAACGCAGGTGGGCGAGGATGCAGCTCGCCTGATCACCTTTTTGGCAGGCGAAGATGCTGGATGGGTCACCGGTCAGATTATTCACTCGACCGGTGGGTTCTGATTCTGCAAATAGAAGTTGAGCATGGGTGCGCTTTCTGCTGCTATCATGTGCGCATGGCCTGGGACATCGGGTGGAGCCTGGTTGGAAACCTGATCTCCACCACGTTGCTTCGCCAATATAGAACACATGGACTAAAGTTTGCGATGACTCATGTCCCAGTTTCACACGCGAATGAGGCGACAGAGGTCACTGTCCGGGCTGCACTGTCAGCGTGTATGTCACCTCCGTAGTGAACGGAAAGAAGGGCACATCTGCCTTAAAGTGAACCGTGTGCATCCCTGGACTCAGCGGCGTCAGTATAATCCAGAATCCATCGGCTACTGCGCGGCTGGTCAGCGGGCATGATCCATTTGCCGGACAGAGTCCAAAGGGGTTTCCAGCCACCGTTGTAAAGGTGAATGGTGGGGATACTGCCCGGTAATTCGGCAAATTTTGCAATTTCACCCCGTCGACATCAGCCTTTAATGTTGCATCTGAATCAAGGGCGTGATTAGCCTGGGCTGTGGCGCAGGCTAGCAGGTCAGCATCACTCGTGCCGTCTGGTGGGCCAGGAATGAGACATGACTGTCCAGGCGTCATCATTTGTTGCGCTTGCGCTTCTGCAACCGACCATTCTACATTGAAGACCGGGAACAGAATCGTCATCCCGACAGGGACGGTGCATGAGCGGGTTTCCGAGCCTTTGGCCGTCTCAGCTAAGAACGTTACTCGACTCCCCGGTTTGTCTGGTGTACAGATATTAAGAGTGGTCTGTTGGAATGCGAACTGCCACCATCGTGCACTCCACTGGCCATACGTCAGTCCATGCGGCCTGGATTGTATTGGGAAAACGCCCGGGTTTGAATTACGCGCAAATACCGCCGGCGTCGACATGATAAGCGCTATAACCACCATAACCACTGCCAGGCTGCTTCGCCAGTACTTCACACTGACTTTCATGACTATCTACCTCCTTTTTGTTGAGGGTACGACCTGTTCCAAGTCGTCCGAACGGTTGCCAGTTAATACGCACTACACAAATACACAAAAATTGCCAGAGAAAGAGTTGCTACCACAGAAAGGAAATGCCGGATCGAAGGTTGATTGTTGAGGCTAAGAGGTGCAAAACATGCGCTGATATTTCCTCAACAGGCTAAGTATAGGAGGAGAGAGGTTGGTTATTGGTTGTGAATTTGGTAAAGATAAGACTATCAATAGATCAATTCGGTTTAGATTATGTCACTTTTTTATACAAATGAAAATAAGCAGAAGTATAACAAAACGTCGAGGAATAGTAGGGTTTCTGGCAAGTAAGCCGCATCCTAGTAAAGATGCTGCGGGTGCCTACATTAACTCCCGCAGTTCTCCAGGCGTATTTACATTGATGAAAGAGCGCAACTGAGGATCAACCTCGCGCAGTTGGGCCTCTTCAATGTACTGCACGTGGGCTGCTTCTAACAGACAACGGAGGTCGTGCCGCCCCTGCTGTAGACGCTGCTCGATCGATGGGAGTATGGAGCGCGGGTAAACAGCCAGCAAAACCTGTGGGACATTATTTACCAGGGGAACAAGCAAGGTATGTGTGTCGAGTGCTTGAACTTGTGTAAGTAGTAAGGAGAACAGAGCGGGCTGGACAAAGGGCATATCCACGGCAACAACCAGCGCATGCGATGTATGTATTGCGCTCAAGCCGCTATACAATCCCATCAACGGGCCATAATCGGGTACTTTATCGTATGCAATGCGCACGCCAGGCAAGCTATAGCCTGCAGCATGCGCCTGGTCACGAGCAACAATCACTATCTCTGTACAACAGGCAACCAGTACAGAGGCAAGGTGCTCAACGAAGGTAACTGCTTGATCGCCCGGAAGCGGCAGCAGGGCCTTATCTTTACCCATGCGGCTGCTACGGCCTCCGGCCAGTATGATGCCAGTGGTGATCGAGTGATAATCATGCACAGGCCATGCTACCTACCTGGATGAGGCTGCCTTGCGCTTGGTGCTCTTTGGTATGTACTTTTCACGTTTCTTGTATGCCAGGTAGTTGGCCTGTTCCTTGGGAAACTTGCGTACAAGATAGACGATCCAGACAATAGCCCAGGCCAGCAAAGCAGCAAGCCAGAGGTAACGCCAGAAACGCCAGGCGAAGAAGTATTCGTACAGGTAAGCGCGTGCAAAGATCAGCGGATAGCCAATGATGCAGATGACGGCAAACCAACCAAGGAAGCGATCGAGCATATACTTGATGATCTGCTTATCTTTGACGAAACGCTTACGGCCTTCTACAGAATAATAAAAGCAAAGCAATAGACTAGCGCTACAAAAGATGAGCCACGCGACATAAAAATGAAATGTCTCCGGTGGAGTCCCCGCAGTGGTGGAAGTTGCTGCAACGCAGTTGGTTGCACTGCATGGGTCTGTAAATAACCATTGAATCAGGTTAAAATGCATAGCGTTCCCGCCCCTTCATCATGACATGTATCTTTAACGTTGGTGACAATGATAGCATGGTTAGGGCTAAGAGTCTATAGGTCCGTTCATTTTTTCAGAATTTTTCCCCTACGCGGCTCATAGAACGGTTCGCATATCCGCATCAGGTTGTATAATGGAAGACATCAGTTGGTAGACATTTGGAGAGAATGCCTGTCACCCTGAGCGCAGCCTGCGGGTCTGGCTCGCCGGGCGCAGAGATCCTTCGCGGAGTTTACCCTGAGCGAAGCGAATGGGCTCAGGATGACAGCCAGGACACCGCTCAAGCCCGCTCACGGGAAGCCTTCTCTCCACATGTCTAATCAGTTGACAGCTTGCTGTACATCTAATGAGGAGCAACGGCATGAGACGAATAGCGATACTGGCAGAGGGGGCCTTTGAGTGGCACTACGGTAAGACGGCCACGGGCGTCATACGCTATGGCAAAGATGCGGTTGTGGCCGTGATTGACAGTACTAAAGCGGGCCAGAGCGTGGCACAGGCGCTACCCGGTGCATCTTTTGGGCAGGACATCCCCGTCGTGCGCGACATTCACGAGGCGCTCATTCACCAACCAGATACGCTGTTGATCGGCATTGCTCCTATGGGCGGAGCGCTGCCGAAAGAATGGCGCTGGCAACTGCTGGCAGCTATCGAAGCGGGTTTAGATATCATTAGCGGTTTACATTTCTTTATTGCGGATGACGAGGAACTACGCACCGCCGCGGAAAAGCGCGGAGTAACTATCTGGGATGTACGCCGTCCACCCGCTCAGAACCGCGTTGCTCAATTCATTCCGCATCGCCCTGGCAGCCATACTATCCTTTTGGTAGGCTCGGACTGCGCTACAGGAAAAATGTCTACGGCCCTGGAGCTGGATCTAGAGGCCCGCAGGCGTGGGCTCAACAGCGCCTTTGTCGCTACGGGCCAAACGGGTATCATGATTTCAGGGAGTGGACTCCCGGTAGACCGCCTCATCAGCGACTTCGTGGCGGGTATGGTTGAAGAAATGGTTCTTGACTTCACGAACAAATACGATTGGGTCTTTGTAGAAGGGCAGGGTGCACTCAATCATCCGGGTTACTCACCGGTGACGCTCGGCCTTATACACGGCTCCATGCCAGAAGCTATGATTTTCTGCCATATAGCAGGTACTACTGCTATTGAAGGCTACACGTACTGCCCTTTTCCCTCGTTGAAGCGCATGATTTCCATTAACGAGGACACTGTAAGCTGGGTGCGACCCGAACGCCCGTGTAAGGTCGTTGGTCTCTCGCTGGTGACCTCAGGCCTGAGCGAACAAGAAGCAAGGGATGCTTTGAAGCAGGCTGAGGATGAGACGGGCTTACCAGCTACTGATGTGATGCGCTTCGGCGCTGGTGTTCTGATGGATGCGCTCGGCAGGCATGAGTGGCATTAAAGAGGACTGGTTCTGTTAGAAAGAGCATGCAGCATGCAGATTGACGCAAAACCCATTGACCTCAAGCTCACGACGCCGTTCCGCATTTCGCGGGGAGTGCAAGACACCTCATCAAACGTTGTTGTACAGATACAGTATAACGAGCATGTCGGCTATGGTGAAGCTGCTCCTGATGAGTATTACGGTGAGAACCAGGAGACAGTACTTTCGTGCATCACAACCTTTGCAGACAACTTGGGCGATGACCCGTTTCTTATCGAAGATATTATGAGCAATCTCGATCATCTCATTCGCTTTCATCCTGCGGCAAAGGCTGCTGTTGATATGGCACTGTATGATCTGGTTGGGAAAATACTGCATGTGCCGGTGTATAAGCTTTTGGGACTTAACCCAAAGCATACGCCGCAAACTTCATTTACCCTGGGCATTGATACGCCTGAGAACATGGCAAAAAAAGCGCTCCTTGCTCGTGACTATTCTATTCTCAAGGTAAAAGTCGGCACAAAACACGATCTTGATAACCTAAAAGCTATCCGCGAAGTCTCATCGGCAATCATCCGTGTTGATGCCAATACTGCCTGGACGCCAAAAGAAGCCATTAGAATGATTAATGCGCTGGCTCCCTACAATATTGAGTTTGTTGAGCAACCTATTTCGCCGCGAGACCTGGCCGGGCTGAAGCTGGTACGGGAGAATGTCCCAGTGCCAATCATCGCCGATGAGAGCTGCGTTACTGTTGAGGATATTCCAGGAGTAGCCGGGTGCGTCGATGGTATCAACATCAAGCTAATGAAGTGTGGTGGTTTACGTCAAGCGCTGAAGATGATTCACGTTGCACGCGCACATAACCTGCGTGTTATGATTGGCTGTATGATTGAAAGCTCACTGGCGATTACTGCTGCAGCGCACCTGACGCCGCTGGTGGATTACGCGGACCTCGATGGCAATTTACTGATCGATAATGATCCATATGGGGGTGTGGTAGTGGAGCATGGGAAACTCGTACTGCCGGATGAGCCCGGGTTGGGAGTAAAAGAGCGGTGACGATAACCCGCTCAGAGGCTTCCGACATAATGAAATCCAACTGCTTGCATATGTCCTTTTTCGATCAGATGGTGCTCCATGTTTCGGTGAGATGCATACTCTCGATTAGTAACTGTCCGTATCAACTCTATTTTTGCTCTGTGCGTGTTTCCTTATGGTCTCATCTAAGACTTCAAGAATCACCTTTGGAGGCACTTGATTCTTTGGAGGATATTTGTCCGGCTCGTAGAGCACACGTACACCATAATCTCTGAGCATCTGGAGGCTTCTGAAAAACGCAGGGTGCCCGTCAAGACCCCCGCCAGTGCGAAAACAAGGAACAGTGACGATGGGCATCTTCAATCCTGTATATTCGCACAAGAGACCAAGTGCAAGTGTATCTGAAATACCCAACGCCCATTTGTTGATGGTATTGAAGGTCGCAGGGAACACTACGATGGCATCTGCACGAGGTAAAACATCAGGCTCTTCAGGTCGTTTGTACTGGCTTCGTACAGGATAGCCTGTGAGCTGTGTCAGTAGAGGAATATCGATGAACTCTGTCCCTTGCGGAGTAGTGATGACGCACACCTTCCACCCTGCTGCTTGTGCTTGCACGACAAAGTATGGGACGAGTGTTGCTGAGGACGCCGCACAGCTAATATTGTACAAAACCCCTCTAGGGTTGGGGAAGGTTTCTCCCATGCAATCCCCTCTTCATAGTTGGTAATCGTAAATGATCGGGTCTTGCTCCTGCGCTTGCGTGATCTGACCTAGTTCCTTTCGGAAGTCCTTTACCGCTTGCACTTCACCATAACCAGCAGTCTCTAGTGTCTTGAGGAGTCTCACCGCTCGACTTTTGGCATGGGCTGATTGTAAAGCCAGAGCTTTATGATAAAATTCTCTCCCGGCCTCAACACATTGCTCAATATGTCCTAACAAGAGGTAGGCACGCGCCCAGTCCAAAGGTATCCAGGCATCTAACCAGATATTACCTTCGATGGCGATCTGACGTGTAATTTCTTCTTTCATGTCAAGCGTGCCTTGAGGTTCCTTGATTTCAAGATACCCATAGCTGCGCTCGGCAAGTATTCCACTTAACGAGTGAAAAACAAAATCAGTCCCATCCCCATAGTAAAGCTTAATGTCGGTAGCTAGCTTCTGAGCGGTATCGATAGCTCGCTTGAACTGTGCTGGTTGATGATTGCTAGCATAGGCGCGGGCTAAATAGGCATTAACAAGTGCTGCCACGTGCTTACTGGCCCTAAAAGATGCATCCCGGGCCTCTTCCAAGTAGGCTACCGCCTCTTGCTGTTTCCCAAACCGTTCTAGCTCGGTCCCCATTCCTAGCAGCGCAATTGCTATGGTTGCAGGATGGTCAATAGCAACTGCAATCTCATGCATCTGTCGAAATTTGTTGAGGGCCTCTTGATAGCGCTGGTTTTCTACATCCATGACGGCATTCAGACGCAGGAGTTGTGCGTACAGAATTTGAAACCGTGTTTCTAATCGGAGTGGAGGAGGCATATGCTCCCGCAAATAGGCAAAAAGCCTGTTTAGATCGCCTACTGATTCCTCTACGTAGGGTAATGATGCAACTCTCCGTAGATGCCATGTTCGCTTGATTAACCCCTCAGCAGTATTGAGTGTTTCATCGTACATCGACGATTCTTTTCTGAGGGGCGCATCGGGATGGAACGGGTCATATTCGGACAAGCCCATTTTCCAATAGGGAATAGAGAGAATATCACAAAGGTAGCGTAAGGTGTAAGGGTCTGCAATATGTTTCTTTCCTGTTTCAATTAGAGAGACATAATCTGTACTCACTCCAATCTCGCCACCGGACTTAGGCCAGATTTCTGCTAAGTGTGCCTGTGTCATCCCCTTTCTTTCTCGATACTCTCTGATCGTGATACCGTAATGATACCTGCTCATACATTCTCTTCTAGACAAGACGTACCAATAGGTTCGTATACATACTCATCAGTAAGATGGCTACTCGTACCTCAAGGGATATTCCATAAACACTTCAAACAGTTTATGTTGTATCCGAGGCACACACTATTCGATCACATGTATTCTACCACAGGCATGACTAACAGAAAGGGACAGAATAACGGTCATCAAGATGCACTTGCTTGTTATTGTCTTTACACCTGTCCACGAGATCTGTATCTCGCATGAAGCAAATACAGTAGAAACGAGATGAAGCATGTCAAAGCAGGGTCGAAAGGCACATACTAAGAGGTATGAGCAATCATCAACGCGTGCAGATACCAGAGCGTTTTGTGCCTACTACGGCCCAAACGGGGAGACGTGTCCAGTTACCACAGGCTTAGCAATGGTCCTTTCTCTTCCTACTTCCCCATCTATTGGATATATGGCCTGCCCTCTTCATTATAATTTCGTGCGCCAGCAAGTAGACGAGTTCCTTGCTCGATGCCTGATGGCTCCGCAAACTATTACGTTTGAGGTGCGGGATTGGGTGTATTCACTGACTGTCGTGCGCAAAGAGAAGCACTTTCAGGCGTGATAATAGAAATTAGGTAGGGGAATAGCAAACAAAGAAGCACCAGCCAGCACACCTGAGGGCGGCTTTTGCTTGTGCTTCTTTGCCTGAATGTTAGCAGTGATACTAGCTCGGTTGGCGGGAGCGGCGCTGTTTGCGGCGCTGGGCCGCTGCTTTGCGTTTACGACGGGCCTGCGGGCTTTCGTAATGGCTGCGGCGACGGGCTTCCGATAGTATACCGTCTTGCTGTACCTTGCGGTTGAAGCGCTTGAGTGCCTGCTCGAACGAATCGCCTGGATTGACTTTGACTTCGCTCATGGAGATTACCAGCGCTGTCTACGGCCAGTACTACTACCACCACGACCAGACTTCTGTGGCTGGTAGCAATCGCTGCAAAATACTGGCTTGTCTCCACGGGGCTGGAAAGGCACCAGGGCCTCATTGCCACAGTTGGAACAAATTGCGGTATACATCTGACGGGATTCGCGAGAGCTGCTGCCCCGGGCACTGCCATAGCTGCCACCGGACTGCCCTTTGCGTGCCGCGCGGCACGAAGGACAACGAGTAGGCGTATTCATCAGGTTATGGGTTGCATAAAATTCCTGCTCGCCCACGGTAAAAACAAATTCCTGGTTGCAGTCCCGGCAATACAGGGTCTGATCACTCAATGCCATGTTTGTTTCTCAATTCTTGGTTCTAGATCTCAATAAACTCTCGTGTATGGCACGGCTTGCACCAGACTCTGTATTTCCGAGCAATTACGCGCTATACAACGCTCAACGAGTATAACACATTGTCTTTCTAAAAGCACTATTTCTGACAAGGATATTTCCGCTGGATTCTAAAATTCGTTCCTTTCACATCAGTGCCTGTATGCTATAATACGCAGATGTATGGCTTACCTTTTTGAATATCTGTAATGGAAAGAGTTGACAATGCCAACACGAGATGATGCTTACAGGCTGATGAAAAGTCATGTAAAGAACGAGAATCTGCAGAAGCATATGCTGGCGGTCGAAGCAGCTATGCGTTTCTACGCCCGTAAATATGGTGAAGAGGAGGAATTATGGGCTATGACGGGCTTGCTGCATGACTGCGACTACGAGGAATATCCAGACCTGCGCGAGCATACGCACGTCTCTGCAGGCTGGTTACGCGAAGGCGGCTATGACGAGCGCATTATTTACGCCATCCTGGCACACAATGATCTGAATGTTGCTACTCACCCACGCAATAACCTGCTTTCACGAGCGCTCTATGCCTGCGATGAAGTGACCGGCATGATTATGGCAACGGCCCTGGTACATCCCAATAAAAGCATCGCCGGGCTGGAAGTTGCATCCGTGCGCAAAAAGATGAAGACAAAGGGCTTTGCCGCTGGAGTTAACCGCGAGGACCTGGTTAAAGGAGCCGCCGAGCTAGGTGTGGACCTGGATGAGCATATTGCTCTTGTGATACTTGCAGTATCCTCAAAGCGGATCGAGGAAGGGGAGATGAGCCAGCCAACTCCACACAACTCCACAGGCTCCTTCACAGGAGACACTATACACCAGATTACTGAAGAGGTCAATTGATTTTGCCCTAGGTTGAAAACCATGTTATGAAGGCTATGCAACAGCGACAGCAATCACGACCAGGACAACGGCTCTTCACTGCGAGCGAGCTTGCAGAATTTGAATATTGCCCCCTGACCTGGTGGTATGAACAATTTGAACCACTTGCGCAAGCCGACAACGAGGCACTGTTTGCCCGCCTGGTAGAACTGGAGCATGAGCATGGGGCGCAGGCCCCGGCGCTACCGGAATACAAGATGGTTGAACAACTACTGCTCCGCAGGGGAGCGTTTGATGAGGGCCGGCAGCAACATCTCGACCATGCTGAAGACGTAGAGGAGATAGAGGAAGAAATACGCAGAGGGGTAACAGCTACAGGGAGGATACGCGCTCTAACGGTGATCGTGGTGGTGCTGGCATGCCTGGCGCTGGCGCTGATTGTGGCATCGGTTGTACTACGGTAAACCATGGGCGCTTTTATGCAAGTTACCTAGTAAATCGGGATAGCGGAACATCCATCAAGGGCCGATAATGAGGTTTAATAAATTATGTGAGGTATCGGAACAGCCAGCAAGGGCCGATAAATCGGCGGTGTGCACGAAGTATTGATACGCGCTCCGCTTCGCTTCGCTGAGGCACCTACGATCCTCACCGTTATCGGTTTATTTTGTCAATCTGCATTATGAAGTATGGTATGAAACATGCTTAACACTCTACTGCTTGCTATAGGCCTTGGTCTTTTGCTGGCTGCGTTTGCACTGGTTCTGTTGTTACTAAACGAACGCCGTTTCAGGCGGACACGCCTGATTGGGGAACGCCAGCGTGCTTTGGGTTTACCAGAGGGCGAACTCGTCTATGAAGACGCTGACGGTCAAGGAGAGCCATTATCTTCCAGCATCTATCCATTAGCAGGCAAACCGGATTACGTCGTAAAGTTGCCCGATGGTCGCCCGGTTCCCGTTGAACTCAAGCTCAATGTGCATGATGCCACTGCACCCCATAGCAACCATACGATCCAGGTGGCAGCGTATTGCCTCATCCTGGAGGATTATTTTGTGCAGGCTCCAACACATGGTATCTTGCGCTATGCTGATCGCGAATTCACTGTTGAATACACATCTGCGCTTAAAAAGAAGGTGATCCGTTTGTTAACGGAGATGGCCAAGTGCAGCGAACAACAGCCGCCACCGCTGGCCAGGCAGCGCGCATCGAAGTGCCGCATCTGCACATTCCAGGCCATCTGCCCGATAGGACGAAACAAGTAGGATCGGCACCTATCCGTCCTGGCAACGCTGACGAGTCGATGAATCGACTCTCTACAGCTGTAGAGTGCCGATTTATCGGGCACGTGCAGGACGAAAGGAGATGGAACTTATGCCAAGCGAAGTAATTGAACTAAGTGGACACATCATCGATTCCTGGACGCTGCCGCGTGCCTGGGATGTTATTATGGATCGCGGCGGCAACTTTGCCGTGGAGGAGATGCGCGTCGGCACAAGCAAAACGGAGACAAGTTATGCTCGCTTGAAGGTGACTGCCCCCAACGACGAGACTTTAGAATTGATTCTATCTGAGCTACAGCAATTTGGCGCTGTCCTCTTGCATGGGAACGATGTGCAAACCGCCGTCGTTGAGCAGAACGGGGTACTGCCATCCAGGTTTTATTCGACTACCAATCTACCCACACAGGTGCGCCTGCATGGCCAGTGGGTGAACGTCGAAAATATCGAGATGGATGTTGCGATTGTGATCGATCAAGCTAATAACCGCGCCTACGGCAAACCAATGCACGAAGCGCGAGTTGGCGAGCAGGTCGTAACAGGTCATGACGGCATCCGCGTACAGCCATTTGAGCGGGCCAGGGAACGTGAGTCATTTGCTTTCATGCAAAGTAATGTTTCCTCTGAAAAAGCTAAAGTGCTGGTGATCCACGAAATTGCACGCCAGATGAAAGAGACACGCGCCCAAAACGGCAAAATTCTCTTCGTGCTGGGGCCGGCAGTGATCCACACGGGAGCGGGGCGCTACGTCGCGGACCTGATTCGTCGCGGCTACGTGCAGGTGATTTTCGGTGGCAATGCTATTATCACGCACGATATCGAGTCCGCGCTTTTCGGTACCTCGCTCGGCGTTGATCTACGCAGCGGCGAACAGGTCGAGGGTGGACATCGCAACCATCTACGCGCGATCAATGCTATCCGGGGTATCGGCTCCGTGGACCAAGCTATAGAAACAGGTTTGCTTAAAGAAGGCATCACTTATGAGGCCCTGAAACACGATGTGCGCGTGGTGCTGGCCGGTTCGATTCGGGATGATGGCCCTATGCCCGGTGTCATCAATGATATGCAGGAGGCCCAGAAAGAGATGCGCCAGGCTTTGAAGGGGGTGGAGATGGCGATTATGATCGCGTCGATGCTGCACGCTATTGCTACGGGCAACTTGCTGCCTGCGACGGTGCGCACAGTTGTGGTGGATATGAACCCGTCGGTTGTTACAAAGCTGGCGGACAGGGGAAGCTTTCAAGCGGCGGGTCTGATTACGGATGCGGAGCTGTTTTTAAGGGAATTGGCTGAGACATTATCTTAAAACAAAAAAGCGGTCGTAAGAAGAGATGTAAGGAGATAAGCTACAATGGCAACCCTAGCATCCATGCCCTCTATTGCGATTGACCAGGCAGACTTACTGCGATTCGGTAACACCTGGATCAATAATGGTGAGAGGCTAAGCCGGACACCACCCCAATCTTCGGGAGAATTAGGAAGATTGTTTGACACTGCTGTCGGCAAAGCGTTGGCGATTATGCTTGGAGGCATCCCGATCGTCTCGCCCAATTCAAACTCGCTCACCCCACCTCAACCTGACTGCGTGGAGGTGGGGCCTGTTCGAGTTATAGGAGGCGTGCGTCCACAAAATTTTGACGTTGGTTACCGGCCAGACGGAGTGCGTTTTGCATTCGACAGCAAAACGCTAAACGATAGAGAAAGTATTGGAAAAAATTGGCAGAATATGATTAATGATTTGGCCACTGAAGCTACTACAGTTCACAGCCGTTTTCCGCACGCCGTCGTAGCGTTTATGGTAATCTACCCCGCACCATGCGTTTCATTTGCACATCAAAAGGCAACCGTTGAGACGCTTGAAAGGCTCGCACGCCGTAGTACTGTAGATGGTCCATTTTACATGGCTGAAGCCATTTCGTTGATCTTATGGCACCCCAGTAGCGGCACAATTGACACCGATATCCCGGCTTCCTCGTCCCCGTTGCGGATTGAAAAGTTTTCTGAACAGGTAGAAGCAGCATATGTCAGCCGATATAAAGGACTTCCACCCCATACGGACTAGAACACTTAAACTACACCTTTAAGTGTGGTAAGATACGAATGAGTCAAAGATGACTACTAAATTTCCGCTCAGGACAGTTTGATCTGTATAAGATAGTATAGGCATCATGTTAGAGGGAAGGAAACTAAGTGGTCATTAAAGGGGTATTTTATGAAACCTGTAGCGACGTATCAGAAACTCCGAGGTGGATACTACACTCCAAAGCCTATTGCCGACTTTCTTGCTCGATGGGCGATTCAGACATCTGACGCGGAAGTTCTTGAGCCAAGCTGTGGAGATGGTCTATTACTTGAATCCGCCGTGGAAACGCTTATAGGTCTTGGAGCAGAAGAGACGGCTATCAAGAATCTTGTTCAGGGAATTGAACTTGATCCGCAGGAGGCACGGAAGGCTTCAGAACGTCTACATGCACTAAATGGCTTGCAGCTTGCACAAATTGATATAGGCGATTTCTTCACTTACTGCCAGACTTATCTTTTCGAGGAACGATGCTTTGATGCCAGGCTGACAAATTCGTGGGTTCCATTCCTTGTAGCAGCCACGCTGCTGCTTAAAAAGACAGGTCGGCTGGCAATGGTTATTCCGGCAGAACTCTTGCAAGTCAACTATGCAGCGGAACTTCGCTACTTTCTGAGTAAATATTATAGTTATCTTACGCTTATCACGTTCAAAAAACTCGTGTTTGATGGTATTCAACAAGAGATTGTCCTGTTGCTTGGTGAGAAGAATGGTAGTGAGCACACAGGGATCAGGACTATCGAACTTAACGGAATTGATGATCTCGCCTCGTATGAATATGCTACTTTTCTCGGTGAGCAATTGAAAGAGATGGATCACTCCAGCGAAAAATGGACCATGTATTTCCTTGGCGAGCAAGAGCTTCAGCTACTCCGTGCATTAAAGTCTAATTCAAAGTTGACAACCGCGGGTAATGTTATTGGAGTTGACGTTGGTATTGTTACAGGTCTAAACGAGTTCTTTGTACTCACTGAGCGGCAGGTTGAGGAGCATGCGCTCATGCCATACACTCAACGCATTGTCGGTCGCTCAGCACACCTGCCCGGTATTCTCTTCTCTGAATCAGATTGGTTAGCTAATGTAGAAAAGCAATCTCCTGCTTTCCTTCTTAATCCACCCGATGAGCCTTTCTATCGTCTACCAATGGAGCTAAAAGAGTACGTTACCAGTGGAGAAGAAAAAGGGCTGAATAAAGGATATAAATGTAGAATTCGGAACCGATGGTATGTTGTTCCATCGGTCTGGATTCCCCATGCATTTATGTTACGTCAGGTACATAATTACCCTAAAATCATCCTTAATGCTGCTGCTGCTACTTGTACTGATACTATTCATCGCGTGCAGCTTCGAAATGGAATACCAGCCAGGACTGTAGCAACAGCCTTTTTGAATTCGCTCACTTTTGCTTTCTCAGAGGTTATTGGACGAAGTTATGGAGGAGGAGTACTGGAACTAGAGCCAAACGAAGCAGAAAAACTGCCGCTACCCTTGATAGGCGCTGACACAATTGATGTAAACGAGCTAGACAGACTTTTGCGCGAGGGCAATATTTATGCTGTTCTCGATATCACGGATGAAGCTCTGTTGAGAAAGGGCATGGGATTAAGCATTGAAGAAACACGAATGCTTCGCACCATATGGCAAAAACTGCGGGATAGACGGATAAACAGGAAACCTGATAATTCTCTACGGCGTATTTAACTGGAAATTTACCGGGGGAATCGCAAAGATGAAAATTTTGACGAAATTGCTCTAACAGGGTTCGCATTGTATATGGACGAGCATATAAAAGCGCTACATGATATCCGGGGCCAGGGCTAGCAACGCTCTAGCCCTCTACTCATCGATTGAAGAGCCCTTCTTACGAACATAATGCCGCCGGGCTTTAGCACGGTTGCCGCAGCTCTTCATATCACACCAGCGGCGGCTATGATTCTTACTGGTATCTAAGAAGAGCCAATCACAGTCATCAGATGCACAAATGCGTACTATATCCAGCTCATCTGAAGTCAGTAAATCTGCTGCTGACTGCACAACCGGCCACAGTATTCGATCAAGGTCACCCTCATTGACAGTCCAACCCCATGTGAACCTGGCTGCCCCTGGCACAACCTGTGCGTGAGTCATTGTATCAGCAATCGCGGCATTTAACAAAGCAAGAGCTTCACCTTCTGCTGAAGCGTCCTGCGCCACTGCCTTGAAGAGCCGGTAAATCGCCTCCCGTAAGACAATAGCTCGTTGAAGAACTATAGACGCTTCTGCCGGGCGACGTGCTGCTTCTTCGAGGAGTTGCTGCGCTTCCTGGTCCTCCAATATACGTGCTTGCTGGCTCCATGACACCAGATCACTGTAACTATTAAGAAGCTCCCGGGGATGGTCGCTGGGACGATCTTCCAAGGTATTGGTAAAGTCCAGGCACAGTAAACCACCCGTAAATTCAAAGATGTGCGCTTGCATTAGATTCTCAACCATGAAAAGTAACCCTCCTCTCATACTTTATCACATCTTATACTAACCAGCAAAATACACTTGACAGGTTACAATTTGTATAGTATAATCTAACTATCAAAAACAATTTTACTAGTTAATTTATTCCGATGTCAAGGAATGAGCTGCGCTGCTTGTAGCCAGTTGAAAGGAGAACGTTTCATGCATTCAATTGATCACTATGACACGCTGCGCAGGGGGCGCGAGGAACTGCTACATCAAGCAGAGCAGGAGAGGATGGCCCGGGCAGCGCTGCTCAAGCGAAAGACGAACTGGACAGTTCGCTTGGCACTTATCCGTCTGACCAACGCCGGTTCTTGCCCGTCTCGGCAACGCGACTGCGTCGCTACCGCTGCGCGGTCAGCCGAGACGAAAGGCACTACGCGGAAGGTTGCTAACTGGCTTGGTATTCACCTGGTTAGATGGGGTAAAAAGCTCGAGCGCTTTGGAACACTCGCGGAAGCGTGAGACATTCTATGAAACGGTTTAAAAACGCTCCATCAGGTACATTGTATGGTATGACGTGGATGATCTCTGAAGACACAAGAAATGAGAGGAACACAGTGGAAACCATTATCATTTTGCTCAGTGCACTGGCTGTATTCGATATAGCTTCTCTGCTCTGGGGCGTCAACAGTACAGATGATGTTGACTCACCCGAGTGGGAAAGGCGACGCAACTGGTTAGCGTTTCACTAAAAGCGACATTCGATCCTGGTAGATTCCGCCCTGGACTGGCGGAATCCACCAGTTGGAAAGGAGCACGGCTATGATTGCGAGAATCTGGCGAGGTATAACGCCGGAGTCGAAAGCTGATGAGTATTTCGATTACTTAAAAGCAACTGGCATCAAGGATTACCGTGAGACTGAGGGCAATCAAGGCGTGTTTGTGTTACGCAGCATACGCGGAGGACAGGCAGAATTTCTACTGCTTACTCTCTGGGAATCATGGGATGCTATCCAGCAATTTACGGGAGACGATGTTGAAAAAGCCGTTTATTATCCCGAGGACCAGGATTACCTCCTTTCACTTGACCCGAAGGTCGAGCATTACGACGTGCTGCTCCCGTAGGGCAGAGCAATGGTGACTAGCTGGTACGAGCCGCCATTTCAGCAATCCTTGTAGCGAGTCGTTGCAGCTCATCGCGCAGTTCAGGGGGCTTCATTACAATGAATGGGCACTGCATACCGGTGAGAAAATGAGCCATCCATTCAAGGTGGCCGACAGAGCAGCGCAGCATAATCCCGTCAGGAACTTGATCCAGGGTCGCGATAACGGGCGGCACATAATGCTGAGCTTGATCTAGTGTCGTCTCGAGCAGCACTTCGATC
>WNFE01001526.1_pt1 | contig 16794 bp, 17 predicted proteins | sample 5400451 | NCBI WGS metagenome assembly WNFE01 (sample SAMN13153344, study PRJNA577476) | soil metagenome | isolation source: 200 cm saprolite under Douglas fir tree site 2 hole 2 | place: USA:California | collected 2015-04-18 | reverse complement strand
CGGGCGGGTCGCGCAGCTCGAGGAAGCCGCCGAGCGCGGTGTCGAGGTTGCCCGGACGCAGCGACAGCCGAGTGCTCTCTCCGGAGTTGACGTGAGCGACCCAGGCCCCCGCGAAACAATCGGCCTGTTGCTCCAAGTAGATCGTGGGACCGGTGATACCGACCTGATCCTGGATCGCATGGCCCCATTCGTGAGCGAAGACGAACGCAAGCGTGAAGTCGCCGAACTTCTTGTACAGCTGGGGAAAGAGCGCCTCGTCGTCGTACGCGACGAAGTGGCCGAGTGAGCAGTAGAACGCGTTGTCGGCGACATCCTTGTACGTGGCGTGCTTGGTCCCACACTGCGGGATCTTCGACTTCGAGGTGTACGGGAAGATCTTCGACACGGGGATGTGCTGGTACCGCTGCCCGTAGACGATCGGCATCGCGGTTGACCAGAACTCCTGGATATCGGCAATGGCCAGCGAGATGATCTTCGCGTACGGCTGTTCCTTCGTGGTTGCCTTGGCCGCCGATGCCCGCGACACCGAGCTCCACACTGGGAGCACCGAACCGCACACCACCACGAGCGCGGCCACCGCACTCCGTCGGAACGCACGTATCACCGTCATGTCAGTCCTCGGGAAGGATTCCGTCGAGCGCATCGAGCGACGGCGCGAAGTACCACGACCCGCTGACCGGGCGACTGAAGTCGGTCAGGCGGTCATGGAGGCCGCCGCCAATCGTGCCGAACATCCGGGCGAGCATCTTGGTGAAGCGGCTCGGGTCGGCACTGAACGCAACGAAGGAGAGGCCCAGCTCCCCCACCCGCCCGTACGGCACGCTGCGCCGGTAGATCTCCAGCTCCTCGCCGTCCTCCTCGATCACCACGCGGCTGACGTGCGCGGTGGGCGGTTTGTCGTCGAGCTCGACGTCTTCACCGGTGCCATGGGTCCAGACCCAGAGGTCGTGCTGCGTGACGGGCACCAGACCAGCGGCCCCAATCCTGGGAACGGCACCAGCTCGTCGGGCGCGTCGGAACGGAGATCGAACTCGAGGTGATAGTGCGAACGGGTTCCCTGGGCGAAGATGGCCGGCTGGGTCGGGCCATCAGGCGATCGGATCCTTCGTGGGATTCGGCTCAGTCATTGGTGAAGGCCGAAACCGGCGGACACGAGCACATCAGGTTGCGGTCGCCGTAGGCGCTGTCGATGCGGCTCACTGGCGGCCAGTACTTGTCGCCGATTGCCGTCCCTCCCGGGAAAGCACCCTGTGCGCGGGAGTAGCAACGATCCCAGTCGTCGACGGCGACGTCCGCCGCGGGATGCGGCGCGTGGCGCAACGGGCTGTCTTCGACCGACCACTCCCCCGCTTCGACGGCGCGGATCTCGTCGCGTATCGCGATCATCGCATCACAGAAACGGTCGAGCTCGCCGAGGTCTTCCGACTCGGTGGGCTCGACCATCAGCGTGCCGGCGACGGGGAACGAGACCGTGGGCGCGTGGAAGCCATGATCCACGAGCCGCTTGGCGACGTCGTCGACGGTGACGCCCGTACGTTGGGTGATCGGCCTCAGATCGAGGATGCACTCGTGGGCCACCATTCCGCCCGGTCCGGTGTAGAGCACCGGGTAGTGGGCGTCGAGCCGCGCCGCGACGTAGTTCGCGGCGAGAATCGCGACTTCGGTGGCGTGCTTGAGCCCGTCGGCGCCCATGAGCATCACGTAGGCGGTCGAGATCGGCAGGATGCCCGCGGAACCCCACGGCGCGGCGGCGATGTGGCGCGGCAGGTACTCCGCCAGATGCCCGCGTACCGCGACCGGGCCCACTCCCGGACCTCCCCCGCCGTGAGGGATGCAGAACGTCTTGTGCAGGTTGAGGTGCGACACGTCGGCGCCGAACGTGCCGGGCTTCGCCAGCCCGACCAGCGCGTTGAGATTGGCGCCGTCGAGATAGACCTGCCCGCCACACTCGTGCACGACGTCGCACACCTCGCGGATGTTCGTCTCGAACACCCCGTGGGTCGATGGGTAGGTCACCATCAAGGCGGCGAGGTCAGCCGCGTGCTCGTGAGCCTTGGCCTTGAGGTCGTCGAAATCGATGTTCCCGTCGTCGTCACATGCCACGACGAGCACCTTCATCCCCGCCATCACCGCGCTGGCGGCGTTGGTGCCATGAGCCGACTCCGGAATCAGGCATGCCGTGCGCGCACCCTCGCCGCGCGCGCCGTGGTACGCGCGAATCGCTAGCAGGCCGGCCAGCTCGCCCTGGGAGCCCGCGTTCGGCTGCAACGACACTGCGTCGTATCCGGTGATCTCGCACAGCGCGGCCTCGAGCTCACGGAACAGCTCCTGATAGCCGGCGGTCTGGTCGAACGGCGCGAACGGATGGACGTCGGCGAAGCCGGGCCAGGTGATGGGCAGCATCTCGGTCGTGGCATTGAGCTTCATGGTGCACGAGCCGAGTGGAATCATGGTGCGGTCGAGGGCGAGGTCGCGGTCGGACAGGCGCCGGAGGTAGCGCAGCATCTGCGTTTCGGAGTGATACGTGCGGAACACCGGGTGGGTGAGGATCTCGGACGTGCGCGCCATTGCAATCCGGTGATCCGCGATCCGGCGATCGACGACCTCAGAACTGGTCGGCGCCGCCCCCTGCGCGGCGCTACGGAACGCGTCGCGCACCCGCTCGATGATTGCCGGCGTCGTGGTCTCGTCGAGACTGACGCCCACGTGGTGATCATCGATGGGCCGCAGGTTCAGACCACGCTCGCGCGCGCGGCCAAGGATCGCGTCGGCGTCGTCGACACGAACGGTCAGCGTGTCGAAGAAGGTATCGTTCACCACCTCGACGCCGAGATCGTGCAACCATGCCTCGAGCGTCGTGGTCAACTGGTGGACGCGCGTCGCAATCTCGCGCAAGCCGTTGGGCCCGTGGTATACCGCGTAGAGACCGGCGATTACCGCAAGCAACACTTGCGCGGTGCAGATGTTGCTGGTGGCCTTTTCGCGCCGGATGTGCTGCTCGCGCGTCTGCAGCGCGAGACGGAGCGCAGGTCGTCCTGCGTCGTCGACCGACACGCCCACCAGACGGCCGGGCACCTGCCGCCGGTACTCGTCGCGAGTGGCGAAGAAGGCGGCATGCGGGCCGCCGTACCCGAGCGGCACGCCGAAGCGTTGTGACGATCCGACCACCACGTCGGCACCCCACTCCCCGGGCGGCACGATCAACACGAGTGCAAGCAGATCGGTGGCGACGGCAACGCGAGTGTCGCGTTCGTGCAGTTGCGTCACCAGGTCGCGGTGGTCGCGAATCACGCCGCTCGTTCCCGGGTACTGGAGCAACACGCCGAACACGCCGTCGGTCCCCACCGCATCCTCGGGCGTACCGACCACGACCTCGAGACCGATCGGCTCGGCACGCGTACGCACCACTTCGATGGTCTGCGGGTGGCACTCGGCGTCGACGAAGAACACGGTGCCGGCGCTCCCACCGACACGCGCACTTCCGCTCACGCCCGCACTTCCGCTCACACCCGCACTTCCGCTCACGCGGTGCAGGAGCGTCATCGCTTCGGCGGCGGCGGTCGCTTCGTCGAGAAGCGAGGCATTGGCGAGATCCATGCCCGTGAGATCGGTCACCATCGTCTGGAAGTTCAGGAGGGCTTCGAGGCGCCCCTGCGAGATCTCGGGTTGGTACGGGGTGTAGGCGGTGTACCAGGCGGGGTTCTCGAGCACGTTGCGCTGGACGACCGGCGGGGTGAACGTGCCCGAGTAGCCCTGCCCGATCAGCGGCGTGAGCACCTGATTGGCGGCCGCGAGCTCGCGCATCCGCGCCAGCGTCTCCGCCTCGGTGCGGGCGGGAGGAAGCTGGAGCGGCGCGCGTTCGCGGATGCCCTCGGGAACGGCTCGGTCGATCAGCTCGTCGAGCGACGACAACCCGAGCGCGTCCAACATCGACGCGACCTCGTCGGAGGAAGGCCCGATGTGACGCTCGGCGAACTCAATGCCCATTCCTCGCTCCCGGTGAAGTACGGCCTCTTGCAGTCCCGGGTGAAGTGCCAATCCCGTGAAAAGCGGCCAATCGTGGAGTTCCAGCCGAGGCTACCGGCGCACGAACGGCAACTTCGTCACGACTGCCCTCGCCGGTCGGCCGCGGATGTCAACGGTGAGCTCGGCAGCATCGGCCACGTCGGAAGGCAGGAACGCCAGCGCGATGGCGCGTCCGAGCGTCGGGGAGAAATTGCCGCTGGTGACCCGTCCCACCACGTCCCCATCGCGCAGCACCGGGTAGCCGTCGCGCGCAATCTGGCGTCCGTCGAGCAGCAATCCCCGGAGCCGGCGAGTCGGTCCTGCTTTCGCTTCCGCCTCGAGGGCCCCCCGCCCGCGGAAGTCGCCCTTGTCGAAGCGCACCACCCAGCCGAGGCCCGCCTGGAGCGGCGTGATGCCGGGACCGAGCTCGTGTCCGTGGAGCGGGAGGCCGGCCTCGAGCCTGAGCGTGTCGCGTGCACCGAGCCCGGCGGGCACGATCCCGGCAATGAGCAGGCGGTTCCAACACTGCGGAGCGGCCGCGTTGGGCACGTGCAGCTCCACCCCGTCCTCACCGGTATACCCCGTGCCGGCGATCCAACCCCGCGCACCGGCGAAGTCCAGCTCTTGCACCGCGAACCGTGGCACCGTCGCGTGCTCCGGCCAGATCGTTGCGAGCACGGCGCGGGCCTTGGGACCCTGCACCGCCAGGACCGCACGGGAAGCGGTCACGTCCTCGATCGTGCACGCGCTCCCGCCACGGAACTCGGCCGGGTCGCCGATGGCATCGAGGAGCGGCTGCGTATTCGACGCGTTGGGCATCACCAAGAAGTCGTCGGGCGCGACCCACCACACGATGATGTCGTCGACCACGTGCGCGTCATCGGGATCGAGCAGGTGGGTGTACTGGGCGCGTCCCGGCGTGATCCGGTCGAGGTCGTTGGTGAACGCCCATTGCAGCAGACGCTTGGCATCGCGGCCCCGTACGCGCACGGAACCCAGGTGCGACACGTCGAACACCACCGCACCCTCACGACACGCCCGGTGTTCTTCCAGGACGCCGGTGTACTGGATCGGCATCTCCCAACCCCCGAACGCAGCCATCCGCGCCCCGAGGGCACGGTGTGCTGCGTCAAGGGGCCCGCGACGCAGTGCGTCGGTCACGCCGACTCGGCGGCGGATCCCGGCCGAGGCTGCGGGCGCCGGGGCGGGAGTTGCAGGTCGAGCGGGCGAGCGTCCGCGCCCGCCGCGCCCGCGAGCTGCGACGGCGGCTCGAGGCCGTACTTCACGAGGAGCTGCAGGTAGTCGCGCTGGTACAGCACCTTGATCGCGACCTCGGGATGGAGCTCGCGGAGACGACGCGCCTTGCGGTTCTTCTTGGTGACGAGCTTCTGATTGAGCGTGGTGATCTCGATGTACAGGTCGTAGGCAGGAAGATAGAAGTCGGGGGTGAAAGCCTGCTGCGGGTTACCGTCTTCGTCCTGTTCGAGCACGAACGTACGCGGCTCGTAGTCCCAGACGATGGCATAGAAGTCGAGCAGCTTCGCAAATTGGCGTTCGGAGTTGTGCGCGAACCGGATCTGCTCGTGGGGAAGCCGCTCCGGAATGAGTCAGCCCCCGCCGACCGAGCGCGCTCGCGCCTGCGCCTCGAGTGCGCGAGCGCGTGTACCGGCGCTGGCGCGTGGATCGATGGCGTGGATACCCGCTTCCAACTCTTGCACGACGTGGCCGAGCGGCACGATGTTGAGCACTCCTTGACCGCGACGAACGAGATCGATCAGCGCGTCGTCGGTGCGCGCCAACACCGAGTCAGAGCCGTTGAGGACGAGGCTTGCGCTCGCCCAGTCGTCGCCGAGATCCTCGCGCAGGTACTCGATCGCCTTGCGGGCGGTCTGCAGCTTGACGCCCGCGTCCAGCAGGTTCTTCACCACTTTCAACCGGATGAGGTCACGGTACGAGTAGGTGCGCTGCGTGCCGCTCCCCCGTGCATCCGCGATCGACGGACGCACCAAATCGGTGCGCGCCCAGTAGTCGAGCTGGCGATACGAGATCCCGACGATGTCGCACACCTGGGGCCCGCGATAACCGAGCTCCGCCGGCGCGGGCGCAAGACCGTCGAACATCGGCTGCTCGGCGACCGGCCTGGCTCGAGACGTACCGGCGCGCGCCGACCTCGAGGGTTGGGATTGCTTGCCCCCATGTGGCAATGGACACGCCTCGACCTGAAGGAGAACCCTGAAGTACAGGTTCGTAGTTACGGCGATGTGAGGCTAGCCGGTACCGTCGGGCGAGTCAACGTTCTCCGGCGGACTCCGCCGTCCCCCGCCGTCCCTACCCATGGCTATTCGGTGCCGGAAACGAAGTCTTCGGGACGGACCTGATCGAGGAACTCCCGGAACTGCTCGATCTGCTCTTCGTCCTCGTCCTGCTCGAAGAGCACCCCGGCCTCCTCCAGCACGTCCTCGTTGGCGTAGATCGGGACGGGTTCCGGGTAGCGAACCGCCAGGGCGATCGCATCGGACGGCCGCGACGAGATCCGGTAGGTGCCCCCGTTGCGGGACAGCTCGATCTCGGCGAAGAACGTGCCGTCGTGGAGCTCGGTGATCACGACCTGCACCACGCTGGCCCCGAGGTCGTCGAGCACGGCCTTGAAAAGATCGTGGGTCATGGGCCGGGGGGTCTCCATGCCCTTCAGGGCGTAGACAATCGCAGTAGCCTCGGGCTGGCCGATGAAGATCGGCAGGTACCGCTGCCCGTCATCTTCTCGGAGCAGCACGATCGGCTGGTTCGTGGGAACCTCGACTCGTACGTCGACAAGAGACATCTGGATCACGGCCGCCTCCGGGTCGTCGATTCGACTCTAGCACCGGCGTTGCCGAATCCGACCGACATGGGGCACCGATCACGGCCCGTAGAGCGCACTCACGTACGCAGTGGGGTCGGCGCGCACGGTGTCGCGATCGACCTGCACGACGCGACGAAGGTTGCGGTACCGATCACCCTGTTGGAGCCCGTACCCGACGACGAAGACGTCGGGAATCTCCGTGCCGACGTAGCGCACTTCGAGCGGGAGGATCCGGCGCGCCGGCCGATCCAGCAGTGCGCAGATGTCGACGGTCCGCGGCCCCTGCGCCCACACGTGCTCGACGAGATATCCGAGCGTCAGGCCGGTGTCGACGAGGTCCTCCACCAACACCACGTCGCGCTCGGCCACATCGAGCTCGACATCGCACAGGATGCGCACCCGCCCCGAATCGGGCGCGTAGCGCGAAATCGCGATGAAGTCGACCGCCACGTCGATGTTTGGCACTGCACGGGCGAGATCCGCGAGGAACAGCAGCGCCCCTTTCAGGACGCCGATCAGGACGACCCCGTTCGGATGATCGTTCGCGATGCGTGTCGCGAGTCGTGTCACACACTCGCGTATCGCCGACTCGTCGAGCAGCGTGAGCGCCGCGTCCGGGGAACCGGAGTCGGCGGGATCCGAGCCGAGCGGGCTCACTCCGCCAGCGTCTCGCGCACAGCCTCCCTGAGGAGCGCGGTGCGCAGGCGCCGCCCCAGCAGCGCGAGATCGATCAGCTCGTCCTGCAACCGGCTGCGCGCCTCGGGATTCCGTTGGCGGACGAACGGCATCAAGACCTGGCCGAAGAGCACCGCTTCGCGCTCCGCGAACGTGCGGTACATGCGGAGGTGGCGAGCCTCGATGCCGCGACGAAAGAACCCCGACGCCAACGTGGCCACTTCGAGCGCGTCGTCGTCGAAACGCGCGTCGCCGTGCGCTTCACGTGCGGGCGTGATGAGGCCGAAGCCCTCCAGTTCGCCGACCTGCGCCTCGTCGATCCCGGCCGCCTTCGCCAGCTGGGCGCGCGAGTAACTGCCGATGTCGTCGGGCGCGTTCGCTGATCGCAATGGGGAATCGCCGGTGTCGTCGTCGAGCGGCAGGTTGGGCGCGAACGTCGGCGGACGCGAACGGGCCGGCTCTCGTTCCCGAGCCGCGGGCGGCACATCGGCCGCCGGCACCCTCACCGGCTCGGGTGCGGGCTCCGTGCTGACGGGGCGGGATGCCAACGAGGCGTTGGCCGGCTCCGGATCCAGGAGCGCTTCATCGCCGGGCGGGAGCTGATCGAGTCGCTCCTTGATCACCTTCAGCGGCAGGAAGTGCGCCCGCTGCTGATGGAGGATCCAGCGCAAGCGGGCTAGGTCGTGGTCGTAGAACTTGCGGTAGCCCGAGGGCGTGCGCTCGGGATCCACGAGGCCCTGACTCTCGAGGAAGCGGATCTTGGAGATGGTCACATCGGGGAACTCGTCGCGCAGCTCCGCCAACACCTCACCGATGGAGAGGTGTACCGGGTCCCGTGTGCTCACTTCGCGTCACTCCCAACGAGGAACACCAGGACGAATCGGCCGATCTGGAGGTCGGCCAGGTCGTGCAACGGTGCGGTGTCGACCCGCTTGTGGTCGACGTACGTGCCGTTGAGCGAGCCGACGTCGGCCACTTCGTAACCATGCGGGGTCCGCCGGACAGTTGCGTGTCGGCGCGACACCGTGATGTCGTCGAGGAAGATGTCGGAGTCGGGATGACGCCCGAGGGCAGTCACTTCGGTATCGAGGACGAAACGGCTCCCCGCGTTCGGGCCCCGCCGCACCACGAGCAGGCCCATGCCTTCGGGCAGCTCACCCAGCACCGCGCCGAGGTCCTCGTCGATCCCGAGCCGTTCGGCCAGCTCGGGCAGGCTGATGGTCGTCTCGTCGTCGTGGGGCAACGGGTTGCCGCACGACGAGCAAAAGTGCGCAGCGGCCTCGTTCTCGTGACCGCAGTGCCGGCATCGCATCGCACGAGGGTACTGCGCACCACGTACCGACGCTGCCTGTACCTGGACGTGAGCTGCAGCCGTGTCTCCCCGACCGCGAGTCTCAAGTGATAGTGGAGGGCGTACCAAGTCGTGATGTGAAGTTGACCTCGAGCGTTTGCGTGAACCCGTCCACCAGCGCCTGCGCCACCACCAACGGGGCGTCATCGACTCCCAGCTCGGTCAGGGTAACGGTGACCTCGTGCAGTCGAGCGCGAGTTACCGGTATGCGGCCCGCTGGGGCGAGGTGACCGAACAGATCGGTCTCGTCGAAGTCGAGCCGGTCGAGCAGGATCGAACCGTGTTGGAGCACTGCTCCCGCACGGCGTACCTGGGCGGAGCCGCACAGCTTTCGCGTGCCCACGCGCAGATCGGCACCCTGCTGGCCCACGAAGCACACCGGACCACCAGGGCCATCGTGACGGGCGAGCGTGGCATCGACGCCGAGGTGGCCCAGCCCGGCGATCAGCGCGGCCGCAATCAGGTCATGGATCGAATCCACTCCCCCGTCCAAACCCGAAGGTCGCGGGAACACCACGGCATAGGTGAGATCGGCGCCATGGAGAAGCGCCTTGCCGCCGGTGGGTCGCCGCACCACTTCGACTCCCAGGCGGGTGCACGCAGCGTGATCGACGTCGACCGCCGATTGGAAGTGCCCGAGCGACAACGCCGGACGGGCCCAGCGGTACAACCGGAGTGCCGGCATCGCTCCGCGCCCGACGTCCTCGAGCAGCGCGACGTCGGCGGCCATCTGGCCGGCCGCGTCGACAGGAGTCGCCAAGTCGTCGATCAGACGCCAGGCGTCGCTCACTCGGCGTCGAGCAGCGCGCGATACCCGGCCGCGTCGAGCAGCACGTCGAGCTCGGTGGAATCGGCCATCTTCACCACGAAGATCCAGCCGGCGCCATATGGATCCCGATTCAACTGTTCGGGCGCGTCGGCGAGGCTCTCGTTGGTCTCGACGACGGTTCCGGTTACCGGCGAAAAGATCTCCGACACCGACTTGGTGGACTCGACCTCGGCGCAACTCGCATGAGCAATCACGTTGGCTCCCACATCGGGAAGATCCACGTACACGACATCGCCCAGCGCGTCTTGCGCGTAGTCAGTGATTCCCACCCGCGCCCGCGGCCCGTCAACCGCCACCCATTCGTGCTCGGCGCTGTATCGCAGCTCATCGCGTACATCCATCGGCGGATAGTACGCGCGCACGTGAAGGAACCATCCGTCAGGCCAGGAGCTCGCGGATCCGTTGCGTGTACTCCTGCGCCAGACGACGCGCCTCGACGAGGTCGTCCGCCTCCGCCCACACGTGAGTCAGTGCCTCTTCGGGATCGGGAAGCACCAGCGCCCAGTGGTCGTCGTCGATGATCTTCACGCCATCGATCAGCTCGACCTCCTCGCCCCGCCCGCCGGCACCCTCGACGATCTCACGCATCACCGTTCCCTTGCGATCCCACGGTGTGACGATGGTTTCGTGCACGAGGTGGGTCTCGGGCAGGCCCTCCACGATGCTCGACAACGGGCGGTCGGCCGCGGCAAGCAGGTCGAGCAGCTTGATCAGCGTGACCGCGGCGTCGTTGGCGGGAAGGAAATCAGGCCAGATGCAACTGCCGTCGGGGGCGCCGGCGAAGACCACTCCCCCACTCACCGCCGCGTCCATCAAGCCCGAGCCCCAGACCCTCGTGCGAACTACCGCATCGGATCCGCCCAGAAGACGATCCACGGCTCCGGTGACGTTCACCGGCACCGCGACCACAGCGTCGGGCGTCGCCGCCGCAATGAGCGAGACGATACCGAGCAGTAACTGCTCCGGAGCCAAGACGTGACCGAGGTCGTCGACCACTGTGGCCACCTCACCGTCGGGATCGATGACAAAGCCGAGATCACTCCCCGACACCTTGACCAGGTCGGCGAGCCGCGCGATCTGCGCGTCGCGCGAGTCGGCGATGAGGGTTGCCGACGCGGTGCTGTTGAACGCGTTGACCGACAGCACCTCTGCTCCCAGCTTGGTGAGGAGGTTGGGCATGAGGATCGACACCGCGCCGAAGGAGTAGTCGAGCACGATCTTGAAGCTTCGAGCATGGACCTGTGCGATGTCGATGGAGCGCTCGACCGCGGCGGTGTAGAACTCGAGCGATCGGGGCGGGAACACGATGTCGCCGATGTCGCCACCGAAGGCTCGGCGGTAGTCCTCGCGGTGCAGGAGGCGTTCGATCTTGCGTTGCGCCGACGGGTCGATGTCGGTGCCGTCGCGATCGAAGAAGCGGATCTCGACGGTGTCGGGATCGCCCGGCGCGAGCCGCACCGTGATCCCGCCCTGAGAGCGGCTGTTGCGCACCTGGAAACGGGTGAGGGGCACGGTGGCAAGCTCGATGTCCTCCACGTTCACACCCGACAAGTTGAGACCGCCGATGATCGCTCGCTTCAAGGCCCGGGCGACCCGGCTGGTGTCGCGGCTGGTCGTCACGGTCGAGCCCTTCGGCAACGCGGTTCCGTAGGCCAGTGCGAGCCGGATGGCCACCTCGGCGCTGACGTCGACATTGGCGAGCCCGCGCACGCCGCGCCGCCCGAAGAGGGTGCGTGCCCCCCTGCTCTCCCACACGATCGACGACGTGACGGTTGCTCCCGACTCGACCGTCTTGTACGGGTAGACCTTCACGTTCGGATTGATCACCGCCTCGGCACCGATGAAGCACTCGTCGCCGACCACGGTTCCCTCGTCGACTCGTACCCGAGCCCGAAGATCGGTGCTGCGGCCGATGACACACCCACGCAGGTTCGAACCCGAACCGACGTACACGTGGTCGTGCAGCACCGCGCGGTGGAGGAACGCGTCGGCCTTCACGATGACGTCGGTGCCGAGCACGGTGTACTCGCGCAGGTGCGCGCCGGCCTCGATCCGGCAACTGTCGCCGATCACCACCGGACCGTCGATGCGCGCCTCCGGGCTGATCTCGACGTCGGTGCCGATCCACTGGCCTTCGCCCAGCTGGAAGCCCCCGATGTCGAGCTTCACTCGCCCATCGAGCGCGTCGGTGTGGGCGCGGCTGTACGCCTCCAGCGTGCCGACGTCTTCCCAGTACCCCTCGGTGACGTGACCGTGCATGGTGTAGCCGGCTTCCAGCAGCGTGGGAAACACGTCGCCGGAAAAGTCCACGACGTGACCCTCGGGTATGTACTCGAACACCTCCGGCTCGAGGACATAGATCCCAGTGTTGATGGTGTCGGAGAACACCTCGCCCCACGTCGGCTTCTCGAGGAAGCGCTCGATGGTGCCATCGGGCTGGGTGATCACGATGCCGAACTCGAGCGGGTTGTCGACGTGCTTGAGCGCGATCGAGGCGGCGGCGCCCGCGTCGCGGTGGGCCTTGACGAACGCAGTGAGGTCGATGTCGGTGAGAACGTCGCCCGAGATCACGAGGAAGGTGTCGGCGAGCTCGTCGGCCGCATTGCGGACCGAACCGGCCGTGCCGAGCGGGGTGTCCTCGGTGGCGTAACGCATGGTGACGCCGAAATCGGATCCATCGCCGAAATAGTCGCGGATCTGGTTGGCGAGGAATGCCACGGTAACGACGATGTCGTCGAAGCCATGCAGCGCCAGGAGCGCAACGATGTGCTCCATCATCGGCTTGTTCGCCAGTGGCATCATCGGCTTGGGGGTATTGCTGGTGAGCGGGCGCAGTCGCGTGCCCTCACCCCCGGCCAGAATGACCGCTTTCATCCGGCCCAACTTTCCGCCTGGGACGCAGAACGCCCATCGCGTCCTTCTTGGAGCGCGCGGCGCGCCAACGGAACATACGTGACCGTGGCGTAGTAGCCGAACGCGAGGCCGCTCACCGTGAAGAACCAGGCGAAACCGAGCGCGACATCGTGACCGGTACGGATGCTGTCGGCCAGCAGGAACAGCGGCAACGCGAACATCACTGCGAGGGTTCCCGCTTTCCCTGCCCACTGAACATCGATGCGCCGCGCGCCCGCCGCCGCCAACATGAGCACCGCCAGGCTCACCAGCGCCTCGCGCGCGAGGATCGCCACGCCCACGACGACCGGTACGCTGCCGTCGATCAGCAGGGCGACACCACCGGTGAGCAACAGCACTCGGTCGGCCACGGGATCCAGCACCTTCCCGAGCTCGCTTCCTTGGTCGAAATGGCGCGCGATCCAGCCGTCGACCCAATCGGACGCGCCGAGGATCGCCAGCAACAACGCCGCCGCGAGCCGGTGATCGTCGACCAGGAGCCACACGAACGTGGGTGCCCCGGCCAGACGAACCAGTGAGATCGCGTTGGGCAGCGTAACTAGTCGGCTCTGGTGCTCATCGCCGCCCTGCATGGCCCGAGCGTACGCCCGTTGGATGGCTCGCTCCCTCCCGAGTCATCCACCGATGTGCAGTGAGATGCCGAGGTCCATGATGCTCCCGATCGTCAGGCGTGGATGGGGCCGGCGGTGTCACGCAAGGACTGCGCCTGCCGGCCGGTGCGCACCGCGATGATCTCGGCACAGATGGAGATGGCCGTCTCCTCGGGTGTGCGGGCACCGATGTCGAGACCGATCGGCGCCATGATCCGCGCCAGCCCCTCGTCGGACACCCCCATGTCGCGCAGTCGTTCGACCCGCTTGGCGTGCGTTCGCCGCGACCCCATCGCCCCGAGGTACCCGACCTTGGTGGCGAGAGATCCGATGATCGCGGGAACATCGAACTTGGTGTCGTGGGTGAGCACGCACACTGCGTCGCGTGGTCCGAGCTCGTCGCCGATCTTCTCGAGGTAGCGATCCGGCCACTCGTTCACGATGTCGTCCGCCATCGGGAATCGCTGGCGGGTCGCAAAGACTGCCCGCGCATCGCACACGACCACGCGGTAGCCGAGCACCTTCGCGACGTTGGCCAACGCCCGAGTGAAGTCGACGGCGCCGAAGATGATCATGCGCGGCGGCGGCGCGAACGATTCGATGAACACGCCCACCGTGTCTTCGCGTGCTTCTCCGTGCGCGCCGTAGTGGCGCGTCGACGTGAGACCGGCCTCGAGCTCGCCGTACGTGTCCCGGGCGACGACCCGATCGAGATCAGGGTCACCGAGGGTTCCCAGCGATTCCTCGCCCGGCCGCACCAGCAGCTTGGCGCCCAGGTGCGGACCCGCGGTGACCGTGGCCAGCGCCGCCGGTCGCTCCGCCCGCAACGCGTCGCGTAGCGCATCGAACACGGGCGTGTCGAACACGGGCGGCTCGAATGCGCTCACCAGTCGAGCGGTTCGAGGAAGAGGTGGATGGTGCCACCACACGTGAGACCCACTGCGAATGCCTCGTCGTCGGAGTACCCGAAGGTGACCACACCTCGCTCGCGAGTGCCCGCCAACACCTCCATGGCCGCCTCGACCACCGCGCCTTCCACACAACCCCCTGACACCGACCCGGCGACCTCACCGGTGTCACTCACCGCCATGGTGGCGCCGGGGTCGCGTGGTGCCGATCCCTCGAGCGCCACCACCCGCGCCACCGCCACCCGGTGGCCGCCCGCCCGCCAGCGCTCGATGTCGTCCAAGACTTCCTTCATCTGCGTGCCGCCTTCATGTGCGCGCAGTGCTCCTCATGATGAACGACCTTTCATACCCGAGCCGGTTCCGATCCGGTTCGGGCGATCACGCTCGCCAGGTGCTCCAGCGACGCCAACGAGTGGCCTTCGACGAAGTCGTCAACGTGGGGCAACGCCGCCGCCATTCCCCGGGCGAGCGGCGCGAATTCGGGCGACGCCTTGAGCGGGTTCACCCAAATCACCCGGTACGCGACCCGTTGCAGGCGCGCCATCTGCTCGCCCAGCACCTCGGGATCGCCACGGTCCCAGCCGTCGGAGAGGATGACGACGATCGCGCCCCGCGCCATGCCCCGCACTCCCCACTCGTCGTTGAACTGGCGCAGCACCTCGCCGAGCCGGGTACCACCCGACCAGTCGACCACGCGTTGCGCCGCCGCCGCGATGGCCGCGTCGGGATCGCGTGATGACAGCTCGCGGGTGATCCGGGTCAGGCGAGTACCGAGCGCGAACGCCTCCACCCGACCACGCCCGATCACCGCGGCGTGCAGAAATCGAACCAGCGCGCGGGCGTAGGGCTCCATGGAGCCACTCACGTCGCACAACAACACGAGTCGGCGGGGCCGGAGTGCGGGCTCCACGAAGGCGCGGTCGATGGGCTCACCACCCGCTCGCAGCGCTCGGCGCACGGTGCGGCGGAGATCAGGCCGCCCGTGGCGAGGCTTGCCCGGCCGCAACCGGCGCGATCTCCGCCGCGCGCCCACCAGGCGCAGATCGGCGATCACGCGGCGGGCTTCGGCAAATTCAGTCGCGGTATAGGACGCGAAGTCACGCGCTCGCAATACCTCCGCCGGGCTGTATCGCACCGACAACGTGTCGGTGTCGTCGCGCTCGGGGCCCGCCTCGTCGTCGGACGGATCGGGGTCGTCGCCGGCGTCGAAGGCCAGGCTCAGCTCGCGCACCACGTGGGGTACCAACGCGAGCTCGTACTCACCCTGCCACCACGCGGCGAAGGCCCGGTCGTACGTCGCCTGATCCTCGGGGCGACGCACCAGTGTCGCGTGGCCCGCCCAGTACACGGAGTCCCGCCGGCCCATCCCCAGCACCGCGAGCGCGCGGGTGAAGGCGATGGTGCTCCCCACGGGTACGTCGAGACCCGCGGCACGCAGCAGCCGGGCGAACCCGACTGCCAGCCGGTCGACCTCGGGCCGGTCGACGGGGGCCGAGTCGACGGGGGCCGAGTCGACGGGGGCGGAGCCGACGTCAGGCACTGCGCTCCATCGCCGTCTGTACCAACCGCTCGACGCCGTGCGCTCGGGTTCGTTCTTGATCCTCGCGGTATTTGAGGATGGTGCCGAGGGTGAAGTCGACGGCGCGTTCGTCGATCGCGGTCTGGCCCAGCGCGCCGAGCGCGTTGGCCCAATCGATGGTCTCCGCCACTCCGGGCGGCTTGTAGAGCTCGAGCTCACGCAGCGTCTCCACCGCGGCCGCAACCTGGCGAGCCAACGCATCGGGTACGTCGGGCGCGCGCAGGCGCAGGATCGCGAGCTCGCGCTCGAAATCGGGATGAGCAATCCAGTGGTAGAGGCAGCGCCGCTTGAGCGCGTCGTGTACATCGCGGGTGCGGTTGGAGGTGACTACCACGATCGGCGGGGTGGAGGCACGGAACGTGCCGAGCTCGGGCACGGTGATCGTGTAATCGGAGAGGATCTCGAGCAGGAAGGCTTCGAATTCGTCGTCGGCCCGGTCGACCTCGTCGATCAGCAGCACGGGCGGCGTGCTGGTTCCGAGCGCCTCGGTCTCGTAGCCGATCGCGCGCAGCAACGGGCGCTTGACCAGGAAGCGCTCGGAGTACAGCTCGTCCTCGACGACTTCTCCACCGCCGGCCTCCACCGCCCGCAGATGGAGCAACTGGCGCGAGTAGTCCCACTCGTAGACGGCCTGCGAGGCGTCGATACCCTCGTAGCACTGGAGCCGGACGAGCTCCCCGCCGGTCCAGCGAGCCAGCACCTTGGCCACCTCGGTCTTGCCGACCCCCGCCTCGCCCTCGAGCAGCAGCGGCCGTTGCAGCCGGATGGCGAGGAAGATGGCAGTCGCCAACCCCTCGTCGGCCAGGTAATCATGCTCGGCGAGCGCCGAGCGGACGTCGTCGACCGTCTCCATCACACCGATGATAATCGGGCGTCTTCGGACACTCGGCCGAGCACGCGCGTCAACGCGAGACCGGCAACCCGCCGTTCGTTGGCCACGTCAGGACGGTGTCCGCACCTCGACTTCCGCGTCTCGGGACGCCGGGTACGCGTGCCAACGGTTGGGAGTGTCCTCGATGAGGCACACCATTGCCTCGCGACCGAGGAATGGCGAATCGACCCTCGCCACTGTGAACTCCTGGTTGGCGTAACGAACGATATC
>WNFE01001525.1_pt1 | contig 16799 bp, 15 predicted proteins | sample 5400451 | NCBI WGS metagenome assembly WNFE01 (sample SAMN13153344, study PRJNA577476) | soil metagenome | isolation source: 200 cm saprolite under Douglas fir tree site 2 hole 2 | place: USA:California | collected 2015-04-18 | reverse complement strand
GGGCGCGGGTCACCGTCAACGCCGGGTGAACGCCTGGTTCCAGGCCGCCGCGAACGGAGTGGTCGACGCGTCCACCACCACGACCGTGGACGGAGTGGACACGAGGTCCGTCGGTTGCGTGAGCACCAGGACCGTGGTGATGCCGGCGAGAGAGACCAGGGCGCGCAAGGTCTCGGGTGAGATCCGGCCGAGCACCGCGACGACGAGATCGATGCCCCGTCGGTTCCCCAGACTCTCGAGCACCGTCGGGAGGCGATCATTGTCGTCGCGGTCGACTGTGGCGAGGCGGTCAATGGCTTCCTGACGCGATCCGCCACCGGTACTGAGCACCGCACCGGCGCCGGTGATGAGCTCGACCCGTCGTTGCAGTCGGACCAGGCGAGTCATCACCGACGCCGCCGCTTCCACCGCGACTTCGAACGAGTCGGCGTCGTGCGCGCCGGCGGCGACGTCGAGTACCACCGCGGCGCGCGACCGCCAGCGCGCTTCGTCCTGCCGGATCATGAGCTCGCCGGTGCGGGCCGTGGAACGCCAGTGCACGCGGCGCAGGTCGTCGCCGACCTCGTAGGTGCGGAGGGTGAGGAATTCGTGTCCGAGGTCGCTGGCGATCGACTGCACGCCGGCGTCCTCGTCACCAGCGACGATCCGCCCACCGACGGCAACCGGCGCCACGATCTGGTGAATCCGGGGTCGGACGATGACCTCGGCGTGGCCGATTCCGGGGCCGGCGCGCCGCGCGACGCCGAACGGATCGCCGGCGGTCACGATGAGCGGACCGACCTGGTAGCGACCGCGTCGTCGCGTCGGAACCCGGTACGCGGCACGGGCGGTACCCCCGCGCGCAAGAGGTGGTATCAGGAAGCGAGCGGCGCGCCGACCGCTGTCGAACAGGTCAGTGGCCGTCAGCAGCGGTGTGGAACGCGCGCCCCGGTTCTCCACGAGCAGATCGACGCGGCCCTCCGACCCGACATGGAGCCGGGCGGGCAGCACCCGACGGGTGACCGTCAGTTGGGGCACGTCGCGGATCGCGAGCCAGATGGCCGCGGTGGCGACGAGCGCCAGCGCCGCGACCCCGAGCACGAGCATCTCGAGCGTGCCGAGTAGGAAGCTCCCGATCACCAACCCGAGCGCGGCGCCGGTGAGCGACCAACCACGCCGGGTCAGGCTCACCGCCCGGCCCCGCGGGGCAGGCATGACCCGCTACGCGCCGTTCGCGCCGGGAACCGGCACCGAGGCGAGGATGGCGCGCACGACGTCGTTGCTCGACGCGCCCCGAAGCTGCGCGTCGGGTGTGAGCAGCAAGCGGTGCTCCAACACCGCCGGTGCGACGCGCTTCACATCGTCGGGGATCACGAACCCGCGACCGAAGCTGGCCGCGAGCGCGCGCGCCGCCCGTTGGAGCGACAGTGAGCCACGGGGGCTGGCGCCCAACGAGAGATCGGGGTGACGACGCGACGTCGCGACGACGTCGAGGATGTAGCTACGCACCTCGGCTGCCACGTGCACGGTGGTCAGGAGTTGCGACGCGTCGGCGATTTCGGCCGCGTCGGCGATCGGCACGAGATCATCGACCGGCGACGCGTGCTCGCCCTGGGCTTCGAGAATGCTGAGCTCCGCTTCGCGTGCCGGGTATCCCATGGGGATTCGCATGAGGAAGCGGTCGAGCTGCGCTTCGGGGAGCGGGTAGGTGCCCTCGAGCTCGATGGGGTTTTGGGTCGCGATCACCATGAACGGGCGCGGGAGACGGTACGTGTGGGCGTCGACGGTGACCTGGCGTTCCTCCATCGCCTCGAGCAGCGCGGACTGGGTCTTGGGCGAGGCGCGATTGATCTCGTCGGCGAGGACGACGTTGGCGAAGATCCCGCCGGGCCGGAACTCGAATTCACCGGCGCTGCGGTTCCATACCGACACGCCGGTCACATCGGAGGGAAGGAGATCGGGCGTGAACTGGATCCGGTGACAGCCACCGCCGATCGACGCCGCGATCGCCTTGGCCAACGTGGTCTTTCCGACACCGGGAACGTCTTCGATCAGCAGATGGCCTTCGGCGAGGAGACAGACCAGCGCGAGATGGATCTGCTCGCGCTTGCCCTGTATCGCCCGTTCGACGTTGCCCAGCAACGCAGAGAACAAACGGCCGAACGTCGAGTCGCGGCTCGGCGCGGTGGCGGGCTGAACCACGAACACCTCCAGAGCGTGCACCTCGCACGGTACCAGAGGCGATCGCGCGCTCTGCGTCAGAGCTACCGTCGCCCCGATGACGTCTCTATCGTTCTGGATCCGCGTGGCACTGCTCGTGATCGGGCGACCGCGCCTCTGGGCCACCGGCGTTCGCCAAGCGCTCCGTCTGGCCCGTCCGGGTTGGTGGCGGCGCGCGCCGTACCTGCCGATACCGGATCCCGACTATCTCCGTTTCCGGTTCGAGACCCAGTACGGCTCGTCGGGACGAGCCGAGCCGCGCGACGTCGCGTGGTACCTCGAATGGTGCCACGAGATGGAGCGCGCCGCCCGCGGCGGCGGGAGTCACCGGTAAGCTGCGGGGAACACGATGGCACCACGAGCGGCCCGGAGGGGCCGGCTTCGAGGGGACCGGACCTGCCAGGGACAGGTCGGGCTGCCAGGGACAGGCATGTCAAGGCCCGACAGGGTCGAGCCGAAAGGGTCGAGGAGGTCTCGAGGCTTGGGAAGAGCCCTGCTGCTCAACGCGAGTTTCGAGCCGTTGTGCGTGGTGCCGATGCGCCGAGCGGTCGTGCTCGTACTCAAGGAAAAGGCCGAGATCGTGGCGCGCAACGGTGCCGAGCTGCACTCCGAGCGGGTCACGCTTCCGGTCCCGTCGGTGATCCGGCTCCATCACTTCGTGCGCGTCCCCTATCGCAGCCGGGTGCCGCTGTCCCGCCGCGCCGTCTTCGCGCGCGACGGCCACCGCTGCCAGTACTGCAACCGTGCCGCCGAGAACATCGACCACGTGGTACCGCGCTCCCGAGGGGGCCGCCATTCGTGGGACAACGTGGTCGCGTCGTGTCGCTCCTGCAACGCGCGGAAGGAAGACCGGATGCTCGACGAGCTCGACCTCCGATTGGCGCGCGTCCCGGGTGAGCCGCATGCCGCCCTCTGGGTGGTTGCCACCGCGGGTTCCATCGACCCCGCCTGGACGCCGTACCTGCCCGGCTCCTGATATCCGGGTCGACTTCGCTCTGCCGTCTCGCTCTCCGACTGGATGGCTTGCTCTCTGCGAGCCGGGATACCCGGCTCGCGGCCGATCGCTCGCGGCCGCACGGCTGCGCTGCGTCTCCTGAAGCCCGGCTCCTGAAGCCCGGCTCCTGAAGCCCGGCTCCTGAAGCCCGGCTCCTGAAGCCCGTGGCGGGGTGGCTCGCGGTGCTTCCTGGGGGAAAAGGGGATGGAGTGGGTTGAATGGTGGAGGAGAAGGGTGTAGGGTGCCACGAAATGGAGTGATGTGGTGTGTCAGGGTTGGTCGAGGCGCATCGAGGGTGTGTCGAGGCCGACCGAGGGAGGGCGCCGGCCGCTTGGTGGCGGGGACAAGCCCAGAGGCGAGGGATCCGGATGTTCCTGGGGGAGTTCCAACACTCCCTGGACGACAAGGGGAGGGTGATCCTCCCTGCGAAGTACCGGGATCAGCTCGCCGAGGGTGCGTTCGTTGCCAAGGGTCGGGGTGGCTGCCTCTCGGTGTTCACGCCGGAGGAATTCGAGAACGTGGCGACCCAGATACGTGAGCAGTCGAAGCGGGGCCCCAAGGAGCTCAACGCGGCGCGCACATTCTTCGGCGGTGCCAGCGAGGTTCGCCCCGATCGGCAGGGACGAGTCGCGTTCCCGCCAAACCTCCGCGAGTACGCGGGCCTCGAACGCGACGTGGTGGTGGTGGGCCTCTATTCCCGCATCGAGGTGTGGGACCGGGCCCGCTGGCTCGAGCTCGACCGCGCCGGCGCGTTGGCGTTGACCGAATCCGACGACTTACCAGATTTCGGGATCTGACCCGACTCGGGATTGCACCGAACCAGCTAGCGATCTTTGACAGGTGAGCCCTCGGGCCCGCCACCAGCCCTCCGGGCGGCGCGGCGCAAGCGCCCCTTCCGCCCGCTTCGCTTTCGTCGACGCGTCCGGAGGGCTGGCGGCGGTCTCGGGGAGATGTCGGGCATTCGAGCGAACGGCCGCGAGGCAGGTATGCCGCCTCGCAGAGAGCGAGCCAGAGAGATGCAGTTCCGGCACGTACCGGTGATGACGTCGGAGGTGGTCGAGCTGCTGATGGAAGTGCCTGAAGGTCTGGTCGTCGATGCGACGCTGGGAGGTGGGGGTCATGCGGCCGCCATCCTCGGTGCTCGGCCCGACCTTCGTCTCCTCGGCATCGACCGGGATTCCGTTGCGGTGGCAGCAGCGGGGGCGGCACTGGCTCCCTTCGGGGACCGGGTCCGCATCGTGCAGGGCGACTTCGAGGGGGTCGCCGACATCGTGGGAAGCGAGGGAATTGTGGCGATCCTCTTCGATCTGGGTGTCAGTAGCCCACAGCTCGATTGGCCGGCGAGGGGGTTCTCGTACTGGGCCGACGAAGCACCACTCGACATGCGCATGGACAGCGCGCAGGAGCTGACCGCGGAGGCTGTCGTCAACGGTTATCCCGAAGCGGACCTTGCGGCCTTGATCGCGCGCAACGGTGAAGAACGATTCGCACGCCGGATTGCGGCGGAGATCGTGACGGCGCGGCCTTTGCGTACGACCGGCGAGCTCGTTGAAGTGATCAAGCGCGCGATACCAGCTCCGGCGCGACGGCGCGGTGGCCATCCGGCGCGGCGCACGTTCCAGGCCATTCGCATGGAAGTGAATCGCGAGCTGGCGAGCCTCGAGGCCGGCATCGACGAGTCGGTACACCTGCTCGCACCCGAGGGCCGCATGGTGGTGCTGGCGTACCACTCGTTGGAAGATCGCATCGTGAAGGAACGGTTCGCCGCGTGGTCCCGCACCGAGGAGCCCGGTTACGTGCCGAAAGGCCTGCCGCGTGCGACTCGCAATCCATTGACGCGGCTGCTCACTCGTCGGGCGCGGCGTCCCGGGGAGGCTGAAGTCTCGGAGAACTCGCGAGCCGCGAGCGCGCGTCTCCGCGCGGTTGAACGACTTGCACCATGACCACGGTCGCCCCCGCGACGCGGCGAGCGGTGCTCGCGCCGCGGCGGCCAGTCCGCGCCAGTACTCAACGTCCACGGCCCCCGCTTCGGGTCGCGCCGGCCGGCACGACGAGCGCGGGCGCGACGCAGGCGCGCGCACGGAGGGGCCGCGCCGGGGCTGCACTCGTGTTGGTCACCGTGTTCGCGCTGGTCACGGTGGTGCTCTTCCACGTGATGCTCGCATCGGGCCAGCTCCACCTCGACCGGCTGAACCTTCGGATCGGTCGCGCTCAGCGCGAGTACGAGCAGCTCCGCCTGGAGACCTCGAGGCTCGCGTCGCCGGAACGAATCCTCCAGGAAGCGCAGCGGCTCGGCTTGGCAGTCCCTACCGAGCCGGCGCGGTATCTCCCCGTTCCCGACGCCCCCCCGCTGTCCGCTGACGGGAACCAGACCGCCAACACGCTCGAGGACTGGACGAAGGTGAAGTCTCACCTTGGCGACCAGCAGCCGTGACGCGAGCGGGTCGCGTCCGCGGGCTCCGGCCCGTCGTCCGCACCGTCCGCCTCGCCCCGAGAGTCCCGTTCGCCCGATCGACCGCACGTACGTACGCTCCGCAGTTGGCGCCTCGCGCCGCTCGCGTGTCGTCGGAGCGGGTCGCCGGCTGCCCGGCCCGTCGACGCCATCCGTTCGCGTTCGCCTCACCGCGCTGGTGGTCGCATTGGTGGTCGCGTTCGTGGCGATTGGGGTACGGCTCTTCGACATCCAGGCACGCGACCGCGGCCACCTGCGATCACTGGGCATCGGGCAACGCGTGCAGACATTGGAATTGCCGGCGGAGCGTGGTGGCATTTTCGACCGAACCGGCAGGGACCTCGCGGTGTCGGTGAGCCAGACGACGATCACCGCCGACCCACGTGTCATCGTCGATCCGATCGGGTCGGCGGCAAAGCTCGCCTCGATTCTGCACATCGACGAAGGCGCGCTGCTGGGGCGACTGGCGAATCCCAAGAGTGCGTTCGCGTACGTCGCGCGCAAGGTTGACAACAACATGGCCAAGCAGGTGCGCCACCTGCATCTGCCCGGTATCTCGTTCGTCGACGAATCGAAGCGCTTCTACCCGTCGGGATCGGTGGCCGCACCGATGCTCGGTTTCGTCGGTACTGACAACACCGGCCTGGGTGGGCTCGAGTACTTGTACGAGAAGCCGCTGCGCGGATCGGCCGGTGAAGTCCAGGTGGAACGGGATCCCCAGGGCAACGACATCCCTGGTGGGCACCACCAGGTACGCGCGGCGCAACGGGGAAGCGACCTCGTGCTGACCGTTGACCAATCGCTGCAGTGGAACACGGAGCAGGCTCTCGCCCAACAGGTGGTGGCTGCGCACGCGAGAGGTGGAACCGCGGTGATCGCCGACGTTCGCAGCGGAGACATCCTCGCGATGGCGACCGTGGACGGCGCAACCGACACCCTGCCCGCGCATGCCGCCGATTCGTCCGAACGGAATCGTCCAGTTACCGACATGTACGAGCCGGGATCCACGAACAAAGTGATCACGATGGCCGCCGCCATCCAAGAGGGACTGGTGAGTCCCGATACCGTGATTGACGGTGTTGGCCAGACAATCAACATCGGTGGCACCGAATACCAAGATGTCGAGGATCACCCGAGTTCGATGTCGGTGACTGACATCCTGGCGCAGTCGTCGAACGTCGGGACGATCAAGATCGCGTCAGAGTTGGGGAAGCAGCGATTCGATCGCTACGTGCGCGCGTTCGGCTTCGGGCGACGCACTGCGCTCGATTTGCCCGGTGAGGAGCGAGGGATCCTCCTTCCGCTCGGGGACTACAACGACACCAGCATGGGGTCGATCCCGATCGGCAATGGCATCGCGGTGACGGCGATGCAGATGCTCGACGTGTACATGACGATCGCGAACAATGGTCTCTCGCGTCCCCCGCGGCTCGTGGCCGCGACGGTGGACGCCGCGGGTATCCGTCACGACGTACCGCTTGGCGCCCCCGATCAGGTCGTGTCGGCAGCCACGGCCAAGGCGGTGAGTGGGATGCTGCAGCAGGTGGTGGAAACCGGTACCGGCGGGAAGGCCGCGGTGGCGGGCTACTCGGTTGCGGGGAAGACCGGCACCGCCCGCAAACCGCCGTACGAACACCCGCCGTACAAGTACGTCGCGTCGTTCGCGGGATTTGCGCCCGCGGACTCGCCTCGACTGGCCGCCATCGTTGTGCTCGACGAGCCCCAGGGCGTGAGCTACTTCGCCAGCGACGTCGCGGCGCCGGTCTTCTCCCAAATCATGCAGTTTGCGCTCACCTACGAGCGGGTTCCGACCAACCGATGAGGGCCTTTTCGCAGAACGCCCGGCGCCCGGTTCGGTACCCTGACGCGCGTTCCGTGACCGAAGCGAGGAGATGCGCGCGCGTGCAGTGGCTCGAACTGCTCGCCGGCCTCGATGTGGCGGAGCTCACCGGCGACGCTCACGTCGAAGTCACTGCGATCACCCACGACAGCCGGCTCGTCGAGCCCGGTGCGTGTTTTGCATGCATTCCGGGAGATCACGTCGACGGTCACGATTTCGCCGCCGCGGCACTGGAAGCCGGCGCCGCGGCGCTGCTGGTCGAGCGAGCGGCTCGCCTCCCTCGAGGAGTGAAGGTCCCCGCGTGTGCGCGTGTACCGAGCGTGCGGAGAGCGCTGGGCCCGGCATCCGCCAATCTGTTTCACCACCCGTCGCGTGCATTGAGCTGTTTCGGGATCACCGGAACGAATGGCAAGACCACCACCACCTACCTGCTCGAGTCGATCGCGCGCGCCACTCGCCAGCGAGTCGGAGTGATCGGTACCCTCGGCGCGCGGATTACCGACGACAGTGGTCGTGAGGACTTGCGAGGCTCGTCGCACACGACGCCCGAAGCGAATGAGCTGCAGGCGTTTCTTGCTCACATGCGCGACGTCGGAGTGGGCACCGTCGCGATGGAGGTGTCGTCGCACGCGCTGCACCAGGGTCGTGTCGATGCCACCTGGTTCGCGGTTGCGTGCTTCACCAACCTGAGTCATGAGCATCTGGACTATCACGAGACCATCGACGCGTACTTCGACGCCAAGGCCACCTTGTTCGACTCTGACCGTACAGCTGCCGCGGCGGTGAACGTCGGTGACGCGCACGGCAGGAAACTGGTGGCACTCGCGCGCGAGCGAGGTCTCGACGTCTGGACGTTCGCGCCCGATGCGGGTGAGGATCTCGCCGCCGCTGGTCTTGGTGGCGTCGACGTGCGAGCGGAAGACATTCGCTTCGACGCCAACGGTACCTACTTCATGCTGGTCGATCGGCGTTCGGGCACGCGCGTCGACGTCGACCTGGGATTGGTGGGGCAGTTCAACCTCGAAAACGCGCTGGCGGCGTCGACGACTGCGCGTGCCGCCGGATTCGACCTCGCGACCATCGCGGCCGGCTTGCGCGCGCCCGTCTTGGTGCCCGGCCGCTTCGAACGGGTCGACGCAGGCCAGCCCTTTACCGTCCTCGTCGACTACGCACACACGCCGAACGCGCTCGATCGTGTGCTCGACGCGGCGCGACGATTGGCTACCACCGACGGCCGCTTGCTGCTCGTATTCGGCTGCGGCGGCGATCGTGATCGGGAGAAGCGCCCGTTGATGGGCCGCGTCGCCGGCGACGGCGCCGACGTCGCGGTGGTGACATCGGACAACCCGCGCTCGGAAACGCCGGATGCCATCAGCGCGGCTGTGCTGATCGGACTCTCCGGCCGGGGTGCAGAGGTCGTGGTCGAGCACGACCGCCGAGCCGCAATCGGTCTCGCGCTTGGAGCTGCGCGGGCAGGCGACGTGGTGGTGATCGCGGGGAAGGGTCACGAGGTTGGGCAGACCACCGGCGCGCGCACGGTCCCGTTCGACGATCGGATGGTTGTCCGCGACGAGCTCGGGGCGCTCGGATGGAGCTGACTGCGCACGAGATCGCCGAAACTGTCGACGGGGTTGTCGTGGCCGGTGATCCGCTGGCTCGTGCGTCGTCGTTCGCGATCGACTCTCGCGCGCTGCAGCACGGTGCGTGTTTCGTCGCGATCACTGCCAAGCGCGATGGTCACGATTTCATCGGTGACGCCTTCGCGGGCGGTGCCACGATCGCGTTGGTGAGCCGGTCGATCGACGCCGAGGTTCCGCCGGCCGGCTCGTCGACCGGCGGCGCGATCGTGCACGCGGCCGATCCGATCCGAGCTCTCGGGCAGCTGGGCATGCTGGCGCGCGCGCGCCTCCGGGGAGCAGCAGTCGTCGGTATCACCGGGTCGTCGGGCAAGACCGGCACCAAGGACCTCACCGCCGCGGCACTGGCCCCCAAGTTCCAGGTGCATGTGAGCCCCGGCTCCTACAACAACGAGATCGGTGTTCCCCTCACGCTGCTCGACGCGCCCGAGACGTCCGAGGCGGTCGTGTTGGAGATGGGGGCACGCGCCGTTGGCAACGTCGAGTACCTCTGCGCCATCGCGCGCCCGACCGTCGGGGTGATCACGAATGTCGGGCTTGCGCACGCGGGTCCGCTCGGCGGGCCGGCCGGCATTGCGCGGGTGAAGGGCGAGCTGCTGGATGCCCTCGACCCGAGCGGGCTGGCAGTCCTGGTGGCCGATGACCCGGCCACACCGGCGCTGCGCGCTCGGACCGGTGCTCGGGTGCTGCTCGTCTCGGGGGCCAATGCCGGCGCGGAAGCCGACGCCGACGTGCGAGCGCGCGAGATCAGGCTCGATGCCGTGTTGCGACCGACCTTTGTCCTCGAATCGGCATGGGGTTCCGGGGCGGTGCATCTCGCGGTACGCGGCCTCCATCAAGTGGTGAACGCCTCATTGGCAGCCGCGGTGGCGCTGGCCGCGGGCGTGTCGTTCGACGACGTCGTGTCGTCCTTGGCGACGGTGCAGCCGGCGGCGGGACGGATGGAGGTCGTGCAGGCTCCTGACGGCCTCGTGGTTCTCGACGACACCTACAACGCCAATCCGGCCTCCACCGCGGCGGCGGTGAGGGCGTTGGCGAGCGTCGGTGAGGTACACCATCGAATTGCAGTGATTGGAGATATGCGCGAGCTCGGTCCGATGAGCAACGCTGAGCACGCGGCGATCGGGCAGTTGGTCGCCGAAGCGCGAGTCGACGTGTTGGTGACTGTGGGACACGAAACACCGCCCATGGCCGCGACTGCGCGCGCGGGCGGCGTTGCGGTGATCGAGACGGCCGATGCTGCCGAGGCGTGCAAGGTGGTCCCCGCCCTGGTCAGCGCGGGCGACGCGGTGCTCGTGAAGGGGAGCCGGGCGATCGGTTTGGAGGCGGTCGCCGCCGCGCTGCTCGCCGATCGGCGCGCGGAGGGTGATGCCCCGTGATCGCGCTGCTGGTCGGGATGGCGGCGGCGTTCATGCTCAGCATCCTGGGCACGCCGCTCGTGATCCGCATCCTGCGCCGGAACGGTCTCGGTCAGCAGATCCGCGACGACGGCCCGTTCGCGCATCCGCACGCGCAGAAGGCGGGTACGCCGACAATGGGCGGCATCGCCATCGTCGGCAGCGCGCTCGTCGGCTATCTGGTCGCCCATGTGCGCACCGAGCAAATCCGGTTCGCGCGCGCCGGCGTCACGGTGATGGCGCTCGTCGTGGGGATGGCTGTCGTCGGCTTCGTCGACGATTACCTCGGTGTTCGGCGCGGCCGCAACCTCGGGCTGCGCAAGCGGGGCAAGATGAGCGGGCAGGTGTTGGTGGGCACCGGATTCGCGCTGCTTGCGCTCCAGTGGGTGAATGTGTCGACGCACCTGTCATTCACGCGGGTGCTCGATCTGAACATGGCGTCGTGGATCTGGTTCGTGATCGCCCTGTTGTTCGTGGCGGGCTTCTCGAACGCGGTGAACCTCACCGATGGCCTGGATGGCCTCGCGGCCGGATCGGCGGCGATGGTGTTCGCCGCGTTCGTGATCATCGCGTTTTGGCAGTTCCGTCATCCGCACATCTACCACGTGCTTCCTGCGGGCGCGCTCGACCTTGCAGTTGTCTCCGCGGCGATGATGGGCGCCTGCCTCGGGTTTCTCTGGTGGAACGCCGCGCCGGCCCGGGTGTTCATGGGCGACGTCGGGTCGCTCGCGCTCGGCGCGGGGATGGCGGGTTTGGCGCTGCTCACCAACACGATCATGTTGCTGCCCATCCTCGGGGGGCTCTACGTGGTGGAGACGTTGAGCGTCATCGGGCAAGTGGTGTCGTTCCAACTCTTCGCGCGACGGGTACTGCGCATGGCGCCCATCCATCATCATTTCGAGGTCGGTGGTTGGCCCGAGTTCACAGTGATCGTGCGGTTCTGGTTGCTCGCCGGGCTCCTGGTCGCGCTCGGTCTCGGCCTCTTCTACGCCGACTTCATCCGTATCCCGGGCGCGATCGACTGATGCGCATCGTCGTGGTCGGGTTGGGCGTCACCGGCGATGCGGTGGTCACGTACGCACGCGCGGCCGGCCACGACGTCGCCGTGCTCGAGGACGTACCCGACGGTGCCGAGTACCGTGAGCGCGCCGAGCGCGCCCGCGCCGCTGGCGCGATGGTGATCGAGCGGCCCGACACTGCCGACGCGGCCGCTCGCGCCGCCGCCGCTGACACGGTGGTGCCGAGCCCGGGCGTGCACTCCGATCATCCCGCGATCGCGGCGGCCCGAGCCGCCGGTGTGCCGGTGCGTTCCGAGATCGATCTCGCGGCGGAACGGCTGCGGGCTCGTCCTGATGCGCCGCGCCTCGTCGCGGTCACCGGCACCAACGGAAAAACCACCGTGACCACGCTCGTTGCCGCGATGGCAACCGCGGCGGCGATCCCGAACGCAGCCGCCGGCAACATCGGTCGGCCGCTCCTCGAGGCAGTGGGCGATGCCGTCGACGTGGTGGTGGCCGAGGTGTCGTCGTTCCAGCTCGAGTACACCACCGCCGCGTTCGCGCCCGATGTGGCAGTGCTCCTCAACGTGGCCGAGGACCATCTCGACTGGCACGGCTCGATCGACGCGTACGTGCGCGCCAAGTCCCGGCTCTTCGAGCATCAGGGCCCGGGCGCGACGCTGATCGTCTACGCCGACGATCCGGTTGCGTGGAAGCTGGCTCACGACGCGGCCGCTCGCGCTGATCGACTGATCGTGCCCTTCTCGCGCGGTGCGCCCCTCTCGGGCGGCTACGGGGTGCGCGCGGGGAGGCTGGTGGGACCAGACGGAGACGTCGCGCCGGCGCCATCATCGGGCGCTCCGCACGTGATCACCAATTCGTTGGCCGCCGCAGCTGCCGCGCGCGCGATCGGGGTCGAGGCGCTCGCGATCGAACGTGCACTACGCGACTTCGCCGGGTTGGCCCATCGCGTGGAGCTCGTCGGTGAAGTCTCGGGGGTGCAGTTCTACAATGACTCCAAGGCCACCAATCCCCACGCCACCTCCAGCGCATTGCAGGGCTTCGATCACGTGGTGCTGATCGCGGGAGGGCGCAACAAGGATCTCGGTCTCGGGGTGTTGCGCGCCGACGCGGCGCGATTGCGTGCGGTGGTGGCGATCGGAGAGGCGGCGGCCGAGGTCGAATCCACGTTCGCCGGAGTCGTGCCGGTGGTGCGGGCTCCCTCGATGCGCGACGCGGTGCGGGAAGCCGCAGCCCGTGCACGAGCCGACGACGCGGTGCTGCTCTCGCCCGGGTGCGCGTCGTTCGACTGGTACGAGAGTTACGCCGCGCGCGGCGACGACTTCGCGCGTGAGGTGCGCCGGTTGGCAGAGGCGGCGACATGACTACCACGGCGGCGTCGATGCGGGCGCGTCGGGGCGTACGCCGTCCACCGCGTGCCACCGTCACTGTCGCAGGCGCCCGATCGTCACATGCGCTCGTGCTCGCGGCGACGATTGCGGTGCTCAATCTCGTCGGCGTGGTGATGGTGCTGTCGGCGTCGTCGGTTGCGTCGCTGACCGACTACGGCTCGCCGTGGTACTTCTTCTTCCGGCAACTGATCTGGACTGTGTTCGGGTTGGTGGCGTTCGTCTTCGGTGTCCGCTTCGATTACCGGCGGTGGCGCCACCTCGTGCGCCCCATGCTGGTTGTGAGCGGTGCACTGCTCGTCCTCGTCCTGCTGCCCGGGGTGGGTATCTATGTCTCCGGGTCGCGGCGCTGGCTGGGAGCGGGCATGTTTCGCTTCCAGCCGAGCGAGATCGCCAAGTTGGCGATCCTGTTGTTCGCTGCCGATCTGGCGAGCCGGCGGGCGGACGAAGTGCACGACTGGCGGCGGGTGGTGCTGCCGGTCACCGTGTTGGTGATTGTCGTGGAAGCCCTCGTCATGAAGGAACCCGATCTCGGTTCCGCGCTGGTCCTGGCTCTGATCGCGGCGACGGTCGTGGTAATCGCCGGTGCGCGCAAGCGTCACCTGGCGTTCGTCGGCGGGCTCGGCACCTTCGCGATGTTCGTGCTCACGATCGCGGAGCCCTATCGCCGGGCACGCATGTTGACATTTCTGCACCCCTTCGCCGACTCCACCAATGCCGGTTACCAGATCTCCCAATCATTGATCGCGCTCGGGAGTGGTGGATGGACCGGGGTGGGGTTGGGTGCCGGTCGGGCCAAATGGAACTTCCTTCCGAACGCCCACACCGACTTCATCTTTGCCATCATCGGTGAGGAGCTCGGCCTCATCGGATGCCTGCTCGTCATCGCATTGTTCGTTGGGTTCGGCATCCTCGGCGCGCGAGCGGCGCTGCGCGCGCCCGATCGCTTCGGCACGCTGCTGGCTGCCGGTGTGACCATGTGGGTTTGCGGCCAGGCGGTGATCAACATTGGCGCGGTCGTGGGCTTGCTGCCGGTCACCGGCATCCCGTTGCCGTTCGTGTCGTTCGGCGGGTCGGCGCTGATCACCACGATGCTCGCCTCGGGGATCCTCGTGAACATTGCGCGCCAAGCTCGTCCCACGCCAACGCGGGGGCAGCGGCGGTGAGCCGGCTCCGTGCCCGAACGGAAGGCCGGCTCCGTGCCCGAACGGAAGGCCGGCTGTACGTGGTCATCACCGGTGGCGGCACCGGAGGCCATGTGTTTCCTGCGCTCGCGCTCGCGGACGAACTCGTCGCGCGTGGTCACCCGCGTACCGCGATCCACTTCGTTGGCGCGACGCGTGGTCTGGAAGCGACGGCGGTGCCGAATGCCGGCTTCACCATCGACCTGCTGCCGGGTCGTGGCTTTGAGCGCCGGATCAATCCTCGGAGCGTGGTCAGGAATTTCCGCACCGGCTGGGACACTGCGGTGGCGTTGGCGCGTGCGAACGCGGTGGTTCGGCGTACGCGACCGGCGGTGGTGGTAGGGGTTGGTGGATACGCGTCGCTGCCCACGCTGGTCGCTGCCCGCGCTCATCGAATCCCATCGATCGTGCACGAAGCCGACGCGCATCCGGGGTTGGCCAACCGCATCGCGGTGGTCTTGGGAGCGCGGCCGGCGGTTGCCTTTCCCGGCACCCCACTGCGGCACGCGGTCGTCACGGGCAATCCGATCCGGTCACAGATCGCCGCGGTACGGCGTGATCCGGTCAGCCCACCGCTCGTCGCCATCGTGGGCGGCAGCCTCGGTGCGCGCAGCATCAACCACGCCGCCCTCGGTGTGTACGACCGGTGGCGAGCACAGGCCAACGTTGCGATTCAGCACGTCACCGGAGCCCGTGACTACGACGAGTGTCGCGCACGGCTGGCCGCGGCGCGCGCGCCGAGCGACACGTTGCGCTACGAGTTGGTGCGTTTCGAAGATCACATGGAGGAGCTCTACGCGGATGCGACGGTTGTGGTGTGCCGCGCGGGCGGGATGACTGCCGAGCTCACTGCGGTCGGTATCCCGTCAGTGCTGGTCCCGCTGCCCGGCGCCCCGGGGGACCACCAGGGTCGCAACGCCAGTGCCCTGGTGGAGGCGGGCGCCGCAGTGATGATTCCCGACCGCGCGCTCGATGCCGACCGCCTCGCCGCCGAGTTGCGCTCCCTGCTCGGTGATCCCGTCCGGCTCGATGCGATGGCGAGATCGGCGCGTGGGCTGGGTCGCCCCGACGCCACCGCGCGGCTGGCCGACTTGGTCGAGGAGGTGGCGGGTGCCCGAGACTGAGCTCGATCTCTCCCAACCGCGCGTGGTCCATGTGGTCGGGGTCGGGGGAGCGGGCATGAGCGCGATCGCGACGATCCTGGTGGGGATGGGCCACCGCGTCAGCGGCTCCGACCTGCGTGAGTCGCCCACGCTCGAGCGCCTCCGCTCGATCGACGTCGCGGTCGCGGTCGGGCATCACGCCGACCACCTGCCCGATTCGCTCGACGCGGTGGTCGTGTCGAGCGCGATCCCACTGTCGAACCCCGAGGTGGTTGCAGCGGGAACGCGCCGTATTCCGGTGGTGCGGCGCGCCGGTGCGCTGCGCGCCATCGTCGCCACACGGAACACGATTGCGGTGGCAGGGAGTCACGGCAAGACGACCACGTCATCCATGCTGGCGTTGGTACTCCGCGCGGCTGGCTGGCACCCCAGCTTTCTCATCGGCGGCGACGTCAACGAGGTGGGAACGAATGCGGCGCTCGACCGCGGTGATCGTCTGGTCGTGGAAGCCGACGAGAGCGACGGCACGTTTCTCGAGCTCGTACCCCACGACGCGATCGTCACCAGCGTGTTGCCCGATCATCTCGACCACTACGGCAACTTCGCGGCGCTCGTGAGCGCGTTCGAGCGCTTTCTCGACGCGGTTCCCGGACTGCGGGTGCTCTGCGCCGATGACGCGACCACAGCCTCGTTGGCCCGTGGTCTCGACGACCGGTTCGTCACGTACGGCTTTTCGGACGGCAGCGACTACCAGATGAGCGCGTACGAAGGTGGCCGCCTCGGAACGCAGTTTCTGTTGTCGTGCCGAGGCGAGCCGCTCGGTCTCGTCGCACTGCCGGTGCCCGGACAGCACAACGCTGTGAATGCCGCGGGCGCGGCGGCAGCCGCGCTCGAGCTCGGAGCTCCGTTCCACGCGGTGACGCGCGCGCTGGGTAGCTTCGGCGGCGTCGCCCGGCGGTTCCAGTTCCGTGGGGAGCGCGACGGCGTGACCTACGTCGATGACTACGCGCACCTTCCGAGTGATGTCGACGCGATGATCCGCGCCGCGCGCGAGGGAAGATGGGGGCGGGTGGTCGTAGTGTTCCAGCCCCACCGCTACACGCGGACTGCGTCGCTGTGGCGCGACTTCGCCGATTCGTTCACCGGCGCCGACGAGCTCGTTCTGACCGACGTCTATCCAGCGGGTGAGCCACCGCAGCCCGGCGTTTCCGGACGGCTCGTCCTGCGTGCGGTGCTCGATGCCCATCCGGACCTCCCGGTGGTGTATCTGCCGCGGCGCGCCGATCTGGTGACCCACGTTCCGAAGCTCGTGCGCCGCGGTGACGTTGTGCTCACGCTCGGGGCCGGTGATCTCACCACCGCGCCCGACCAGTGGTTGACCGCAGGAGCATGAAGGTGGACACCTGATGCCGTTGTCGCAGGCAGGCCCGTCGTCATCGTGGCTCGACACGCTGTGCGGCCGCCTCATGGGCCGGGTCCCGGTCGAGCGGGACGTGCCGCTGGCGGGCTTCACCACCTATCACCTCGGCGGTCCGGTCGCGGCCCTGGTTCGCGCTGGTTCGGTGAGCGCGCTCATGGCGGTGGCA
>WNFE01001524.1_pt1 | contig 16800 bp, 22 predicted proteins | sample 5400451 | NCBI WGS metagenome assembly WNFE01 (sample SAMN13153344, study PRJNA577476) | soil metagenome | isolation source: 200 cm saprolite under Douglas fir tree site 2 hole 2 | place: USA:California | collected 2015-04-18 | reverse complement strand
CCAAACATTTTCAGCGAGTCCTTTTTATCTAGCACCGAGCCAATCCTAGCAACACATTGACGGAGCGCAAGCTACATCCGAATTACTACTATCTTCTGGACGATCCTGACGTGAAGCGGTGGCACGACAATGTTGCAAGGGGCACCGTTGTTACCGCTTCTATCTGGCTCAGGCGCTTGGGCTTCATCCACAAGAACTTTCGAAAGACACCGGGAGAATTGGCGAAGATGACCTCGAAGTAAGCAGTGAATTTCATGCTAGATGTAGTGAGCACCACGGAAAGGAACGGCAAGAGGGGCGGCTACATTGCAGGAGTGCTAAAGCCGATGCAGAGCTGGTTCGCATGGAACGAGATTCCGATACTGCAAAAGATCAAGATACGCGGACAGGACGCGTCCACTGTTTCAGAAGAAAGACCTCCCATGCCCGACGAGCTCAGGATGATACTTCAGGCCGCTGACCTGAGGGCGAAAGCACCTGTTGCACTGATGGCGTTCTGCGGTATCACTATCGGAACCAGGTCCTATTACATTATCTGATACGCGAATTTGCCAACTTAATGGAACCGAGTTTTGGTCCTTGATGAACACAATCTTTAGTGGAGAGCTAGTCTACTGGATTCCGAAAAAAAAAAATCTACGGAACGGGCTCGTAGCCCTAATAGAAAAGAGGGTTTCAGCTGAGGAACCCTTCGAACTGCCATACGTTTCAACGTTAGGAATCCGGGCGGGAGTAGTTGTTAACCTAGTTGCAGTTCAAGTCCCACCGGCTCTGAACCCACAATCCGAGACACTGCCAAAAAGTCATAACTACCCATCCACAACCACTTCGTCCGACGCAGACAGCGGGTGATAGGAACTCTCCTGCTTTGCAGCTGGATACACTGTATTGGAAACAACACTAGGGCATGAAGGAAGGTTTCGGTCGTCCAGACTTGGGGCGCTATTCGGCGTAATGGGTTCGGTCTTATACATTACCAGATTCTTCCTACCTAGCAGCGCTGAGAATCCGGCAGAGAGTCTCGCCAACTACGATGGTAGGTTTGCTATCGTCTTCGGGCTGGTGAGTACCTTTTCTGGGATTTTCCTCATCTTGTTCGTCCTATCACTGCGCGCTGCTCTTCCAAAAAGGGACAGTGTGCTAACCACAGCCGCAGTCGTTTTTTCAATAGTTGCGTCCATCGTCCCTGTGGTCGTGAACTTGATCGCCTTGGATGCGAGGGCCACCCTAGCAGGCATTTACAACAACTCGACAGTAACCGGGGTTGACAAGGCAGCAGCTCTCGTCTCCGAGCAAGTGTTAGAGGCAGAGGAGGAGGCGATCTTTGCTGTATATGTTGGCGCACCGCTCGCCATCGGGCTTTTTAGTGGGTCGATGTGGAAGAGCAAGGTCTTCCCGAACTGGCTCACGTACGTAGGACTTGCATTCGTCACCGTGACCGGTGTCGGGCTACTCCTTGTCGCGGTTGGAGCAGTCGTTCCCGGCTTGTATTTCGCCTACCTTGGGCTCTTTGTTCTGTGGGTCTTGGCAAGTTCGGCGTACCTCTACCGTTCCGAGCGCAAGACTGCAACCACGGACGCACGATAAGCACGTTCGACGTAAGGCGCGGTCATAGGGACGCGAAGTAGCGGTTTCCTAGGCGAGACGAAATTCAACCGTGAAGATTTCAGTCCTACAGACAAAGGAGCAGCGTAGCTGACCTTCTGAAGCCAGCTAAGAAGCGCTCTAGTTGTTTTCGACTCGTTGCTTCCAGACGAGATGGCTGTCGCCAAACTCGTGCCAGAGGTAGCGATGCCTGACTGCTTCCGCGTAAGCGTTCCTTACCCGTTCGATGCCGACGAGAGAGAGCCGAGCATTGCAAGATGACTCATGGCGGGATCGTGCAATCCTGTGAGAAGGCCGTCCACGGTAAGTACGCCGACACTAGGATGAACATAGATGCTTGTACTTCCAACACATGGGCGGGCAATGTTTCCGGTCCAGGTCGTTTCGAGGGCTCGCACAACCGTTGTCTCGATAGCGATGACCCTGCCTCCACAAGCGTGATCTTCTTGTTATCATGGTATCCGTTCCCTCCTTGATGTCATTCACATCATGTCTCCTCGTTTCTTGTATAACTTCTCCGAGTTGTTGACGACGTCGGGTTGATAGACGTTCTCCGCCCAGTGCCGAGGTTTGACTTCTTCGATGGCTCACCGAAATTGATTCTTCTACCCGAGAAAAGTCAGGATTTCTTGGATGTATTCCGTCGTCTTGTAGTTTGATTGCTAGTTCTTGTTCCATCCGTGAGGGGTTGACGCGTAGGCGTTCGCGCCAGTCGCTCCGCTGACCCGACATCTGTAAGGTTGAGCTAATGTTCGGCTATTGCTCAGACAGGAGAACGAAACTCCTGGTGAAGTACCGCCTAAAATCGTGAGAACCTCGTGAGAAAGGCAAGAGGTTCAATTGCCTGACTTGGAACTCTTCGTTCGCGATTGTCTGTAGGCCTCATACGACTTGATTAGCAGTTGTGTACACTTCGCATACAGTTTCGGAAAATCAATTCTTTGAGCTGATTGTTCAATCTCGGACATGTGCCGGATCGGCCTCTCAGAGAGTAATAGTTTCGAAATCTTCCGCGGGTTCTTATGAGCCAAACTGTTTCGAAGTTCTGTAAGCTTCTCAACGAACTTTCGGTCCGACCTGTCCCAAACTTGCAGACCTTCCATTACAATAGCTAGGTCTCTAAGAGAGTGGTGCTCAAGTAGCCTACGAACAGCTTCTCTCTGAGGTTGCAACCCGCCACTCAGGTAAAGGGAAGCGTCACGCACTGCATATTGCTCTATGGACCCATGCAAGCCCACTATTGCAGGGCCATTCATTCCAAGTGAGAAAAGCACGGCAGGTCCTTGGATCATCCACTTTAGAGTGTAGAGAGCCATGGCGCGCCTTTCTTGATCCTCATTGCTCTTGATGGGAAATTCGGCTTCTAGACCATGAATTATCTCGAGAAGATTGTCATGCAATCGACGGTAGTGGATTTTGATGGACGATTCGACGTGGTTGAGAGTGATTTCAATGTTGAGAAGCCTCTTCATCAAGGGGTCAGGTTCAGAGCGAATGACTGTGGGCATAAAGTGACGATGCTCGGGCCTTAGATAATTATGGTCGAAGAGTGAGGGCTGAGTCTGCTCAGCGAGGAGGTTTCAACGCTTAAGGGGAAGCTGAGGCCTACTAGGATGAGGCGAGTCTGTTTTGGCTGTGATTTGTGGTTTTAGGTTTGAGGTTCGGCCTGAGGATGAGGTTGTTGTGTTGGAGGCTGATCATCGTTCTGTTCATGTCTGTTTGGAGTGTCTTACGTTGTTGACGGTTCATCGTCGTGTTCATCATATGAAGGTGGAGAAGGTTATTGTTGAGATGGCTGAGCGGCGACCCGTGCTAGCTGAACCGTGAAGAATCAGGCTCTAAGCAATAGACTCGTTCATCTCACCAGATTCTGTCTGGTCCTCAGAACAGGCTGATCTAAACCCTGGCTCTAATAGTCTGAAGGGATACATTACTAGTTTGTGAAGAATCCGCTCGTCTGGGACCCCCTCAGATTCTGGGTCTTGGTCGCCGTGATCATTCCTCTTCTCGCAGTTCTGGTTACGTGGACGACTGGCTATCTCTACATCTCATATGGATTGGGAGGGTTTCCTGCTCCTTGGGCAAGGCTCGTGTATGAGATGTGTCCCCTGATAGTGTGCCCTGTGGGCCCATTGAGTCGCTGCCTTCTCTGTGATGTGAGTAAGATTGTTGGGGTGAACATTGACTGGCTTCCTCTTAGCGTCGACATTCTATTCTACACGGGAATCGGGTATTCACTGATCCTCGCCTTCTCTCGAGTAAGACCCTGACTGTTCACTTTTCAAATTTCGGGAATGCTTATTATTCGGATAAGGCTACAGATCGTCGAAACTGAGACGTTTTGCTAAACATCGTTCGTCGATCAATACTATTGCTCACTCTGGCGTTGCTTGGAGCATGGCTGACAACGTTCAACGCGCATGCGACAGGACCCATGTTTCCGGATTCATCCGGCGTTCCAAACTGTATCAACCCGCCTACAATCGCCGGAAATCTAACTCTAACCATCTGCACTGCAAAGATCCATTATTCGTTCGGCGAGACTGTCCGTTTCGTCGGAACCCTGACAAACGCCGGGGATACCCCGGTCCAATTGTCAACAATTAGCACCAGCGCTGTCATCATGGACCGGCTGGACTCGCTTGTTCTCCGCGAAGCCGGGTTCAACTTCTGCTTCAACCCCACAAGCTGTTTGATTCCGGCGGGGCAGTCCATGACCGTCGCGATTGCAAACTGGTTTACGGATGATCCAATTTCCCCGGCAAAACTCTCCGGACCATACACAGCCTTCGCAGGTCTAACCGCATGCCCAACAAACGGGCCATGTCTAGGGTCTGATTTTCTCTCCCTGAGAATCGTGGTCTCTGTCCCACAGAACTAGCGAACCAATCTACGAGCGAACCGTTCCAGCGGGTCGTCCAGAGAGCACAATTCTGCGCGGAACACGAGTTTAGCTCGGTAGACCCGTGCTGGCTGATGCGTAAGGGCTCGATCTCGGATCTTGGGCGTTGAGAAGATATTGCTATCGAGAAAATGCTCCACGGCAGGCGTCTACCGATCTTCCGACAGCTCCTCGAGCTTCTCGGCACTGACGGGCTTCCGGAACCGGGGTCTCTTGCCGATGAGCACTTTCAACTGATCCTTCACGGTCTCAAACCGTTTCTCTCGAACAAACGGCTTCAGTTTCGGCAGACTGCCTCGCTCCGACCTCTTCAAGGTCTTGTTTCGCTTTGGAGCCGGCCTTCCGTACAGAACCTTATCGATCTCCCGAGAACTCGTCTCAACCCCCCAGTCCGACATGAGACTCATTCTTCGAGCAGGAAATGGTGTCGATTGTTTCTTGTAGGTTCCGAACGCGTTGATGACCTTCTGCGACACTGGACTAGTCAGTTTGTAAAAGATTACTTGGCAGACCAAATCCTTTCCAGGGATGAGTTGCAACTTCCATGGTCTATGATTGTACATTTCGAGCGTTATCCTCGCGACAAATCCCGGATTGATATGGGGCGCCGTGATGTGCACTGCTAAGCCCGCCCGTGCAAGGCTGCTCTTCCCTTGAACGTTGGCAGCAAGCCATCCTGGGATACTAACCTCTTCGAGTGTGAACCCGAGCATGAACTCTCGTGGCCTCAGCGTGAAGACCGGATGAGCGAGATTCCCGTAGCTCTTGGTCTCGGTTACTGCGCCAGGCTCAAACCCTTCTGCAGCAGGACGGACAGGTCTACGTTGCGGCTTCAGCTTGGTGAAGTAGTATCCGAGACGAAGGTCGATGGAGGATTCCGCGATCTGACTTTCAGAGATATCCGGACTGAACCGAATCTGTCGTTGTTTCCATGCCCGCCTAAGATCATTGTGTGAGAGAATCAATCGAGACGGAGTGTTCTGTTAGGGAGCGTGAACTTTCAGCCAGGACGCGTCGACGAGAACGGGATTTGTGGAAGTGAGAACTTCTCCAGGTAGGAGAACTCTTACCTTACCCCGTTCGGGAGGACTCGCAACGACGGCCGCTACGCGGGCTGGTAGTCCGTTGGAGCGAGGTTTTACGAAGCGTTCGGGGACAAAACCTGACACAATTTTCTCTTCGGGAGCGGGCAGTACAAAGCGTATGCTTCTCTCGTTAGGGGACATGCCTGGCTTGACGTCACATGCTATCCATACTCGTTGTCCGACCCTGAAGGGCATTGATCGTGATCTCCAACAGCAAGGCGGACCGTTAGAGCATTAAAAGGATTGGAGAGGTGAATGAATGTCCACATCTTGAATAGTCGCTTGAAGAGTGACTGAAGTGTGAAGAGTCAAGTAACGTTGGGTTGCCTTGTGTTCCGGACATCCCAGGCCAGTGGTGAGTTGGTGGCTATTTGTTAGGGAAGCTTCTTGATGTCGTTGAACTGGTCGAAGTGTTCGTCGAACGAGTAGATCTCTTTGAGCCCGTGTCGGGTCATCAGCATATAGGCCAGGGCATCGTTTGGACCGATCTTATGGTCCTGGGCGATGGGGAGGCTTGCCTCGTAGTCTTCTCTTCCGACCTCTAGGATCTTGAAACTTTCTCTGCTGAGGGCCCAGCCCAGGAAGCCGAGCGACTCTTGGAGCCCGCGCCCCGCCTCGAGAATATTGAGGATCTCGGAGAGATGACACGTGCTCATGGCGGCCGGCTCACCATCCTTCAGTCTTGTCACGATCTCCATCGCTCTCTGTTTGACGATCTTCTCCTTCGGCTTAAGCTCCCTCCGAGGCTTCAGGTATGCGTGGAGGAAGACGTTCGAGTCTACGAACTTCAGCGAGCTTCCTTCCGCCGAGAGAGAAAAGATCTTCTCAGAGAGTGAGGATCCGTAAAGTCAACACTGTCCGGCACAACTATCGAATCAAAGAGGCTGGTAGGGTCTACCGGTTCCACCGGCGCCAGCTCGATTCTCCGTCCCTTCCGGACGAGCATGACCTTGTCAGACTTCCACTCGCTCCTCCAGTCCGCCGGAATGGCTACCCGCCCCTGTGGGTCAAGCCTCCTAACGATCGCCTTCTCTCCCATCCTTGCAGACACCACCAAAACTTACAGTTTCACCAAATATAAGGCTTTCACCACCGTACCCATAAAATGGTGATTCCAGATCCACACCCTTGGGACTACTGAACCGTACGCTGGCCTTCATCGACGGCTTCATCGGACGAAGGTCGAGAAGGCAATAATAGAGATGGCCGAACGAAACTACCGGGAAAATAAGGTGAAGGAACGGATTAGATTCGGATGCAGGCTCTTCCTCGCTAACGATGAACCGTTTCAAGAAATTATCCGGAGAGCACAGTTCTGCGAGAAACACGGCTTCGACAGTGTCCTCATAGACGACCATCTGCTCTACGGGACAGAAGCCGCAACTGCACCCGAACCCTTCACCACCCTCGCCGCGATAGCTGCCGGGACCCGGAGGATCAGGGTCGGAATCGCAGTAACAGACATGGTCCGTAGGCACCCGGCCCTCATCGCCCAGACCCTGGCAACGCTCTCCAACCAGTTTCCGAAACGTCTCTTCCTCGGACTGGGTGCGGGTGATCCGATGAACCAGACACCCTTCGGATTTTCTGCGGCACACCGCGTCGGTAGGCTAGAAGAGGGTCTGAAGATTATCCGGCAGCTGTGGAACTCTAGCATAGAGAAACCACAGAACTACAAGGGACAATACTTCTCCCTGAACAACGCATACCTGCAAGCCGGCCAGGAGAAACAGCCAGTCCCGCCGATCTACTTGGCGGCCTTCGGTCCCAGAATGCTAAGGCTCGCTGGGGCGGCGGCGGACGGATGGATGCCGCACTGTCACACCCCTAAAACATACAAGATGGATCTTGATACCATCATAGGGTCAGCCCATAATGCGGGTCGAGATTTCGGGGCGTTCCGCTCTTCCTACTACACACTTTCCTCCATTTCTAGGAATCGTGCAGAAGCAGACCGGAACGTTCTGGGTCCAGCCAGATACTTCCTGGCCCTGATTCCTGAGGCGTTGAAGAAGATCGATCCCAGCGCACCGCATCCCGGCCGAATCTGGGAGAAGATTCCAAATCCCAAGGAGCAGAGAGAGACAATCCGAAAGATCGCCGCGGACATTCCAGAATCAGACGCCTACAACACCGTTATCCACGGGACAGTTGACGACTGCATCGAACAGATTGAAGGCTATAGGAAGGTTGGTTGCAGGGAGTTCATCCTGACCTTCGTCCCGAAAGGAGGACTATGGTCAACAACAAACTTGCTCGAACAGATACGACCCTTCTCGAGCAGCGTGCTCAGCATATACCGCAAGTAGAGAGATCGCTATGACACGTCGATTCTTAACTGAAGATGTAGACTCCGCCAGCCCACAGCTGCCCGTTCACCGCTTGAGCCGGAGCGCCAACATAGATGCGGCCGTTGGCGGAGTCGACAGAATTGCCAAAAAATCCAGGGCTGCCAGCAATCCCGGTGTCGGGGCTAACCAGTGTAGCTGTCAAGAACCCTGATGCGGCATTGAAGACGTAGACCTGGCCAAAAGTAGTTGCGCTCACCATGTCGCTGGGAGCCCCCACGATCAGACTGTTGCCCGCTAGTTTGAGCGAGAATCCGAATCTTCCTCCTGTCTGCGCGTTCGGGTCGACGATGGTTGTTATGAGTGAGCTGGTGGTAATGTCGAAGACGTAGACGCTGCCGGAAGACGCGATTCCGTTCACAGTCTCGTCTGGAGACCCGACCAAAGCCACTTGATTCGATACGGCCACTGAAGATCCGAAAAGCAGCTCATCGGGCTCGTTGGGCGAGACCAGGGTCCTAATCAAAGCGCCGGTCGCCGCACGGAAGATGTACGCTCGGCCTGCGAAGGAGTTCTCTCCAGGCGCACCGACGATTATGTGGCCGTCTGAGACATCGATCTTGGCGCCAAAGACCCCATTTATCTCGGGGTTGGGACTGACAAATGTCATTATCTCAGAACCCGTTCGTACATCAAAGACATGGACGCGTCCAGCCGGCACGCCATTGACCATCTCGAAGGGAGCCCCGACAGCCAGGAGTCCATCCGCCAGGTCGACCGCTCTTCCAAAGTCTCCTAACTCTTGAGGGCTGGAGCTTACTAGCGTATCTAGCAGAGCGCCGGTCCTCGCATTGAAGAGGTAGACGCGGCCCGCGCTGTGAATTCCATTCACCGTTTCAGCGGGTGAGCTGACCGCTAGGGCGTTACCCACTACCTCGACAGCCCAGCCAAAAGATCCCGCGAACTGAGCATTGGGACTGAGGAGTGTCCTCATCAAGGACCCATTTCTCGCATCGAACACGAACGCCTCGCCGTTACCCCCATTGTGTTCAGGTACTCCAACGATCAAGAGGCCGTTCGCAGAGTCGATAGAATTCCCGAACAGCAAGTAAGATTCCGGGCTGGGATTACTGACAATGATTCCGTTGGCGTGAGCGGGCGCTACTATGATTAGGAGTCCGAGGAGGAGTCCAGAAACTAGCCCGAAGCTCAACCAATCATCCGCTCAAACAGTGTCCTACTCCACACAGATTAGGCTGTCGATTCAGAACGCTTCAATCTGAATGATTTGTACATGCAGAAATCTCAGATCGAAGAATTCATGCCAACAAAGTGTTGAGCATGGTCGGTGTCTAGGAAACTACGCCCAGCAATCCTTTTTTCTTGAAATCTCATGTCCCTATATTATTCATGCGTAAGCCGGACCGAATTGGTGCAATCGTGTTAGCTTTCACACTGTTTGTAGCTTACTGGGGATGGGCAGGCCTCCTGTATTTTCAAGGGGTGATCTCCCTACCGCTCGGGGCACTTGGAAGCGAAGGTCTCCTGCTCGTGTTGGTTGACGTGGTTATCGTGAATCTCTACGCTTTTCGTCAGAGAAAGCGTGCCAGACAAGCCCAAATCCGGGCCAGTAAGAAATAGAAATCTGTCGTTAGCCACGGCAGGCTTATTTCAATAATCAGTTTAGCTTTTGTGAACGACCTCGATATCGTGGTCGTCAGGATCGAACACCCAGGTCGCATAATATCCAGGATAGTATTCGGGCCGAGCTTGAGGTGCTTTCTTGCTCTTGCCTCCCGCGTTCACAGCCGCTTTGTAGAATGCGTCTACCTCAGCATGGTTTTTCGCTACTAATCCAACATGCACGGCTTGAGGATCGGGCTTTCCTTCTTTGAGCCAGAAAAACGCTCTCTTGCCGTCACCAAAACCCTTCAGATCGGGGTGTCCGTCTTGGCCTTCGTAATCCGTAAAGTTTGTGATCCCAAGTGGCTTCAGGGCCTTGGCGTAAAAAGCGACTGAACGCTTGAAATCACTGACTGTGAGAATAACGTGGTCTATCATATTTTGCCTTCTCCTGTTTTCTCCAGATCGACTTGCTGTAAATATTTGGCCCGCCTAAATACTTGATCGGCGTCGTGTCGGCCTAGCTCCTCGGCTACCGCCTTGCCAATACCAGAGGTGGCTCCGGTATCGAATGTGGGGTAACCTGTGATCGTTGTCCCGCTATTTCGCGCGGGCAGCGGCAGCTTTGGCGGCGAGTGCAGCGAATTCTTGACGGCCGAATGCTGTGCCTGAGAGCCCCCAACCGCCCTCTGCTGCCTCAGTTAGTATTACCCAGGTGCGACTGGCTTGGTTTGGATCGCCCGAGATCTTGGTGACAATCTCGGTGATTTCTTTGACGAGTTGCTTCTGACCCTCACGTGTCAAAGCGGCTGGAGGAGTGATGACCTGAACTCGGACAGTCCGGGCGGAGTCTGTGGCTGCGGTATGAACCGCGTGCGGATCCATTCGATGGATGAAAGCCGCAGTATTATTGAGATGAAACGGACCAGGGGTCGATACGCCCTCAGCACGTAGAACGGCCATGGTCAGCTCATGGCCAAGCCTACCATCGGAACCGGGCGGGAAAAGATCTGCTGGCGCGTAGACATCAATCATTGGCATTGTAAACGATCGGCGCTGGCAAAAAGACAGCTAAATAGCTTGTTGGCTCACGAGCCACCAGGAGACATTATGCCAGTTAGAAGAAGAAAACGAACAATTTCTGACTACATGTCGACCCGGAAGAATGATTACGTGACCTGCGCAGCGGTCGAGTCAGCGCGAAAGATAGGCAACCAGTGGCGCCTGATAGTAATCAGATATCTCTTAGAACGGCCTATGAGGTTCAACGAACTGCTCAGAGTTGCCTGCGAGATCGACCCAAAGACACTCTCTCGAGTCCTCAAGTATCTTGCCTCAGAGAAAATCGTTCAGAGACAAGTTCTCGGGACACAACCGTTCACCGTGCGATACGCGTTGACTGACAAAGGGGAGCAGATACGACCCATAATGCAATCATTGAAGGCGTGGGGGGAGAACTGGATTCTCGGCGACACTGCCTTGAAAATTACACAAAAATCATAGCCAGTCACGACCCAACGTAATGGTTGCGGTCCCAATTGGTATGCGATTTTACGTAGTTGCTGGCAGTGATTTCAGTTGACAGCCCCAGCCTTGAGGTGAGCTGTTACAGTCGAGTGTGCCGAGAGGACTCGTTGTGGTGTCTGTCCAGTCTCCAGCGGGCCACCAGACCCAGTTAATTCTCGCGGGCGTATTTGCATCATACAGGTTTGTGAGTGTCTGGATGAAGCTGAGGGTTACGGTAGTGTAGCCCGCGCTGCCGGATAGTTTCGTGTCAGGCGGGGGGCTAGCGCAAGGATAGCATAATGGATCTGCTCCGCCCTCAGTGTTGAGGGCCGGCCAGCCGTACTTCGTTGAGGCTGACAGTACCGCTTGGTAGTAGCCGTTCGCTACGGCGGTGGCAGTCGTCGTGTTCCAACTGTTCGAATAGTACGAGTAGCTCATGTAGCTGTGAATGCTAAGAAAGATGCTGCGTGCCGGATCGCTGACTATTGGATAGCCGTCGACCGCACCTGAGCAGTCTCCGGTCCCATCAGGACAGAGACCGCAACCATAGCTGCAGATGCTCTGCACCACTATCCAATGAGTATCGCCCGTCGACCGTGTCTGGTTAATCCACTGCTGGTACGCGCTGCCAAGATAGGTTACGCACGAGCTGTCGCTTGAGCAGGGAGCACTCGGACAGGATGACGGACTATTCGAACAGTCAGTCGTGGGCTCGTTCTCAGGCTCCCAGATGATCTGGGAGTATAGTGGTCCGATGTTCTGTACTATCGGTTTCCAGTAGTTGAGCCAGCAGCTGGTGTTCCGGAAAATATCCGAGTAGCCGTGGTAGTCTATTATTATCCAGAAGCCGTAGTGCTGGGCTATCTGGACGGCTTTCTGGGCGTTCGTCTGAGAATAGACACTCATGTAGTTGTAGTCTACAGTGTCGGTACAGTACGGGTCAAAGTCAACCCTAACGGTATTGAACCCTCGAGCCTGAAGAACCTGCACTACATATTCGAGATCGCTCGCTGTCTCACCGGGAAAGACGTTGCTGACAGGATTGCCCGAAGCCGTCAGCGACACCTCCTTTAGAGCTACGCCTCCCCAGCCCACCAACGTAGGTCTCGGGCTCGGAACAGTTGTGTGGTGGCCATCTAACAGCGAATACAGAAAGGCAAACGACACGGCCAGGGTGATGATGAGAACGGTCACCATTATGACACGCCGCGACCGAAATCGCCCTGTCCCCTTTTTTTCGATGCTACTGTCGCTCCCCATCAAGATCTTCTTGACCTTCTGCCATATGGGTAAATCGCGTAGCCATTGTCGAACTGCCTCACCAACAGCTGATCTATCTAGTTGACCCGCCGTGAATACGATATGATTGTTGTCGGAAAGGTCCGACGCCAACTTTTTTTTGGCCCAGTCTCGGGACGGTTCTTGGTCGAAGCCATTCTTCCAACAGGAAACACTAGCTCCAGTTTAACAAGGGATTGTTCACTTTCGCCCAATCCAAACCAATCTTCTAGGGATGGAAGGAGAGTTGGACGTTGGTTCCGAAAAATTCCCTTAGTAGTTCAGCCTCTTCTACAACCGCGCGCCTCTCAGCTGAGCTCAGCGCTTCGAACGGTCTAACCATGATCTCAATCCCCGCTTTTTTCTTGGTCTTCTCCCATGTTCCAGCGGCTATGCCGTCAACTAGTAGTACGGGCGCGTTTCCTTGGACTTGTCGGAAGATTCTGGTCCGGTAAGCTTGTGGGACGAAGAATTCTCTGGGATGGTAGAACATGACGTAGGTGTCCCAGCTGGGGACGAGCCGGATAGATTGCTCTTCGTCTATGGAATAGATCTGGTCGACATCACGACTCAGCATCTTCGACGGCTGATGGTCAAATTCAACCTGTTCCAGTTCCGCGGCGATGAGTTGTTCCAGGGGTTTGGCCTCGGGCGCCGAGACGCCCCACCAGTGAGCAAAGTCTTCGAAGGTCGCGGGGCCGTACGTGCTGTAGAACTGTCGCAGCAGGGTTCTCAAGGCTTGTTCGCTGGAGGGCCGGTCTTGTCTGCCTAGCCACTGGTCTGGCCGGGTGAAGGTTACTTTTGCGCCTTGGCTGGGACCGAAGATGAGGCTTCCCTGATGGGCTGCTTGTTGTAGGAGGCTTCCAAAGCCCGAGAGAAGATGGGACTGTAGGATGGGACGCAATTTCGTCCGCTTGACGATCTCATGGGCCAGCTCCTCCCTTGTTAGAGTGTGCTGGTCGAGCGCGTCGTCGATTGTCTTCGTTATCTGTTCTTGCTCAGCCTTGGTGATCTCGTATTTCTTGTCTTCAGGCCCCGGTCCTATCCGGTACGAGATTTTCTCGCCATGAAGGTCGTGCCGAGTCTTGAGCGCGGCGACGTACGTAGAGAGACTATTGGAGGAGAGCAGGTGGAGTGTGCCCCGCATTGCCCAGGTCTTGACGAGGGTCCAGTGTTTCCAGAGAGCTTCCTCAACGTCTTCGATAGTGATGTTTTCGACCCTCGCCCATAGGGAGAGAGCGGCCCCCGAGAGTACCTGGGCCTGGAGCCCACAAGCATCCGAAACCACAAAGGGCATGTCACGCTTTAGCACCCGTTCGGCCAGGTGGTTCTTTGAAAGCCGCCAAGAGTTGACCTGGTCACGGGAAAGTTTGATCATTAATCCGGGAAGGTCCCCTTTGGTCTTTGAATATTCCCGCGATAGCTTGCCCTCAACAAACCTCGGTCACAGATACGGCTCTTCTCCAACAAGCTGTTTAGTGATTGACATTGCTTCTAGCCTGGATAGCTGACTTTTTCACGGAGCGGCTTGATTCTCTCGTAAGGGGACTATTATCGTAACGATTGACCGAGCCAGTCTCTCAGACCGCCGGGAAGTTGAGAAACTTGTTGCTGAATATCACACTTCTGAGCGCCTGACTCCGAGCAGGGAGAGGATCTCGTGGGCCGTAGACCAGCAACTTTCTGGTGAATCGCCTGGCCTGCTTTTGGTTGCTAGAGAGAAGGAAATGATGGTAGGCTTGGCTCTGGCGGTTTACACTCCTTCCGCAGAGCTTGGACGCGTCATTACGGTAAACGACTTTTTCGTAAGACCCGCCTATCGCCGAAAGGGAGTAGGAAGAGCGTTGGCGAAACGTCTGATTGAAGAATGTAGAAGTTTGAGGGTAGACGAGATTGGGCTCGAAGTTCTCTCCCCTAACAAGACTGCAGCCTCCTTCTGGAAATCAGTCGGCTTCAGTCCATCGGATCGCTTCCTCTTGAGGCTGAAACTATAATAGGTGTGAAGTCTTCGAGAGAAGTTACGGCATAACTCCTGTCGCAGATACGACTTTTCTCTACAGGATACTCGGAAATATCGGGACTAGTCGGATAGCTTAAGTTAGCACGGGGTTGGATATCACCAGCATGCCAGGTGAATCCGAGCAGACATGACCTGCTTGGCTCCGACTCGCAATCAGAGGCTGACAGACAGTGTTCTCTGGGGACTGGTAATAGCGTATGCTATCGGGAGCCGCATAATCCCGGGCCTCATCACGCCCCTACTGTTTCCCTTCGCATTAATCCATGGGGGAAGGCGATACGGATGGAAGGCTATTGCAGTATTCATCCTCGTCACGGCAATAGTCAGCAACATCCTGGAAAACAGTAGCATCCTGACCGGCTTCCCGTTCGGCCACTACTACTACACTGACTCGCTGGGACCCAAGATAGCCCTCGTACCCTTCTTCATCTCCCTATCCTACATCTCGTTCGGCTATCTCGCCTGGGTTTTTTCGACCATTCTTGTAGGCGAAGTCCGACGAAAGTCAACCCTCTTCACCACAGTCGCAGTCTCACTAGTCGCATCGTTCGTAATGGTTGACTGGGACCTATCCCTCGACCCACTTGCCTCCACCATCAACCACGCTTGGATCTGGACGCAGGGAGGAGGATACTTTGGCGTGCCAATCAGTAACTTCCTCGGCTGGTCCTTCACCGTCTGGATCTTCTTCCAGCTCTTCGCGCTCTACCAGCGACGGCGTGCGTCGGAAGACCTGAGTCGAGCACTACCAACAACCCGCTATCTCCAATCTATTATAGTCTACTTTTGGACCGGATTCGTGTTTGTCCTAGGCTACCTGTTAAGGCCCGCGAATACCGCGATATCTGATGCAGTTGGACATGTGTGGCAGACAAGCGAGATTTACGAGTCGATGGCCATCGTTGCAATTTACACAATGATCTTCGTCTCGATTCTCGCCCTAGTGATACTCTACAGAGACCAGATGGCGCAGAAAAAAATCGTGGCTGTAACGATGGCTTAGGAGAACGTCCCGCTCTTCTCAAACAAAGTCGTGAGCAACCGGTAGAGATCAAATGAAGAGTGAAGTCTCAGCGCGCACGTCGCGCAAACCGGCTGCCGAGTGTGTGAGTGGAGTCCTGATAGGCGACGGTGTAGTTCTTGTCGAAAGGCGACGAGCCGATGATGACGCCGACCCGGGGCTAGTTTTGCTTCCAGGGGGGCACGTAGAGGTGGGCGAATCGCTGAACCAAGCTCTGAAGAGAGAGATGCGAGAGGAACTAGGGATACGAATCGAAAAGACCACACCGATTCGCGTCCGATACTATACCGCGTCGAATGGAGAGAGGCAGAGAATACACTATCTCCACATCAAGGACTGGAAGGGGAAAATTAGATCGAACGAAGCGGAGACTGTCTACTGGGAATCAGACATCAGCCATCTAAGCGATACCATAGAGAGAAAGATTGTACTCAAACTATTGAGCCAAGTCTCTCGGATCTAGAACACTAGCGAAGCTGTGCCATCTGCGACGATGCATTGTCCAGACGCCTGTTGTTTTACCAGAAAATATCTCGCCGAATTGTTGGAACAACGAGCCAGGTTGCGTTTTACGCAAAAATCTAGTCGAACGATGAGTTAGTAGGAAGCGAGCTAGCGACGCGGACGAAAATACGCTAGACGAAGAGGAGAGCGCTAGCAGATCTGTGGAACCAATTCAGGATCTGAGTTTGCCCATCGACTGTATGATGGGTTCGCGTCCGTTGGCTGGGGAGTAGGGCCGTATCTTGTCCTGATTACTAGCTGGTCTTACTAGAGTGTTGGTTTTGGCCCAGTCGGGGATAATTACGGCGCGTATCAGTTCTTGGACCGTTATTCCACGGTCTTCAGCTTCTGTTGTTAGGAGTTTGAAGTTCTCGTCGCGGAGGGATAACATGAATTTTGCCAAAGAGTCACCTGATCTAGAGGGGAGTTGGTGGACGGCGGCAGTTCATATAAACGTTCCGAAAAAAAGTACGGAAGTTCTCTCTCTCAAACGGGTAAAAACATAGGAAGGAATACCTATCAGTCCGTGCTTGATTCTTCTATCTTGAGGATACAAGCGTCCATTCGACCGCGTCTACCATGAGAGACCCGATAGAACTACACCTCAACGAAGCGCCGAAGCTCCGCAGTCCAATCCTCATCGCGGGCCTTCCTGACAGTGGACGTGTTGCGAAGATTGTCCTCGATCATCTTGTCAAGACGCTCAAAGCATCTCCGCTCGGCTATCTTCACTCGGACTATCTTCCGCCGCGGGTTCTGCTGAAACCTGACGGGACGCCGGAACTGATGAAGCACGAATTCTTTTACTGGGTCAACAGCGATGAAGCTGGCAACGATCTAGTTCTCTACACTGGAGACGCTCAACCCATACTTCCCGAAGGAGCCTTCCGATTGTCAGAGGCCGTTGTAGATCTTGCCGAACGACTAGGAGTTGGTACACTCATCACGGTCGGCGCTTTCATCACTGG
>WNFE01002219.1_pt1 | contig 16802 bp, 13 predicted proteins | sample 5400451 | NCBI WGS metagenome assembly WNFE01 (sample SAMN13153344, study PRJNA577476) | soil metagenome | isolation source: 200 cm saprolite under Douglas fir tree site 2 hole 2 | place: USA:California | collected 2015-04-18 | reverse complement strand
GTCCGGCCGAACACGTTGAAGTCGTTGACGTAGAAGCTGCCCAGCGTCGACTGCAAGGCATTGAAGATGTCGGTGATATGGACGCCCAGCGCCTGCGCCTTGTCGCGGTCGATCTCGAGATACATCTGCGGCGTGTCGGCGGCAAAAGTGCTGAACACCCCGGCGAGCTCGGGCTGCTGATTGGCGGTCACCAGCATGCCGCGGAGCGTTCGCGCGAGATCGGTGGGGGGCTGGCCCTGCAGCGCCTCGAGCACGTATTGGAAGCCGCCGGTGCTGCCGAGGCCGATGATCGGCGGCAGGTTGAAGGGGAAGGCGATGGCGCCTTGCACGGCGCTGAGGCGGGGCCGCAGCGTCTCGATGATGGCGCCGACGCTCTGCGACGCCGCGGTCCGCTCCTCGTAGGGCTTGAGGCGGATGACGAAGAACGCCTGGTTGGACGAGGCCAGCCCGTCGATGAAATTGAAGCCGACGACCGACACGACGCCTTGGACGCCGGGGATCGGCTCGACGAGGTCCTCGATCTGCGACACCACGGCCTGCGTGCGGTTGACCGACGCGCCTTCGGGCAGGCGAATGGCAGTGAAGAACGCGCCCTGATCCTCCTCCGGCAGGAAGCTCTGCGGCGTCTTGCTGAACAGGCCGGCCGAACCTGCCAGCACGCCGATGACCGCCACGACCCCGATGACGGCGACGCGTACCAAACGGCGGACCACCGACACGTAGCCGTCGCGCACCCGGTCGATGCCGCGCAGCACGTAGCGCAGCGGACCGCGGCTCGGCTGGCCTCGCTTGAGCATCACGGAGCAGAGCGCCGGGCTCAACGTCAGCGCGTTCATCGCGGAGATCAGCATGGAGACCGATACCGCCACGGCGAATTGGCGAAAGAGCTGGCCGCTGATGCCGGGGATGAAGGCCACCGGCACGAATACCGACAGCAGCACGAGGGTGATGGCGATGATCGGCGCAGTGATCTCGGCCATGGCCTTCTTGGTGGCCTCGGCGATCGAAAGGTCGGGTTCCTCCTCGATCACGCGCTCGACGTTCTCGATGACGACGATGGCGTCGTCGACGACGATGCCGATCGCCAGCACCAGCGCCAGCAGCGATACCGTGTTGGCCGAATATCCCACCAGCAGCATGACCGCAAAGGTGCCGATGATCGACACCGGCACGGCGATCAGCGGAATGACGGTGGTCCTGATCTTGCCGAGAAACAGAAACACCACGAGCGCGACCAGGACAAAGGCCTCGCCGAGGGTGCGGATCACCTCGATGATGGTCGAGGTGACGAACACGGTGGTGTCGTAGAACACGGTGTACGACAGGTCCTGCGGGAAGCGCTGCGCCAGCGTGTCCATGACCTTGCGGACCTGACCCGCTACATCGACCGCGTTGGCGCCCGGAAGCTGATAGATGCCGATGGCGGCCGTCGGCGCGCCGTTGAACCGGGCGTAGCGGTCCGACGATTTGGCTCCCATCTCGACCCGCGCGACGTCCTTGACCCGCACGACCGAGCCGTTGGGATTGGCACGCAGGACGATCTCGGAAAACTCCTCGGGCCGGGTCAGGCGGCCTTTGGTCTTGATGGTGAGCTGAAACTGCTGCTCCTTGGTCACCGGAGCGGCGCCGACCCGTCCGAGGGCGGCCTGGATGTTCTGATTTTGCACCGCGACGATCACGTCGTTCGGCGTCAGGTTCAACGCGGTCAGCCGGTCGGGATCGAGCCAGACGCGCAGCGAATAGTCGAGCGGCCCGAACAGGGTGGCCTGGCCGACACCCTTGATGCGCGACAGGGCGTCGATGATGTTGATCGTCGAGTAGTTGCTGAGGTAGAGCGAGTCGTAGGTGCCCTTGGGCGAATAGAGCAGCACGACCTGCAGCAGCGCCGCCGATTTCTTGCGGATGCTGAGCCCCTGGCGGGATACTTCTTGCGGCAGCTGCGGCAGCGCCAGCGCCGCGCGGTTCTGCACGTTGACGGTGTCGATGTCCGGGTCGGTGCCGAGCGCGAAGGTGACGTTGAGGGTGTAGCTGCCGTCGGCGCCGCTGGTGGATTGATAGTAGAGCGCGTTGTCGACGCCGTTGATCTGCTGCTCGATCGGCTGAGCGACGGTGGTCTCGACGACTTCCGCGTCGGCGCCGGGACGATGTCGGGGAACTGAGCGACCGGGATCACCGTGATGGCGATCAATCCCGCCAGGGTGATGACGATCGAGATGACGAAGGCGAGCCGCGGCCGGTCGACGAAGATGGCGGAGATCACCGGCTCACCCTCCCTTGGCAACCACCGGCGTGCTCTGCACCACTTGGCCCGGCCGCACTTTCTGCACGCCGTCGACGATGACCTCCTCGCCTTCCTTGAGCCCGGACTCGATGACGATATCGGTCTGCTGCTCCGGACCGGTCTTGACGCGCCGGATCTCGGCCTTGTGGTCGCCGCCAACGACCAGCACGTAGCTGCCGGCCTGGTCGACTTGGAGCGCTGCCTGCGGGATGACAAGGCGCGGCTGCTGCGCGCGAGGCGCGGCTGCTGCGCGCGCTCGCGCACCAGCACGGTCACGAACTGTCCGTCGATGAGCAGCCGATCGGGATTGGGCAGCGTCCCGCGCACGGTGACCGTGTCGGTCTGCTGGTCGACCTGCGGATCGGTGTAGTTCCACGTGCCCGGGTGCGGATATTCCTGCCCGTCGGGCAGCCGCACCAGGATCTCGATCTGCTTGGTGAGTTGGCTGCCTTCCTGCCGGCTTGCCGCGCGCGCCTCCTCGAGCTGACGCACGCTCACCGGGAAGAGCACATAGATGGGGTCCTGGCTGACGATGGTCGCCAGCACGCCGCTCGACGGGTTGACCAGATTGCCCTGGGTGAAGGCGGTCCGGCCGATGCGGCCCTCGATGGGCGCCTTGATTGCGGTATAGCCGAGATTGACCTGCGCCAGGGTCGCCGCGGCTTCGGTCTGCATCACGTTCGCCTTGGCGGCGTCCAGATTGGCCTTGTCCTGGTCCACCGTCGCCTGGGAGATGTTCTGGCGCTTCACCAGCTCCGAAGCGCGGTTGTATTGCAGCTGGGCGTTGAGTTCCTGGGCCCGGGCCGCCGCCACATTGGCCTTCGCCTGATCGAGCTGAGCCTGGTACTGCACGGTTTCGATCTGGTAGAGCAACTGGCCCGGCTTCACCTCCTCGCCTTCGGTGAACGGGACCTTGTCGAGGAACCCCTCGACGCGCGCGCGCAGCTGAACCGTATCCAAGGCCTTGATCCGCCCGACGAACTCGGCCGACCGGCTGACCCCCTTCAGCACCGCCGGCTGCACGCCGACCGCGGGAGGCGGCGGGGCCGGCGCCTGGGCTTGCGTCTTCTCGTTGCACGCGGCAAGCACGGGCAGCAGCAGACAGGCCGCCGCCACCCATCGCGTCGGCGCCCTCATCGGCGAGCATTGACGGTCTCGATAGTGAGCCATGTCGACATCCCTCGTCAGAACGCCGCCCGCTAACGACACTATGAAGCGTCGATTCTAGCACGGGCCTGATGGCGTTGCCGCAAGATATCAGCCGATGCGGATCATGAATCGCGCTCCACGCGACCGCCGATATCCTATGGAGCCGAACGGCGCGAGGCGAAGCCGCCGGGTGCATCGCCGATCGCGACCGGGGCCTCGGTGAAGGCCCGCCTGCTGCGTCTCATGTCTTTGGATTCGCGCTGAGGCTCTAACGCATACTTCGCGGTCAGCGTGCGGCCGCGCTTGATCGCTGACCGCGTGGAATGCCAGCCCCGAAACTTCGCGCAGACGATGTCCAGCGACACGGCAAGGCCGAGCAGCAGGCCTATCCATTCGAGAGGCAACACAGCCCGTCTCCTTCGATCGGAATGCGGTCACGCTTCCGGCGCGAGCGGGCGAAGCGTCAGGTCGCTTCCGCCTCGGCGCCACTACCGAAAGATGCTAGGTCGTCCCGCGCGCCAGCACGAATGAAGGCGCGCAAATCTCGGCAAATCCTGATAAACCGGGTTTTGCGCGATGGTCGTTCGCGACTGCCGACTCGAGACGGTCGATGTCCCAGCCCAGGCGATGTCCATGCTCGCGGCCCGCTTCACCGCTATTTGCCGAGCTTCATTAGGCCTCGAGCCCAGGGAACTCTTTTTTTGGAATGTCGGAGAGCCGGGTCGCGAGACAAAAATCGATGTCCGCCGCAACCTAGGGTTCGTGTGGGGAAAGAACGAGATGTTGGGCCGTTCGCGCGTACGGGCTTGCGGCGCTCGATCGCGAGAACGTTGCACGGCTGCCTTCACGCCTCGGCATCTGCTTGTGCCGCACGGGCTCCGATGCGGTTTCGGCGCTCGCAAAGGCCTGGTTAGCGGGGATGATCTTCGGCGGCCGAGGCGATGCGCGCGACTTCATACTTGGCGAGGGGGAGCCTCACTTCGTCTCGCGCAGCTTCGCCACCTCCGCCGCGGTGATGGCGGAGGGCTTGGCACCGAAGCGCGCGGTGACGTAGTTGGCGACGGCGGCGATCTCGGTATCCGAATAGGTCTGGCCGAATGGCGGCATGAAGGCGCTTCCGCCGGCAGTCTGCCTTTGCGCGCCCGAAAGGACGATCTGCGCCACGTTGGTCGCGGCCGGATCGTTTATCGCTCGCCCGCCGGTAAGCGTGGCGAAGGGCATCAGCGGGTTTACGCCGGTCCAGCCATGGCAGCTCGCACACGCGCCCTCGAAAATCGCCTTGCCGCGTGGATCGACATTCGCGGCAACGCCTTCCCGGTGAGCGGCCGGCGCCGGTGTCGGCTTCGGCGAAGGCAGCTCGGGCGTGGCAATCGCCGGCACCGAACGCAGATAGGCGACCATCGCGGCGATGTCACTCTGCGTCAGATGACTGAGGCTTTTGTCCACCGCCTCGCCCATCGGACCGGCGGCCGTGCCGCGCCCATCGGCGTGCCCGGCCGCCAGGTATTGCGCAAGCTCGCCAGCGCTCCAGGCGCCCACGCCGCTGTCGCGGTCGCCGGTGATGTTGTAGGCGCGCCAGCCGGCTTGCACCGCGCCGGCAAACTTCTTCCGGTTGTCCAAGGCCTGGAGCGGATTGCGCGGCGTGTGGCACTCGCCGCAATGCGCCATGCCTTCCGCGAGATAGGCGCCGCGATTCCATTGCGCATCGCGCTCGGCATTGGGCTCGAAGCGCTTGTCCGGATTGAACAGCAGCGACCACACGCCCATCAGCCAGCGCTGGTTGTAGGGAAAGCGCAGCGTGTTTGGGGGCGTCGGCGCGTGCACGGGCGCCAGGCTGAACAGATACGCCTTGATCGCCAGCGCATCCGCGTCGGTCATGGCCGTGTAGCTGGGGTAGGGCATCGCCGGGTAGAGACGGCCGCCGCCGCGGAAGATGCCCTTGTGAACCGCGTTGAGGAAATCCGCGTCGTTATAATCGCCGATGCCGGTTTCCTTGTCGGGCGTGATGTTGGTGGAATAGAGCGCGCCGAACGGCAGGATGAGAGCGAGCCCGCCGGCATAGGGCACGCCGCCTTTCGCCGTATGGCACGCCTCGCAATCCGCGGCGCGCGCCAAGTATTCGCCGCGCTGGACGATGTCCGCACTGGCAAGCTCGGCCGGAACGCCCGTGGGATTGGCGGCATGATAGTCGGCGAGCGCGACGCGCTTGCCGCCCGCGAAATCCGTCGACCCGGGCCCGAGCACGAACATGAAGAAGCCAAGGAGCAATACCGCCGCCACGGCAACAATGCCAAGCACGGCGTAGCGCGCCACCGGCGAGCGCCGTCGGGAGATGAATCTCATGCCTGCTTCCGTTTGGCCAGAACGTCGCGGTCGATCGGCAGCCGCCGCAAGCGCACGCCGGTGGCGGCGAAGATCGCGTTGCAGAGGGCGGGCGGCGCCGCCGTGGTGCCGGCCTCGCCGAGGCCGCCCGGCGCTTCGCCGCTCTTGATGATGTGCACTTCGATGGCGGGTGTCTGGTCGATGCGCAGCATCCGGTAGTCGTTGAAATTGGTTTGCTGCACGCGGCCCTTGTCGATGGTGACCTCGCCGTAGAGCGCGGCCGTCGTGCCGAAGATGAGGCCGCCCTGCAATTGCGCCGCCACCGTGTCGGGGTTGATGACGATGCCGGTGTCGACGGCGGTGACGATGCGACGGACGCGGATCTCGCCGGCCTCGTCGACCTCGACCTCGGCGACAGTGGCGATAAAGCTGCCGAACGCGGTCTGAACTTCAACGCCGCGGCCGGTGCGCGCCGGCAGCGGATTGCCCCAGCCCGCCTTGCTCGCCGCCAGGTCGAGCGCGGCCTTGAGGCGCGGCGATGTTCCCAGCATGTCGCGGCGGAAGGCGACGGGGTCCTTGTTCGCCTTTTTCGCCAGCTCGTCGATGAAGCTTTCGATGGCGAAGACGTTGTTGTTGGGGCCGACGCCGCGCCAGAAGCCGGTGGGCACGGCCGGCGGCTCGTCGCGCACGAATTCCACGCGAAGATGGGGAATGTCATAGGGGATGTCGGCGGCGCTATCGACGGCGTCGATGTCGATCCCCTTCTGGAACGCCGGCGGCAACCAACGCGCGATGACGGACGAACCGGTGACGCGGTGCTTCCAGCCGACGATCTTGCCGTCCTTCAGGCTCGCGGAAAGACGGTCGCGATAGACGGGCCGGTAGACATCGTGCTGGATGTCTTCCTCGCGGCTCCACACGATCTTGACCGGTCCGTCCACGTGCTGGGCGATGCGCACGGCGCTCGCAACGCTGTCTACCTCCAGCCGGCGGCCGAAGCCGCCACCGATCAGGTGATTGTGGACGGTGACCTTGTCGAGCGGCAGGCCGGTGATCTTCGCCGCCGCGGCCTGCGCCCGCGCCAGCACTTGGGAGCCGACCCAGATCTCGCATGAATCCGGCGTCAGATGGACGGTGCAGTTCATCGGCTCCATCGTCGCATGCGCGAGGAAGGGAAGCTCGTAGATGCCCTCGAGCTTGTCGCCTTCGCTCAATGCCTTCGCCACATCGCCTTTGGTGTTCGCGACGGCACCTTCCTTGTCGCTGGCGGCACGCAGCTGCTTCCACACGTCATCCGACGAGACGGCGGCGTTCGGCCCTTCGTCCCAGGTGATGTCGAGCGCCGCGAGGCCCTGCTTGGCGGCCCACATATGATCGCCGACCACGGCAACGACATCGTCCAGCACGACGATCTGGCGCAAGCCCGGAATGCCTTTGGCCTTGCTGTCATCGACGTGCCCGACCTTGCCGCCGAATACGGGACAGGCGGCAAGGGTGGCGAACTTGACGCCGGGCGGCATGGCATCGATCCCATAGACGGCCTTCCCGTTGACCTTGTCGGGCGTGTCCAGCCGCTTGAGCGGCTTGCCGATGAGCCGGAAATCCGTCACCGCCTTCAGTGGCGGATCCTGAGGCGCCGCCATCGCCGCGGCCGGGCCGACCAGCGCGGCATAGGCGAGCTTGCGTCCGCTCGGGTCGTGGAGCACGGCGCCATTTTCCGTGCGGCACGTCGCCGGATCGACAGTCCAAGTCTGTGCCGCGGCTTGGACGAGCAGGGCCCGCGCGCCGGCGCCCGCCTTGCGCAGCGGGATCCAGAAGGCACGGATCGAATTGGAATTGCCGGTGACCTGGAGCCCGAAAACGGGATTGGCGTAAAGCGCGTCGTTTGGCGGCGCGTGTTCCAGGCGCACGTCATCGAATGCGGCGTCGAGTTCTTCGGCCAGGATCATGGCGATCGACGTGTAGACGCCCTGACCCATCTCCACCTGCGGCATGATCAGGGTGACCTTGCCTTGGCGGTCGATGCGGATGAAGGCGTTGGGTGCCAAGACTTCCGCCTCGGCGCCCGCGGCCTGGGCAAAAGGCATATGGAAGCCGAGCAGGAGCCCGCCGGCCGCCGCCGCACCTGCCTTCAGGAGCGCACGCCGTGTCGGCCCGGTCGCTTCGCTTTCGGCCGCTTGTCTTGTTGTCGCCTCGGACATCGTCGAACCTCGGATGATCGCTCAAGCCGACTGGGCGGCCTGCTTGATGGCTTCACGAATGCGCACATAGGTGCCGCAACGACAGATGTTTCCAGCCATCGCCGCATCGATGTCGGAATCGTCGGGGTTGGGCGTGCCGGCAAGGAGCGCCGCCGCCGACATGATCTGGCCGGATTGGCAATAGCCGCATTGGACGACTTCCAGATCGAGCCAGGCCTTCTGCGCCTTCGCGCCGGCGGCCGTGGCGCCAACGCCTTCAATCGTCGTGATCGTCCGGTTTCCGATCGCGCCGATCGGCAGCATGCAGGAGCGCACGGCATCGCCGTCAACGTGGACCGTGCAAGCGCCGCATTGCGCGATGCCGCAGCCGAATTTGGTGCCGGTGAGCCCCAACAGGTCCCGGAGCACCCACAGCAAGGGCATGTCGTCCGGTGCGTCGATTGCCTTTGCTTCGCCGTTTATCTGCAGAGTGACCATGGGATGCTGCCTTGAAACCTTGCGGTGATGGCATCGGCCGGAGGAAGTTCATTCCACGGCGTCTGCGCCGATGCCGGATGAGAGCCATGATGTCGTCTCCGACGGGTCCCCGCATCATGGGCAACGAGTTCAAGCTTAAGACAGCTGCCAGACATCTGAAAGGCCGGATGTGCCACCTTTCGGGACATTCGCGGCGGACACGGTCGGATTGATTACCTCCCTCAATTCCCCAAGGTCAACGAGCTTGGCGGTCCTCGCGATTTGCGACTTCGCGAGCACGCTCCGGCAAGCAGCTCTGACCCCCTCACGCGGAGCGCACCATTTTGACATCGCTTCATATGGGTCAGCCCTCATGTCCTGAAAGGTGCTGTATATGACATTTAGGCCGGGCACCCGCCAGCCTAAACCTCTGCCGCCGATGCCGGCGGTCACGCCGGCATCGGCGCGATCTACGCCGATCGCCCCCGCGCGCCGCGGCCGTCGGAGCGCTGGCATGAGGCGGCGCACGGATTGGAGCTCCGTGCCCCGCTTGGTCTATCCCTGCGCTCAGTTGACCCGAAAGACGGCGCGGCTCATACTATCGGCGATATGCTGGCAGGCGCCGATCGGGTTCTGGCACAGGAGGACGCTGGTCACCGGCTGGGATGGAATTTGAAGAGAACTGACGGGCATTCCGGCAAACACGTTGAACTGCAGGGAGAAACAAAGATGAAACGTACACTTGCGACGATCTCGTTGGCTGTGGCGGCACTTGCGCTGCCCATGCTCCCGGCTCACGCGGCCGGGCCTTATGATGGTGCGTGGTATGTCGATGCTCCGGCGGCCCAAAACGCCGGCACGACCGAGCGGTCCAGCGGATGTGAACCCGTGCGCCTCCCGATGCAGGTCACGGACAATAAGATCACGGGCAGCCTGCAACGGGCGCCCTATGGCACCGGTCGCGTCGAGAGCGGCTCAGGCAGCAGCGCCTCGCCGATCTCGGGCACCGTCCAGCCGGACGGCACCTTCACCGCCCAGTGGGAAAGCTATCGCGCCACCGGCAAGCTCACCGGCAACAAGGCCGAGATGACGTGGAAGGGAGAATGTGGGACGCGCACGGCGACCGGCGGGCGCTCCAAGGAATAAAGTCGATCTGTCAGCCTGGCGCACGGGCGGTTCCGCGCCGCTCGTGCGCACTCTATCTCCAGCCGACCGAGGCCCGCCGGCAGTTCGTGTGAGGGTCGAGCGATGCGCGGTCCATGCGCCGGGTATGGGCGCGCGGGATGCCTTGCCCGACCCGTATCACTATCGCTGCACCGGCCAATGCTACGCTTTCTGACCGAGCGCGCCGGTCTGGCTATTTCCGCAAAAGCATCGCATCACAAGACGATCTGCGAAGGAGGCGTGTCATGATCTTGGGCATGTCGACAGCCACGTTCACTCTGCTGCACGTTGTTTTGAGCCTGGTCGGCATTTTTTCCGGGGTCGTCGTCCTGTTCGAGCTGCTCGGCGCGAAACGCCGCGACGGGTGGACGGCGATCTTTCTCGCCACCACGATCTTGACGAGCGTCACCGGATTCTTCTTTCACTCCGCGAGCTTCGGACCGCCGCATGTGATCGGCGTCATATCACTGGTGGTGCTGACGGTCGCGGTCCTCGCGTTCTATGTCTATCGGCTCGGCGGATTCTGGCGCTGGCTTTACGTGGGCGGCGCGGTGCTGGCACTCTATCTGAATGTCTTCGTCGGGGTCGTGCAAGCGTTCCAGAAGCTGCCGTTCCTGCGGCCCCTGGCGCCGACCCAGTCCGAGCCGCCATTCGTTGTCACGCAGCTCGTGGTGTTGGTGATCTTCGTCGCCATTGGCTTCGCGGCGGCGAAGCGGTTTCACCGCGAGACGAGAGCGCCGGCGTAGCACCGCTTTTGCCTCCCGAGACGGCGTCGCCGAAGCGGAAGTGGAACCGCCATTGCGGATAAACGGGCTCGATTGCGGCGACGGCATCGCGCTTCCCAAGGCTGCCGCGGATGTCGCGCCCGACGGCGAATCGCACAGCGCCGCTCCCCATGCTCGCATAATCCTGCGCGGGTCAAGGCGCCTGCTATAGTATGTAGCACGTCGGTGGCCCATCCTTTTGGTTGCCCGCCCGTGCCACTTAGGGTAGTGTGCATGGACAGAATTTCGTAAAAGAAGACATGCCATTGCCTTGGCGCGGCGGCGCCGCGACGTCTGGGGCGGGAATTCCCCCTCCAAGCCATGAAGCGAATCCGAGCGCGGGTCGATGGCGCGCACGGCCGATGATGTGACCGACCGCACGTCCTCTCTGCCCGGCAGACGCCTCGCACTGTCGCTGCGCTCGCGGCTGATCGTGCTCGTGACCTTGAGCGTCGTACCGCTGCTGCTCTTCAGCCTCGCGAACGAGTACCTGACCTACCGGGAGCACCGCGCGAATGCAGGCCAGCGGTCGCTGGACCTGGCCCGGAGCATGGCGCTGAGCGTGACGCAGGAGCTTAGGGCGGAGGTCGCGGCGATGCAGACGCTGGCGCTCTCGGCCGAACTGCAAGCCGATGACATCCCCGCGTTCCGTAAACAGGCCGAGGCGGTGGTGGCGCACCAACTGCCCGGCGCCAACATCGTCCTGCTGCGGGAGGACGGCCAACAGGTGATGAACACCGCGCTGACGCGGGGCGCGCCCCTGCCCAGGCGCCCCGAGACCGAGAATCTGCGGCAGGTCTTCGCGACCGGGCGCCCTTCGATCTCAAATCTCTATCAGAGCGTTGTACGGGATCAGCCCGTGGTCCCGGTGGACGTACCCGTGAGGCGAGCGGATGGCAGCATCGTCTATGGTCTGTCGCTCAATCCGCCCCTCGACACCTTTGCCGAGGTCATCCGGCGGCAGCCGATCCCGGAAGGCTGGGTCGCATCGCTGTTCGACCGGCGCGGCATAATCGTCGCTCGTGCCCCAAACGCGGAGCGCTTTGTCGGGCATGAAGCATCCGCCGAGCTGCTGCCGCATCTTCTGGCGGAGCGCGAGGGCATCATCGATACCGTATCGCTTGAAGGCATTCCGCTGCTCACGGCCTTCAGCCGCGCCGAGCCCTACGATTGGAGCGTGGACATCGGCGTGCCGCGGGCGGAGCTGACGGCGCCGTCATTGCGCGCGGCCCTGCTGACGCTCGCCGTCGGCGGCTGCCTTCTCGGGCTGACCTTGGTGCTGGCGCTCCTCATGGCACGGCAAATCACCGGTCCCATGGCCGTGCTTCACCGGCTCGCCGCCGCGGACGAGACCGGTCCCGCCCGGTTCGGCCCGACGGGGCTGGGCGAGGCGGACGAGGTCGCCGAGGCGTTGCGGGTGGCCGCGGCGCGCCGGCGGGCGGCCGAGGAGTCCCGCAGATCAACCGAGGAAGATCTGCGCAAGCTGAACGAGACGCTGGCGCAACACGCCGCCGACGCGGTGGCGGAACGCGATGCTGCCCAGGCTCGGCTTTTCCAGTCGCAGAAGCTCGAGGCGATCGGTCAGCTGACCGGCGGCATCGCCCACGATTTCAACAATCTGTTGACGAGCGTGATCTTCAATATCGATTTCATGCAAAAAGCCGTGTCCGACAACGAGACCGTCCGCGCCTTCGCCCAAAACGCCCTGCGCTCCGCCGAGCGCGGCGCCAAGCTGGTCTCGCAGCTGCTCTCTTTCGGGCGCCGGCAAATGCTGCGTCCCGAGCCCGTGATGGTCGACCAAGCCTTGGCCGACATGCGCCTGCTGATCGATGGCGCCGTGGGCGCGGCGACCGAGATCCGGATCAGCGCCGCACCCGGCCTCTGGTCATCCAGCATCGACAGGACGCAATTCGAATCGGCGATGCTCAATCTCGCGATCAATGCGCGGGACGCCATGCCGAAGGGCGGCCGACTGAGCTTCACGGCTGAGAATGTACGCATGGCCAGCGCCGACGCGTCGCGGCTCGATATCGCGCCCAGCGATTACGTCAAGCTCGCTGTGACGGACACGGGCGCCGGGATGCCGCCCGAAGGCGTGCGGCAGGCGTTCGAGCCCTTCTTCACGACCAAAGATGTAGGCAAGGGCAGCGGCCTTGGGCTCAGCCAGGTCTACGGCTTCGCCAAGCAGTCCGGCGGCACGGCCACGATCGAGAGCGTGCTCGGCAAGGGCACGACCGTGCACCTTTTCCTGCCCAGGGCGGAGAGCGAAGCAGCCGTAACGCACGACTCGGAGAGCGCATTCGAGCTGCCGACCGAGGCGGAGGCTGGAAAGACCATTCTCGTCGTCGAAGATGAAGCCGACGTCTCGGCCGCGGTGGCTGCGTCGCTCGGCAGCCTCGGCTACCACGCCCTCGTCGCACGCGACGCGACAGAAGCGATGGCGACCCTCGCATCGGATGAGCCGATCGGCCTTCTCTTCTCGGACATCGTTCTGCAGGGCGGCGTGAACGGCATCGAATTGGCGCGCCATGCACGGCGGCTGCGCCAAGACCTGAGGGTCCTGCTCACATCGGGTTATCCAGGCGAGCACTGGATGCATCACCGCGGCGCGGGAGAGTTCGAGGTTCTTGCCAAGCCCTACAGCCAACGGCAGCTTGCCGCGAAAATTCACGATCTGCTCCGCGCGGTGCCGCCACCCGCGATGTCCTAGCCGATGCGCCCGCCCCGCTCACCTTGCCTGTGCGTTCGACCGGATCGGCCTGCAGCTCCTGGCTCCTCAAGATAGAAATACCCTAACTTAGTTTAATTCACGTCACGGGGCGCCGTCGCCGTGGCGATTTCTCATCCTTATGAAGGATACGCACCAGGTTTCACGCGCGAGCTTAGGGGAGTAACCTAGTCGAGACACCGATAGGCGCCGTGGAATGCAACCGAGCCCCATGCGCAAACGACTGGACCGCTATGTGAAGCTCCTCGATTCGGGCGGCGACGAGCGCGTCCTCGACGCCCTCGACGCTCTCGTCCGCATTCTGGTGCAAGCACGGCGCAGGTTGCCCCGGGACACGGCCAGTGTCAGGCTCGTTCGCGTGTCGCCCCGGCGTCGGCATCCGCCCCACCACCGGCAATCCACCTGAACCTGATCATCGGGAGGGTGAGAAATCCGCTCGAGCGCTCAGCCGCCGAGGGTCTCGTAGACGATGCCGAGCGTCGCGCCGCCGAGTGCGGTGGTGAAATCGCCGGTGAGTTCCGCGGCGAAGGTCGTCAGCGAGGTCGTGACGCCGCCCGCCGCGCCGATGCGCCGCCATGCCGCGTCCTCGGTGCGTTCAGGAGAGCGCGATGCGGCGGCCTTCCTCGGCCGACCAGTAGGCGGCATAGTTGACCTTCATGGTCGCGTAGGCGAGGGCGGCGTCGGCCAGCGGCTGGCGCCCGAGCGACACGCATTCCATGAAATCCTGGATCTCCTGGAGATAGCCGCGCGTCCACTCCTCCTCGAGGCAGACGAATTGCCAGCCCGTCTTGCGGTCGACTTTCTCGGTGATGTAGACGCCGTCCAGTTTCCGCTCGTCGGTCAGGTAGCTCACCATGTGGGTGTTGGGCGTGATGTTGGCGAAGAGCGAGCCGCCGCTGGTGTAGGTCTCGACCGAATTCCGCACGCCGCCCATGATCATGTCGCCGGAAAAGACCGTGCTTTTGGTGCCGTCCGAGAAGGTGAGGGTCAGCATGCCCCAATCCTCGACATCGACCGGATTGGCCTTGATGAAGGGGCGCTCCTCGGGCTTGAGGCCGGCGGCGACGTTGCCGACATCGGCGGTGACGTGCGACACGGCGATGCGCTCGCCGCGCGCTTTCGCCTCGACCTGCTTCAGGTAGAGCACGGTGGAGAGCGGGTGGCAGCCCATGCGGATGAGCGAGCCGCCGCCGGTCATCGACCATTGCGCGGCATGCGCGGCGTGCGAGCCGCTGTGGCTCTCCTCGGCCTTCATGAAGAGGATCTTGTCCTTGGTGGCCTTCAGGATCTCGACCGTCTTCGCCACCGCCGGGGCATAAATCCAATCCTCCGCGTACATGAAAAGCCGGCCGCTGGATTTGATCGCGGCGCAGGTCGCGTCCATTTCCTCCAGCACGCGCCGGTACATCACCGACTTCGGCACATGCTTGCCGATCGGCGCCTTGTCGCCGGCCCGGCCGAAATACCCGGCGAAGGGCTTCTCGCAGATGACGTGCTTCCCGGCCTCGAGCGCCGCGACGATCATCGACGCGTGCGAGGCCGGCGGCGTGCAGATGTCGACGACGTCGATATCCGCGTCGGCGAGCAGCGCGCGGATATCGCGATGGCTGTCGCGGATGCCGTGCTTCCCCGCGAAGTCGACGATGTGATCGCCGCGCGCCGCCACCGCCGCGACCTCGACATCGACGCCGTAGACCCGCTTGTAGGCGTACATGTGCAGCTCCGCGGCAAAGCCGCAGCCGACCAGGCCCACCCTCACTGTCGCCATCGCCACGCTCCCTCGCTGGAGGGAGCATCGTACCCGCGTCGGCGCGGGTCGAGGAATAGAGGAGGCGAAGGTTGGCTAAGAGGCGACAATGGCAAGGTCTTCACGATTTCGCCTGTTCCGCCGAGCCTGCAGCAGGCGCCGTCCGGACCTTCGTGCCCGACCAGCACTATGGTAGAATCCTGGCAAATGGCGTATCGCAAGGAGTTCGTTGAGGCGCTGCGGCTTTTGGCGCCCGCCTTCGAACGGCTGGTTGCTGAAGGCCAGCCTCGACCCGTGCTCGTCGGCGGCGCAGCGGTCGAGTTCTACACGGGAAGCGCTGTCGTCTCGGGCGACTTCGACGTTGTCACAGAAGCGCAGGATGCTTTTGAAGCGATCCTGTTGGACCTCGGCTTCGTCCGCGAAAAGCGGCACGGCCGCTTGCTTCGCGGCCTTTATCACCCAGACCTCGAAATGGGCGTCGAGGTCGTCAGCGGGCGTCTTTTCGACGGCGCTTGCGATGAGACGAGAATTCGGCTCGTCGATATCCGCGATGGGCAGCGCATCGCGATGGCACCTGTCGAAGACTTGATCGCCGATCGCATGGGACAATATTGCGCGACGAAGGCGCGGGTGCCCGAGATGCTGGACCAAGCGATAAAGCTCTACCAGCTTGCCGAGGACGTGGACGAAGCATATCTTGATCGTCGAATCCAAGAGGAGACGCAGGGCGAATACGATATCGAGTATCTGAAGGCCGCAAGCCGATGATAGTGACGACCCTCGAGAAGCAGGCAGCGCACATTGCCAAGCGCAAGGCGGAGCTCGGCTATGACGGGCTGGATTACGTCGCCGCCAATCCGGGAACGCGCCGGACGCGGAACAAGGTGGCGCTGCTGCGCCGCTTGGCGGATCTCGCGCGCCGCCGTGGGAAAGCGCCACGGTTCAAAGCCAACTTCTGATCCGTACATAATCCATGGACCGCTGCGACGCGGAGCCGTCTAACGTGGACGCGCAAAGAGCTCCCGGAACAGCTCTTGCGACCGCCGCTCGCCCGTCTCGGTGAACGCCACCGACTTCGCCTTGTCGACCGGATCGGAAATGAAGCCCTTGGCGTGAAGTCGGTTCATCGCGTCCCAGTCGAACGATTTCCACGTCCGGCCGTCATCGTGCCGTCCGAGGTAGAGAAGCGCCAAGACAGCCTCGTCGATGCGATCGGTGTCGATATCCTCCATGCCGCACCCGCCTGCAAGACAAGCCCCAATCGGCGTCACAGTACCACGCGCAATGTATGCGCGGCGGACCTTCTCGGGAGCAGGGTAGTGCGACGGTTGTTCCGGCAACCATTCTGGGTCGTCGGACGGGCAAAGGCGTTGGACATCGCCGGGAGCCCCTGGGGGCGTGCCCTTTGTCGATCCCCGTTCTGGAGCAATCTTGAAGAAAGAGGAGCTTAGCGAGCGCGCCCAGGCACCTTTGTCACGTATATAATTCCGTCAGAACACCATCTCCGCCCTGACCCTCTGCCGCAGCACGTCGATCGAGACCGGCTGGCCCTTGTGCAGGAAGTGCCAGAAGACCCAGCCGTTGCAGGCGGGCGCGCCCTGCACCTCGGCGCCGACCTGATGGATCGAGCCGCGTCCGTTGGCCCAGGCGAGCGTGCCGTCGGCGCGCACCTTGGCGGTGAAGCGGCGCGATGCGTCGAACAGCACCTCGCCGGGCTGCAATAATCCGCGCTCGACCAGCGTGCCGAAGGGGATGCGCGGCGCCTCGCGCTTGGCCGGCGTCGTCACCGTGTCGAGCGGCGACGGCGCGACGGCGGCGATGCGCTCCTGCGCGATCTCGGCGTATTCCGCCTCGCGCTCGATGCCGATGAAGCGGCGGCCCAAGCGCTTCGCCACCGCGCCGGTGGTGCCGGTGCCGAAGAAGGGATCGAGCACGGTGTCGCCGGGCCGTGTCGAGGCCAGCAGCACGCGATGCAAGAGCGCCTCGGGCT
>WNFE01001521.1_pt1 | contig 16813 bp, 12 predicted proteins | sample 5400451 | NCBI WGS metagenome assembly WNFE01 (sample SAMN13153344, study PRJNA577476) | soil metagenome | isolation source: 200 cm saprolite under Douglas fir tree site 2 hole 2 | place: USA:California | collected 2015-04-18 | reverse complement strand
GCCCCTCCGGAAAACCCGCCCGCGCAAAAACCCTCTCGATGGCCAGCGCGCACCGCGGCACATTCGAGGCGTGCTTGAGGATCGCGGCATTGCCGGCCATGAGGGCGGGCGCGGCGAAACGGAACACCTGCCAGTAGGGAAAATTCCACGGCATGACCGCAAGGACGACGCCGAGCGGATCGAAGCGGACATAGCTCTTCGAGGCGTCGGTCGCGCGCGGCTCCGGGGCGAGAAAGGACTCGGCGTGGTCCGCGTAGTAGTCGCAGCAGAGGGCGCACTTCTCGATTTCGGCCTCCGCCTGGACGATCGGCTTGCCCATCTCGAGGGTCATATCCAGCGCGTGCTGCGCCATGCCGTTCCGGAGCAGGCGCGCGGCCTCGCGCATGCGTGCCGCCCTCTCGGCGAACGGTACCGTTCGCCACCGCACGAACGCGGCGTGAGCCTTCCCAACGAGGCGGTCGAGCTCTCCAGGAGAGGCCGGGGTAAAGGATTCGAGCAGCTCGCCGGTGGCGGGATTCACGGACTGGATGCTCATAGGCCCTGTCCTCCCGTCTTCATTGTCCCGCGCCCCTGGCCGCTGTCAATCGCGGGAAGACCAGATGCCCTCACCGATACGTGACTTGCCCGAGCCGCCGCAGGATCTCCGCCTTGGGGTGCACGCCCACGATGCGATCGATCTCCCGGCCGTCCTTGAAAATCAGGAGCGTCGGGATGCTGCGAAGATCGAAGCGCGACGCCGTGGCGGGGTTTTCGTCGACGTTGAGCTTCGCCACGCGCACCCGCCCGGTCATCTCGGCCGCCAGCTCCTCGATCACCGGCGCGATCGTCCGGCACGGCATGCACCAGGCCGCCCACGCGTCCACGAGCACCGGCAGCGGCGAGCGCTCCACGTCGTTGGAGAACGAAGCGTCCGTGACGGTCAGCGGCGCAGCGGCCAGCGGCAGCGGCGTCTTGCAGCGCCCGCAGATCGCCGTGAGGCCGCTTTCGATCTTGTCGCGCGGCACCCGGTTGTCGGCGCCGCAGCCGGGGCAGCGGATCAGGTTGGCGTCAGACATGGCGTCGGCGGCTCAACAGGGTGCCCTGCCGTCAGGGATTCTTGAGCCGGATGTCCTCGTAGGCGGGGAACGGGTACAGCGGTACTACGTTCATCGTGTGGTCGGCCAGCCGCGGCCCCATGCCGTTCAGCGTGCGAAGGTCCATGAGCGGCGCGAACATCACCCGATCGATGGTCGCCTGCTGGATGCGGTGGAGGATGGCCTCGCGCTTGGCGGGGTCTCGCTCGCGCGCCTGCTGGAGGAACATATCGTCGAGGTCGGGATAGCCCCCGTAGGCGGAGCCGCCCTTGGAGTAGATGAACGCCTCCACGCGGCTCGCCGCGTTGCCCGAGTTCCCCACGGCGACCAGGAACAGGCCGCGGAGCTTCTTCTCCTGCCAGGCGGCGTAAAAGGCCGCGCGCTCCATGGGCCGGGCCCTCATCCGGATACCCACGGCGTTGAGATTGTTCAGCGCGGCGTCGCCCACTGTCGGGAAGCCCGGGATGGGCGTGAACTCTCCGGCGTCGAGGCCGTTCGGGTAGCCGGCGTCGGCGAGGAGCTGCTTGGCCTTGCGCGGGTCGTAGGGCAGCGCCGGCGCCTGCAGCGCGAAGTCCATCACGCGCGGGACGATGCAGCCCGCCGGCGGACAGCAGCCGAGGCAGGCGGCCTCGTTCGTCCCCTTGCGATCGAGCGCGTAGTTGACCGCCAGCCGCATCCGCTTGTCGCTCCACGGCGACTTGGGATCCCACTGGTCGGCGAACTCGATCCAGAAAATGGACGCGTGGCGCGAGCACGACAGCGTCAGGCGCGGGTCTTTCTTCACCGATTCCGCGTCGGGCCCGTCGAGGGCGAGGGCGAAATCCGTCTCGCCGCTCTTGAGCATCGTCAGCCGAGTGGTGCTGTCTGGCACGCCCTTGAGCGTCAGGCGCTTGACGTAGGGCACGTGCCGCCAGTACCCGGGAAATGCCTCGAGCACGATGTCGACGCCGGGACGCTGGCTCACGAACCTGTAGGGGCCCGAGCCGACGGGCTTCTGCTTGAAGCCGTCAGCGCCAACCTGCTCGAAGTACTTCCTCGGCAGGACGATGCCGGCGGCCGAGGCGGACGTCCCGTAGAAGGTCATGAAATCCGGCCAGGACTCCTTGAGAATGAAGCGGACCGTCAGCGGATCGACCGCCTCCACCTGGCGCACCCGAGCGTGGAGCTGCTTGGCGCCTGCGCCCTGGTAGCGCTCGAAGCTCCACTTGACGTCGTCGGTCGTCAGCGGGTCGCCGTTGTGGAACTTGAGTCCCTTGCGGAGCTTGAACTCGTAGACGAGCCCGTCGGGACTTTCCGTCCACGACTCGGCCAAGCTGGGAGCCATCTTCTGCCCAGGGAGCGGGCGGACCAGCGCGTCGTGGACGGCGTAGAGGACGCCGAACGGCGTGATCTGCGGCGGCGCGGTGGACGGATCGAACCAGGCGGGCGCCAGCGTGACATGGAAGGCGACCGTGACCTCGCCCGACGGGGTCTGGGCGACCGCCGGCTGGGCCGCGACGAGGAGCAGCGCGACCGTGCCGATCCAGCGGGCGACGCAGCGGGCGGACCGCTTCAATAGGCGCCGCCCTGGCAGCCGAAGTTCTTCACGAGCACGACAGAGCTCGGCACTCCGGCGATGCCGCGCCTGACCTGCGCCGCGGCCGCCTCTTCCACGCACGCGGCGAACGGCACGCCGTCGACCTGATAGGCCTGAACCACGAGCCGGCCGTCCTGCTCGACCCGCTCGAGAGATATCGTGCCCAAGTGATTGCACGCTCCCCAGCGCTCCCAGGCCAGGTTCTGCGCAGGCGTGTTGCCTGAAGTGACGCATCCGGCACCCAGGATCACAAGGACCACGAGCGCGATCGTTCGCATGATTGCCCGCCTCCGGCACCGATCCTCCCAAGGCGCGCGACGGCTGTCAAGGGCCGCGGGCTTCATACTTCTTTACATTCCAGCGCGGGCTCGCGGCTGGGACGCGGCGGGCGCGGCCGTGGCGGAGTGGGGCTTGGCGCGACTCGCGAGCCGGATTGGGCTAAAATAATGGGCCAGTGTTGACCCTTTCAACTAGGGCGCCAAGGCTATGACCACTTGAACCCGTCCCGGCTCTTCATCCTCCGCCCGGTCGCCACGGCGCTGCTGACGGCGGCCGTTCTCTTAGCGGGCGGCGTCGCGTACACCCAGCTGCCCATTTCGGCCCTGCCGCAGGTGGACTATCCGACGATCCAGGTCCTCACCTTCTATCCCGGGGCGAGCCCGGACGTCATGGCCTCGTCCGTCACGTCTCCCCTGGAGCGCCAGTTCGGCCAGCTCCCGGGGCTCAACCAGATGACGTCGACCAGCTCGTCCGGCGCCTCGCTCATCACGCTGCAGTTCACGCTCGAGCACGCTATCGACGTGGCGGTCCAGGAGGTGCAAGCGGCGATCAACGCCGCCTCGACCAACCTGCCGAAAGACCTGCCCAATCCGCCGCTCTACAGCAAGGTCAATCCCGCGGACACGCCGATCCTGACACTCGCGCTGACCTCGGACACGCTGCCGCTCAGCCGCGTCGAAGACCTGGCCGACACCAACCTCGCCCAGAAGATCTCCCAGCTCTCGGGCGTGGGCTTCGTCTCGATCAGCGGCGGCCAGCGTCCGGCCGTCCGGGTCCAGGCGGATCCCACGGTGCTGGCTTCCTACGGATTGGGCCTCGAAGACTTGAGAAATGTCCTGGCGCTCGCCAACGTGGACCAGGCCAAGGGCAATCTCGAGGGCCCCCGGCAGTCTTTCACGATCGGCGCCAACGACCAGCTGCTCTCGGGCGAGGAGTACAAGCCGATCGTCGTGACGTACAAGAACGGCGCGCCCGTCCGGCTCTCGGACGTGGCGACCGTGATCGACGGCGTCGAGAACGTCAAGCTGGCGGCGTGGATGAACGACAAGCCCGCCGTCATCGTGAACATCCAGCGCCAGCCGGGCGCCAACATCATCGCCGTCGTCGATCGCATCAAGCGCCTGATGCCCCAGCTCAAGGCCTCGATGCCGTCGTCCATCGAGATCACGACCCTGACCGACCGGACAACGACGATCCGCGCGTCGGTGGAGGACGTCGAATTCACGCTCATGCTCACGATCGTCCTCGTGGTCATGGTCATGTTTCTCTTCCTGCGCAGCCTCTCGGCCACCGTCATTCCGAGCGTGGCCGTGCCCATCTCCATCGTCGGGACGTTCGGCATCATGTACCTGCTCGGTTACAGCCTCGACAACCTCTCGCTCATGGCGCTGACGATCTCGACCGGCTTCGTGGTGGACGACGCCATCGTGATGATCGAGAACATCGCCCGCTACATCGAGGCGGGGGAATCTCCGCTCCAGGCCGCGCTCAAGGGCTCGGAGCAGATCGGGTTCACGATCGTCTCCCTGACGGTCTCCCTCATCGCCGTGCTGATCCCGCTGCTCTTCATGGGCGACATCGTGGGCCGGCTTTTCCGCGAGTTTGCGATCACGCTGAGCGTCACCATCCTGGTCTCGGCCGTGGTGTCGCTGACGCTGACGCCGATGATGTGCGCCAAGCTCCTCCGCGGCGAGTCGCACGGGTCCCGGGGCGCCCTCTATCGCCTGAGCGAGCGCGGCTTCGAGTGGGTGATCGAGCGGTACGCGACGACGCTTCGCTGGGTCCTGCGCCGCCAGTTCGCAACCCTGGTCGTGACGATCGCCACCCTCGTCCTCACGATCGGGCTGTACGTGTTCGTCCCCAAGGGTTTCTTCCCCGTCCAGGACACCGGAGTCATCCTGGGCGTCGCAGAGGCACCGGAGGGCGTGTCCTTCGCGGCCATGTCCGACCGGCAGCAGGCGCTGGCGCGAGTCATCCTGAAGGACCCGGACGTCGCGAGCCTGTCGTCGTTCATCGGGGTCGACGGCACCAACATGACCCCGAACGTCGGACGCATCCAGATCAACCTCAAGCCCCGTAACCAGCGCCGCGCCGACGCCACCGAGATCATCCGTCGCCTGCAGCCGCCGCTTCGCGGCGTCGAGGGCATCACGCTCTACTTGCAGCCCGTGCAGGACCTGACGGTCGAGAACCGGGTCAGCCGCACGCAATACCAGTACACGCTCGAGGACGCGGACGCGCGCGAGCTCGCGGAGTGGGCCCCGCGGCTCGTCGCCAAGCTCCGCGAGCGGCCCGAGCTGCAGGACGTCGCCAGCGACCAGCAGTTGGGAGGACTGCAGGCGATGCTCGACATCGACCGCGACAGCGCCTCCCGGCTCGGCATCGCGCCGCAGCTCATCGACGACACGCTCTACGACGCCTTCGGCCAGCGCCAAGTCTCGACCATCTTCACCCAGCTGAACCAGTACCACGTCATTCTGGAGGTGGCGCCCGCCTTCCAGGACAACCCTGACTCGCTCAAGTCCATCTACGTCAAGTCGTCCAGCGGCTCACAGGTGCCGCTGTCCAGCTTCACGCGCTTCATCCCGGGCACGACGCCCCTGGCCGTCAACCGCCAGGGGCAGTTCGCGGCCGTCACGCTGTCCTTCAACCTGGCGCCGGGCATCGCGCTCGGGCACGCGGTCAACGCCATCAAGGACGTGGAGCAGCAGATCGGCTTGCCCGCCTCGATTCGAGCGAGCTTCCAGGGCACGGCGCAAGCCTTCCAGGCCTCGCTCGCCAACGAGCCGCTGCTCATCCTGGCCGCGCTCATCACGGTCTACATCGTCTTGGGCGTGCTGTACGAGAGCTACATCCATCCCGTGACGATTCTCTCGACGCTGCCGTCCGCCGGCGTGGGCGCCATCCTGGCGCTCCTGCTCTGCGGCGTGCATCTCGACATCATCGCGCTGATCGGCATCATCCTGCTGATCGGCATCGTGAAGAAGAACGCGATCATGATGATCGACTTCGCGTTGGACGCCCAGCGCAACGAAGGCCGGCCCGCCGACGAGGCTATCTACCAGGCGTGCCTCCTGCGCTTCCGCCCGATCATGATGACGACCATGGCCGCACTCCTGGGCGGCTTGCCGCTGGCGCTCGGCACCGGGACGGGCTCGGAGCTGCGGCGGCCGCTCGGCATCACGATCGTGGGCGGCCTGCTCCTCTCGCAGGTGCTGACGTTGTACACGACCCCGGTCGTCTATCTCTACTTCGACCGGCTGGCAAAGCGGTTCGGCGGCGCTCCCGCGCCCGAACCCGCCCCGGCCGAGGCCGCCGCGGACTAGGCGTCTGTCAGATGAATCCCATGTCCCCACGAGCCAAACTGTTCCGCTTCGAGCGCCGCCTTGGCCGGCGCAATCCGTTTGGGGGGAGGCTTCGGAAGGGGGGCGCAGCCCCCCTCCGAGTTACATGAATATCTCCGAGCCATTCATAAAGCGGCCGGTCGGCACCTCGCTCCTGGCCTTGGGGGTCCTGCTCGCCGGGATCGTGGCCTATCGCCAGCTCCCGGTGGCGCCCCTGCCGCAGGTCGAGTTCCCGGTGATCTCGGTCAGCGCCGCCCTGCCCGGGGCCAGTCCGGAGACCATGGCGTCTGCGGTGGCGACGCCGCTCGAGCGGCAGTTCGGGCGCATCGCGGGCGTCACCGAGATGACCTCGTCGAGCCTGCTGGGAGTCACCACCATCATTCTGCAGTTCGACCTCAGCCGGAGCATCGACGCCGCCGCCCGGGACGTGCAGGCGGCCATCAACGCCGCGCGCGGCCAGCTGCCACCCGGCCTGCCGAACAATCCGACCTACCGGAAGGTCAATCCGGGCGACGCGCCGGTCATGATCATCGCGCTGACGTCGGACATCCTGCCGATCGGCAAGCTCTACGACGCGGCCGACTCGATCCTGGCGCAGAAGCTCGCGCAGGTGGACGGCATCGGGCAGGTCATCGTAGGCGGAGGCGCCAAGCCCGCCGTGCGCGTGCAGATCGATCCGGGGCGGCTCTCGCAGCTCGGCATAGGGCTCGAGGACATCCGCGCCGGCCTTCGGGCGGTCAACGCCAACTCGCCCAAGGGCGCGCTGTCTGGAAAGTCCGAGAGCTGGACGATCAACGCGACGGATCAGCTCTTCGACGCGGACCAGTACCGGCCGCTGATCTTCGCCTACCAGAAGGGCGCGCCCGTGAGCCTGGGCGACGTCGCCGACGTCGTCGGCTCCGTGGAGGACGTCCGCACGGCTGGGCTCGCGAACGGAAAGCGGTCGGTCGTGCTCGTGCTCTTCCGCCAGCCGGGGACGAACATGATCGAGACGGCGGACCGCGTCTACGATCTCCTGCCGACGCTCCGGGCCTCCGTGCCGCCAGCCATCACGCTGTCGGTCGTGCTCGACCGCACCACGTCGATCCGCGCCTCCTTCCGGGACATCCAGATCACCCTGCTCATCACGGTGATACTGGTCGTGTTCGTCGTCTTCGTCTTCCTGCGCAGCCTCTCGGCCACGCTCATTCCGAGCATCGCCGTGCCGCTGTCGCTCATCGGCACCTTCGCGGGGATGTACATCTGCGGCTACAGCCTCGACAACCTCTCCCTCATGGCGCTCACCATCGTGACCGGCTTCGTGGTGGACGACGCCATCGTCGTGCTCGAGAACATCACGCGCTATCGCGAGGCCGGGCTCTCGAGGATGGCGGCGGCTTTCCGCGGGGCGCGGGAGATCGGCTTCACGGTGCTCTCGATGACCGTGTCGCTCGTCGCGGTCTTCATTCCGATCCTCTTCATGGGCGGGATAGTCGGCCGGCTCTTCCGGGAATTCGCGGTCACGCTGACCATCGCCGTCGCGATCTCGCTCCTGATCTCGCTGAGCCTGACGCCCATGATGGCCTCGCGGTTCCTGCGGGCGACTGGTGAGGGCCGCCACGGCCGGGCGTATCGCCTGGCGGAAGGGGGCTTCGACGCGGTCTTCCGGCTGTACGACCGCACCCTTCGTTGGGTGCTCCGCCACCAATTCGCGATGCTGCTGCTCACGCTCGTTACGATCGGTTTGAGCCTCTATCTGTACCGAGAAGTCCCCAAGGGGCTCTTTCCGCAGCAGGACGTCGGCCGCATCGTGGGCGGCATCCGCGCCGAGCAGGACATCTCCTTCCCCGCCATGCAGGGCAAGCTCCGGGCTTTCGTCGACATCGTGAGGGCCGATCCCGACGTCGTCAGCGTGGTCGGCTTCACGGGCGGCCAAGGCGGCAACGCGACGAACACGGGGCGGATGTTCGTGGTCCTCAAGCCCTGGGGCGAGCGCAAGCTGTCCGTGGATCTCGTGATCCAGCGCCTGCGCGGCAAGCTCGGTGTCGTGCCGGGGGCGACGCTCTTCCTCCAGGCCGTGCAGGACGTGCGGATAGGCGGGCGCATCGGCAACGCGCAATACCAGTACACGCTCCAGAGCACCGACCTGCACGAACTGACGGACTTCGCCCCGCGCATGTTGGCCAAGTTCCGGACGATCGAAGGGCTGAAGGACATCGATACCGATCTGCAGAACCGTGGGCTCCAGGCCACGCTCACGATCGACAGGGACGCGGCCTCGCGGCTGGGCATTTCGCCCCAGCTGATCGACGACACGCTCTACGACGCCTTCGGCCAGCGCCAGGTCTCGACGATCTTCAGCCAGCTCAACCAGTACCACGTCGTGCTGGAAGTCTCCCCGGCGTTCCAGCAGAACCCGGACGCGCTGAAGTCGATCTACGTCAAGTCCTCGACGGGGGCGCAGGTGCCTCTCTCGGCGATCACGCGATTTACGCCGAGCACGACGCCGCTGGCCGTGAACCACCAGGGCTTCTTCCCGTCCGTCACGCTGTCGTTCAACCTGGCGCCCGGCATGGCGCTGGGCGACGCCGTCACCAGGATCCAGGCCGCGGAGCGGCAGATGAACATGCCCGCCTCCATACACGGAAGCTTCCAGGGCACGGCGCAGGCCTTTCAGGCCTCCCTGTCGAACCAGCCGATCCTGATCCTCGCGGCGATCCTCACCGTGTACATCGTGCTGGGGGTGCTCTACGAGAGCTTCGTCCACCCCATCACCATCCTCTCCACGCTGCCCTCCGCGGGAGTGGGCGCGCTCCTCGCCCTCCTGCTCACGGGCGGGGAGCTCAACATCATCGCGATGATCGGCATCATCCTGCTGATCGGCATCGTGAAGAAGAACGCGATCATGATGATCGACTTCGCGCTCGACACCCAGCGCTCTAACGGCAAGCCGGCGGACGAAGCCATCTACGAGGCCTGCCTCCTCCGCTTTCGGCCAATCATGATGACGACCATGGCCGCCCTTCTCGGCAGCCTGCCGCTCGCGCTGGGAACGGGGGACGGCTCGGAGCTCCGCCGGCCGCTGGGCATCACCATCGTTGGAGGGTTGTTAGTCTCCCAGCTCCTCACCCTGTACACTACCCCGGTCGTGTACCTCTACCTCGAGCGGCTCCGGGTGCGGCTGAGCAGGCGGGCGAAGGCGCCCGCGCCGGGCATTCGCTCGCCGCACCCCATCTCGGGAGGGAACGGAACATCGTGAGGACCGCCCGGCGTCGCGCGTGGAAGCCCGGCGTCGCGGCGCTCGCCTGCGCGCTCGCCCTGCCGCTCGCAGGCTGCTCGAGGAAAGCGGATTCGGCGAAGCCGGGCGCCGCGCCTCCGGCTGTGCCCGTCGCCGTCGCGCCGGCCGAGCAGAAGCCGATGCCGGTCCAGGTGCAGGCCATCGGCAGCGCCGAGGCCAATCAGGTCGTGTCGGTCAAGGCGCAGGTCGGCGGCGAGCTCGTGAAGGTGCACTTCAAGGAAGGGCAGGACGTGAAGAAGGGCGACCCGCTCTTCAGCATCGACCGGCGGCCCTTCCAGGCGGCGCTCGAGCAGACGCAGGCCACGCTGGCGCAGCACCAGGCGGCGATGCGCCAGGCCGAGGCGAATCTCAGCCGCGACCAGGCCCAGCTCGAGAACGCCAAGGTCGAGGAGGAACGGTATCGGCGGCTCGTGGCCGGCGGCTTCGTCGCCCGCGAGCAGTACGACCAGTTCCTCACCGGGCTCAAGACCGCACAGGCGACGATCGAGGCCGACCACGCCGCTGTCGCCACGGCGCGGGCGCTCATTCAAGCGGATGAGGCCATGGTGCAGACCGCGCGGCTCAATCTCGCCTACACGGAGATCAAATCGCCCATCGACGGGCGGACCGGCAGCCTCATGCTGCACGAGGGCAACGTGGTCAGGTCCGGCGGCACCACCGACTCGACCCTCCTGGTGATCAACCAGGTCCAGCCCATCTACGTCTCGTTCACCGTGCCGCAGCAGCAGCTCCCCGAGATCAAGAAGTACATGCAGGCCGGGACGCTCAGCGTCGAGGCGGTGCCAACGGGCGAGCAGAAGGCGGAGCGCGGCGTCGTCACCTTCGTGGACAACGCCATCGACCCCGCGACGGGCACCGTGCGGCTCAAGGCGACCTTTCCCAACGCCGAGAAGCGCCTCTGGCCCGGACAGTTCGCGAACGTCACGCTGACGCTCACGGTCGATCCGGAGGCCATCGTGGTGCCGTCGCAGGCCGTGCAGACCGGGCCGCAGGGGCAATACGTCTTCGTGGTCAAGCCCGACGCGACGGCGGAGACGCGGCGCGTGGTCGTCAAGCGCACCCAGGGCAGCGACACCGTCATCGCCTCCGGCCTCAAGCCCGGCGAGCCGGTCGTGGTCGACGGACAGCCGCGGCTCCAGCAGGGGACGAAGGTCGACGTCAGGACTCCCGGCGCCCGCACCCCCGGCGGCGCTCCGGGCGGCGGCGGTCCTGGTGGTGCCCCCGGTGGCGCTCCCCGTGGTGCCCAAGGCGGCGCTCCCGGTGGCGCTCCCGGTGGCGGCGTCCAAGGCGGAGCGGCCGCTGGCGCCCCCGGCGGCGCGAGCCCGAAATAGAGGGCTCCGGCATGCTCAACTTCGGGACGTTCCTGCTCATGCAATCGCCCTCGGCGCGCTCGTCCGGAGAGATGTACTCGCGGGCGATCGACATCGCGCAGTCCGCCGAGGCCCTCGGCTACCGCAACGTCTGGCTCGCGGAGCACCACTTCTCCACGTACGGCTATCTCTCGCGGCCGGCACAGTTCGCGACGTACATCGCGGCGAAGACGACGAGGCTGCGCGTGGGCACGGCCGTCATCGTGGTTCCCCTGCACCACCCGCTCGTGATCGCCGAGGAGATCGCGACCCTCGATCTCCTGGCCGGCGGGCGCGTCGACATCGGGCTCGGGCGGGGCTACCAGCACTACGAGTTCGAGCGGCTCGGGCTCGAGCTCGACAGCGCGCGCGGGCGGTGGGAAGAGTCGGTGGACGTCCTCCTCAAGGCGTTCCGCGGTGAGCCGTTCAGCTACGACGGCAAGTTCTTCAAGTTTCCCGAGACCTCCGTGTTCCCACAGCCCGTCCAGCGGCCCCATCCGCCCATCTGGGTCACGGCCCAGAGCCCGGAGTCGGTGGAGGCCGCCGTGCGCCGCGGCTTCAACGTCCTCACGGGCGGCTTCGGCGTGCCGATCGAGCGGATGGCGGAATTCCGGCGGCTCTTCGACCGCACCGTGGCGGAGGTCAAGCCCGCGCATCCGCTCGAAGTCGGCGTCCAGCGGGCGGTCTACGTCACGCACAGCGACGCCGACGCCCGCTCAGCCGCGGAAGAAGCCCGCTGGAACATGCGGGTGACACTGTCCCTTCGCAATCACTACGAGCGGGTGGAGCGCGGGCACGCGATTCCGGTGCCCGCGGCGAAGGAGCCGGACATCGACGACCTGCTGGACCGCTTCCTGGTCATCGGCACGCCGGATACGTGCATCCGCCAGATCAAGCGGATCCAGGAGCTGGTGGGCATCACGCACTTCAACTGCAGCTTCTGGTTCGGCGACACCGAGCACGCGCGCGTGCTGCGCTCCATGGAGCTCTTCGCGCGCGAGGTGATGCCGGCGTTCGTGTAGGCGTCCACGCAGCCGTCGTGAAAGAATTGCTCACACCAGGTGAGGTGTACAATTAAGCAGGAGGTGTGAGCGATGAAGAGATCGATGCTGCTCCTAATCGTGCTGACCCTGTTAGCGATGCCCCTCCTCGCCGACGCCAGCAGCTCCGGCGTACGCGACCGCTTTGGCGTGCGGGGGCCCTTCTTCTGGCATCCGTTCTTCAACCCTGGTCCCTTTGCCTATGGCTATCCCCGCGGCTTCACCTACGCCTATCCTGGACCGGACGTGAGCTACAACGACGCGCCCTCCTATACCTACGGCTATCCCGGGCCGTACAGCTATGGCACGTGGGACTACTCGCGGCCGCATTGCGTCTCGAAGCCTGACGGGATGTGGTTGTGTAGTTAAGTGGTGGAGATATCCTGGGCGGCTACCGGCAGGCGTCGCTCGCAGCCCTCAGCCAGCGCTGGTTGTTCACGAAGGTCTTGCTGCCATCGTAGCGGAGCTGCCAGCGCAGCGGCGCGCCGCCGTCGGGCGTCAGCGCGAGGACAGCGGTCGTCTGCGTCGGCGACTCGATGCGCCACTGCCCTCGCGAGCCGCCCCGCCCGCCCCCGGAGGCGCTCGCCCCGGGCACGTTCATCGCCATCGAGCTGTCGCCGGTGAATGAGAAGCGCCCGTCCGAGCAGAGGTGCAGGACCTTGTGAGAGGCCATGCCGCCTCCCCCGGCGCCGGAGTTGTAGGTCGAGAAGTAGTGCAGCATCTGCCCCGCCAGCAGTTGTGACCACTGCTGGTCCATGCCGGCTGAAGCGGGCGCCTGCGCCTGCGCGGTGACGGGGACGGGCGGGGCGAAGCCCGTGCTTTGTGCCAGCGCCTCGAGGATCTGGCCGTAGGTCGCTTCATTCTTGAAGGGACCGGAGAAGAAAAAGATGACGCTCTGCCCGGGCGGGCCGAGGACGGCCAGCGCGCGCCCGACGTAGGTATTGTTCTGATAGCGGGCGGTGATGCGCGAGCCCTGCACGTCGGGCGGGGCCGTCGGCCGGAGCACGACGCCGGCGCCGAGATTCTGCGGCCCCGCAAGCGTGGCCGCCACCTGAGCCGGGCTCTGGCCTGGCTGGAGGATGGCAAGGCCCACGCCTTCGATCGTGTTGGACCCCATCACGAGCACCTTGATGTTCGCATCCTGACCGGACTTGCCGACCCAGCCCGCGGGCATCACGAAGGCCACACCGAGAGTCGGCGATTCCACGGCCGCGCCGGAGGCAAAGGTGCGGTTGGGGGTCAGCTCGTCTCCTGACGCCGCCTGCGTCCCGACCAGGACGACGACGGCGCTACAGAGAAGCGCGATCCGAACGGCGGCCGGCAGCACCGCCGTGCGCTTCACGCGAATGCCTTCCGCAGCGAGCCCGCCACCTCGTCGACGGCGGCGCGCGCCTTGTCGAGGAACTTCGTCATGCGGAGAAAGCCGTGGAACATGCCGTCGTACCGCGTCGCCGTCACGGGCACGCCGGCATCCCGCAGCCGGGCCGCGTAGGCCTCGCCTTCGTCGCGCAGCGGATCGCATTCCGCCGTGATGACGAGCGCGGGCGGCAGGCCGGCCAGGCTCGGCGCGCGGAGCGGCGAGGCCAACGGCTCCCCGCCTTGCTCCTCGCGGACCAGGTAGTGGCGCCAGAACCAGCGCATCGCCTCGCGCGTGAGGACATAGCCCGTCGCGTTCTCGTGGTACGACGGCGTGTCGAGATCGTGGTTCGTGACCGGATAGATGAGCGCCTGGTACACGAGCGCCGGCCCCTTGCGGTCCCGCGCCATCAGCGCCACGGCCGCCGAGAGGTTGCCGCCCGCGCTGTCTCCGCCCACCGCCACCCGGCGCGGATCGATGCCGAGCCGGCTTGCGTTCGCGACGAGCCACAGGAGCGCAGCGTAGGAGTCCTCGGCGGCGATCGGGTACTTGGACTCAGGCGCCAGCCGGTAATCCACGCTCGCGACGACGCACCCGGCCGCGTTGGTGATCGAGCGGCAGATCCCGTCGTGCGTGTAGAGGTCGCCGATGACCCAACCGCCGCCGTGGTAGAAGACGAGCGCCGGATGCGGACCCGGGCCACCCGGGGCGTACAGGCGCGCGGTGATGAGGCCGCCGGCCACGGGGACGCGATGCTCGGTCACCGCGGCAACCTCTTCGAACGGGCCGAGGCCGGCGGTGCGCGAGCGCATCGACTCGCGCGCCTCCTCCGGTGTCGAATCCTCGATAGGCTTGAGGTTCAGCTTGGCCATCGCATCGACCAGACTCTGCGCCTGCGGATCAAGCGGCATGGCTATCCCCTCCGTTGTCAGTTGAGCCGGTACACCCGGCGCGCCGTGGCGCTGAACATGGCGCGCTTCTCGTCGGGCGAAGCTCCGGCCGCGATGCGCTTGAGCGCGTTCCACAGCGCCGCCCAGCCGATTCCCATCTTGTCCACGGGGAAATTGCTCTCGAACATGCAGCGGCCCGCTCCGAAGAGCTCGATGCAGGTCTCGATGTAGGGGCGCCAGAGCGCCGCGAGCTCGGCCGAGGTCGGCGGCGCCGACGCCACCCGGTAGTCGAACGAGGCCTGGCGCATCATCATGCCGCCGAGCTTCATCACCACGTTGTCGCACTTCGCCAGATCGGTCACCCCGGCCTTCCAGGTCGCGAACACCTCGTCGCGCTTGCCGGCATAGGGCCCGTAGCCGAGCGGCGCGCCCACGTGGCCCATGACAATGCTCGCCTCCGGGTGCGCGCGCGCCAGGTCCACAACGTCGCCGAGCTGGGGGTGAAACGCCCACGCGTCCAGCGAGAGACCGCGCCGGGCGAGGCGGCGAAGGCCTTCGCGAAAGTCCGCCTGCTTCAGGAGGCTCGGGCCCGTCGCAGTGCGGCTGTTGCCGATGACGTCGCTCGCATCCCAGGCGGCCGAGTGACGCACGCCCCGGAAGCGCCCGCCGCCGGCCGCGACCAGCGCCTCGAGCACGGGCTCGACGCGGGCTCCAAGGGTGAGATCGGCGAAGCCCACGATACCCGCCGCCACGCGCGTGGACCCGTACTGGCCGCTCTCGCTCATGGCGGCGATGCCGGCGACGAATTCGGTCTCGCCGACCGGCCGCATCTCCTCGGGCCCGCCCGCGCGATACATGGAATGGCATTCCATGAAGACGGTGGCGACCACGTTGTGCCCGGTGCGGACGTCGTCCAGGAATTCGTGGAGCAGGTAGCGGTGATCCGGCCGCTCCCACAGGTGATGGTGGGTGTCGATCACCGGCAGGTCGGGGTCGATGATGGGCTCGGGCGACCGCTTGGCCAGCCACGCCTCGTCGGGCGCATGGATGCGCCCGAACTGAGTCGGCCGATTCGCCGTGCTCACGCGGCGCCCCGCATCAGCGCGGCGCAGCGGTCGAGAACGGGCAGGACCTCGTCCGCCTTGGCGGCGGGGAGGTTGAAGAGCACGCGGGCGACTCCGGCGTCGCGACAGCGCTCGATCGCGTCGGTCTTCTCGGCGACGCCGAAGACCGTCACGGGAATGCTCGCCGGGTCGCGGCCCGCCGCCACCGCCATCTTCCGGAATTCGGGCAGCAGTACCAACACGTCGCCGTAGGCGGGCCGGCGGGCGTGCGGCACCCAGCCGTCGCCGTAGGCGATGGCCCGGCGCGCGCCATGGGGAAAGGCGCCCCCCACGATGACGGGCGGGTGCGGCTTCTGGTGGGGCTTGGGCCACGTCATCATGGGCGCGAACTTGACGAACTTGCCGTCGTACTCCGGCTTGGATTTCGTCCAGATCGCCTTCATGGCTTCCACCCGCTCGCGCATCACCTCGAAGCGCGAGGCGAAGTCCGTGCCGTGATCGCCCATCTCTTCCGCATTCCAGCCGGCGCCGATGCCGAAGAGAAACCGACCGCCCGAGATCTGGTCGAGCGTGGCCACCTGCTTCGCCGTCTGGATCGGGTCACGCTGGACGACCAGGCAAATACCGGTCCCGACCTTGAGCCGCTTCGTCGCCCCGGCCGCCGCCGACAGCGTGACGAATGGATCCATGACGTCGTAGTACTTCTTCGGCAGGTCGCCGCCCTGGGGAAAGGGGGAGAGGCGGGAGAGCGGAATATGCGAGTGCTCGGGCGCCCAGAGCGACTCGAATCCACGCTCCTCGAGAGCCACGGCCAGCTCGACCGGGGCCATCGAATAGTCCGTGAAGAAGATGGCCGCCCCGAATTCCATCGTCTACCGCCAGGTCTTGAGCCGATGGATCGTGAGATCCAGCTCCTGCCTGATCTGGCCCGGCAGACGCCGGCCGAAGCTGTTGAAGAAGGGGCCGACGTCGGCGAGGGCATCCAGCCACTCGTCCCGATCCCAGGCCAGTGCCCGCTCCACGCGTCGACGATCGATATCGAGGCCGCCCAGGTCGAGGCTGTCGGGGCCGGGAATGAAGCCGAGCGGCGTCTCGACGGCCTGTCCGCGGCCGTGGATCCGGTCGACCATCCACTTGAGGATGCGCGCGTTCTCGCCGTAGCCCGGCCACAAGAAGCGGCCCTCGGCGTCACGCCGGAACCAGTTCACGCGGAAGATCTTCGGCGGATTGACGAGCCGTGGGCCCATGGAGAGCCAATGCGCGAAGTAGTCGGCCATGTTGTAGCCGCAGAACGGGATCATGGCCATGGGGTCGCGGCGGACGACTCCCACCTGGCCGGTGATGGCCGCGGTGGTCTCGGTGCTCATGACGGCGCCCAGGAAGACGCCGTGCTGCCAGCCGAAGCTCTCGAAGACCATCGGGATGACGTTGGTCCGCCGCGAGCCGAAGATGAAGCCCGAGATCGGCACCCCCTGCGGGTCCTCCCAGTTGGGCGCGATGGACGGGCACTGGCTGCATGGAACGGTAAAGCGCGAGTTCGGATGCGCGGCCGGCGCCCCTCCCG
>WNFE01001519.1_pt1 | contig 16816 bp, 14 predicted proteins | sample 5400451 | NCBI WGS metagenome assembly WNFE01 (sample SAMN13153344, study PRJNA577476) | soil metagenome | isolation source: 200 cm saprolite under Douglas fir tree site 2 hole 2 | place: USA:California | collected 2015-04-18 | reverse complement strand
GGGCGATTCCTTGCGCGAGAAACATTTCGACTCCGCTCACGGTGGCGATGCGCTTTTGAGCGGCGAGCTTCAAGAGTTGCGTCCTCTCTGGCCGGTAAATGAGGTCCATGACAATCCGACAGTGTAACTCGGCGCCCGCCAAGGGCGAAATTGCGGCCTGCGGGTACATGCCGACCGGAGTGGCGTTGAGAATGGCGTCGAAAGATTTTGTGCGTAGAGCGCGGCGAGCGACGATCTCGCCGCCAACGGCGCGGGCCAGCTCGCGCGCGGCATTTTCGCGGCGCGCGCAAATGTAGACTCCGGCGCCCGCGCGAGAAAGAGCGAAGGCGGCGGCGCGCGCTGAACCGCCGGCACCGAGGATCACCACGCGGCTTTTCGGCAGCGCGAGTTTCTTTTCAAGGGCGCTCAGGACGCCGACGTAATCTGTGTTGCAGCCATATAAGGAGCCATTGCGGCGCACGATGACGGTATTTACCGCGCCGATTTCAGCGGAGAGGCTGTGGCAATCTTGCAGATGGCGCATGATGCTTTGCTTGTGCGGCAAGGTGACGCTGAAGCCGCGCAAGCCGAAGTCTGGGGCAGCCTTCAGAAAATCGCGTAAATTCTCAACCAGGAAAGGCAAGTACACAGCGTTGATTTTCTGGGCGACGAAAGCGGTGTTGTGCAGGAGCGGAGAAAGAGAGTGCGCGATAGGATCGCCGATCACCCCAAAGACTTGTGTCTGCCGGTTTAAGGCGTGGGCACGATAGAGGTGCTTCATTTCCTGCAAGGAAACCTGCCCAGGCGCAGTCGACGCGGCTACGGGCGCATATGCCAGGGCGCTGCCTTCGCGCAGGGCTAGCAGCCTTGCCGGCAGGCCCACTTCGCCCATTGGCACAGCAACACAATTCGGCACCTTTGCCGCGAGCCGGAGAAGCCGCACGCTAGCTGAAAGTGTACGCGCCGCGCCCGCGATCTTGATGGCATCGGTGCTGGCCAATCGGCGTCGCGTGTTCAGAGAAGCGTTCAGGGGAGGCATGCCGTCGAAATCATGAACCGAGAGCAGAATGCGCCGAGGCAGAGAATATTGGCGGATCGATTTCCGGGGCAGCTTGCGCAAAGTCTCGATCTCAAGGTCGCACCACAGGCAACCTGCTTCGCGAGCCTGCGCCAGCCAATAAAGCTCGTCCTGGACGCTATCGGCGAATAAGCCGCCGCCCTCGCGGCGCCGGCAGGTGGCGACAATCACGGCGCGCCTGGGGCGATTGCGCCGCAGCCATCCGAGAAGGCGCCGGCGCTCGGAATCGCTCTTCAGCCAATCCAAGCGCAGTTCGACGGTGGGCGTCTCACGCCACGCGCGAAGCAGCTGCGCGGCCATCTCACGTGCCGTCGAGGCAGCGACCACGGCACAAATGCGCCCCACACCTTTGCCAAATAGACTCATCCCTGATCCGATCGCCTGCGGCCGCTTCCCACAAGTTTAGCGGCAAATTATTGAAAACAGGCCTTGTAGCATGCCGTATCAAAAGTGTAAAGCGTGCACGGCCAATTTGTTGACGCCCGCCGGGGTGCTTGCTACTTTGACTTAGGAATCTCTTTCGCACGGCCCTCAGGGCGTGATTTCAAGGAGCATTTTCGATGCGCGCTAATTTAGCTGCGTTGTGCCTGGCTGCCTTCGCGGGCGCGGGAGTTTTCTACGGACAGTCGGCTCCCGCCCCGGGCGGATCCACTTTGCAACCCTCCTACTCGACGGTTTATTGCTCGGGTTTTGTGAAGGATACGAAGCTGTCCAACGATATGTACATAATTTCGGGCGAGCAGCCTGGTTACAAGATCACCTGGGCACAAGGTGAAAATGTATACATCAATCGTGGGAGCGACAACGGAGTAAGAGTTGGCGATCGCTTCATGGTGGTGCGGCAAACGGAAGATCCGTATCACGTGGAATGGTTCAAGGGACAATTCAAGATTGCGAAAGCGATGGGGAACTTGTACGCCGACCTCGGACAGTTGCGAGTGCTGAACGTGCAGCCGAAAACGTCGGTGGCAGAAGTATCTTTTTCCTGCACCGAGATGCTGCGTGGCGACATCGTACGGCCATTTGAAGAGCGCTCCGCGCCTCCCTACAAAGAGATCGGTGCCTTCGATCACTTTGCCCCGGTGAGCGGGAAGCCGGTGGGAACGGTGGTGACTTCGGCGAACTTCCAGCAGAGCCAGGGCCAAGGGACGACGATCTACGTAAACCTGGGCGCGGCGCAAGGGGTGAAGGTCGGCGATTACATGCGCCTTTTCCGTTATCAGGGCAAGGATATTGAATACTCGCCGCAACCCAAACACTACGTATATGAAATTTACGGTTTCGGCAGCACGCCAACACGGTATGAATGGAAGGACTTGCCGCGCGAAGTGCTCGGCGAGGCAATCGTATTAAATGCCAGCCGAAATGCAGCAACGATTTATGTGACCTTTAGCTCGGCGGACATCTACACAGGGGACAACGTAGAGATCGAATAGCAGCCGGCGATTTGCAGGGTTTCAGGCCCGCGAGCTGAATGCTTGCGGGCTTTTTGTTTGGCAGAGGCTCACTTTGGGTAGAAGGTGCTTTGTATGGTCATTTCAGGGTTGCGATGGCGCGGCGCTGGAAAAAATCTCGCAGGTAAACCCGAACAGCTTAGTCTCAGGATCGCGCCACGCTTCTGGGGACAGCTCAGCTTTGCGGCAGGTTTCAGCCAGGAACCGCTCGGCGGTCAGTTGGTGGTTGACAGCAACCTGGGGAAGCAGCAGGCCTCGACGGCTTCCTTGCAAAACAAGCAGGCCGTGGGTGCCGATTTCGATTTCTTCGGGACGGATTGGACGCGGTGCCGAGAGTAATGATATTTCGATCTGAATATGACTCAGCTCGTGTGAGCGCATCGCCGGGAATCGCGGATCTCGCATGGCCGCGCCAGCGGCGCACCGGACAATGCTGTCGCCAAGGGGATGTTCGGGCTCGACGACGCCCACGCAACCGCGTAGGCGATTGCCAACGTGAAGGCTGACGAACACGCCGCGCTGCTCGGAGAAAATGCCGTCCGTAGGAACGTCTGCCAATACTTGGCCGCGGGACACCGCTTCGGTGATAGCCAAGCGGGCCAAACGTAGCAAGGACTGCCGGTCGCTGTCAGAGAGGGACCGCATCTCCAGCTTTTTTGCGGGCTTCGAGCATGCGCAATTTGCGGCGCTGCTTGATGCGGTCGTCGACATGGCCCCAGAAACGGAGAAAATATTGCGCAGCGGAGACCAGCGCGCTGATAACCACGAGCCAGAGCAGGAACAACGCCAGCGGATTAAGCGAGGGACGCCGCGCTCCCGCGATCAGCACAGCTACAGCGCAAACCTGTAACACCATTTTCGTCTTGCCGAGCGCGGAGGCTTCGATGGTGAAGCCTTCGGCGGAGGCGATATTGCGCAGGCCAAGCACGGTGAATTCACGTCCGATGATGATAACCACCATCCAGGCGGGAACCAAGTGCATGTCCACGAGCGAAACGAAGGCGGCGGAGATAAGAAGTTTGTCCGCGATGGGATCAAGGAGAATGCCGAGCGTGGTGACTTGCAAGCGACGGCGCGCGAAGTAGCCGTCGGCCCAGTCGGTGGCGGCGGCAAGCAACAGAATGGCTACGCCGAAAACTTCAAAGGGCATGGGCACGCCCCAGAGTTCGACGTTGGGGCTGCGCGTGAGAAGAACGACAATGAGAAGGGGAACAAAGAAAATACGGAGCAACGTAAGTGTATTCGGAAGATTCATCAAGCTTAGCGGCAGAAACGCCGCGATTTTCGGTTAATTGCGAGCCGCGCTTCACTATAGACTTGGCTTGAGTGGGCGTCAACGGTCCGAAAGTCACCGCCGAAGGGCCGGCGCTGGATACTTTCTGATTAATAGGTGTGGGCACGAGGAAATGACGGTGAGGGCGATTGGTTGCAAGGAACGTGCTGCAAACCTGTGCAAATGTTGGAATTGCGCGGATCGGGACACGGAAGACGGGCTCTAATCTCTAAGGCTGGACGCCGCTCTTAGATAACTGTAAACAATGGAGTTATAGCGATAAGGTGACAAAATGGCCGGAATTTTCGTACATGCTTGGAAATCTCACATTTTACAGGACTTCCAGTTTCCACAGAGATTTCCACAGCAAAGGACCGAGCTCGAAAGGCCAAAAACCACCGCGGGCCGACGTCAAGCTCTCCCTAAAAGCGGCGCGGTAGCGGTTTTAACTCCCAAGTTACCCCGCACTGCTAGCCGAAATGATTAGATCGCTCGTGGGCCGCGCAAAATCCGCGCCGGGAGAAACAAAATTGCCGCGAGCAAGGCAAAAACGCCATGCACAGCGATCCCAACGATGCGGAACGGCAGCGTAATCAGCCATACGATGGGAAACAACACCACGGCCAGCAGAGCCAGAGGCCAGCAAATGATAAATAGAATACACCAGAGAAAAAATGCGGCCATGTTGGACCTCCTAACTTAATTACGCACGCGAGACCCGAGAAGTTCCACCGGCAGCATACTGACTCAAGCGCAAGCGCTTGGCAATGGACGCGGGAACCTCGGCATCCATGGTCATGTGCGAATCTTCCACCGCGGAATGCAGCACGCGGCCCAATGCGTGGATAAGGGCTAGCGTACGGCCCTCGGCGAGCGGCAGACGTAGGGACAAGCTGACCACCGGGTCGACGGGAAGCGCGGCATCCATGCGACGGAGCAGCTCGTCTATACCCTGTCCGTTCATCGCAGAGACGAGCACCGGGCCGGTTTCGCGAGCGCGGGACAAAGTGCTGTCTAGATTTTCGCGCTGCTCGGGAGTGAGCAGATCCACCTTGTTCAAAACGCGCAGTTTGGGGCGATCGGCGACGCCAAGCTCCTGCAAAATTTTGTCGACCTCTTCGTCGAGCTCGTCATGATGCGGATTGGAGACGTCGCTGACGTGAAGGATCAGCGCGGCTTCCTGCACTTCTTCCAAAGTTGCGCGAAAGGCGGTTAGCAGGCCCTTGGGCAGATCGCGAATAAAGCCGACGGTGTCCGAAACCAGGACGCGGCGGTTGGAGGGCAGGCGAATGGCGCGAATGGTGGGGTCGAGCGTGGCGAACATACGCGAGGAGACCAGGACCTCCGCGCGGCTGAGAGCGTTGAACAATGTGGATTTGCCGGCGTTGGTATAGCCGACCAGCGCGATGGTGCCTAGCGGGACGGCGTTGCGGGCTTCACGGCGCAGGGCGCGCTGCTTGCGGACATCTTCGATGCTGGCCTGAATTTTGCTGACGCGATCGCGGATGCGGCGGCGATCGGTTTCCAGTTTCTTTTCGCCAGGTCCGCGTACGCCGATACGGCCTGCGCCTCCGCCCGCACCACCTGCACCGCCACCACCGCTTTTGCCGCCCAGGCGGGACATCGACGTGCCGCGCCCGGTCAGCCGTGGCAAAAGATAATTCAATTGCGCCAGCTCGACTTGCAGTTGACCTTCGCGGCTGCGCGCGTGGCGCGCAAAAATGTCCAGAATGAGCTGCGTGCGGTCGATGACGCGGCGATCGGTCGCTTCTTCGATGTTGCGCTGCTGCACCGGTGAGAGGTTGCCGTCGAAAATGATCAGCGGTGCTTTGTGCGCGGTGGCTTCCGCGCGAATCTCGTCCAGTTTGCCGCGTCCGACGAGTGTGGCGGGATCGGCAGACTCCCGCACTTGGTACATGGTGCCGGCGACTTCGGCACCGGCGCTACGCGCCAGCTCAACCAATTCCGCAAGTGATTCGCGGCCTTGTTCTCCCGCGGGCATGCCGGGGATGCGCCGCGCGCGCTTCCACGTCACGCCAACGAGGAAAGCGCGCTCCGAGACTGAAGTTGTGTGCTGAGTTTTCATGCTTGAAAGCCACGAGGGGTCATAGTGAGAAGCAGGCGATTCGTGCGAAGGATAACATCGTGCGTGGCGGGTGAACCCAGAACGTAATTATACTCCGCTTGTCTCGGCTGTGCGACCCTGAATGACGCCCTGGTCGCGCAACCAATTCAGCGCCCGTGTTTGCAGGAGCGTGTCGTCTCCGAATCCCTCGAGCCAGTGCACGGCGGGTTCGCGGCGAAACCAGGTTAGCTGGCGCTTGGCGTAGCGGCGAGTAGCTTGCTGAATCGCTGCGATTGCATCGTCCATGGTGATACGGCCTTGCAGGACGGCGCGGAATTCGCGGTACCCGATAAAGTCGAAGGGCTTTGCGTCTGGGGGCAGCCCAGCTTCGAGCAAAGAACCGACCTCCGCAAGCCAGCCGCGTGCGAGCATCGCGTCCATTCGCGCATGAATCCGCTCGTACAAAGCTTGGCGATCCGGAGCTAGCCCGATCTTGAGCACGCGCCAGCCCTGCAAGGGCGCGCGGCCACTGCGATGTACTTCGGTCAGCGGCTTTTTGGAGATGAGGCAGACCTCGACGGCGCGGATAAGCTTTTGCTCGTCGGAAGGGGAAATCTTCTGCGCGGCTTCCGAATCGAGGCGCCGCAAAATGTGGTGCAAATGCCCAGGACCATGCTCGCGCGAGCTGAGCCGCAAACGTTCGCGAAGTTCTTCCGAGCGCTGTGGAACGTCAGCCAGCCCTTCAAGCAGCGCCCGCAAATAAAGGCCGGTACCCACGGTGAAAATCGGTAAGCGCCCGCGCTGCCGCAGATCGGCAAGAACCGCAAGCGCCATCTGACGATATCCTCCCGCAGTGGCTGGCTCTTCCGGGCCGAGTACATCAACCAAGTGATGAGGAATTCCGCGCCGCTCGCCCGGCGCGGGTTTAGCCGTGCCGATATCGAAGCCGCGATAGAGCTGCGTGGAGTCGCAGGCGACTACTTCGCCGCCGAGTTGTTCCGCCAACCAAACGCCTAGCGAAGATTTTCCTGAAGCCGTAGGACCGATGACGGCAACGAGCGGCGGAGTCGCATATTCTAAGTTCATCGAAAGTCGGAGTTCATCGAAAGAGGAGATGACGCGCGCGGACGAGCAGAAAGATGAGCACAAATAAAGCCAAGAGAATGCTGCCCAACACTTGTTGACGCGCGGGTCTCACTAGTGCGCGTTATCCGGCTGCAAATTATAGTAGTACGTAAATCGCAGCTCAATATACGGTCCGCTGAACGCGGGCGGCAATGGTTCAAAGGGGTTGGAAGCGCGGATCGAAGAAATGGCGGCGCGGTCCAGCGGTTCCTTGCCGGAGCCAAATACTTTCACAGGCTCCCCGTCCGGGACGCCGCCATTTTTCAAAATTCTGAATTGCAGCGAAACCACGCCTTTGTCGCCCAACTCCACCGATGCCGGCATCACCGCGAACCAGTTGCGCTTAACGCTCTGATACACGCGGGCGAGGTAATCGTTGAAATCGACACCTTCGGTCGGCGTGAGCATTTCAATGCCGGCACCGACGCTGCCTCGTCCTCCCCCTCCCGGCGCGGGACGAGTGGGAATTTGCCCACCGCCGATAGCGCGCGGTGCATTCATTTTCGCGGAATCGCGTATGGAATCCTGAATCGCGCGGCCAGGGGAATTCCCTGGAATCAGCAAGCTGTTCGGCTTGGGCTGCTCGTCAGGTGTTTCCAATTTCAATGGCTGCTTGGGCGCATCCGTTTTCGGCGTAGGCGCGGTGGTGTCAGGCGGAGGCGTGAGGTTGGGCTTCGGAACCGGCGCGCTCGGCAACTCTTTCACGATGCGCTCCGGCTCCTTCGGAGTGGGAGTAGGCGCAGGTTGCGGGGTCGGTGGGGCGACCTTGCGAAGTATGCGCGGATCGACCTTCATCGCTGGAGGCGGAGGCTCGCGGCGCGGCGTAGGCCGTGGCGTCTCAAAAGCGCCGGGTGGCAGAAGGATGGTCATCTGTCTGCGCGCAAGGTCCAAATCGGCCTGCGACTTCGGGCGCGGCGGAAAGATCTTTGGCTCCACTAGTATGGCCAGAATCAGGAGCACGTGAAAAACCACCGACGAAATATTTCTGGCCAGGTCGGATTTGGCGCGCTCGTCGGTGCGCTCTCTGGTGAGAAGGTTGACCTCACCGGTCATGAAAATATCGGGTTCGACGATCTCGGCTGGAAGGATGTTCTCCGAGGGCGCGATGATTTCAGGCGGCGCCGCGCCCTGCGGGACGGTGACGCGCTCATCCAGGTCCGTCGGCTGCAGCGGCAGGTGGCTGGACTCTTCGACGGCGAAATCTTCACGCCTAATCCCGCGCGGAACTACCGTGCGCGCGGCGATGGATTCGAGCGGCAGCGAAGACGGAATGTTGGTGCGCCCGTCCAACTGAATGATGGGCAGCATCGCGGGGACGAGCGTGCGTTCGTCGAGCGTGGAAGGGCGTCGCCGCGTGGTAGGAGTATCCACTTCAGGCGGACGGGCATTCAAGGGAACCAGGAACCGAGGGATCATTTTTCTGTTTTCTGTGCTGCGGCGAACGCTACGAGTTGGACGCGCTCTCCGTGCTCCTGGATGCTTGCCATTACGCGCGCGGCAAGTTCGAGGGCTGCCCGGCCGGCGGCGCCATTGACGCGCGGCTCCGTGCGCGTGCGCACCGCGTCTACAAAGGACTCCAGCTCCGCATGCAACGGTTCAACCGCGGGCGCCGGGAGTTTCTCGTAGGCGAATTCCGGCTGCGATCCCCCTTTTTTCGCGGTAACGCGCAGGGCATCGCGGCGCGCGTAATCGAGTGAAATGTACTCGTGCTGTTGAAAAAAGCGCACCTTGCGCACGCGCTCGGTCGAGACGCGGCTCGCGGTCACGTTGGCCACCGCGCCTCCCGCGAATTCCAGGCGTGCATGCGCGATATCCACTTTGTCGGTCAGCACCGGAATTCCGACCGCCTTCACTTCCGTAACCGGCTGTTTCACGAGCGCGAGCAGAATGTCCAGGTCGTGAATCATCAGGTCGTAGATTACATCCACGTCGAGGCTGCGTGGCGTGAACACTCCCAACCGGTGCACCTCGAAGAAAAGCGGATGATTCAGGATGGGCTCGACGGCCAGGACCGCGGGATTGAATCGTTCCACGTGGCCGACTTGCAGCACACGTTGATGACGCTTGGCCGCGGCCAAGAGCGCGTCGGCTTCGGCAAGGCTCTTCGCCATGGGCTTCTCGACGAGAATGTCGAGGCCCATCTCCATCAGCCGGCAACCAATTTCGGCGTGCTCAGCGGTGGGCACGGCCACGCTGACAGCGTCCGCTCGGCCAGCCAACTCATCGAGCGCAGCGAATGCGTGGGTACGGAATTCGGCGGCGGCGGCCTGCGCGCGCTCGCTGTTTTTGTCGTACACGCCGACTAACTCGGCGCCTTGAATTTCAAGGTAAACCCGCGCGTGATTGCGCCCGAATTCGCCCGTTCCGACCACGGCGACGCGAACCTTTCCTGCTTGCGTTGCCGCCGTCATTCCCTCTTCATTCCCGCCGCAACCTCTTTTAGTTCCGCAGCCGACGCCGGAGCAACGGCTTGGATTGCAATTCCCGCCGCATCCGCCAACTCGATCAGTTTTGTGCGATCAAACAGCAGGGTACGCCCGGCATCCACCGCCAAAGCCGTGGCTTGTGCGTTCTTCATGTGTTCGATGGTGGGCAGACCAATCACGGGTACATCGAAGCGCATGTCTTGTCCCGGCTTGCTGACTTTCACTACCACCAGCGGCTTGCCGCCGGCAATTCGTGCCGCGCGCGCGATGGTTTGGTCGGTGCCTTCCATGGCTTCAACAGCCACGCAGGCGCGGTCGGAAATCACCACCGTTTGCCCAATGTCCATGCCGGAAATTTGCCGCGCGACGCCCAGGCCATAGGCGATATCGGCAGCCTCGCGGTCATCCGGCGTGCGGCGCGTCAGAATCCCAGGCTCCGGCACCAACGGTTTCAGAAAAAGTGTCGAATCTACCAGGCGTATCCCTTCATCTTCCAAAACGTGAGCCACCGCGCCGATCAACGCATCCGTATTTTTTCGCGGCAAAGCTAACAGCAGCTTGGCCAATTTCCAATCCGGCCGAATTGCGCTGAAAATCTTGTTGTGCTTCACTTGCCCGGCCATCACCGCTTGCGTCACGCCTTCCTGGTGCATCAAGTCGATCGCTTTGCTCAGTTCGCCGAGACTCACCCAGTGCAGCCGTTTCGCCAAACGCTCCAGCTCCGGCGCCGCTTCTTCTTTCAGCGCAATCACTGCCATCTCGATGCCCTGGCTGCGCGCGCCTTCGAGGACAAGGAACGGAAATCGCCCGTTGCCCGCGATCAGGCCCCATCCCGCCGTGTTGGTAGCCGTGTTAGCCATGAGTGCGTTTTCCGAGGTCGACCTATTTCACAATTCCGCGTTCCGCGGTCTCGATGAAGTGAATCAGTTCTTGCACGTCTTCGGAGTCTCCAAGTGATTTCTTCATTTCCGCAAGCGCCTGTGTGGTATTCATCTTTGAGCGCAGCAGCAATCGAAACGCGCGCCCCAGAACCTTGAGCCGCTCCTCCGAAAATCCTTTGCGCTCCAGCCCGATGGTGTTCACCCCGTAACTCTTCGTTTCGCGCTCGGTCACCACGCGCGAAAACGGCGGCACATCTTGCGTAATCACCGTGGACGCGCCGATATACGCATAGCGCCCGACTCGGCAAAATTGATGCACCGGCGACTGAAAGCCGATGGTCGCGTAGTCCTCCACGGTCACATGCCCGGCCAGCGTCGCGCCATTCACAAACAACGTGTGGTCGCCAACGTGACAATCGTGCCCCACATGCGCCGACGCCAGAAACAAGCTGCCGCTGCCAACCGTGGTTTTCCCACCGCCACCCACCGTTCCCCGCGTGATGGTCACGTACTCGCGGAACGTGTTCCCATCGCCAACCGTAAGCTCTGTCCGCTCGCCGCGAAAGCGAAGATCTTGCGGATCGCCGCCCACCACACAAAACGGGTAAAAGATATTGTTGCGCCCGATCCTGGATGGCCCTTGCACCACCGCATGCGGATGGAGCACACAGCCTTCGCCCAGTTCCGCATCCTCGCCAACAATCGCATAGGCGCCCACTTGCGAGCCAGCGCCCAGCTTCGCCCCCGCCGCCACGCTTGCCTGCGGATGAATCTGCGGCGCGCTCATTTCGCGGCGTCTTCCACCTTGACCGGCATTTCGCGATCCACCATTTTGCACATCAGCGTCGCTTCCGCCGCAAGCTGCCCGTCAACCGTAGCCCGCCCGTCCAGCTTGCAAAAATCGCCGCGCCAGGAAACTACTTTGATTTCCAGCTTCAACTGATCTCCAGGCACCACCGGTCGGCGAAAGCGCGCACCGTCCACAGCCACAAAGTAGAGCAGCTTGTTTTCGCGATCGGGCACTTCCTGCAGCAGCAGCAAGCCTCCAGTCTGCGCCATGGCTTCAATTATCAAAACGCCAGGCATGATCGGTTTGCCGGGAAAATGCCCCTGAAAATGTGATTCGTTGATGGTCACGTTCTTGATGCCGACCACTCGCTTCAGCCGCTCCATCTCCACGATGGCATCCACAAATAAAAACGGATAGCGGTGCGGCAAAATCTTCTGTATTTCGGTGACGTCCAGTATCATCGCTGCTCCCGTAGCCGCGCACACCTGCGGCCCCCTGCGTTCCCCGGCAAACCTATAATTATATGCGAAGCTCGGCGCTTGCCCACGATTCTTTGCGCCGCCAGCATGGCGCTGTTAGCATGTCCTGCGCAATGACCGAATCGAACTTGCCCGCCGCCCTCTTGCAGCTATTGCAGCCTCGTTTACCGCAAATGCTTTCCCTGTTGCGCGCGTTTGTGGTGGCCGAGTCCCCCAGCCTGGAAAAATCACCGGCCGACCGCTGCTGCGCAATCATCGCTGAAGAGTGGCGCAAACATGGCACGCGCGTCCAGCGAATCGCGCAGAAGCATCGCGGGGATCATCTGCGTATCACCTGGCAGCCGCAAAGGTCGCGCTCCGCCGGGCAACTCCTGGTCCTCGGCCACTACGACACTGTGTACGCCAGCGGGACGCTCGCGAAAATGCCATTTCGCATTTCCGCCGGCAAAGCGTACGGTCCCGGCACGTTCGACATGAAAGCCGGCATCGTGCAAGCGCTCTTCGCGCTCGACGCCTTGCGGCAAAGCCAAGCACCGATTCGCAAACACATCGTTTTTCTATGGACCTCCGATGAAGAGATTGGCAGTGAGTCCTCGCGCAACTTGATCGAAGTCGAAGCGCGCCGCAGTGATGCCGTGTTTGTGCTGGAACCATCGCTCGGCCCTCGCGGCTTGCTGAAAACGGCTCGCAAAGGCGTTGGCGAAGCGGAGATTATCGTGAATGGTCGCGCATCGCACGCGGGACTTGCGCCGCAAAATGGCGTGAACGCGGTCCACGAACTCGCGCATCAAATCACGCGCCTCCAAAAATGGAACGATTCGCGCCGCGGCATCAGTGTGAACGCCGACGTCATCGAGGGCGGCACGCGCGTCAATGTCATCGCCGAGCGCGCTCGCTCCGTGATCGATCTGCGTGCTTTGCGCCTCGTTGACATGCGCCGCCTCGAGAAACGCTTGCACGCCTTGCGGCCCATCACTCGCGGAGCACGCCTGGAAATTCGCGGCGGCTTCAATCGCGCTCCCATGGAACGCAAAGTCAGCGCCGCGCTTTTCGCCCGCGCAAAATCACTAGCGGCGCAAATGGATCTGTCGATCGGAGAGTGCGTAGCAGGCGGCGGCTCGGACGGCAATCTCACCGCGGCCCTCGGCATCCCGACGCTCGACGGCTTGGGGGCAGTCGGCGACGGCGCGCACTCCACCAACGAACATGTCTTTGTGAAAACGATGCCACAGCGGGCCGCACTCCTCGCCGCCCTGCTGGCGACGAGCTGACCAACAATACATTCCTGCCAATACGCTAATTCCCGTAAGTTTTCCGCAGGTACTGCGCGGTCGATTGCATCAGGTCGTCGTAATTGCTGTGCAACACTTCGCGCACCGCGGATTCCGCCGTACTTCCTCCACCCATCCGATCCAAGATGCGATCCACGTCACTCATTCCGTCAACCTGTATGATGTATTCCACATTCGCCAGCGCCCACGCATAGGCATACGCCGCCAGTTCGTTGGATAAACGCATCCATGGTCCCTGCAGGTCCGCGAGCGACATTGCCTGCTTCGCGTCATACACTCGCAGGAGCAGGCCGGCGCTCGCAGCGCTGCGCTTTCCCTCCATCCATTGCGCGATTCCTTCCTGGATCCAAGTCGGAGCGTTGGCGCGCGTCTTTTGCCGCACAAAGCTGTGTGTCAATTCATGCTTCAAAACGCGCGACAATTCCGGGGTAAGCTGCGTCAATCCTTGCACCGGCACACGAATCCGTCCGTCATTCAAAGCTCCCACCCAACCGGGCGCGCTGGTGATATCGGCGAAAGCCTGTTGCGTATACAAAATTACGCCGATCGGTTCCGGCGGAGTGTAATTCAACTCCGACTCAATGGCGGCAAAATGCGTTTCCAAGGCGCGAAGCACTTCATGCGCCAGCCCGGGCTCAGCCTCTCCGCTGTAGCGAAGCGTAAAGTGGCTGCTCTCGTTCTCGCGGTAATTTTCTTCTTCTTGCTTGTCGCGCAGCGCTTTGTCGAGCGCCGCTTGTACTTCGGGATCAGGCCGCAGCGCCAACGAACGTTGCCATTCCGCCACCGCCTGGTTGAGCTTGTTCATGCCGTAATACGCCCAGCCCGCCAACTTGGATACATCAGGATTGTTCGGTGCGACGCGTTGCGCGCGCTCCAGATAGTCGAGCCCTTGCTTATTTTCGCTTCGCCGCAGATGCAAGTAAGCGACATTGAGCAGGATCCCCACATCGTCGGGCGCATAGGTAAGCGCCGTGCGTTCGTCGTTGAGCGCGCGCTCCATGTCGCCTCGCGATAGTTCGAACTGCGCCACGGCGTGGTATGCGAGAGCCGCTTTGTGATTTGCGCCCGCTGCGCCGGACTGCGCTTCGCTGGCCATCGTAGCCAGGAAATCCCGATCTATGACGCCATCGTGCACCGCGCCACTTTCCACGGCGGCATTCGCGCCAGAGGCTTCGACGCTGGGCGGCGTAATGGCCAGATTGGCCGCTCCCGCCGAAGGTGATGCCGGCATCTGTCCCGGTCCGCCCTTTTCAATGTGATCGACGATCGATTTTGGTAGTGCCAGCTCGCCCGCGGATGTCAGGTAGCGCACCTTGTCGCCTTCCACCGCCACACTGAGCGCAACGATACGCCGGCCATTCTTCAGGACAATGGTGTCCGCGCGCGCATCTCTGGCCACGAGCAGAGACAAACTAACGGCAAGCACAAGGTAAAGCCGCATCCCTCCATTTTAGGCTCCCACATGTACCCTCGCCACACGGCTCCTTGTACCGCCATGCCGAAAGTGACTACACTCAGGCATGCGGTTCCGGGTGATGTCCCTCGGGCTCCTTTGTTTTCTGGCCACCGGTGTCTCCGCGGCGGACAAATCCGCCCGCGAAGCCTATGACCAACTGAACGTGCTTCGCGTGGACCCCGCCACGCTCTACGAAATTGACGCGACCAATCGGATTGAGCTGCGTCGCGGAGACGTGCAGTTCTCTTTCGAACAGGGCAAGCTCGCTTTCCTGCAATTGTTCGAGGGTCGTCTTACCGGCGCCGTGTTTCTCGGGCGCGGCCACATCCTCGCCGCCCCTCGCGACCCCGTTGAAAAGCAGCAGATGGCTCACTTTTTGGGCGCGCCGGTTCTGGATCAGGACTTCACTTCGGCTTGTCTACGCTTTACGGACGACACTGCCACCGACCTGCTCCGTCAGCTTCGTGCAGCCGGCGTTTCGCCGCAGCCAGATTCCGCTTTCGCTGCCCGCTGGGATCCGCTCCTGGCTCGGTTGAACTCCAGTCAAGCCCTTCGCGTGCTCTTCGATTCCCTTTCGCAAACTCCCAAGCCCTATTTCTACGGGGCCATCGATGGCGTCACCACCGGCCCATTCGACGTGGTTCTGGATCCGCTGCGCCGCGAGTCCCTGCTCCTCGGGCAGACCAAAATGAACGCGGACCGAACCTTCTACGACGTATGGGCCTCTTACAAGCCGCCTGACATTTCCCCTCCCGCTGTTGCTTTCCACGCTTTGCGCTACGCGATCGACACTTCGATCCTGGTCAACAATTCACTCGAAGCGAAAACGGAAGTGCGTTTTCGCGCCGAAACCGGCGGCGAACGGGTGCTGACCTTGCAGCTCTCGCACCTGCTGAATATCGACGAGGTCAGTGACGAGCACGGCGAATCTCTCACCTATTTTCAAAATGAAGGGATGACTTTGCGCGAGCGCAGCACGCACGGCAACGACTTTCTTTACGTCGTGCTGCCGTCAGCCCCCACGCGAGGCGCCGAGTTTTCCTTGCGCTTCCGCTATCGTGGAAATGTGATTGAGGACGCCGGAAATGGCGTGCTGTACGTGGGCGCTCGCGAAAGCTGGTATCCGCATTTCGGCGATGGCGCGGACTTCGCCGATTACGATTTGACCATGCACTGGCCGCGGCGTCTCCGCCTGGTCGCCACCGGCACCAAGCTCGACGAGCGCGAAGACGGCGATTTCCGCGTCGGCCATTGGCGCACGGAAAAGCCCGCATCCGTCGCTGGCTTCAATCTAGGCGACTACGCATTCGCATCACTCGCCGCCGAAGGCCATTCGGTGGAGGTCTATGCCAACCGCGGTCTGGAGCAAGCCCTCAACAATCGCCTGGGAACGTCCAATTTTGACGTCCCGCGCCGGGCTCCGCCTTTCAGCGCCGAGGCCCAGACCGGCGCAAACTTGATGCAACCTCTCGCGATTGCGCCGCCCAGCCCCGCCGATGCTCTTAAACAATTGGGGCGTGATATCGACTCCTCCATCCGTTTCTACGAAAAGCTAAGCGGACCCTTTCCCTTCCAAAAGCTCGGCGTGTCGCAAATTCCCGGAGCGTTCGGGCAAGGCTGGCCTGGATTGCTGTATATCTCCACGTTTTCTTTCCTCCCGCCTGCGGCGCAGCAGCGTGCCGGACTTTCAGAACGGGGCCAGGAGCATTTCACTGAGCTCGTTCCCTTTCACGAAGTGGCGCACCAGTGGTGGGGCAATCTCGTCGGATGGAGCGTTTATCGCGATCAGTGGATTGATGAAGCCCTCGCCAACTATCTGGCTCTGTTATTCGCCGATAGCCAGAAGAATGCCAATCACTCTCTGCGCGTCTGGTTGGCCCGCTACCGCCAGCGGCTGGTGGAAAAATTGCCTGGCGCGGAGCAGCCGGCGGCGGACATTGGCGCTCTCGACCTGGGTAACCGGCTGAACTCTTCGAAATCGCCGGAAGGCTTCGAGCAAATCATTTACGGCAAAGGCTCCTGGGTAATTCACATGGTGCGCGAGATGCTGCGCCAGCCGGGAGCGAAAGATCCCGAAGCGCGTTTTGTGACGCTGCTGCACACCTTGGCGAGCAAGTATGCTTATCGCGCTCTTTCCAGCGCGGATTTGCAACGCGAAATCGAAGCGGTGATGACGCCCGCCATGGACCTTGACGGCGGCCGCTCCATGGAGTGGTTTTTTGAAGATTGGGTGCGCGGAACTGGCGTTCCCCGCTATCGAGTGGAATTCTCCGTGCATCATTCCGAAAAAGGCGTCGTGGTGCGCGGCAAGCTATTTCAACATGGCGTCCCGCGCTCGTTTGTTGCGCCTGTCCCGCTATACGCAAGCGGCGCTGGCGGGCATCCCACGCCCCTGGGCGTAGTAATCGCTGCCGGACCGGAAACCGCCTTTCACTTCACCACGCAAACAGCTCCCGCCAAGATCGTCATCGATCCCCACATGACTCTCCTCTGCGTGAGCGAGTGAGCGCGAGCTTAG
>WNFE01001517.1_pt1 | contig 16820 bp, 12 predicted proteins | sample 5400451 | NCBI WGS metagenome assembly WNFE01 (sample SAMN13153344, study PRJNA577476) | soil metagenome | isolation source: 200 cm saprolite under Douglas fir tree site 2 hole 2 | place: USA:California | collected 2015-04-18 | reverse complement strand
ATGGCGGCACTGGGTGGGCTGGCCGTCGCCGCCGGGGCTCCGGCGGGGCAATTGGATGGAGGCGCGGTCCCCGACCGACAGGCTCAGCGGGTGGCGGTCTCGGCGCCATCCGGACCCGGACCCCGACTCGAGATTGCGAAACACAAGTACAGCAGCCCGATACTCACCGTGCCGGTCGGGACGACGGTGACCTGGGTCAACCGTGACGACGACGTCCATACCGTGGTCTCGACGACACTGGCCTTCAGGTCGGCCGGACTCGAAACCGACGAGGCCTATTCGTTCAAGTTCACCACCCCCGGGGTCTACGAGTACTTTTGCACCCTCCATCCTTTGATGACCGGCAAGGTCATCGTGAAGTGACCATCCACACCAATCGGACAGGAGATCGCCATGATCCATGACTCCAGCCACGTTCGCGACAACGACGGCAGCGAAGGTTCCGGCGGGGACGGCGTGGATCGCCGCGGATTCCTGCAGTGCATGGCCTGGGCGGGGACCGGACTCGTTTGGACGGCCACGGGAGGCATCCTCTCATCCGCGACGCTCCGTCAGGCCGCGGCGGCCGGCGCGGACCCCGCCGGCAGCTTCAGCTTCGTCCAGATCAGCGATACGCACATCGGCTTCAAGGGCGAGGCCAACAAGGATGCGCTCGGCACGTTCGAGCAAGCGATTGCGCGCATCAAGGCGATCGAGCCGGCGCCGGCCTTCATCATTCATACGGGCGACCTCACCCACGCGCAGAAGCCGGGCGCCTTCGACACCGTGAGCGAAGCGCTCAAGGGCACCAAGGCGGAGCGGATCTTCTACATACCGGGCGAGAACGACGTCTTCGCCGACGGCGGGAAGGAGTATCTGGGCCGGTTCGGCGGGCCCGCGGGCACCGGATGGCAGAGCTTCGACTACAAGGGCGTCCACTTCATCGGCCTGGTCAATGTGCTCAACTTCAAGGCGGGCGGGCTCGGTAGCCTCGGGCAGGCGCAGCTCGACTGGCTCAAGAAGGACGTCGAGGGGCTCTCCGGCAGCACGCCCCTGGTGGTCTTCGCCCATGTGCCGCTCTGGGCCGTCTATCCGAAGTGGGGCTGGGTGACGGACGACGGCGAGCAAGCGCTGTCGTATCTCAAGCGGTTCGGCTCGGTCACGGTGCTGAACGGTCACATCCACCAGATCATGCAGAAGGTCGAGGGGAACATCAGCTTCCACACCGCCCTGTCCACCGCGTTCCCCCAGCCGGCACCGGGAGTGGGGGAAGGCCCGGGACCGCTGAAGGTGCCGGTGGAGCAGCTACGCGGCGTGCTCGGAGTCCGGGAGGTGAACTACGTCCAGGGCAAGAGCCGGCTGGCCGTCGTTGACTCTAGGCTGGCCTAGGCTGAAAGTCGTCGCCGCCAGCGCATGGCCCCTACGATGCTCAGGCCTGACACCAGGAGCAGGAGGGTCGACGGCTCGGGCACCCGTTGGATACCGGGCACGTTGTTCCCCTCGGTGGTTCCAAAGGAAAACGTCGCGCTGTTGACGAGCGACAGCGTGGTCACCCCGAGGACCTGAAGGTCAAACGTCGCTGTGCCGGTGATGAAGGGATTATGGGGGCCGTTGCCGGCAATTGAGCCGCCGGCATTGCTATACAGGTTTGAGCCGTCCGGGCCGCCAATAAGCGTGTGCGCTGGGCCAATGGGCGTGCCCAGGACATGCAGGCGCAGCCCTGAGCCGGAGGTTTCCAGCTCCCACCCCGTCGAGGCGGTGCCGCCGTTCGTGAACGTCCCGTCGGCGTTGACGGTTCTGAGGAGAGCGGAGCTGGACAGGAGCGTGCCGATCGTCTGCCCGGTATCCAGCGTGAAGGCCAGGTCGCTCAGGTTTTGAATGACGCCGGTGGGGTTGTTCTGCAGATTGGTGAGGCTGATCTTGATGTCGTCCGTCGAGGTGGTGAAGGTGACGGTAGCGGAGACGGGCAGTCCCCCGACCGTCGTGCCTGCAGCGATGTCATACGTGCTGATGCTGGCTTCCGCGGCCGGCGCGAGCAATAGACTCGCGGCGAGGGAGGCCGAGACGCCTCGGATCATCCACATCCGCTTAGCTCGGGACATATTGCCTCCTGGAGGTAGACGGGTACACTTCTAACTGGCCAATTATGAGCTAGGAGCAACAAGCATGCCAGAAGGTGGACGGTAAGCATAACGCGGGCTTCCGGGATCCCCTCCTGTCCCCTTCCTCGCGATGTAACCTACAGGCAACACATTGTCGGATCAGGGTAATCCTTGTGGTCGAGGCGGGGGTACCACGGCAGGAAAATCTTCTGCCCGCTGCGCAGATCTCACCGCTGGAATCGCATTTCTGAACGCGGCCTTGCAAATAATGAGATCAATTGGAATTAACTTACTCAATCTGAGAAATTGTGGTGGGTCGTGAAGCCGTAAAGGTTTCCGACGTTGCGGCAGTGGTCGCGCCCTGAGGATGCCCCTTTGGAGCCTGTTTGGTCAGGACTCGCTGGCTGATTCCAGGTTAGTCTCGAATGTGATGCTTTCATCCTTCCTCGAGTGTCCTGGACGTCCCGGAGTGACCAGTCGCGTCTGGCGAGTGGTTTTACTCGGGGTGCTGCTGACTATGGTGGCGGCCTGCTCTCAGAGTGCGGAGGTGAAGAAGCAGAAGGCATTCGACCGCGGCGAGGCGTACCTGAAGAGCGGAAAGTTCAACGAAGCGATCATCGAGCTCCGGAATGCCCTGCAGGTCGACCCTGGTTTCGTTCCGGCGCTGCACGCGCTGGGTCGAGCGTACGCGGCGAAGTCCTGGTTCGTTGACGCCTGGCGCGAGCTGAACCGGGCGCAGAAGCTCGCTCCCGACTCCGTGCCCATTGCGGTCGATTTGGGCAAGGCGCTCCTCGAGATCGGCGCCTTCAGCGAAGCCGAAGACCAGGTCAAGTTCATCTTGACCCGCGACCCCGACAATCGGCAGGCACTGATTATTCGAGCAGGCGCGCTACTGGGCGCGGGGAGACCACAGGAAGCGCTCGCGCTCCTCAAGACGGTTCCGCCCGGAGGCGTTCCGGAGGTCGACCGAATTCGTGCCGACATCCTGTTAAATGCCGGGAAGCTCGATGAGGCCGAATCTGGCTACCGGGCGGTGCTGGCAAGCAACCCAGACGAGCTGAAGACCCTGATTGGGCTGGGCGCGATCAGTCTGGAGCGGAGAAAGCTCGACGAAGCCAGGGACTTCTACGCTCACGCCAAGGCAAGCTATCCGAACGACCCCCGTCCATCGATTGGGCTCGCCGCAACCCTGGCGCAACAGGGGAATCTCTCGGACGCCATCAAGGAGCTCGAGCAGGTCGATCCGCGCGCCTGGACATTCGGTGGCCTTCTTGCGCTCGGCCAGTACTATCTCCAGGCGAATCGGCCACTCGATGCGGTGAATTTGCTGAGCCCCGTCGTCCGGACCCACTCGCAGTTTGTTCAAGCGCGGTATCTCCTGGGCCAGGCGCTTTTCCTCTCCCGAGGCTCGTCGGCGGTGGCGGAGTTCGAAGAGCTCGCTCGTCAGCTTCCCAATGACCCATTGGTCCGGCTCTGGCTCGCCTCCCTGTACACGAGGCAGGGGCGCCCGCGCGAGGCTCTGGAAACGCTCGACCCCATCGCCAAGCAGGCAGAGAAGGTGGCGGCCTATCACCTGGAGCGAGGCCGCGCCCTGTTGCTCCTCGGGCGCCTCGATGATGCCGCCGCCGCCGGTAGCGTGGCCCAACGCCTGGCCCCGCAAAGCCCTGAGCCCTATGTCCTGATGGGCCAGACCCGCGCGCAGCGTGGTGACCGAAAGGGCGCCGAAGAGATGTTCATGAAGGCGAGCGAGGTCGATGCGACGTTCGTGCCGGCCTATCTGGCGGCAGGGCAGCTTCACCTTGTCGCCAAAGATGTGACGACCGCGTTGAAGGACTTCGACGCCGCGGTCAAGGCCGACCCCAACTCCCTGGAGGCAATCAGCCTCAAGGCCATCACGCTGGCGCAGCAGAAGCGTCTCAAAGAGGCCATCGAGTTCGTCGAGGAGACCGCCAAGGGCGACAAGCGGGATCCGGGATTCTACGCCCTCCTCGGGAACCTGTACGCGGCGGACGGCCAGAAAGACAAAGCGGCGGCGAATTTTCGCCAGGCGCTCAAGACCGATCCCAAGAACCCGGCCGGTCATCTCGGATTGACGCGCCTGGCGATGGCCGAAGGCAAGGACGAGGACGCCGTCGTCCATCTCCAGGCGGCCGTCAAGCAGCGGCCGGACGACCTCACCGCCGTCCTATTGCTCCGTGCGCTCTATGAACGGGTCGGTCGGCCCGCGCAGGCCGTTCCCGTTCTCGAGGCGGCCGTCAGAGCTGATCCTCGCCAGCTGGCTTTCGTGCTCGGCCTTTCCGAGGTCTACGTCAACCTCGGCCGCTATGATGACGCCCTCGGCCGCAGCTCGGAAGTGCTTACGCGTCAGCCCGACCTGACTGCGGCTCGGCTCGTCCGCGGCCAGGCCTATCTGGGTAAGGGCGACGCCGCCGGGGCCCTCAGAGATTTCGAGGACGCGGTACGGAGCAGTCCCCAATCGGCGTCGGCGCACGTCTCTCTGGCTCGAGTCCTTGTCCGGCTCGGCCGACGGGAGCATGCCCAGGCGGAATACCGGCAGGCCATCAAGCTTGAGCCCAAGCTCGCGCCTGCCAAGCGCGAGCTAGCCGCGCTGAGAGGCGAGAAGCAGGACCCGCAGAGCCAAGCGGAGGAGATCGACCAGCTTCGAGCGGTAATCAGCAATGATCCCAAGAACGTCGTCGCGCGTGAGTCGCTGGCCCGCGTGTACTTCGAGCGCGGGCAGATGAAGGAAGCCGAAGGCGAGCTCAAGCAGGTTCTCGAGATGGCGCCGACCCTCGCGGAGCCGAACTATCTCATGGCTCGAATCGTCCTCGGCCAGAACAAAGAGGAGGAGGCGGCAAGCTATCTCCGGGCCGCCCTGCGGAGCAACCCATCCCACGTGGGATCGAATGTCTTGTGGGGGCGCTACCTCGTCAGCAAAGGCCAGCGGGAACAAGCCATGCGCCCCCTCGAGCTCGCCCTTGGCGTGAATCCTAATCTGGCGGAGGCGAAGCTTCTGCTCGCCAACCTGTACGCGCAGTCGGGCCGCTTCTCCGACGCGCTGGGGCTCGCTCAGGATCTCCACCGCGCCGATCCCAAGGCCACCCGGCCGTTGATGTTGATCGGTGCGCTGGAGGTTGCCGAGCAGAATCCCCGCGCGGCCATTGGCGCCTATGAGAAGTCTCTCAAGCTGAACCCCCAGGGCGTCGAAGCCTACCGCGGGCTCGGCCAGGCATATTCGCTGCTTGGCGAGTACGACCGGGCTGAAGAAAACTATCGAGAGGCGCTCAAGCTCGAGGGAAATGACGCGGTATCGCTGAACGACCTCGCCTGGATCCTCCTCGAGGTCAGGAAGAAGCCGGACGAGGCGCTGCCCCTGGCCGCGAAGGCGCAACGGCTGGCTCCGAGTGCGGGGGGAGTGATCGACACGCTGGGATGGATTCACTACCGGCGCGAGTCATACGGCGAAGCGGAGAAGCTTCTCCTGCAGGCGGCCACGCTCGCGCCTTCCAACGGCCTCGTCCAGTTTCACCTGGGCATGACCTATGCGAAGCTTGGCCGAAAAGACGCTGCGGTATCGGCGTTCCGCCGAGCCGTCAAGCTCGATCCCAAGCTGGCGGACCGCGAAAAGATCGGTCAGCGCATCAAAGAACTCGAAAGCTAGAGTCAGTCCAGCGCCCAGCTGACTAGAGCGTAGGCACTGCCGGCCGCGCCAGGCAAGGGGACGTCATGCCCGACACCATCGCCGAGAGATCGCCGGAACCGGCCGCCGCCATCGAGATCAGGTTGAGTCAGCCCCAGCAGCTGTTCAATTCGCTCGATCCGTCACCGTTCCATGAGCGGGATCTCGACCAGGACGCAGAAGAGTACATCGTCGACTCGGCTGACGAGTATCCCTTGAAGAGACCGTTGAGACTTGTCATCTACTTGCCCGCGGACCAGATTCAGGGCGAGACGCCGGACCTGGCGCGGGCCATTCACAATTATTTTGCCTATCGAGTCGAGGAGACCCAACGCCGTCTCCGGTTCTTCTTCCGCGACGGCCGCATCTCACTGGTAGCCGGACTGATCTTCCTGTTCGTATGTATCGCCCTCCGTCAGCTCGCTCTGGCGGTCGGACGAGGGCTCGCGGCCGAGATTGCGGACGAGGGCCTGTACATCGTCGGCTGGGTGGCCATGTGGCGGCCGCTGGAGATCTTCCTGTACGACTGGCGGCCCATCCGACACCGGGCGCGGCTCTTCGCCAAGCTCGCCGAGGTTCCCGTGACCGTGCGTCCGATCTGAAATCCTGCTGGCGCCGCGACCTCCAAAACCTAGCGCCCGGCCGCAACTCTAAAACAGTAGAATCCTTCCATGAGGCCGATGAACCTGACACGGACGCTCTGATGTCGACCTTCGAGACCCGCCGGGGCGAGATGTTCCCGAAGCTCAGTCCGCAGGAGATCGACCGTCTCCGCCGTTTCGGCACGGTTCGGCGCTACGCAGCTGGCGAGCCGCTGTTCGCGACGGGCGAAATACGGCCGGGCATGTTCGTCCTCATCGCCGGCTCCGTCACCATCACGCGGCACGAGGGTCTGGGGCGGGTCGTCCACATCATCGACGAAGGTCCGGGCGATTTCATCGCCGAAGCGGGCGAGCTGTCCAGCCGCCCATCGCTCGTCGACGCGCGCGCGGCCAGCGACGTGGAGACGCTCCTCATTCCGTCCGACGGGCTGCGGGCGCTGCTCATAGCCGAGGCCGACATCGGCGAGCGCATCATGCACGCGCTCGTCCTGCGCCGCGTCTCCTTGATCGAGATGGGCGCCGGCGGGCCGGTCCTCATTGGGTCTCCCGGCAGTCCCGACCTCCTGCGCTTGCAAGGCTTTCTCACCCGAAACTCCACCCCTCTTCAGGTGCTCGATCCCGCCGATGATCCAGACGCGGCGGCGATCCTCGCGCGGTACGCGCCGAGATCCGCCGACGTCCCGCTTGTCGTGTGTCCCAATGGAACGGTTCTGGACAATCCCACCGAGGTCGAGCTGGCCCGCAGCCTCGGCATCCTGCGCGTCGATCATCTGGATCGAACCTACGACGTCGCCATCGTCGGCGCCGGACCCGCCGGTCTGGCGACCGCGGTGTATGCCGCCTCCGAAGGCCTGTCGGTGATCGTCTTCGACTCGCGGGCAATCGGCGGACAGGCGGGGGCGAGCGCCCGCATCGAGAACCTTTTCGGATTTCCGGAAGGCATTGCCGGCCAGTCGCTGACCAGCCGCGCCTTCGTGCAGGCGCAGAAGTTCGGGGCCGAGATGGTCATTCCCAACGAGGTCGCGCGGCTCGATTGCACTGCCGCCCCCCTTGCTCTCGAGTTGGCGGACGGCCGGCGCGCGAGGGCCCGGACGGCCGTGGTGGCCAGCGGCGCTCGCTACCGACGGCCGGCCATCCCCCGCCTCGAGGAGTTCGAGGGCCGGGGCGTCTGGTACTGGGCCTCGCCCATCGAGGCGCGCATGTGCCGGCAGGAACACGTTGCGCTGGTGGGGGGCGGCAATTCGGCCGGCCAGGCCGCGGTGTTCCTGTCGGCTTACGCCACGCGCGTGTCGATCCTGTTGCGTGGGGATGGGCTCGCCGCGACCATGTCGAGCTACCTCATCGACCGCATCGCGGCCACCGCCAAGATCGAAGTGCTGCCGCGGACCGAGCTCGTCGCGCTGGGCGGCGCGCCGGGATCGCATCTGGAGCGTGTGCGCTGGCGGCGCATGACCACCGGTGAAGAGACGGAGCTGCCGATCCGCAATGTCTTTCTCTTCATAGGCGCGGATCCGGCGACGCAGTGGCTGAGCGGCTGCGGAGTCGCTTTGGACACAAAGGGATTCGTTCTGACGGGATCGGACGATCACAAGCAGCGGCCATTGCCACTGGAGTCGAACGTCCTGGGCGTGTTCGCCGTGGGCGATGTACGATCGGGGTCCGTCAAGCGGATTGGCGGCGCGATAGGCGAGGGGGCCGCCGTGGTATCGCAGCTCCACGTCGCCCTCGCGGACCCGGCGACGACCGCGCGCTGATGAGTCCCTCGGCGCTACGGTGTCAGCCGCTGCGCGTCCCAGCACGCCTGCGCCCCGCGGCACTCCTTGTTTGCGCGGAGGACATCGTGCCATCGCTCGCGGGTTGCCGCGGGAAGGCTTGGGGCCACGTTTGTAAGCGCTTCGGGATCGCGGCTCAAGTCGTAGAACCCGAGCTCGCCGTCCTCGTACTCGACGTACAGCGCGCTGTCGGTACGCAGCGCGGCATACGACGTCGGATTGGCCGCGTGGGGCAGGGGGGCATCCGAATCCGACGGATCGGGGAACGGGCGATGGTGCTCGATGAGCGCCATGTGCCGCCAGTCCGCGACCGGGTTCCCTCGAAGCAGCAGGACGAGGCTCTGCCCGTCTGGTGAGGTGGGTGAGGACGCCCCACCGAGCTCGGTGAAGGTCGGACAAAGATCGACGTTCTCGGCGATCGCGCTCACCACCTGCCCCTTGGGCACCCCGGGCCCCACGACGATGAGGGGCACGCGAACGTCGATGTCGAAGGGCGTCATCTTCCCGGGACGTAACGAGTACTCCCCCATGTGCAAGCCGTTGTCGGAGCTGAAGACGACGTACGTGTTGTCGAGACCGAGCCCGGCAAGCGTCGACCGGATCTGGCCGATCATCTTGTCGATGGCCAGTACGGATTGGGCGCGCATCCGGAAGTGCTCATCGATTTTCTGGATGTCATTGGGTCCCAGCGGCGGAATCGACTTGAGCCACCTCGGGGCGTGGGGGCCCGGGCGCGCACCGAATGCCGCGGTTCGCGGCGCGGTGAGCCCCGGAAAGCGTTCGGCGTCGCGAGGCGCGGGAATGTAGGGGCCGTGCGGCGCAAAGGTCGCGATCTCGATGAAGAACGGGCCCGGGGAGGACTTGCGGATGAAGGCGTCCGCCAGCCCGGCCATGACATCGGTGAGATAATCTGCCGGCTGGCTTCCGTAGTGCACGATGCGGCCGTTCTGATTGAGATTGTACTTGAATTCGGGATAGCCATGCCCGGCTACATCCCATTCGCTCCAGCCCTTGGGGACGCCGTGCCTTATGGGAAGGTACCCGTTGAGGTACTTGCCAAGCATCGCTGTCTTGTACCCGCCGCGCTGCAGAGTCACCGCGAACGTCTGTGATTCGTTGCCCTGGGCGTTGAACCCCTCGTACCCGCCGTCGGGCTTGGTATTGGTCAGCACCCGGGTGTTGTGCGGGAATTTGCCCGTGAAGATCGACGAGCGGGAAGGGCAGCACAGCGAGTTGGTGACGAAGTAGTTGGAGAAGGTCATCCCGTCCTTCTGCATCGCCAGGAGGTTTGGCATGTACTGGACGAGATTCCAGCTCAAGTCGTCCGTCAGGATGAAGATGATATTCGGCTTCGCCCCCGCTGCGCCGGCGGAGGGTGCCCAGCCAGCCGCGAGCGTCACGCATGCGAGGGCGATGAGGATGCACACTCTCTTCTTCGTTCGTGTCGCGTCCATGGTCCGCTCCTCCGAAAGAATAGACTAGCTGTGGCCGCCTTGACACGGTGTTTCTTCGGGCAGATCCTCGGGAGCCTTAGCGCTTTCATGAGGAGGAGCCCATGGCTGACGATCAAAACGCGTGGCCCAGCCTGCCGCTGGCCGAATGGCAGGACACGCACGACACGCTTCACATGTGGATGCAGATCGTCGGTAAGACCCGGCTGGCCCTCTCGCCCAAGCAAAACCATTGGTGGCATGTCCCGCTGTACGTGAGCGCGCGCGGGTTGACGACGTCACCGATGCCATACGGCGCCCGCACGTTCGAAGTGGACTTCGATTTCATCGGCCACCGGCTGGTGGTGAAGACCAGCGAGGGGGCGATCCGCGAGATGGCGCTCCGTCCGCACGCGGTCGCGGACTTCTACCGCGAGTACATGGCCCTCCTCGCCGGCCTCGGGATCAGCGTGAAGATGTGGCCTGTGCCCACAGAGGTCGATCATCCAATCCCGTTCCTCGAGGATCGCACCCACGCCGCGTACGACGCCGGGCACGCCAATCGATTCTTTCGGATGCTGCGGCAAGCCGACAGGATCACGAAGCGGTTCCAGGGACGATTCCTCGGGAAGACGAGCCCGGTGCATGTCTTCTGGGGCGCCCTCGATCTCGCGTGCACACGCTTCAACGGTCGGCGGACCCCCGAGCCCAAGGACACGGAGTGGTTTGTGCTCCGCGAGTCGAATTCACACGAGGAGATCAGCGTCGGGTTTTGGCCGGGCAGCGGGACGGTGGCCGAGCCCGCGTTCTACGCCTACACGCGCCCCGAGCCACCGGGCCTGGCGTCGGCCGCGATCCGGCCAGCCGCCGCCTACTACAGCCGGGACCTCGCCGACTTCATCCTCCCCTACGAGGCTGTCCGCTCGGCATCGTCACCGGATGACGCGGTGCTGGAGTTCTACCAGAGCGCGTACGACGCCGGCGCAGACCTCGCCCGTTGGGATCGCGCCGCGCTCGACCGACCGCCTGCCGAGTGGCCGTGAGGTTCGACCTGACGGGGTGACCGCTTCGACTCGGTAAGTGTTGGTCCCCTCGGGCGAAGTCTTCCCACCCCAGCAAATGAAAAGGCTTCGAAACTGGCCCTCCAAGCCGGTATTCGCCATTTATTTGCGTGGCACTTCACTTGCTTTTTGTTGCGCTCAGCTTATTCCTTCGGGAGGCTCTCAATGGCAAGCCGGTACGAGTGTCACAGGTGTTGGAAGATGTCCCCAGATCCGGTCAATTGTTGCGGCGCGCCAATGACCAAGGTGAGACTCGACGAGGGTATCTTCTGGCCTCTTATCTGGTTGCCCGCGCAAGGCGAGCACGCGTGATCCGGGCGCTGGCCGTCGCCGGAACGCTCCTTGTCGCTGCCGGCATAGGGCTACCCCCGCAGGCATCCGCTCAGACAGGATCCCAAGGAGGGGCCGTCGGGCTCTTCCTTTTCCTCGCTGGGGGAGCTCACCGGGATACCTCGGTTTCGAAGCAGAACCCGGGCGTGCGTGCCTCCAATGAGGCCAAGGGCAAGAACACCAACGTGAAACAGGGGTCGATGCCGGCGAAAAACGAGACGAGGGTAGTCAGGGTTGGAGATGAGGCGACCCCCAGCAGTGTCGCACTGGCGCACGACGAAAAGAATGCGCGGAAGGACGTCAGGTCGGCCGCGCTCAGGGACGACTCGCACGGAAACCACCGTTAGCGCTGTCCGCAGCTCGACTGTTGCCCGAGGCAAAAGCGGATGACCCAAGGCGTGCAATCCTACCGGGCCGAGATCGAGGTGACCTGTCGGAGCCTGGAAGAGCATTACAAGACGTTGTATGAGAAATGCGTCACCGCCGATCAGAAAACGCAGCTCCGCAACACTTACTCAGCGGCCCGCTATGCCTTCTGGAAGTTCGACGAGATGGAATCTGCAGTCAAAAGCGACCTCGCGGAGAGCACGTACAATGATTTGAAGGTCGCCAATACGCGAATCAAGGCAATGCTCAAGAATGTCGATGACATTCCTGCATTCCTGAACCTGGCCGCCGAGGCTGTTCGACTTGCCGAACTCCCTGTAGATGGGCAGGCTGACAGGTACGTGGACCAGAAAGGCGCGTGAGTTTCGCTCAGTCCAACTGCCTTGGGAATGCCGCGTTCCTGCCGCAAGAAGAAACAGACACTTAGAATGGATGCTCCTGATCCTCGCGGTCAGGCCCGCTCGCCGCCTGACAAAATTTTGGTGCCGAAGCTACAAGTTTGGGCGGTCGGACCTCAAGTAGCCGTCGTGTAACTATCCGTCAAGATTGCATCTGCTCGTGGCACACGGGTTGCGTAGACCTCTCTATGAGTGGAAACCAACGTCCTGATCCTTGACGACCAATTGGAGCTGGCGGATCCCATCCGCCGTCTCGCGCACCTGAACGGGTGGCGCACGCACTTCGTGGGCTCATTGCAGGAGCTCGAGCTGGCGATGCAGGCCACGGGGCTGCCGCAGCTCATCGTCGTCAACTGGCGGCCGCCCGTGACGTCGTGGGAGCTCCAGCAGTGGCTCTCAGGGCTAAGGGTAGACGTGCCCGTATTGGTGCTGAGCGAATCCGGCAATGCAAACGGGCATGGCGTGCCGGGCGCGGTGTGCGTGGAGCGCCCGAGCAATGCGGTGGATGCCCAGCACCGACTGGCACAGGTGCTCGGTCGTCTGGGGTTCGGGAGCCTGGTCACGAACCCTCACGGCATCGTGGGGCAGTCGCCGCAGCTCCGCGAGGTGCTTGCCCGAGTGGAGAGGGCGGCCCCCGGAGAAGCAAACCTGTGCATCTCGGGCGAGTCCGGGACGGGCAAGGAGCTCATCGCCCGAGCCATCCACTCCCAGAGCGCACGGGCGGACCGGCCCCTCGTGACACTCGACTGCACGGCCATCCCCGAGTCGCTCATCGAAAGCCATCTCTTCGGCCACGTGCGGGGCAGCTTCACCGGAGCGGTGGAGAGTCGCACGGGCTTCTTCGCCCTGGCCCATACGGGGACCCTGTTCATCGACGAGATCAGCGAGCTCAGCCTGCCCCTGCAGGCCAAGCTGCTGCGGGCCATCCAGACGCGGGAGTTCGTCAAGGTGGGTGACAGCAAGCCCACGCGCACCGACATCCGGCTGATCACCGCCAGCAACAAGGATCTTCTCCGGGCGGTTCGCGAGGGAGCGTTTCGCGAAGACCTCTACTATCGCATCGCCGTGGTCATGATAGAGATGCCGCCCCTGCGGGCACGCCAGGGCGACATCGCCCTCTTGGCGCAGCATTTCGTGCGCAAGTTTGCCGCCGCCCACGGCAAGCCCGTGCCACGGCTGATGCCGCGGGCGCTGGAGCTGCTGGAAGCCTTCGACTGGCCGGGAAACATACGGCAGCTCGAAAACTGCCTCGAGCAGGCCGTGGTGCTCTGTCAGGGTGACCGGATCGACCACGGCGACCTGTCGCTCGGCGCGGACAGTCAGACGGACAGCGAGAAGGAGCGGAGCGGCGCAGGACGAGAGCTGCCGCCCGGGCTGACCTTGCAGGAGCTCGAGCAGCGGTACATCTTGCAGACGCTGGTCAGGATGGGCCAGAACCGGACGCGCACCGCCGCAGCACTCGGCATCAGTCTCCGCGGCCTGCAGTACAAGCTCAAGTCATACCGCCAGGAAAGTCTCTAACTCCGCGCTCCACTACGACGGCATCGTGTATCGCCGCTCGATCGCCGCCTTGATCAGCTCCCGGCTTTCCTTGGGAGAAAGGCCGGGTTGAGTTTCCACTGCCGCAGCTTCGGCAGCCAGATCTTCATCCTTGATGGCTTCCCGAAACCAGCGGGAATAGTCCTGCTGTCGGAGATGGTGCAGCCAGGTCTCATCGTCCACCCCGTCCGCCAGCTGCATGAAGACCCCGAGGTTCTGGGCGCGGAGGTTCAGCTGTCCGGCCGGGCCACGGAAGTAGAAGCTCCTGTCCTCGCCCAGCTCGCCCGTGGCGTACTTGCGCACGTGGCGACGATGCTCCGCTTTGGGCGGAAACGTACGGATCCATACCGGATCGCGCGCTTCGGGGCGGCGCCGCCAGAGAATCGCCTCACCCGGCCCCGTGATGCTCGGGAGGTTCGGGGGTAGGTGCGCTCCCACCGCATCGTTGAAGGCGCGGAGCGTTTCGCCCGCCGATCGGCCGATGCCGACGACGACGTCGATGGACGAGAGCACTGCGGGTGCCACGTGCTCGGGATGCACCGTGATGAGCAGCATGCCGGAGAGCGTCCGCGGCAGCGTGACCGAGACGAGATCTGACGGCGCCGGCAATAGGTGATGCGCCTCGTCCACCACGATCCAGTGGGGCCGGCCGGTGCGCGATCGGAGATCCTGGAGGCCCGGCAGCAGCCGCGCGAAGAAGGCGGGGCGCTCGTCGAGCCCCAGGCCCAGGAGGTTGACCACCACGTTGCGGTTCGGCTGCTCCAGCACTTCCAGCGCTCCCGCCACCGTCGGCGCGCGCTCCTTGTCGCCCAGCACGATCGTGTTTTCCAGCAGGGCATAGTCGCCTTCGGGATCCACGATGCAGTACTGATAGCCCTGGTCGGCGAGGCGTTCGAGCACGCTCTTCGTGAACGTCGATTTCCCGCTTCCCGATGCCCCGGCAACCAGCACGGCAGTGCCGTAAGGATTGAGCCGCTCCTCCTCGCCCTCCGCGCGCGTGCCGACGAGGATGGAGTGGCGGGACAGCCTCTCTTCCAGATCGGCCAGGTCGTTGGCGATGAGCTTGTCGATCAGCTCAACGCAGCCTTGGCCGTTCCGGCTGGGCGTGACCCAATCGGCCCGCTCCTGGACGAGCGGCAGCGCATTGGCGACCGCAACGCCGCATTCACAGAGCCGGATGAACGCATGGTCGTTCTCGGCATCCCCCACGCCCACGCAGTTGTGCGGCGACAGCCCGAGCTCGAGCAGCGCGGCTTCCAGACCCGTCGCCTTGTTCGTCCCCGACGGCAGGATCATGACCGCGCCCTTGTTGAAGATGACCTGCAGCTCGAGCCCGAGATCGCGGATCGTCTCGAGCACCGCGTTCTCGTTCGGCTGCCACGTCGACACGATGCAGTGCCCCACGGACAGCGGCGAGACCCCGCGGGCGCGAAGCGCTTCCACGAACTCCGCGGGAGGAGCCTCACCAAGCGTCTTGTGCTCCCGGCTCGCGGGCCGGTACAGCACGCCCCCGTTCTCGGCGACCACGCGATCGAAGAGATCGATCGCAGGGAAGATCTCGAGCAGATTCTCGAGCTCTCGGCCCGTGACGAGGATGAGCTTCCGCCCCGAGTCGCGAAGCCGCTGAAGAGCGGCGAGTGTCTCCTCACTGACCACTCCATCGCTCGCCAACGTGCCGTCGTAGTCACAGGCGAGGACGAGATAGCGCATGGGTTCCTCAGGTCGTTAGGACCGCAATGAGCGTGCCATCACGGGATGATGTGGAACCGACTGAAAAGGAGCGTCCTGCTACGGATTTCGCGTCGCGGCTCGGTAAGGTATACACGAAGCAGGTAATATCAACCGAGTGCCTTCGATCTCGCGCGCACACAGTTCAAGCGCGGCAGTCAGTTCTCCAGCAGAAGTTGCTCGATGCGGTCCACGACCTTGTCGGCCCGCGCGCTGACCTCCGCCGGGCTCAGGCTCCCGAACGGATGCGGCACCGCCGCGTAGGGATAGCCGGCCATGCCCGCCAGTCTGGCCATGGCCTCCGCGGTAGCCTCGAATGGCTCGGTGATGACGACGGCGGCGGGGATGCCGCGCTTCTCGAAGGTGATGGCGTCGAGCACACTGCCCGACGAGCACGACCCTCAATCGCCGATAGCGGTGATGACGGCGGCGCAGCCCCCGGCGAGCAGGTCGGCGTCGCTCTCGCTGACGGGCGCGCTCGCATTGGTCTTGGAGACGCGGACGACATCGCCGATCTGATGGCGCTCGCGGAGACGTTCCGCGATCCGATCGAGCAGCGTCATGCCGTTCGACTTGCTGTTGGCCAGCAGCCCGATCGTCGCGCCGCCGAGGCTGCGCGGCCGGGCTGCCCGGGGCAGGGCAACCGCGATCGCCTCCTGCCGGAGCGTCGGGTCGATGATTCGCATCATGCCGGCACCTCCTTGGTAACGAAGGGAACGGAGCGGCCGCGGCTCCACGAGGGGAAGAAGGCGGAGTGCCCTCCGGCGTCGCCGCCGCCGACAGTCAGGAGAATGTCGTCGGGGCCAAGACCGCGATGGACGCGAACGCCTTCGTCGCCGGCGAGGACACGCCCGGCATCGGCCGGGCCGGGCAGCGGCGAGGGGTGGCTCTGGGGCGAATTGCCGTAGAGCCAGTCGACGAGGGCTGGATTCGTGTAGAAGGCCGGCTCCACCTTGCCGCCTCGCTTGAGGTCGGCGAGCGAGCGCCACGCGTGGTCGTAGAGCCACTGCTGCGTCTTACGCCGCGTCCACCCGCCGCGGGCCAGATGTCCGGCGTGCTCGGGGGCGAAGACGATCACCGTGCGTCCCGGGCTGAGACTCCCGAGGCCCGCCATCGCGTCGGCGAAACAGGCGAGAAGCTGCTCCGGATCCGCCGTGCCGTGGCTCAAGACGTTGTGGCCGGACTCCGCGGCGAAAACGGTGACGGTTGACTGCGCTGCCGCGAACCCGCGTGACACGTGCAGCGGCTCCCAGGGACTCGAGGCCTCGTCCTCGGCAAAGCACAGCGAGTACTTTCCCGGCCACCCCTGAGTCGACTTGTCGAGGACGCCAGGCAGACAATCGAGACAGTTCAGGAGCACGAGCCGGAGCGTCCGCCCGATCGTGGCGTTGGCCCGGTACCCAGGGCCGAAGAGGTTCGCCTTGGCATTGAAGCCGAGGCGCTCACGGATCGGCCCGTTGACGATGACCATCAAGGCCGCGCCGCCGGTGCTGGTGGCCGGGCCATGAAGCATGAACGAGCCGTCGCCGATCGCCTGAAGCGCCGCGCCGACGACTGGGAAATACTCGGGGCGGCAGCCGGCCATCACCGCGTTGATCGCCGCTTTCTCCGCCGTGACGGCGCGGTCGCGCACGGGCTCGTGGAGGAGCACGTCACCCGGCTTCCACGGGCCGGACGCGAGCATCGCATCGACGAGCTTGTCGGTGGGCGGCACCACGGGCAGGCCGTCGGTCCAGCCCTTCGCGTAGCACGCCTCGATCGCGGCCCACGGGTCGGCGACGTCGATGCCATTCCGATTCCCGCTCATTGCGTT
>WNFE01003476.1_pt1 | contig 16821 bp, 11 predicted proteins | sample 5400451 | NCBI WGS metagenome assembly WNFE01 (sample SAMN13153344, study PRJNA577476) | soil metagenome | isolation source: 200 cm saprolite under Douglas fir tree site 2 hole 2 | place: USA:California | collected 2015-04-18 | reverse complement strand
GCTTTTGCTTCCTGCACATGATCGCTCGAGACAAAAAACACCGCGGGCGCGTTGAACTCCTCCATGACCGGCAGCGCCCGGACATTGTTGAAATACCCGTCGTCGAACGTGAGCAGGATATATTTCCCGCTGGGTTGCAGCCGTTCCAGAATCTGCCGGGACGATGTGAACCTGTAACCCTGCTCCTGAAAGTGTTCGAGAAATGCTCTGAACATTTCCACGGTGATCCCCTGTTGAGGGTCCAGCACCTCGCTCCGCACCTCCTCATCGTTTTCGAAAAGTCCGTGGAACAAGAAGCTAAGCAGCGTACCTTCCTCCTGAGTCGCGGGAAGAACTTTGCTTGTCATCGTCGCTTCAAGTGCGAGGATGGCGGCCTTCAGGCGCGTTTGCATTTCCATCCTTTATCGCGTTGGCCGCACCGGCCAGAAGACGCTACCAGCAAACTCACAATGAAGTTAATATTCCACCTTTATGAATGGGGAGATCCCATCTCGCATCAACATCGCTTGCCCCGATGACCTCGGCCAGCTTCAGGGTGTTGTCGGCGGCTTTCAATGTTGTTCGTGTGGACGTCACTTCCCATCGGTTGACGGAATTGCTGAGCTGCTGCCCCGCGAAGCCCTCCAGGAGATTTCCCCGGAGAACTCTCAGCTCAACGCCTACCGTGCAAGTTTTTCGAATCGCCCTGAAAGAGCCTGGCGCCATTCACTTGGGGTGTTCCTAAACTTACTAGGAAACGCGTATCTCTACTCTTGGGCTTTCCGCACCCTCGAAAAACTTACCGGCGGTCAATCATTCGCTATTTTGGACGCGGCTTGTGGAGACGGCATCTTGCGGCGTTACTTGCCAAACCGTCATGCTTATGTAGGGATTGATTTCTCGACCCGCCTATTGGTCCGCGCCCAGCGATACCGTCCCGCGACGTTCTTTCAAGCCGATCTCAATCATCTGCCGTTTCCAAGTGCGGCTTTCGATGCCGTTCTCTCGCTTCAGGCTTTGCAGTACCTCGACCGTCCGCAAGCCGCGCTTGCCGAAATGGCTCGTGTCCTAAAACCCGGCGGCAAACTTCTCTTGACCGTGCCCAACGACGAGTCCTTCAAGTACCGGCGCCAGGGAATTCCGCAAATCCAGTTGCAGCGCTTCAACCGCCAGAGCCTTCCCGCTCTGCTCGCTGCCAAGTTTGAAGTCCTCCAAGCCACCACGCGCGGCTTTTGGCTCCCCGTCCCCAAGATTTCCCTGCACGCTCCCGGTGTCTATCGCCCCCGTTGGGGCCTTTCCTGGACCGTCGTGGCGACTCCCAAGAAATAGCGCAAGGTATAAAACAGAAACGTTTGCCATTTCTCGCTCTTGTTCAATTGCCCGGTCCGCAAAGTTTTCCTTTGACTTTCCCCTATCCTCTGCTATACTTACCCCTGTAGATAACTCCGTATTGAGTGCGGGAGCTTGCTCCCGCTTTTTCTTTTGCAGCTCAACCCTGGCGCACGGTAAGGCGTGAACCTCTCCGAGTAGGAATCTCCCCGTCATTCGCCCATTTTGCGCAATTTTAATGCAACGTAACCACCTTTAGAGTTAACACTTATGGATCCTCTCATAAGTGTTGAAAATAAAGAGTTTACGAAAAACTCTAATTCCTTTAGATGCAACACTTACAAGAACCATAGGGGGCCCTCTTTCTCACTACCTCCTGCCCACTAACCGAGACTCACGCCGCGGGAAGCATCAGAAACCCGTACTCCTCGCCGCTAGGCGACACACTGAAGATCCAGTACCCGGCCCCATTCAACGTGTGGATCGCCTGCTTCGTCTTTTCAATCCCAATGTGCGGCCAGCGGTGATGAAATTCCACCAGCAGTTGTTTCACCGGGATGCCGCACGCGAGCATGTCCCCCAGGACGTCGTATTCCGCGCCTTCGATGTCCATTTTCAACAGGTCAATTTGCTCGTGCCCCAGCATCTTCATAATGGATCCCATCCGGTGTACCGGAACCTCGATGGCCGGCCGCGAAGACTCGCGCGCCACGATGCTGTGCGAAACATGCGCGGGATTCTCAGGAGGCAAAAATGCGCAGCTCCCGTCAAAACCGGCGACGCCGTAGGCGTGGAACATAAATTCTGGCGGCACTGTTTGCGTTTGCATCCATTCGATGGACCGCGGCGTGGGGTCGAACGCCTGCACCCGCAAGCCGAATCGCTCGATCAGTGCGAGATCAAACGAAATGTCCTCACCCACACCCATGGAATAAACGACACTCGATGCCCGCAAGTCCTGCGGGCAAACGCACCAGCAGGCGCCTTCCTTCCCCAGCTTCATCCGCTGGCACTTGATCTGCGCGCCTTGCCATAATTCCTGCCGGCGAATCGCCCGCACCGCGCGCTTCGCGAACCGCGCCGTATCTTGCAACCCCATCATCATCCCGGAATCGCCAGTGCTCCGCCGCGGAGCGCCCGGTGCGCGCTGCGGCTTGCTCCCCGTTCCGGTCCTTTCCGTCGCGCCGCTGCTTCTGCCGGCATCAGGTACAGGGCGAGGATGAGAATCGCGAGCCCTCCGGAGTACAAGCTCGTGAAAATCGAAATGTTGGCAATGTTATAGGCCGCATAGCTAGTCACCAGCGCCGCGAAACGCGGATCATGTTTCTGCGCCGCCGAATCCAGCAACCAAAAGACCAGCCCGCAGAAGGCCGAGATCAGCAGCACACCCAGTAGCCCGAGCGCGCCAATTCCATCGATCGCCCAGAAATGCGCGGTCGGATCGGCGTCGTTCCCACCCATGTACACCGAGCCGATTTCCAGCGCCGCAGTCCTTTCATAGGGAAAGTGCACGAACCAGTTCACCCCTTTAATGTGCGAGTAGAACGTATGCGGGTTGTTCTGGAAAAAATTGTAATACCACGCGGTCATCAATCCATTCATGCTTAGTGTGCGTACGAGAACGACGAACAGGGCTATCCAGTGCATTTGCAGCGGCACGGGATCGTATCCGGCAAATACATAAGTCACGCAAAGCCCGCCCGCCAACGCGAGCGTGCCAAACGCAAGTTTTAGCGCGAATGGCGAACTGCCGATCCTAAAGAGAATGTAAAACCCGGAAATAAACGCGATCGAAAGAACCGAGCCTTTGGTTCCACCGACACTGTAAACAAGGAGTTGTCCCAAGACTCCCGCGAGGAACAGCCACCTCCGCCGGTAGAACAGCCCGCAGCCCATGAGGAAAGGATTAAGCGCCCCAGTCAGCAGCATGAACGCATAATTCACCAGCGTTCCCTCGGAGATATCGTTCTGGATGTCGCGCAGGTCGTAGATATTGTTGAAGGAAAGAAACTGCATGCGTCCGCGAAAAACAGCGATCATCCAAAGCACAAGAGCGCCGGCAATCAAACCGAAGCCTTTCCAGAATACTCGTCGCGAAATACGAGCAGGCCTCAAACGGAGCAGAGGTGCCTGGTAGCAAGCGCCCATGATCGCGAAGCCGGCATAGAGCGTCACCATCAGCAAGCTGATTTCGCCAGGCGCGTCGAGCCCGGCGTAAAGCGGCACAAACATCGAGGGAATAAACACCGTGATGTACAACACCCAGTACGCCAGTTGCGAAGGACGCGTGAGCTTGACGGGCATCCACAAGGTGGGCGTTACGCTCAGGGCCCATGCCAGCACAAGATATGGCCACGGCGGCGGCTCGAAGTGGAAACCGAAATAGTCCCATGAGGGATACAGGTAATACTCGTACATCCATTGAAACAGCGCCACATAGGCACTGACGGCGGAGACTAGCAGTACACGCTCCTTCACGGCGTGTTCCGCGCGGCTCAGTGGGCTATCGGTTTCACTTGTCATGGGCTGAGATTGCGATTCATTTGCTTGCTGGTGCGCCATCGCCGCTGCCAACAAGTACGGCCAGCGACATCTAATCCACTAGCCGCCATGCAAATAACTCGGCGCGGTCTTCGGCCTCACGGCTCGTATATTGATAACCGTAGCCCCACGATTTCAGGAGTTCACAGCAGTTGTCATGAACGTCCCGGCCGTGTGTGGCGAGAAACAGTTTCGGCCGATAGCGAGCAAAGCACTCGCGCGCGCCCTGTAGGGCGAGAAATTCCCCGCCTTCGATATCCATCTTGATGAAATCCGGCGGTGCGATTCGGCACTCCTGCAGCAGCATATCCAGCGTCGACGTCTGCACGCGCAAGCTCCCTCGCGTGCCGATCCGCCCCATCGCCCGGGTCTCTTCCGCCTCAAACTGAGCGGTCCCGACTTGATCAGAAACCGCCATTTCCAGCGCTTCCGCGTTTTGAATCCGGTTCAACTCGAGATGTTTGCGCAGATAGCCGATGTTCGCAGCCAACGGCTCCATCGCATAGACCCGTCCGGGCGCGACCAGCGTTGCCGCCAGCAAAGTGTAAAGCCCCACGTTCGCGCCAACATCATAAAACACGCTGCCGGCTTTCAATTCCTTCGCCACGCGCCTCTGCATCGTCCATTCATAGCTGCCCAGCCAGCAGCCGTGTAGATGCGAGCCCACAATCCATTTCTTTCCGCGCAGCGGCCCCTGCAGCACGGGCATGACCATGTCTTGGGGAAGGACGCGGAAAGGCAAGCGCACAAGCTTGCCCGCGAGCGTTCCGGGACGCACCGCTGAAAAGTTGATCAAAGTTCGTTCTCCTCTTTGACCTCGGGAAACGGAAACATTCCCGGCTGGCCGCTTACTCGGCTCTTTCGACCAGTTCTTTCGACGCGTGCTTCTCTGTTAGCGGCTTGGGTGAATGCAGCACCGCCTCATAATCCTCGATGCGGCGCCGGGCGATGGATTCCCAGGTGAATTGTTCTGCCATTCTCCGCGCGCCGCGCTCGCCCATCGCTCTGCGCTTCTGCGCGTCGCGCAAGCCCAACAGCGCCCGAGCCAAATCGCCTTGGTCGTTCAAGCGGTAGCGCACGCCGTTCCCATCCAGCCGCTCGCGCGCCGTCATCGTATCGTTGGCCACCACCGGCAAGCCGCAAGCGGCGGCGTCCAGCATCGAAAGCGACTCCTGCGCCGGCCACACCCCGATGTCCGCGGAACGGTACAGCGCGCCGAGTTCCTCGACCTTCACGAACGGGTGGGTCGCGCATCCTTCGCACTTGCGGATCTCCTCCGCCTGCTCTCCGTTGCCGATAAACAGCCCGGCATACGGCTCCCCTTGCCGCCGCAACTGCGCTACCGCGCGCCCCAGCAAGAGCGGGCTTTTCTCGCCGCTGAACCGGCCCGTGTAGATGCACACGATCTCGTTTTCCCGGAATCCCAGTCTCGCGCGCCGCGCCGCTCGATCCGTATCATCCCCGGCGCTGGCCGCCGCGTGGAAGAGTTCGGTATCCACGCCGAGCGGGCAAATCTCGATCTTGTTCCGCGGCACGCCGAAGAACCGCGTGGCCACGTCGGCGCAATCCTCGGTGATGGCGTGGCACTTCTCTGTCACCTGGCTTACCAGCCGGCCAGGGATGGTCCTTAGCGCCAGACATTTCAGCCGCCCGGCGCTCCAGAGCGGCGCTGGATTGATCGCCAGCGAAAACACCGAAGCATGGTGATGGCTTCCCGTGAACAGTTTGTACCCGAGAGCGGCTTTACAGCGCGCCGCGTCCAGCGCGATCCACCCAATGGGCGTGCTGGTCTGCACCACGTCGGGGCAAATCGAGCGCAGTTTCTCCCGCAGGCCGGTCATGCGCATGTGCCCGAAGGTTTTTCTGTGCCCCAGGATGTGCAGCGTGAAGCCGTCGCGCGTTTCCACGCTTCCCGGCTGCAAGGGCTCGATAAACCCGTTGTAAACCTTCTTGATGTCCTGTTGCCGGTAGTAGCAGGGAAGGTCACTCGCCACTACGTGCATCTCAACGCCCAGCCGCGCAAGGTACTTCGGCAGCAGGTTTTCCAGGTACCCCATGCCCTTCGTGAACGTTTCCGATAGCAGAACGACTCGCATGCGTGACTTTCCTCAAGCCCCTTACGGTAGCGGGCTTTCCTTCGCTGCCGCTTCCAGCGGCCCCGTGTACCCTTCCGTGTGCATGGCGGCAAGGAACGCGATACCCAGCGCAACGGTATACGCTCCTGCGGATGCCAGCATCCCGTAAACCGCGCCGCGCAATCCGAGGCGTGTCACCAGGGGAATGCCGACGAGAAACGTCGCCACGCCGCTCATAACATACGCGTAGAAAACTGCTTGCGGTTTTTCGATCGACTTCAGCGCCGCGTTCATGGTGTTGCCGATGCCCATCACCACCGGAAGCAGCGCCAGCGTCCCCACCAGTGATGCCAAGTCATCGAATTTTCCGCCGTACAGCGCATGCATCAACGGCCGTGCAAAAACATTCATGAATCCCGCGAAGGCTCCGGTAACGGCAAGCCATCCGGCGCAATACCGTTTCCACAGCGGGACCACCCCGGCCATTTGGCGCGTCGCATACCGCAGCGACAGCAATGGCAGGATCAGCAGCGTCACCGCGCCAAAAAGCTGCTCGACTGGCGCCACCAGGTTGTACATCGCGCGAAGGTCCGCCACTTCTTTTACCGAAAGGTATCCAGCCGCCAGCCAGTAGTACGCTTGCGTCGTGAATTGGAAAACCAGCGCTGTAACCAGCACCCAGCGTGAATACTTCCAGTGTTCCGCCCAGTACTTCGGCTCAAGTTCCAGGAATGCCGGGCCGCCCGCTCTTTCCGGCAATTCCCGCATGACGAATATCGCCGCGACAGTCCACGCCACCGCGGCGATCGCGAACGCGTAAAAGCCATTCAGTGTTCCGAGCCGCAGTGACAGCCACAGCAATCCGCCGCAAATCACGAAGTACGCTGCCGAAAACCTGGCCGCCAGGTCCGGCCGCCGCCGCATATAAAACGTTCGCCGCACAAACGAAGCCGTCAGCAGAATCCCGCAAGCCAGCGCCAGCCCCAGAACCGTGCGCGAACCCAGCGTTGGCGCAGTCCAAGACAGCAAGCCCCACAACAGAGTCAACACTGCCGCTGCTCCCAGCCCCAGCAGAAGATTGCTGCGCCACAGCAGCCACGCATAAGCCGGAAAACTCCGGTGATACCGCCCCGAACCATAAATCGTGTACGCTTCGAGAACCGCCGCATTGTGCAACCCGGCCAGAAATGTGAACACCGAATAGGACAACGCGAATATTCCGTATTCTTCCTTCGTCTGCGTGCGCGCCAGCGCCACGTTCACGAGAAACATCCCCCCGACGGAAAATCCCTGGTCCGCAAGACTGAACCCCATTTGACGTATCCGCGCCCAGGAAAACGTTCCGGACGAAAACAATGCTGCCGATTGATTTGCTTGGCTCATTTTCGTGATTCGTTTTTGCTCGAGAAAACATACCGCCCGATCCAACTCGCACGCTGCCGGAACCACTTTATGGAACACTCTCGACATTCGCGGCATCCACTTCCACTGCTGCGGAGCTCGCGATCAGATCCAGCGACAGCACAACGCGAAGCGTATTCTTCCAGCGCACCAGAACGCCTTCCAATTCCGCCAATGGTCCGGACGTAATCCTCACCCGGCGTCCTGCCGTCAAATAAGCGCACGGTTCGGCCACCAGTTGCGCCGCCACACACGCCCGCAACGCTTCCATCTCTTTGTCTGGAAGCGCCGCGGGATGGCCGTTGAATCCCACGAGCCGCACCACGCTGGGAGTCTCCAGCACGCGCAAACGATCGCGCAACGCGAGCCGCACAAAAACGTATCCGGGAAACAATGGCAATTGCAGCTTCACTCGCCGGTCTTTCCATCGCCGCATGGATTCATACTGCGGGAAAAAATGTTCCAGCGACCTCTGCGAAAATTGCACGGCCACCCGCTTTTCGTGTTTCGCACAAGTGTAAGCGGCGTACCAGCGCGGCTCGAAAAACTCCGCGGGCAACCGCGCTGTCTCTCCGCTAAAACATTCGGAAACGCTGCGCATAACGCTCTTCACAACTCCAAAAATCGCTGGAAACAGCTTCGCCCCGTCAGCCACAAAGCCAACTTGGAATTAACGGTAATGCTTTCCACTGCTGGCAGCTAATTCGAGTGAAAATGCGAAGACTTCTCCGAATCTTCCCGCCGCACCAGCCGCTTCCAAACCTTGTGCGTCGCCGCTTGCATCCGCGAGCCGTTAGGCTCCGCCCAAGGCATGCGCGCCTGCACCGTCTGCAGCACTTCCTGGGCGAACACTTTGCCCGGATCTTTTGCATCCGTCTCTTCCCAGTTCGAGCGCGCCACGACCATCATCACCGCCGCGCCTGCCGCCAGAAACGCTCCCAACAACGCGATCATTGTCCTCGGCGGAAACGATTTCCGCTCTGGCAGACTCGCCGCATCCAAAATCTTTACGCTCGGTGTTTCCTTGGCTTCCTGTACTTTGGCGAGTTCGCACTGCTGCGTCAGTGTTTCGTACACGGCTTCTTGTATTTGCATCCGCCGGAACAAGTCGGCGTAAGTCACTCCCAGAAGCGGAAGCCTGCGAATCGTCGGATAGGCCGTCTCCGTTACTGTTTGCGATGGCCGCGTCTCCGGCGCGATTCCTCCACCCAGCTTGTCGAGCTGGCGGCGCAGTTCCCCGAGCCGCGCTTGCCCGGCGCGGACGCGCACGTTGTTCGTCGTGTAGATTTCTTCCAGCCCCTTTAATTCCGACTCCGTGGCGATCAACTCGCCTTCGATCGCTGCTGCTCCCTGCACCATCGCGCGCGCTTGTTCCTTGATGTCGATGGTTTTGTTGGTGCTCTCGAATTGGCTGAATTTCTGCGAAGCGTCGTCGAGATCCTGCTTCACGCTCCGCAACCGCTCCTCAAGAAAAACGCGCTCGCGGCGTGCGGCAGAAGTGGATAGCTCGGCGACCAGCTGGTTGAGTTCTTCCACGTAAGCTTGCGCAATGCCCGCGGCGCGCTTCGGGTCGCGATCCGTCACGGCGATGGTGATGATCCCGCTCTTGCGGTCTTCGGAAATCTCCGTGTTTTCAAGCAGCTTGGCGCGTGCGTCTTCTTCCAGCCGAATTGCATATACCTGGTGCAAATGAAATCGCCCGATCAGCCGGTCTTCGACAGTTCGGGTGTGCAGAATCCCGGTGAACAACGCTCCCGAACCTCGCACCCCCAGAAGATCGCTGGCCACACTTCCCATGCCGTTTCCGCTTTTTGCCGTCAGTGCCGCCAGCATCCCCAGACTTGCGTTGGCTTGCGAGTCCGGAGGCATCAACCGCGCCGTCGATTGGTAACGCGAAGGAATCAGCAGAGCTACAAGCGCGCCCGCAGCAAGCCCGCCGAAAATCGCTTTCCCCAGAAAACGCCGATTGGCCCACACATTTCGAAGAATGCCCACAACCGCCGATGGCGCTTCGCCTGCCCCGAAGCTCTCCTCGTCCTCCTTCCTCGTGGAGGATGGCGGGATTTCCATTTGCGTTTTTGAGCCTGTGTGCGCCACTTGTCGATTCACCTGTTGGGAACTTGCTTGCGCTTCCGCATTTTCTCGTTCACTTCGAACGTAACTGCGGCCAATACGTCATCTGCACGGAAACGGAAATGTTTGTCTGTGGTTGCGCCGCAAGAATCGGATAGTTCCAATGTTCGTACTGCACGCGGCTTGCTACTCCCAACTCGCGGCCCAGAAGAAAATCTGCCTGCACGCTGGCATCATTCAGCGTTCCGCCTCCGGGAATGAAATCGGAACTGACCTTGGCGTGCCGGTACGCGAACTGGAAACTGTTTCGGGCGTTAAACGCGTATTTGCTCCACCCCTGCCACCCTTGCCCTTCTCTTCCAATCCAGCTGCCGATCAGGTTTTTCTTGTTGGTGTAGAGGTCGTGGTAGAACGTGTCGAAATAGATGAACTGCCCGCGGCTGCTTTGCGGTGTGTCCGTATAAACCGCCTCCACGCGAAGGTCGAGCTTGGGTGCGCCCGGAATCCTCGGAAAGTAGATGCCTGGACTAATTCCCGCCCGCCGAGGGGCCGCTAACGGGGAAGGATCATCCGTCGCCAGCGAGTCGGCATACAACGTCATCCAATTGCGCAGGAATGGAACGCGATACGAAAAATCAAAGCCCCCCGTCCTCTTTCCTGGATCGCTGGCGGGAGTTTCATTGCGGATGCTGGTCACGCTGGTGTAGCTGTTCCAAAGCGCTCGCAGCGTCAGCGGCCGGCCGACTCCACCCATTTCCACCGTGCGGCTGAAACCGAGTTCCAGGTTTTCTGTCGGTTTGAAGCTGATTTTTTCTCCGTGAATCAGCGGGCGTGGAGGAAATTCGTTTCCTGCTAATTGCCCAAAAAAGAAGTCGAATTTCACCGGCCCTAGCAACCGGAAAAGTCCGGGAAGCGTCAATGGCGAAATGCGGCTGGTGCGAAACATGTAAATCGGTTCTGCATTGTTGCTGAACAGCAATGCGCCGCCTTCCCCAGGCCCCCACCAAAGGCTTTGCTTGCCAAACGTCATCTGCCAGTTTTCGACGTTTACCCCAACGTAGGCTTCCTCCAGCCGGTACTGGTCTATAGCCGCAACAGGTTGCGCTGGCTGAACCGCATTGGCGTCCACGAAAGCGATGGCTTGGCGCACCGGAAGCGAGTACGCGGCGCCACCCGGCGCATGCTGGTATTCTCCGCGAACGTAAACAGTGTATTTGCCTTCGTCGGCGTATCCGGAAAAACCTGTCGCGTTGTTGAATCCTTTCTGAAACGGCCGTCCGAAATCGTTGATCACCGTTTGGCCAAAATGCGTGCTGTCCGCAAGCGGCGGACCGCTGATCTGCGTTATCCGGGTGTAGACCGATTCCAGCTTCATCACTTGGTTCGAGCTTCCGCTCAGCACTTCCCTCTCTCTGGCAAACTCTGATTCCAGCATCGACATCGAACTGCTGGCCACCGCGGCATCAAGCGATCTCTCCGTTAAGCTGTCCTCTGCTTCTTCCACCAGTCGCGCGCATTCCAAACGCGTCCACGGCCGCATTCCCATAAATTCGTTGCGAATCGCTCCTAGTGCCGCAAGTTTGTCCAACGCTGGATATACCCAGCTGTCCAGCGGCACGAAAGGAGACCCCGAACGTGCCGGAGACGCTTCCCCGCTACCTCGCACAATCTCGCCGATCGATCGCCAAACGGCGCCGCCCAGTTCCGTGTCGTGATGGCGCGCATAGATTTCTTGTGCCACCAGATTGCCCATCATCCCGCCGATGAAAACGTCGGACGGAAAATGCTGCCGGCCACGCACGCGGGAATAGCTGACCGCCCCCGCCAGGCCATACGCCAAAATTTTCGTTAATGGACCGGGATACTCGTGTGCCAGCACTCCCGCCACTGCCCAGGCTGCCGCCGCATGTTCGGAAGGGAATGAAGTACCGCCCTGAAAAAACGCTCCGCTACCATTGCTTTGGAACGGACGCTCGCGTCCCAGCGAATACTTCAAGCCCTCCACCATCACCATACTGTTCAGCACGGCTTCCCCGGCAAGGAATCCGCTCTCGCTCCAGTGCTGGTCGTGGGAAAGATGCCGGCTGGCGTCGTGGTCGGTGACGAACAACGCTGCGGCAAATCCGCCCGCGGGGATTAGCCATTCCGCATCGGAAAAACGAATCCGCTCTGGACTGCTCCACAACCGGCGCTGGTCCGCCGCGAATCGCGTCACAAGATTTATTGGCTCCGGGCCTTTTTCCTTCTGCGACTTCATCGCGGATTCCCGGGATTCCGCACTGCCGGACTCTGCCGAAAACTTTATGGAAGAAGATTTATCCGCGACCGTAAGCGCCTGCCCCGCGAAACTCGTGCTTCCGGGCAAGTTTCCTAGCAGGCACAAGAGCGCGAAGGCCCGTCGAGTTCGAAATGTGCGTTGTCCGGTCATCGCGTTCAGGGAATCGCCACCGCTGCTGCCAGCGCGGCGGCTTGTGCTATCTGCGCGATGGAGACCACATTCTTCCAGGTGGAGCCGCCCACCGTTGTTTTCTCCGGAACCACGATGATGTCTCCCGGTCCTAGCACCGAAGAAAGCACTCCTCCCGACCACAGCCCGCTGCTGCCGCTGGTCACTGAACCGTTCGCGCGAATGATGAAAATGGCTTTCTTGTTGGCCAGCCCTGTCGCCCCGCCGGCTCTAGACAGATACCAGCCCGCGTTTTTCCCGGGTGAATAAGCAATAGCATTCGAGTTGTACACTTGCCCGACAATCACCACGAAGCCGGGCTGTTTCGGAATCTCCAGTGTGTCGCCCGCCCGAAGCTCGATGTCATCCGGCGACCCCGCGAAATCCTTTTGGCCTGGCCGGATATGCACGACGAGTCGTCCCGAAACGGGTGCGCGCCGTAGTGCTTCGAGAATGCGCTGCCGTTGCTGCGTCGCCGCTTGCTGCAGCGCGGCTTCATCCGTTCCCGATGTCGTTACCGAGGTCTTCACTACCGTCGATTCCTGCTCCAGCCGCTGGATCAATTCCTGCCTGCTCTTTTGCTGCATTTCTCGCACTTCGATGCGTTCGAACACCGCCGCTTGCGGGTAAGCTGTCGGCAGTAAGCCTCCCGCGCGACGCAGCAGGGAACTCAAGCGCTCACCGGGCTGGATGCCGTAAACTGCCGGCTTGGCCACTTCTCCCCGAATGGTTACCGAAGCGCCGACGTTCTTCCATCCGGTTTGTTGCGGCACAGTCAATACGTCACCGTCGCGCAATGGAAAATCCTCAGCCTCTTCCTTCGCCAGCGCCGCGCCCAGATTTACCGGATGGGACTCCTGTTGTTGCGCCGCTGCTGACGCGCCACTTGTCGCCGCGTAGTGCGTCAAGTCCGCACTCGTGGGATTCGCGCTGCGCAGCAGTCCTCCGGCGGAACGCACCAAATCCGACACGCGCATGTTGGCCACTAGCGGATAACGGCCTGGCCGCGCCACTTCGCCCCGCACGTTCACGCTTGGTGGATTGACACGTTCCGGCTGGCGGTGCACCAGGATGCGGTCGCGCGGCTCGATCAGAATGTTGTTCAATGGATCGCCGGCTAGCGCCTCATGCAGCGAAATGCTGAAAACTTTCGTCGATCCATCCGCGTTGGATCGGAACAGTTGCGCAGATTCTTCCCATGCTTCGGGCGTCATCCCTCCCGCCTGATAAATCGCGTCGCGCAAATGCGCCTGCCCGGAGCTGCGGTAACTCCCCGGATGGCGCACTTCCCCGTAAACCGCGAATTCCGGCGCAGTCTCCAAATCGTAGCGGCCGAAAATGCGGATCGTGTCCAGCGCTTGCAGCCGCGGCGCGCTTTCCGGATGCGCGAGCGCCTCCGCGAGATGGAAACTCTCGACCACCGGGCGATTCTCGGGCCCTTGGATTCGAATGATTTCGGCGTAACGCTCCGAAGGTTCGGGCAGCAGATCCTTGTATGAGGGAATCAGGTCAGTGAGTTTCATTCCCTCCCGGTAGGAGTACCGGCCGGGACGCAGGACGTGCCCTTCTAAATAGACTGCTCCGGAGTTGTAGGGCGCGATCGGAAAAATATGGATCTCGTCGCCATCCTGCACGTTGAATTTCTCGAATGCCGCGCGCAACGCTTCCTTGTCGCTGCCTTCCCCGATTTCCAGGCTCAGCATGCTCCGCTTCTCGTGGGCCGTCAGCCGCTGCACTTCGACGTGGCGCAACGCCGCCGCCGGAAGAATGCCTCCCGCCAACTCCAGAACTTCATTCAGGTTTTTCTCGTCGCGCAGCTCATACAACGCCGGGCGGCGTACCATGCCATCGATGGTGACCGAAGTTTCTAGCGGCGGCACACGCAGCGAGTCGCCATTCTCCAGCCGCCTCAGGTCCCCGCGAATCCCGTGCAACAATAGGTCGTAAGCATCCACTTCTTCCAGGAGTTGTTTCCCGCGGTAATGTTCCAGCCGACGCAGCGAGCCGCGCGAAGTTATTCCGCCGGCGGCAAAAAGAGCGTTCAGCGGGGTGGAGAGTGAACTGACGTCGTACGCTCCCGGAGCCGCAACTTCACCGACCACATACACGCGGACGGTGCGCAGCTTCAGCAGCGAAACATCCGCGGAAACGTCCCGAAACTGCGTCCGCAGCACCCGCTGCACCGCGTCCTGCACTTCGCCAAGGGATTTGCCGGAAACCAGCAGCGGCCCCGCCTCGGGCAAGGCCAGCCGCCCCTCGCGGTCCACCGCGCGCAAGAGCCGCTGAGAGACACCGCCCCACAGATTGATGGACAAACTGTCCCCCGGCCCGACGACATAGTCAGGCCCGACGGGAAGATCCATCGGCAAGATGTCTGGGTCGGCCGTGCCGTTGCGGAAGACCTCCAAGCCGAACCGTTCCGTCTTTCGATTCGGTGAATTCGCCTGCACATAAAGATCGTAAAGCGAAGGAGCATCCGCGTAGGGATTCGGCCGCCGATCCATGCGCGTCGGCTCAAATTCCGCGGCAGGCGTTCCCGCGCTGCGCCGCGCCCGCGACTCCGGTGCGTAGGGAATGTCAGTTGCCCGAATAAGAGTCTCGGCAGGTACGGCATAGCCTGCGCGCTCCCCCGGTCCGGTCTGCATCGAGGGCCGCCCTCCGGCCTTTACCAAGTCCAAGTGAACTTCCGGTGGAGCTGCCAGCATTTCCGGGCGTGAACTGTCGAGCGCGCCGTCGGCGGTAACCAGCGGCGCGCTCGCGGAGCGTCCCTGCGAACGTTCGGCTGGCCCCGGTGCTCCCACAGTGATCACCGTTTGCGGCCCGGCACGATTCGAATCATGAGACTCCGAAGCCCGCTCAAGTTGCTGCACCTTCGCGCGCATCGCCAGATTGTGCTCGGCGGCGAGTTCCGAGTCCGGATTCACTTTCGGCAGCAGATAACCGAAGCGCTGCAACAGCCGGGTGGCCAGCACGCGCGTTCGCAACTCCTCGCGTAAACGCTCCGTGACGGCGCTCTCGCTCAAGTCGGATTCTTCCAGGATCTGCCCGCTTTCTCCGGCGTCCTCGGCAATTGCGCTTTTCAGCTCCACCATCAGTCCCGCATCACGATTCAGAACTTCCAGAATTTGCTCCGCCGTCGCCGCCACGCGGTCCAGGTTGTCCGCCACAATTCCGCTGCCGTGCCGCTCCGCGCGTGCTGCTGACTTCTGTCCCGCGGATTCGCCAGCTGCCTGCTCTCCGCCACCGCTTCCCTGCGGGCTTGACGATTGCTGCGCGCGAGCGGCTTCCGCATTCAAAAACATCGCGAAGCACAGCAACATTCCCGCGCGTTTCATGCCACACCTCCCTTTGCCGGCAACGCTTTTCTCCTCAGCATTTCGAGCAGCTCTTTTTCGCTCGCTTCCATCGTCGTCGAATGGATTTCGAACGACGCCCAGTAATAAATCCCTACATTCGTGTTGGGCGCCACCGCAATGATGCGAAGCGCGGGAAATTCCCGCAGCAGCAAATCGCACAACGCCGGACGCCGTTGCGGCTCGTCGAAAGCAATCAGCAGGAAATCCGGTTTCGTTTCCGCCACCAGCAAGGGCACGTCCTGCTCGTTATCCGTTTCTCCTACCACGCTGATCCCTGCTTGCTCTGAAAGTGTGGAGAGCACCAGCTCGCGCAGGAGCCGCGGACGGTTGGCCACCAGAACTCGGATGCTTGTGTCCATGTGCTCCTTTCGAGGAGGAGCAGCAGAGTAGCGGGAAAGAAAAAAAGTGAACAGGCTGGAAAGGGTACGGTGCAGGGGTACCAGAAAAATGCGGTATTGTACCGGGGGCCCGGGGACTCGCGAGGTACGTTCTTGGTACCGCGCTCTGCTCGCGCCGCGCGAACGCCACAGCAGCAACACTCAACGTTCTACTTGTTCAACGCCAATGCCGCCGCGGTTCGCGCTATTCGTTTGGCGCGGTTGCTACTGGATGCTCTTCGCGGTGCAGGGGGCGCACGGAAAAAAATTTGTGCCGGCAGGGGGCACAGCGCAACGCCTGGATTCCCAGTAAGCGTCCGATGGTGGAAGCCACTCCGGTGATGCGCTCCGCGGAGATGCGCTGCAATTCCAAATTGCCGCAGATTCTGCAATGCGCGTACAGGAGCGTGCGAAACGGCAGCGAGCGCGAATAAAATCGCGCCGCGCAAGCTTCGCAGCGCCAGGGAAGGATTCCCGCGAAGGCGAAGAGATGGTCCAGCACCGAGCGACGTTTGGAGCGCCGGGTATTCGCGCTGTGACAAACCGGACAGCTTGTCAGGCCGGTTTCGATCTCTTCTCTCCGTTGAGAGCATAGGCGAAGTGCGCAGCTATCGGCAAGAGTCTGTAGTTCATTTGACAATGCCGCTGGAAATTCCCCCGCGCCTTGCTCCAAACGAAAAACCGTGCGTCTGTCCGTTAGGAGCCAGACCGCAACAAACGCGAAAGACCCGCCACTACAAGTTCCAGAAAAATCGCGGGTCTGAAGACCCCGCCACTACAATTCCAGGTTCGCGCGTTCAACAACGAGGCTCATCGTCCCCGGCAAGCTCTCGCGATACAATAAGCGCTAGGAGCACTCATGCCCGACTACACCGAAGAACACGCTCGCGCCGGCATCAGCGCCAAGTTGCCCGCGCTCGAAACCTGGCCCAATCAATTTCCCGGCTACGTCATTACTACGCGCTTTCCCGAGTACTCCTCCGTCTGCCCGAAGACCGGTCTCCCCGACTTCGGCACCATCACCATCCAATACATGCCGAAGAAAGATTGCATCGAACTGAAAGCCCTGAAAATGTATCTCCTCGCCTACCGCAGCCTGGGCATCTTCTACGAAAACGCCGTGAACCGAATTTTGCGGGACATCGTCGCCGCCGTTAAGCCCGAATGGTGCGTGGTCCGCGGCGAATTTACCCCCCGCGGCGGCCTCACCACGTCGGTCTTCGCCCGCTGGCCCGAGATCCGCT
>WNFE01001661.1_pt1 | contig 16832 bp, 17 predicted proteins | sample 5400451 | NCBI WGS metagenome assembly WNFE01 (sample SAMN13153344, study PRJNA577476) | soil metagenome | isolation source: 200 cm saprolite under Douglas fir tree site 2 hole 2 | place: USA:California | collected 2015-04-18 | reverse complement strand
CGCAGAATCGACTTGGCCGTGACGGTCTTCCCGCAGCCGCTCTCTCCCACGATGCCGACCGTGCGGCCGGCGAACACCTCGAAGCTCGCGCCGTCGACCGCCTTGACGGTGCCTTCCTCGCGGAAGAAGTAGGTCCGCAGATCGCGGACGTCCAGGATGGGCTGGTCAGCGGCGGCCATCAGTGCCCGTAGGGATCCGCGGCGTCGCGCAGCCCGTCGCCTGTGAAGTTGAAGGCCAGGATGACCGTGATCACCGGGATCGCCGGGATGAGGAGCCACGGCGAGATGGCGAGGGCCTGGACGTTCTGGGCTTGTTGCAAGAGCACCCCCCAACTCACGGCGGGGGGCCGGAGGCCCAGCCCGAGAAACGACAGCGACGTCTCGCTGACGATCATTGCGGGAAGAGCGAGCGTGGTCGCGGCGATGATGTGACTCAGAAACGAGGGCACCATGTGGCTCAGGATAATGCGCACCTGGCTGCTGCCCGCGAGCTCGGCCGCCATCACGAACTCCTCCTCCCGCAACGACAGGAAGCGGCCTCGCACGACGCGTGCCAGCTCCGTCCAGCCAATCAGCGAGATGATGAGCGTGATGGCGAAGTAGATTTGCCCGATGGTCCAGTCGTTGGGGAGCGCCGCCGCGAGTCCCAGCCACAGCGGAATCGTGGGAATCGAGCGGAGGATCTCGATGACGCGTTGAATGGCCGTGTCCACCCCGCCGCCGTAAAATCCTGAAATACCGCCCAGCAGTACACCCAAGAAGAGAGCGATCGTGACACCCGCCAGGCCGATGATCAGCGATGTCCGCGTCGCGTACATGAGCCGCGACCAGAGGTCTCGTCCCTGCTCATCCGTACCCAACACAAACAGCGTGTCCTCGGTGCGTGCCCCCACGACCCCGATGAGATGCCGGTCGGTTGGGATCAGTCCGAAGAGCCGGTACGGAAAACCGTGGGCTAAGAGACGCAGCGAGATCTTCTTTGTGGGGTCGAGCGTGTAGACGCGCTTGAGGGTCAGCGGATCCCGGCGCCCGGTGAACCCGTACACATAAGGGTCGATCCGTCCGTGATCCACCCAGTGGATGCCCTGGGGTGCCAGCAAGGAGCGTTGGGCCTCCGACGCCGTCGGCGGCGCATAGGCGAGGAAGTCCGCGAAGAGGACGACAGTATAGAAGAAGATGACCACGATGCTGCCGACAATAGCGAGCTTGTGGCGCCGGAAACGCCAGCGCATGAGCTGCCATTGGGTAGCGACGGACACCCGCTCTTCGTCGACCGCAGGGGACCCGTGGTCCTCCCCCCGGGGGACCGCCTCGGCTGGGAGTCGGGACTCGACTATCGCGTGCCCTCCAGGCGGATGCGCGGGTCAATCCACAGCAGCATGAGGTCTGATAAGAATGTCCCCACCACGGTCAACACGCCGAGCAGCAGCACGATCGTGCCCGCCAGGAACATATCTTGGGCGACGAGCGCCCGCAGCAGCAGAGGGCCCACGGTGGGCAGGCCCAAGACCAGGGAGACAATGATGCTTCCCGAGACGACATAGGGGAGCAGATAACCGATGGTACTGGCAAAAGGGTTCAGAGCCACCCGCACCGGGTACTTGAGGATGACGCGCCTCTCGCTGAGGCCGCGCGCGCGCGCGGTTACTACATACGGTTTGCTCAGCTCATCGAGGAGATTCGCCCGCATAATGCGGATGAGCTGGGCCGTGCCCGCGAGGGCGAGGATAAGGGTGGGCAGCGGAAGGTGCTTCGCGAGATCCCACACCTTGGCGAGACTCCACGGCGCTAGGTCGAACTCCCCGGAAAAGAGGCCCCCGATATTGGCGTTAAGGTACTTAAAACCGAGGTACATCAGGACGAGCGCTAACATGAAGCTCGGCACCGCCAGCCCGATAAATCCCACAAACGTAGCGAGATAGTCCCCAAGCGAATACTGTCGGACGGCCGAGTAGATCCCGATCGGCAGGGCGAGCGCCCAGGTCAACACGACCGCGGCGATGGCCACGACCATCGTGAGCCACAACCGATCCCCGATCACTTCCGAGACAGGCCGCCGGTACTCGAGGGACACGCCGAATCGGCCCTGCACGACCATCCCCATCCACCGCAGGTACTGGACATACACGGGCTTATCGAGACCGTACTCGCGCCGGAGGACCTGCACTTCCTGTTCGGACACGAAGCCACCGGACATGGAGACACTCGCGATGTACGAACTAATGTAATCTCCTGGAGGAAGCCGGATGATGACGAAGGACAGCACAGAGATCGCCCCGACCGTTAACAAGGCGAGGACGACTCGGCGGCTGAGGTACGCGAGCATCGTGGCTCGAATCTAACGGGGAGCCTCTCCGCTCCGTGGAGTGGGAGAGGCCCGCCCGTTCCCGTCTTACCCCTTGAAGTAATACGTCGATGGCTGCGACGAGCCCGGGGTGCGGCAGTGTTGCGCGTTGATCTGCCGCGACGCCATGTTGCCCAGCTTCCGGCTCATCACCCGCACGCCCATCACGGCCGGGGACTGGCCCACGGTCCCGATCGAATACACCTGGTCCACGAGGATCTTCCAGATTTCCTGAGCGATCTTGTAGCGTTCCTCCGTCTTCTTCCCGTTCGCTGACCGGAAGAGGTCGAGCGCCCGGAGCAGCTCAGGGTCCTTGGGGGCCTTCCCTGCCGTCCCTTTCGAGGCGTACCAATCGGCGATGGGCTTTCCCAAGAAGGCCTCGACCGGATCAACCGGCAACGCGTGGCGCGGGAAGAGGTAGAGGACTTCAGAACCGTCGTTGGCCCAGACGGCGATCTGCTGCTCGTTGCTGCGCATGCGCGTGAAGTGCAGGCTCCGCTCAAATTCCTTCACATCGCCTTGGATGCCAATTTTCTTCCACTGTTCTTTGACCATCTCGGAGATCTGCGTGTGATTAATGAAGGACCCCGCCGCTGTCGCGATTTCGAGCCGGAGCCGTCCCTTGCCGTCGGTGCGCAGCCTGTAGCCGTCGGCGTCTTTCTTACTAAGCCCCACCTTGTCCAATAGCGCATTGGCCTGGGCGAGATCCAGCGTGGCCCACTTGTTGCGCCACTCCGGCCCGGGGCTGTAGGGCAGGCTCTCGTTCGGCGCGACGGAGCCCGGGGTCCCTAGACCCAGCCAAAAGGTCTCGTTGAGTTGGTCGCGGTCGATGCCCATCGACAGGGCGCGGCGGAAGTCGGCCGTGTGGAGCCACGTTACGATTTCAGGATCCCCGTCGTAGGCTTGGTTTGTTTGCAGGACCGCATCACACCCATTAAGCGCCGGGTCGAGTGCGAGGTTATAGCCGACCTTGTCACGATTCTCTAAGAACACGGGGATCTTGGGCATGGCCGTGTGGCGTTCCTGGAGGTCGTACTCGCCTGCGATCGCGCGCAGGTTCAGCACCTCCAAGTTTTCCGCAAGCGTCATCACAATGCGATCCAGGTAGGGGAGCTGGTTCCCCGCCGTGTCGACTTCATAGAAGTAGGGGTTTCGCTCCAGGACCCAGGTCGGTGTGTTGATCGGTGTTGTCGTCTTCCAGGGCGTCAGCATGGGCAGATCGGGGTTGAGCCGCCAATCCCAGCGATTCTTGATGTAGGCAACCCAACTGGGGAACCCCGCGGCCTTGGCCTTCCGATCGGCTTCATCCTTGCCCACATACTTGGGGTGGAATTGCTTGATGTAGTGCGCGGGGCGATAGGCGCCCATGGTGCGGTCTTCATAGCCTTGTTGCGCCATCCCCCCACCCATGGCCGTACTCCCGGCCAAGATGTCGAGGAACAGATAGTTCGCCTCGGGGAACTCGAACCGCACGGTCGTGTCGTTGATCTTCCGGAGGACCCCGGACTTGCCATTCACCATGAAATCGGGATTCGGCACGGGCTGGATGTCTGTGTTGAGATAGATGTCCTCGTACCAGAACACAAAGTCATCGGCGGTAAACGGCGCCCCGTCGGACCACTTGTGGCCCTTGCGCAAGTAGATCGTGGCCGACTTCCCATCCTCGGAGAGCAGCCACGACTGGGCGATTGATGGCATGACCTTCGTCCCGGTGTAGTCCCAGAAGAGAAGCTTGTCGGCGGAGACAATGCGGTTCCCGTTCTCGCCGTCGCCCGGACCGGTGAACCCACGCCGCCAGGTGCCGCCGTACCGACCGACCTCGTGCACGGGCTTGAGGACGAGCGGTTCGGAGGGCACGCGCTGATCCACAGGGGGGAGCCTCCCCTGCCTCACCAGCTCCGCGAGCGCCGGCGCTTCACTGAACATCTTGGGCCACTTCAACGGATCGCGGATGATCTGCGGGCCCTCAAGTGTGCCGATGAGCTGCGCCCCGAGTTTTTGTGCGACGGAGACGTTCGACCCCGGCGTCTGGGCCCAGGCGGGGGGAATCCATCCGGCTAGAACGAGACCTCCGGTCGCCACTGCCGCTTCGCGGAGAAACTCTCGCCGCGTGACGCGCTTGCGCATCTTCCCCATATAGGCCTCCTGGGTGCTTGGCACCCCCCCTACGTCAGGACTGCCAAGCAAAGAATCCGAATCTACTAGTCCGCTTGTATGCCCGCTTATTCATCCGAAGCACCCGACGTCCCTGCTGTAGCGGGTCCTGGGATCCTGCCGCCCCGCACCCGATGGATGGGCCTACGTGAAGTCTCAAATGGCGAGACAATCAGCGCGAACTGAGGATGGTCGCCGCCGTTATTTACGTTAGCTCGGTTAGGCTGGGATGTTCGGCATTGTCATGCCGGACAGGCGCGGTAAGATATTGGTTTGGGCCTTTCAGGAGCCAGGTGAAGTCATGGCTTTGCACGGGCTGTTGCCGCTCTTGCGGCAGCAGCGCTCGTACCGTCAAGCGCTTGATGCCCTCCGACAGCACCGTCACCCGTGGGTGGTGGGACCCGCAGGCTCGGAGAAGGCCTACCTATTGGCCGCGTTGGCCGAGGATCTCCCCCTCCCCCGTCCGGGAGCCGTGTTGCTGATCACCCCCTCACACGACGCTGCCGAACGCCTGTACGACGACCTGCTCACGTTTGCCCCAGAGCTAGAGGGAATCAGCTCGGTGTTCCCGCGATGGGACCATGCACGTCTGGACGGAGAACAGCCATTGCCCCAGATCGTGGGCGAGCGGCTCGGAATCCTGCTGCGGTTGCTCGAGGGCTCTCCGTCGTGGATCATGGCGCCGGTGTCGGCGCTGCTGCGTACGGTGCCGACGGTCGCAGACTTTGGCACTCTGTCCGTCCGCCTGGCTCCACACGACCGCCGCGACCGGGACGCCGTGTTGGCGTTCTTGGCCGCGGGCGGATATACGCGCGTGGATCTTGTAGACGCCCGCGGGCAATTTGCCATTCGTGGGGGAATCCTCGACGTGTTCCCTCCGCACCTCGACACTCCAGTGCGGGCCGAGTGGTTCGGGGACGAAATCGACTCCCTGCGCGCCTTCGATCCCCAGACTCAGCGCAGCACGCAGCCGGTCGGCCAGGCTCTGCTCACCCCTGCCGCCGAACGAGGCGGGCCGGCCACCGTGCTGGACTACCTCCCCGCGGGGTCGCTCTTGGTTCTCGATGAGCCTGACGAATTGCAGCGACAAGCCCGCGCCCTCGCCGAAGACGCACCCCCCGGGAGCCTGCTGTCGTGGGACGAGATGACTCACCGAGCCAAGACCACCAATCACATCAGGCTGTCGGCGTTGCACGCCTCCGAGCGCGCCGCCACGGAGGTCGAGATCCGCTTTGCTGGGGTGGAGGCATTCGCCGGGCAAATGACCTTGCTGGCCCGCTCCCTCGAACAGTGGCAAACGGAAGGCCAGCGGATCATCGTCGCCACGGCGCAAGGGCAGCGGATCCAAGAAATTCTGGCCGATCACGGACTGACCGCTCTCATCCCCTCCGATGGATCAGAGGTCCCTGAACCGGGACAAATGGCCATCGTCTCGGCGCCGCTATCGCGGGGATTTCGGCTGAACGATGCCGCGCTGGTGGTGGTCTCCGACAGCGAGATCGTCGGCTGGCGACGCCGCCGGCGCAAACTCCGGTTTCGGGAAGGTGTCCGCTTGTACTCGTGGACCGACCTCTCCCCCGGCGACTTCGTGGTTCATGTGCACCACGGCATCGGTCTCTATCGCGGGATGGTCCGCTTGCTATTGCAAGGGGCAGAGCGGGACTACCTGCAGGTGGAGTACGCGCACGGAGATAGGTTGTACGTCCCGACCGATCAGATCGACTTGGTGCAGCGCTACATCGGAGTCGAGGGACAGCAGCCGAAGATTCACCGCCTGGGCGGGGCGGAATGGGAGCGGGAGAAGAGTCGCGTCAAAGAAGCGACACAGCAGCTGGCCCGCGAGTTGCTGCAGTTGTACGCGCGGCGGGAAGCGGTCCCGGGGCATGCCTTTTCCCCCGACACACCGTGGCAGCAAGAATTGGAAGCCACGTTTGAATTCGAGGAGACGCCGGACCAGTGGTTGGCGATCCAAGATGTCAAACGCGACATGGAATCCTCCAAGCCGATGGATCGGCTCATCGCCGGAGATGTCGGCTATGGCAAAACCGAGGTGGCGCTGCGGGCGGCGTTCAAGGCGGTGATGGATGGGCACCAGGTCGCCGTCTTAGTCCCGACCACGATTCTGGCCCAGCAGCACTATAATGTCTTTCTGAAGCGCCTGGCCACGTACCCCATCAAGGTCGAGGTCCTCAGCCGGTTCCAGTCGCGCCGTGAGCAACGCCGCGTCATCGAGGGCGTCGCCGCGGGTACGGTCGATGTCGTCATCGGCACCCACCGCCTGTTGCAGAAGGACGTGCAGTTCAAGCGGCTCGGGCTGATCATTGTCGATGAAGAGCACCGGTTCGGTGTCAAACACAAGGAACAGCTCAAACAGTTGCGCTCTCGCGTCGATTCGCTGACGCTCACCGCAACCCCGATCCCCCGCACGCTGCACATGTCACTGGTCGGACTGCGGGACATGTCGGTGATGGAAACCCCGCCGGATGCGCGCTTGCCGATCCTCACGGAGATTCGTCCGTACGAGGACGATCTCGTCCGCGAGGCGATCCTGCGTGAGCTCGACCGCGACGGGCAAGTCTACGTCGTCCATAACCGCATCGAGACGATCGAACGCGCCGCCCGGCGCATTCGCAACCTGGTGCCCACGGCCGCGGTGGCTGTGGCCCACGGCCAGATGCCCGAAGAGCGCCTCGAACAGGTGATGCTCGATTTCCTCGGCGGCCGGTTCAACGTGTTGGTCTCCACCACGATCGTGGAGATCGGCTTGGACATTCCGCGCGTCAACACCATTGTGATCGAAGACGCGCACCTGTTGGGCCTCTCGCAGCTGTACCAGCTGCGGGGCCGCGTGGGTCGGTCGGACCGACAAGCCTTTTGTTACCTCCTGTACCCGAAGGGCGCCGGTCTCACAGAAGAAGCCCACCAGCGGCTCCAGGCGATGCGGGAGTTTGTGGAATTGGGATCCGGCTTCAAGCTGGCGATGCGCGACCTGGAGATCCGCGGGGCCGGCAACTTGCTCGGTCCCGAGCAGCACGGACAACTGGCGGCCGTGGGGTTTGAACTCTACAGCCGCCTGCTCGACGAAGCCATTCGCGAACTCCGCGGCCAGATCATCGACGACGCCCCAGAAGTTACTCTCGATCTCGGCGCGGATGCCTACTTGCCGGAGGCATACGTGCCGGATGAGGGCCAGCGCATGGCCGTTTACCGAAAGATGGCGGCCGCGCGAACCGAAGAAGATGCCGATGAGGTCGCCGCCGAGGTCACCGATCGCTACGGTCCCCCACCGCCGGCCGCGTCGACTCTCCTGCAAATTGTCCGGCTGCGCACACTGGCGCGCAGAGCCGGCGTCGCGTCTGTCGCACGCGAGGGGGACCGCATCACAATCAAACCCGCGGCAAGCTGGTCTTTGACTGGGGACGAGGAAGCGACACTCCTGGGACAGTTTGGCGGGCGGCTGACCTCGAGCGGCTCCATTCTCCGCCTGCGCGCGAGCGGACCGGGCCTCACCGACGTGGACCTCCTCACCCAGGTGCTGCAGGCCCTCGCACGGCAGACGCGCCGCCGGGAGCCGGTCGGCGTTGCACCGGAGGCACCCCCCAGGTAGGATGAAACAGCGCATCGTGCGCACTTGCGCATCGACGGAAGTTTTCGAGAGGAGTCGCACATGACTGGTCGGTCCAAAATCGTTGTCCTCACCGTGGTGGTCCTCGTGATCGCGGCCGCCGCCGTCGCCGCGCTCACCATCGGTGCGCGGCGAGGAACCGCCGTCGCCGCCACCGTGAATGGGGAAGTCATTTACGCCCGCGAAGTGGACGGCGAAGTGGCGATTGTCGCCAAGCAGTACGGGATCGACCTCGGCAAGACCGACAGCACACAGCAACACCAGGAGATCTCGCGCGCCATTTTGGATCAGCTCATCGAGCAGCGCCTGATCCTGCAAGAGGCCCGCGCCCGCAACGCGATGCCCACCGAGGTGCAGGTCGAAGCGCAGATGCAGGAAATCAAACGGACCTTTCCCACGGAAACCGACTTTAACACCGCCTTGGCTCAACGCAGTCTCACCCAGGCGGCCCTCCGCGATCGCCTGCGGGCCAACCTGGCGGTGCGGAACCTGATGGCCAAGGTCGCCCCCGTCGCGGTGAGCGATGCTGAGGTCGAGCAATACTTCACCACGCACCGCACCGAGTTCGACCGGCCCGAGCAGGTGCACGTCCGGCACATTCTCCTGGGCACGGAAAGCGAGGCGCGTTTGATTCTGGCGCGGCTGAAGCGGGGATCCGACACGTTTGAGGCGTTGGCCCAGCAGTACTCGAAGGATCCTGGCAGCGCCCGGAAGGGCGGTGATCTGGACTTCGTCTCTCGCGACCAAGTGGTTCCGGAGTTTGCGAAGGCCGCCTTTGTGCTCCCACCCAAGCAGATCTCTGAGGTCGTCCACACCCAGTTCGGGTACCACATCATCCAGCTCCTCGAGCGCCGCCCGCCCCAACCGGCGACTCTCGACCAGGTCCGCGATCAGGTCCGCGCCATGTTGCAAACACAGAAACAAGAAGCCGTCTTCGGGGAGTGGCTGAAGTCGCTCAAAGGACGCGCGAAGATTACGCGCACCGAGACCCCGGTTCGCTAACGCGTGCCAGAGAGCAGGCTAACGTCTGATCGATCCCGGCGGATGGGTCATCTGTGCGACTGGACAAGTTTCTTCAACTAAGCAGGCTCGTCAAGCGCCGGACGGTCGCCCACGCCCTGTGCGCGTCCAAGCGGGTGCGGCTCAACGGACTGGAGGCCAAACCCGCCTCCCCGGTTGCGGCCGGAGACATCATCACAGTGACGTACGGAGACCGCCGCGTCGTTGCCAAAGTCCTCGCGGTCCCCACCCGGCCCGCGGCGGGAGCGGAGTTAATAGACATTCTCGGTCGCATCCGTCTGCCCGACCTCGCGACCGAACCTCTCGCCGCTGACGGACGGAGGAAAGCGTGATGGCCGCCATCGACTCAGTCTCCGCCCGCGAAATCCTCGACTCACGCGGCAATCCCACAATTGAAGTCGACGCCCGGCTGCGCGACGGAAGTATGGGCCGCGCATCCGTTCCCTCTGGAGCCTCCACCGGAATTCATGAAGCTCTCGAGCTGCGCGACGGCGACAAAAAGCGCTTCGGCGGCAAGGGCGTGCAGCGCGCCGTGGCCAACGTCCGGGAGCGTATCGGCCCCGCGATCGCCGGACGCGATGCGCGGGACCAGGCGGGCTTGGATCGGGTGCTGATCGACCTCGACGGAACCCCCAACAAATCTAACCTCGGGGCGAATGCGATCTTGGGGGTCTCCTTAGCGGTGGCCAAAGCCGCGGCCGCCTCGCAGCATCTCCCGCTGTACCTGCATCTCAACCATGAGGCACACGCCTTACCCGTGCCGTTGATGAATGTCATCAACGGGGGGATGCACGCCGATAACCCTCTCGACGTCCAAGAGTTCATGATCGTCCCGTTGGGCGGGGCCCGTTTCGCCGAGGCTTTGCGCATGGGGGTGGAGACCTTCCACGCCTTGAAAGGACTCCTCCACGAGCGCGAGTTGAGTACGGCCGTCGGCGATGAGGGCGGGTTCGCTCCGGCCCTACGCTCGACCGACGAAGTTCTGGAAGTGCTGCTGGAATCCGTGCGCCGGGCGGGGTACCGTCCTGGCGTCGACGTGGCGCTCGCGCTGGACATCGCCGCGAGCAATCTCCACCGCGACGGTGTGTACCGGTTCGCCGGAGAGGGCGTGCAGCGGAGTCTGTTCGACCTCATCACCTATTACACGCGATTGTGCGAGACGTATCCTATTATCTCCATCGAAGATGGCCTCGCCGAAGACGACTGGGACGGGTGGACTCGCATGACGGCCCGGCTGGGCGGGCGGGTGCAGCTGATTGGCGACGATCTCTTCGTCACCAACCCCGCGCGGCTGCGCCGCGGGATTGAGCTGCACGCCGCGAATGCGATCCTCATCAAGGTTAATCAGATCGGCACGCTCACCGAAACACTCGAGGCCATCGCCACCGCGCGGTCGGCGGGGTATGCGGCCATCATCTCGCATCGATCAGGCGAAACCGAGGACACGACGATCGCCGATCTCGCCGTCGCCACCGGGACCGGCCAGATCAAGACGGGCGCCCCGTCCCGTAGCGAGCGCGTGGCGAAGTACAACCAGCTCCTGCGGATCGCCGAAGAACTCGGCGAGCGCGGCTCCTTCCCCGGAGCGAAAGCCTTCCCTCACATCGACCGGGGCTAACACCACGGGTCGTCCCCCCGGGGAGCCCGTCGCGTCGAGCAGGAACCCGCGGCTACAAGACCTAATGCAAAGGGGAAACGTCCCAGGCGGTACCGCGCCTTCGTTTCTGAGATTCGACGCACCTTCGACGCCGCAACGACTGAGGTGAGACGACCGTGGGCCTGGGGGCTCCTGCATACTACCGGGGGCGGTTGCGCGAGCGCAGCCGCGTTCCTCGCTGGATGGTGCTCGCCGCCGCAAGCGTCATCGCCGTCAGCCTGTTCGGAGCATTCGGGTCGACCTTGCTGCAGGTCTACCGTCTCGAGCGCGAGGCGGCTCAGCTCGCCCAACATCAGCGAGATCTAGAAGAACAAAATGCCCAGCTCCGAGCCGAGATTCAGGCGCTCCACACCCCTGAGTACGTCGAAAAACTCGCCCGCGAACAGCTCGGCCTCGTCAAACCAGGAGAGATCGCCTTCCTGATCGTCCAGCCGCCCGCCGATGCGCCGCCGGGACGCCCTCTCCCCCAAGATATCCGAGGGCGTCCCGCGCCCGCGCGGGGGGACTGGCTCTCCCGGCTGCGGGACGCGGTCCGACACCTCTTCGGCCGGTAAGCCTGTGGAAAGGACCGGGAGGGATCTGTTCGCATGCTGCGGGCACCCCGTGCGCAAACCAATTGACACTTCCCGCTACTGCACCGTATAATTCCCCTCGCAATTCTATGACTTCAGGAGACGCACTAAGCCCCACATGAGTGTCGACGCCGGCAGTATTGTCGAGGGCACGGTCGTCAAGATCACCAACTACGGCGCCTTCGTGGAGCTTTCCGACGGAAGAAGCGGCCTCGTCCACATCCGGGAGATCGCCGATACGTTTGTCAAAGATGTCCACGATTACCTAAAGGAGCAGGAGAGAGTCAAAGTCAAGGTCCTGGGCATCAATGATCGCGGCAAGCTCGACCTCTCCGTCAAGCAAGCCCTCTCCCCCGAAGAACGCGTCGCCCGTGTCCGTGCCAAGGCCTCGTTCGAAGAGAAGATGAAGACGTTCTTGAAGGAAAGTGAGGAGCGCCTCCTCGACCTCAAACGGAATACCGAGGCGAAGCGAGGCGGTGGCAAGAAACGCAACCGGTAGTCTGTCCTCCCGTTAGCGCATCCCCAGAAGCCACGCAATATCCTCAAACGCCCGCCAGGTAATGTCATCGCGCTCCAAGGCTCGGGAGCGTTCCTGAATATCCGTCCGCGCGGCCAGCCCCTGCAGTGCATCCTCCATGCGCCCGAGGCGCGTCTGCACCTGTTGCAGTTGGGGGTCCGCAGGGGCGTCGGGCAACAGACCGCGGATCTGGTCCAACGCGCCGCGTTCCACGGTCCGCGCGTGCTGATCCATCTCGACAGCCTCCAGCCGGCTGAACGCCACGAGCCCTCGCCGCGCCTCCAGCGCTGCGATGAGGGCCGTTCTAACTTGCGTCAGCGCGCTCTGCTCATCCATATTGGGGCGAGGGGCGCTATGTCGGGCGCGCGGAGGGCCCGCAGACCCCGTGGGCGAGGAGAACGCTGAACGCGCGGAGCGAGAGATCGACGTCGTGGTCGACGCCGAACTCGCTGCTCCACCCTCCATCAGCGCGTTGCAGGGCGACCAACCGCTGCAGGCCCGTCGCGATGAGTGGATCGTCCTCGGGCATCCCGCCCTGGTGGAGAGCGGCCAACGCATCCGTGACGCAGTCCGCTGACCACCCGTCGGGGGCATGCGCGCGTAATACTTCCAGGCCCGCCGAGGCGACCGGAGAAGAGAACCCCTCGATCATGAGGAGTGCCGCGGCGACGAGGGCGGTAATCTGCGGCGGCTCGTCCGCTGGCCACCGATCGTTGTGTGTCTCACGCAGAAACGTGGCGGCGCGGGTCACGGCATCGTACCGGCGCCCCCGCAGCCGCACTAACCAGGGGGCCGTCAAAGCCGTGCAGCAGGCGCGAGACAGGGCCGAGCCCGGACGCGCCCACGCTGGAGGATCGTAGCGCAGCACTCCCGGACTCTCGTCCCAGGCCCCATCCGGCCGCTGGATGGTGAGGAGGTATGCCGCGGCGCGCTCGACGTACGACGAGGGCAGCAATCGGAGATCCTGCATCCACTGCAGCGCCGTCGTGGTCGCGATCACCGCCGATGGCCGTCCGGGAATCAGACCGAAGGGAAACCCGCCGTCCTCATTCTGCCGGGCCAGGAGCGAACGCGCGACCTTCGCCTCGACGCGGGACCGGCCCAACATCCCGGTCAGCCGCGCCCGTTCAAGTTCTTCACCATTCTCGTGGATGTAGGCGACAGCCACCGACAGAGGTGTGAGCATCAGGGCATCCCAGGGCACAGCATTATAAGAAGGAATCCAAACGGGCCACACGCACGCCGGCACCGTCGAGGGCCCGGCGGACGGCCTGGGCCAGGGCGGGGGCATGAGGCGTATCGCCGTGGAGGCACAGCGTGTCGGCCTCGATGCGAATAGGACGACCCGTGACTGTCACGGTCCGCTCCGTCGCCAGCTGTACGGCCCGCGCGGCGGCCCCGGTGGGATCCATAATCACCGCGCCCGGCTGCCCGCGCGGGACAAGTGTGCCCGTCTCCATATAGCCACGATCGACGAACGCTTCGTGAGCGACCCTCAGCCCCATTGTGCGGAGGAGGTCCGCCATCTGAGATCCCGCTAATGCCAGAATGATGAGCGACGCATCTACTCGACGCACCGCCTCACCAATCGCGCGCGTGAGATCGGGGTCGGAGGCCGCCTGATTGTACAACGCGCCATGCGGTTTCACGTGTTGAAGGCGAAGGCCGGCTTTGTGCGCGGCGTCTGCGACGAGCTGGATCTGCGCGGCCACCGTGTCTGTGACCTGAGCACTCGGCAACGACATGGGCCGTCGGCCAAATCCGGCGCGATCAGGAAAAGACGGATGGGCCCCGATGGCGACGTGGAGGGTTTTGGCGGTCCTCACGACGGTGTCGATCGTCTCCAGATCTCCGGCATGTGCGCCACACGCCACGTTGGCCGAGGTGATCACGGCCAATAGCTCGTTGTCCGTGCCAGCACCCTCACCCAAGTCGGCGTTGAGGTCGATGACGGCTGCGCGTGTCATGGTGCTCTTCGTTCTCATGAAACGAAAGATGACTCCCGCGGCATCGAGGGGCACGCCGGCGAGGATCTCGGCGCCCATCCATCACATGCCCGGCGCCCCGGCCCTGCGGGCGTGGGGAAACCCCTCCAGGTAGCGTTTCGCCGATTCGAGCCGTTTGTGCAGACGGGCTTGCCAGTCGGGTGCCGTCAGGTCGGCCTCGGACACGAATAGCAGCGCGCCGGCGTCGCCCAATCGCAACCCGAATTCTACGCCGGGGTAGGGCTCACTCACGAAGCGCACGTCCCCGGCATCCAGCACTAGGTGGGAATCGACCCGAGGGATGACCTCCTGAAATTTCTTGACGGCATCCGTCTGCGAGATCATGTCGCTGTTCATTCTAGACGAATTGGCGAGATAATGGCAGACAGCGCTCGAAGACGCAGAAATAAGGAGGACATCATGAACTGGGCGGATCCCTATGCAGCCGGACTCCCTTACACCGGATACTTGGAACGGTACGGTACACCGCAACATCGGCAGCGGTGGCAAGCCGTGTACGACCAAGTCCGCCTCCACGATCCGCAGCGGCTCATGCTGGCGGGATTCACACGGCAGATGCACCTGCTGTGCATCGCCGGCACGTGGTGCGGAGACTGCGTGCGCGAGGGACCGATCTTGCAGCACCTCGCCGCCGCATCCCCCCAAATCTCGCTGCGCTTTCTTGACCGCGACGCCCATGCGGATGTTGCCTCTGAACTGACCATCAACGGGGGACTCCGCATCCCGATGGTGGTCTTCTTAAGCGAGGACGACATGGAGTGCGCGCGCTACGGCGAGCGCACGCTGGCCACATATCGAAAAATGACCGTGGAAAATTTGGGCCCGGCCTGTCCGACGGGGATCGTCCCGCCCGGCGAGGATTACCTGGCGGTCGTGACGCAGGAATGGCTGAATGAGATCGAGCGGGTGCAGCTCCTGTTGCGGCTGTCGCGCCGGCTGCGCGCCAAGCACGGTGACTGACGGCCAACCCTTATGCGTGCAGTATCACCGTGCCGAAGAACACTTCGAAAGCGCAGTTGGCCGCGCTGGCGAAGATCAATCTCAAGCAGGCGGAAGCGGCGGCAAACGCAGCCGTGGCCGGCAACGTAATGGGCGCGAAGCTCGAAGACGAAAACAGCTGCCTAATCTATTCGGTGCAGATCACGGGTACCGACGGCAAGCTGCATGACGTGAAGGTCGACGCTGGCAACGGGAAGGTCGTGCACCAGGAAATCGCCGGCGAGAATGAGCAGGAGGGGGAGGAAGACTTACTCCCTGCCATCTCCCAAGGAGAGCATTCAGGGCCTGGGATTTTCCCAGGCCCTGCTCTATTTGTGACGAGAAATGACCGGTCCCTACCGCACCGTAAATTGCGTCCCGCCCTTGGCACGCTGCTGTCCGAGGGTGCACTCGATCACGATCGGCCACGTCCCCGGCGTCGTCCGAGTGCCGACTCGCCATACCCACACGATCCGGCCTTTGTCGTTGGCCCTCTTGGGCACCAGGCCTTGTGCTCGGCTTGAGCCGGACTTGTAGATAACCGTGATACCACATGCGGCTCCTGGTGAGGTGTCAATTTGTAATCTGGCGTCGGTACCGGGTCTTGCCACCGAAGTGACAGAGACGACCGTGATTGTGAGCGCAGCCGCCATCACGGATGTGGAGAGGGTGATGAGGAGAACCGCAAGCAGAGTACGACTGAGCGATCTTGTCACGGGTCACCCATTTGTCCGGGTCCCTGTTGACTCAGGGTGTTTTATTACCACGCATCGAAAACCTCCCCTAAAATGAACGGCCTCGTTTCTGAAGGACATCCCGGCTCTTTGCATGACGCCAGACGCTGTGGCTGGACTGCATTCGCCTTCTGAGTGGAACAACCAAATGGGTGAGACTGGGTTTGTTTCGTCTGAGGAGTAAATCGCCATCCAAAACGGAGGGGGAGACTAATGGACGGTCCTGAGTTGAAGACGCTCGCTAAGCGGCTGGAAATGGTCGAGCGGCGACAGCGGTTCACGGTCGCGGCATGGGTCCTGAGCGTGGTGGTGCTCGCAGTCCTGTGGGTGGGTGTGCAGCGGGCCGCGTCACAGGATAGCATCATTCAGGCGCGGCGGTTCGTGCTAACCGTCGCTCTGGTTGTACGATGAAAAGGGCACACAGCGCGCGCAGATCGGTTTTGGCAATGGCGACTACACAGGCGTGTGGCTCGACGACGCCTCAGGCACGACTCGGGGTTCGTTAGGATTCACCTCTGATGGCAGACCAGGACTCTGGATCTACGACACCGCAAGCAAGAATCGCGTCCAACTTGGCCTCGATAGCAAGGGCCAGCCGAATCTATGGCTTAGCGATGCGTCGGAGATGACCCGGGAGCAGGTCGGACTCACCGCTGACGGAAGGCCATTACTCTGGATCTACGACGCGGCAGGGAAGAGTCGGGCACAATTTGGCATAAGCAGTAAAGGCAATCCGAACTTGTGGCTTTACGATGAGTCGTCCAAAAATCGAGCCGAACTGGGCCTAAGCAGTAACGGCCAGCCGAATCTGTGGCTCAGCGACGAGTCGGAGGCGACCCGCGCGTGGATAGGCATCGACTCGAGCAAAGGGCCCGGAGTGGGAATCTACGACAAGGATGAAAAGAAGATCTGGTTCGCTCCCCCGGCAGAGTGAACCTCTCCGGTCCGGGTCCATGAACGCGACTGCGAAGGTGCACGGGGAGAAGTAACTGCTTAACACAGTCAGGCAGTGAGGGTCGTTGAAGGGGGCCGCGATCTCCAACGCACGGCCCCCTTCTCATTTGCTAGAAAGAAACCCGCAGCTACACGCCCGCTAAAAGGGACCTTCCGCGCTCTCCGGGGGATGGGACAGGGAGGCTTTGTATGCTTGGTAGCCCCAAGGGGATTCGAACCCCTGTTTCGGCCTTGAGAGGGCCGCGTCCTGGGCCAGGCTAGACGATGGGGCC
>WNFE01002226.1_pt1 | contig 16837 bp, 15 predicted proteins | sample 5400451 | NCBI WGS metagenome assembly WNFE01 (sample SAMN13153344, study PRJNA577476) | soil metagenome | isolation source: 200 cm saprolite under Douglas fir tree site 2 hole 2 | place: USA:California | collected 2015-04-18 | reverse complement strand
GCCACCAGGGCGATCGGCTCCGTCTCGCGCACGACGACCTTCAGCGACGCCGGCGGCCGGCGGGTGACCGCGACATCGGCGATGCCATCGAGTGCGCGCAAGCGATCGACTAAAACCTCCGTATCGTCAAACACGCTCGCCCCCGGTGACAGCTGCAGCGCCGCTAAAACCTGATCCGCATCCAGATAGCGGATGCCGACGAGCTCGACTTGCCGCACGCGGAAAAACGTCACGCGCCGCAGCCCGAGCGGCGCCATCATCCATACCAGCATAACAGCCAGTGCCGCGCCGGCCCAGAGCAACACTTGGCGCGACCGACGCGGCCATTTCACGCGACGGCTCCCTGCTCCTTGCTTCCGTTGCCCAGTATCTCCAACAGCTCGGGGCCCACGCGCGTCACATCGCCCGCTCCGAGCGTGAACACGACGTCGCCTTCACGCACCGCGCGGGCGACGTGCTGGGTGAGTCCGGCGCGATCGCGCACCGCGACCGTGGCCGCCCCGGCGCGCGTCGCGCCCCGCACCACGAGGTGATGCGTCACGCCCGCGAGTGGCTGCTCGCGCGCTCCGTAAATCGGTGCGACCACGACCATGTCCGCCGCAGCCAACGCTTTTCCAAGCGACTCACCATGCAGCGCCGTCCGCGAATAGAGGTGCGGCTGAAATACGGCGACGAGTCGACGGCCCGGAAACGCCTGCCGCGCCGCCGCCAGCGTCGCGGTCACTTCCGTCGGGTGATGTGCGTAATCGTCCACCACCGCGACGCCACGCGCCTCACCGAGCCGTTCGAATCGCCGACCCACGCCGCGAAAGTCCGCGAGCGCGTGCGCGCCAGCTTGCACGTCCGCGCCGAGTGCCTGGAGCACACCGAGCGCGGCGGCCGCGTTGCGCACGTTGTGCATTCCCGGCACCGCCAGCTGTAGCTCGACCGTGTGTCCACCGGGCAACGAGATCGCCGCCCGCGAACCGCTGGGCTCGAGCCGCACGGCGCGAATGCGCACGTCGGCGGTGGGACCGAGCCCCACGCGCCACACCGGCGCTTCAACCTTCAATGCCACTCGATCGGCGCCCGCGTCGTCGGCACCGACAATCACGCGCTCGGCCCGGCCCGCAAAATCCGCGAACGCCGCCTCGAGCGCGTCGATGCTGCCGTAACACTCGAGATGATCCGCTTCGACATTGTTCACGACGGCAATCGTCGGCTGCAGCGACAGGAAGGCCTTGTCGTACTCGTCGGCCTCCACGACGAACAGCTCATCGCCGCCGATGCGCGCGTTGCCACCCCACGCAGCGACACGGCCGCCGGCGAGTCCCGTAGGATTTCGCCCGGCGGCCGTGAGCGCCTCTGTGACCATGACCGTGGTGGTCGTTTTGCCATGTGTGCCTGCAACCGCCACGCTCGCTCTGCCGGCTGCAACGAGCTCTCCCAAGGCATCCGCGCGACGCACGACCGGTACTTCCAAAGCGCGGGCCCGTTCCAGTTCGGGATGGTCCCGGGGCACGGCCGCCGTGACAATCACGGCGCGGGCGCCGTCCACGTGGCTGGGATCGTGGCCCCGCCAAACGGGCACTCCGAGGGTGGTCAGGTCATCGAGCCCAGCCCCGGAAGCATCAGAATCACAACCAGTTATGGCGACTCCCCGGTGCCTGGCAATCACAGCCAGGGCGCTCATCCCCGCCCCGGCTATGCCCATGAAGTGGATGGGTCGGGGATCCCCGGTTCGAAACAAGGTCATCTGTGGGCAGCTAATATAGGAAATCTACGCGACTTGCGAAAGCTCTAAAACCTTTTCCATGATGTTTCGGGCAGCGTTCGGATGACCCCTTTTTCGGGCACTTTTGCCGAGGGCGGCGAGCCGGAGGGTGTCGTGGATCAGCGGCTCGACGGTCTTGGCGAGCGATGCCGGATCGAGCTCGCGTTCGAGTAACAAGACGCTCGCCCCTGCCGCCGTCAGGGCTCGCGCATTGAACGTCTGATGATCCGCCGCGGCCGTCGGCAGTGGGATCAAGACACTCGGCTTCCCCCACGCGCACAACTCCGCCACCGTCATCGCACCCGCGCGCGCGACGACAAGATCGGCAGCGGCATACGCGCTGGAGATCGGATCAAAGAATCCGCGCACGACAATGCGGCCCGATACGGATCGCGACGCGTACAACGGCTCGTGCAGCACACCGGTGCTCCAGAGCAAATTCACATCGTTGAGGAGACCGTGGTCGAGGGCGCGCGCAACAGTCTCGTTCAAGGCGCGCGCGCCCTGGCTCCCTCCGACGATGAGCACCGTGTGTCGTTCTGTAGTCAGACCAAACTCAGCGCGCGCGGCGCGCGAGTCGACGTGACCTGGAGGCGCAATCGGACTTCCGAAAACGAACACCTGCGTGCGGGGACCCGGCGAGAGTTTTCGCTCCGCTTCGGGGAAGCCGAGATGCACCTGGCGTGCGCGACGCGCGAGCAGCCGCGTTGTGAGACCGGGGAAAGCGTTTTGCTCCTGCAACGCGGTCGGAATCCCCGCGAGTTGCGCGCGCAACACGACCGGACCCGCCGCATAACCGCCCGTGCCGATGACGACCTCGTGACCTGCATCCGCCGCTACACGCGCCAACGCCAGCGCGGGCATGAGATGGCCGCCGGTGCCGCCGCCGGCGATTAAGACCTTCAAGCCGTTCTTCTCGCTCTTCCGACACTCGCCAACACGCCCGTCGCCGCGAGCGCCACTATGAGCGACGATCGTCCATACGACATGAACGGCAGCGTCACACCCGTCGCCGGAATCACTGCGAGGCTCACCCCGATATGGAGCACGACGCTCAGACCGATCATGACACTGATGCCCGTCGCCAGCAGCTGACCGAACGGATCCGGCGCGTTGCGCGCAATGCGGAAGCCGAGCCAGACGAAGGTGCCGAAGAGCAGCGCGATCGCGAGCACGCCGACGAAGCCCCACTCCTCACCGATCGTCGAAAAGATGAAATCGGAATAGGCGTACGGAAGGTAGCCGAGCTTCTGCTGGCCCTGTCCGAAGCCGACGCCGAGTAGCCGCCCTGCGCCGATGCCCGTGAGCGATTGCTGCACCTGCCACGTCGCTTCGGTGGGCGCGGCACCGGGATTCAGGAACGTAAGCACCCGCGCGAGCCGATACTGCGCGGTGGCGACCGCGCCGTAGAGCAGAGGACCCGCGCCGGCGCCTAATACCAGGAAGTGCCCGATGCGCGCGCCGGCCGTGAACAGCACGCTGCCGCCGAGCATCGCCACGAGCAGCGCCATCGACAAATGGGGCTCGAGGAAAATCAGTCCGATCACCGGGACGAGGACGACGACGAACGGCAGTACCCCGAGCTGAAAATCGCGCAGCTGGTCGCCCTTCTTCGCGGCGAGCATCGCGCACCATACCACCACCGCCAACTTGGCCAGCTCCGACGGTTGCAGCGTCAGGACACCAAGGTTCACCCAGCGCCGGGCGCCATTGATGGTCGGTGTGATCACATGCGTGAAGGGCAGCAACGGCACGAGCAATAGCACAACGGTGACGCCGAGCAGCGGCCATGCCCAGCGGCGCCAGCGATGGTAATCCATCCGCGCAAATACGATCGCCAGGAGACCGCCGACCGCAGCCCCGACCGCCTGCCGTAATGCGAAGCTCGCACCGACCTGGCCGCCCGCCGTCGTCACAAGACTGGAGGCGCCGTAGACGGCCGCTAGGCCGAAGACGACGAGCACCGCCGTAACGACGGCGAGGAGTCTGGGCTCCCACTCTTTCAACCCTCGACCAGGCGCCGGAATGTGGCCCCTCGCTCCTCATAGTTCTTGAACATGTCGTAGCTCGAGCACGCGGGAGATAGCAGCACGGCATCGCCGGGCCGCGCCGCGCGTCGAGCACGCGCAATCACGTCTTCGAATGTCGTGCCGCGCTCGAGCGGCACCTTGCCACCGAGGTCCTTCTCGACCAGCGGACCCGCTTCTCCGTATGCGATCACCAACCGGCAGCGCGGCGCGAGCAAGGGCGCCAGGCTGGTGTAGGGCTCACCCTTATGACGGCCCCCGAGCAGTAGGACGAAGGGCCGCTGCATGGCGAGGACCGCGACCGTCGTCGCGGCGATGTTGGTCGCCTTCGAATCGTTGATCCACAGCACGCCACCCACTTCGCGCACCGGCTCGAGCCGGTGCGGCAGCGGCCGGAACGAGCGCAGACCTTCCGCGATCAGCGGCGGCGGGACGCCCGCTTCGTGCACCGCGAGCGTGGCGGCGAGCGCGTTCCCGATGTTATGGTCGCCCAACAAATGCAGCTCGTCGCGCTGCAGCAACTTCTCGCCACCCAGTCGCAAGGTGCTCTGCGCTCTGTCATACCACGCATCACTGCTCTTGAGGAGCGAGAACAGCACGCGGCGCCCGGCGACCCCCTGCGCCATTTGCAGTACGAGTGGGTCGTCGGCATTCAGCACCCACACGTCGTCGGCGCTCGCATTGCGAAACAGCAATCGCTTGTCCGCGTAATACGCCTCCGCGGTCGGATAGCGATCGAGATGATCGGGCGCGAGGTTCGTCAGGATCCCGACTTCGGGCGCGAAGTTCGGACTGTCGTGGAGCTGGAACGACGACACCTCGAGACTCAGCCATTGATACTGTTCGTCCGCCATGGCGAGATCGGTGAGCGGCCGACCGATGTTTCCGGCGGTCGTCGCCCGCAGGCCCGCCGCGCTCAAGAGGTGGGCAACCAGCGCCGTGGTCGTCGTCTTTCCATTCGTCCCGGTGATCGCGATGCTGCGGGTGCCAGCGCCGCGCGCGGCCAGCGCGCGAAAGCCGACATCGAGCTCGGACACGATCTCGACACCCGCGTGCCGGGCGGCCGCCAGCACGGGCGCGTCGGGCGGCACGCCCGGCGACACCACCACGCCGGTGGCGTGGCGGATTTTGTTGAGGTCGTGGCGGCCGTATTCCACCTCCACGCCAGGGACGCCTTTGAGCGCGTCCGCGGCCGCGCCGGCATAGGGATGGTCGGACGCATCGCTCGCGTACACGCGCAGACCCTCGCGCGCGAGCAGGCGCGTGACCGCGACCCCACTCTTCCCTAATCCGATGACCGCAACGGCACTCCCCGCGCGGCGCCAGGTGTCCGGAACCACCGGCAGCGATTCGATCATCGCACCTTGAGCGTGGCCAGCGCGATCATCGCGCACAGCACGCCGAGGATATAGAACCGCATGACCACCTGCGGCTCCGCCCAGCCGAGTTTTTCGAAATGGTGATGGAGCGGCGCCATGCGGAAGACCTTATGCGCGTCGGCGTACTCCTTCCCGTATTTGCGTTTGCGCCAGCGATACACGCCCGTCTGCATGATCACCGAGACCGCTTCGGCGGCAAAGACACCGCCCGCGATGAGCAGCAGAAACTCCGCCTTGAGCAGAATCGCGACGGTACCCAGTGCGCCGCCGATCGCGAGCGCACCGGTGTCACCCATGAACACCTGAGCGGGATACGCATTGAACCACAGAAAACCGAGTGCCGCGCCCATGAGGGCGCCGCAAAAGATCGTCAACTCGCCGGCGCCGGCGAGATAGAGCACGCCGAGATAATGCGCTGCGTCCACGCGGCCGAAGAGGTAGGCGAAGATCGCGAACGAACCGGCCGCGATCGCGGTCAGTCCTGTGGCGAGCCCGTCCAGACCGTCGGTGAGATTCACCGCGTTTGAGCTGCCGGTGATCACGATCGTGACGAACAGGATGTAGGCCCACCACGGCAGGTGGACGAAGATGTACTTGAAGAGCGGCAGCTGCGTAGACGTCGGCTCGACCCGCGCGGCAATGGGCACGAGCACGAGCGCGATGCCCAGCGCGAACCCGAACGACACCTGGCCGACGGGCTTCCAGCGCGCGACCAGTCCCTGGGACTGCCCCCGCACGATCTTGAGATAGTCGTCGAGAAAGCCGATCAAGCCCATCCACAGCGTGGCGACGACGGCGACAATGACGTAGCGGCTATCGAGCCTGGCCCACAGCAGCGTCGGCACGATGGTGGCGAGGATGATGATCAATCCGCCCATCGTCGGCGTGCCTCGCTTGCCATGATGGCTCGCGGGTCCTTCCGCGCGCACGATCTGGCCGATACCGAGGTCGCGCAGCTTGGCAATGATGCGTGGACCGATGATGAACGCGACGAGCAGCGCCGTCACGGTCGCGCCCGCCGCCCGGAACGTGATGTAGTTGAAGAGATTGAAGATGATGTGCTGACGGGCGAGCGGCACGAGCAGATGATAGAGCATTAGGCGATGTGGTTGAGGACACGTTCCAAGGAGACCCCCCGCGAAGCTTTGAGCAGGATGAGTTCGTTGCCGCGCAACGCCGACTTCAGTTTGGGGCCCAGCGCATTGGCGTCGGCCGCGGTGATCAGGCGACCGCCCAGCTCCTCACGCATCGTCTCGAACACGCGCGCGAACGTTCCGACCGCGGCGACGAGCGCCGGCTTCCGTTTGACGACTTCGCGCGCGGCTTCGGCGTGCAATCTTGCACTTTCCGCTCCTAACTCCAACATCGTTCCCACCACGACGACGAGCGGCCGGCGCTGCCGCCGGGCGAGCCAGGCCGCCGTCTGGACGGCCCGGCGCATCGACGCGGGATTGGCGTTGTAGCTGTCGTCGATCACCAGCATGCCGTTGACGGTCCGCAGGTCGCCCCGGCCTTCCGGCAATCGCACGTTGGCGAGCGCCCGGACGGCGGCGTCGTGCTCGACGCCGGCCCGCTGGGCCACGGCCAAGGCGATCTGCGCGTTCTCCAGCTGGTGAATGCCCAGTGCGGGAAGTGTCACGACCTCACCCGAGTCGAGCGTGAGCCGCGGCCGCCCATCTCTGTCCAGATGGCGATCGAGCAGAGCGTCGTCGCTGCTCTTCCCCGGCAGCGCCGCCGGAATGACCTGCGTGCGGCGCCGGGCCTCCGGCCACATGGCATCCGGACCCGAACCCAGGATGGCGACCGGAACACCGTCCAACAGCGACAGCTTCTCCGCCATCACGCGCTCGAGCGAGCCGAAACCCTCCACGTGGGCGTAGCCGATGTTGGTGATCACCGCGATCGTGGGCTCGATGATGTCGCGCAGCTTCGCGATCTCGCCGGGGATGCTGGCGCCCGCCTCGACCACGAGCGCCTCGGTGTCCTCCGGGGCGCTGAGAATGGTGAGCGGCACGCCGACGAGATTATTCAAGTTCCCGATGGTTGAATGCACCCGATACCGGGCCCCGAGCGTGGCGCGAATCATCTCCTTGGTGCTGGTCTTGCCGCTCGATCCCGTGACGGCGACGACAGGCGTGCCCTCGGGGAGCAGGCGCCGCCGGGCGCGCGCCAGCTGGCCCAACGCGGTCAGCGTGTCATCGACTTCGAAGTAAGGCAGCCCGTCGAGGGCCGGCGTGCCGCGCCGGACGACGGCCGCGGCGGCGCCCTGCGCTTTCGCCTGCGCCAGGAAGGTGTGTGCGTCGAAGTTTTCGCCCTTCAGAGCGACGAAGAGCGCACCGGGTGTCAGGTGTCTGGTATCGGTAGATACGGCGGTGAATTTGAGTTTTGCCGGCCCCTGCACGCCGAGGGCTCCCGCGACCTCATCGCTCGTCCAGACATGACCGGCCATTACGCCGCTCCCAGTGCGCGAATCACTTCGCGCTCGTCGAACGGTTCTTTAGTCGTGCCGACGACCTGATAGGTCTCGTGCCCCTTGCCCGCGAGCAGGATCGTGTCGCCCTGGCGGGCGACCTCGAGCGCCTGCGCGATCGCGGCGCGGCGGTCTACCATGCGGTAATGCGGCTTGGCCTTCATGCCCGCTTCCACGTCGTCGAGAATCGTTTCGGGATCCTCAGTGCGCGGATTGTCGGACGTGGCAATGGCGATGTCGGCGAGGCGGACCGCGATTTCGCCCATCGGCGCCCGCTTGCCGCGGTCGCGATCGCCGCCGGCTCCGAACACGACGATCACGCGTCCGCCCGCGGGCGTGACCTCGCGAACCGTTTCCAGGGCGCGCTCGAGCGCATCCGGTGTGTGCGCGTAGTCGCGGAGGATCACGCACGGATCCACGGCGATGCGTTCCATCCGGCCTGGAACCTGCGGCGCGCTCGAAAGTCGCTCGGCGACAACGCGCGACGGCACCTCGAGCCCAATCGCGCAGGCCGCGACGCCCAGCGCATTCGCGACGTTGAAGCGGCCGAGCAGCGGAAGAGAAACGGGATGGCGACCTTCTTTACCGACCATCGTGAAATGGGCACCGCTCGCATCGACGCGCACATCCGCGGCGGTAACGTCCGCCTTGGTTCCCGGAAGCGCCGAGAAAGTGATCCGGCGTGACGTGCGTGGCAGACGATCCCATGCGGCATCGTCGGCGTTGACGACGGCCAGACCGGCGTCGGCGAGATAGCCGACCAGCTTTGCCTTCGCCGCAAAGTACGCCTCGAACGTCTCGTGATAATCGAGATGATCGCGCGTCAAGTTCGTGAAGATGGCGGCGCGAAAGACGAGCCCGTCGACGCGACCCTGATCGAGGCTGTGTGAGGACACTTCCATGGCAACGCCACCCGCCCCGCGCTCCACCAACGCCGCGAGCGTCGCCTGGAGATCGATGGGGCCGGGCGTCGTGAGATTCCCGGCCTCGCTTTGGACCGCGTGGCCGGCAGGGTCAATGCAACCGAGCGTACCGATCGCTCCCATCGGCCAGAGCGCGCTCAGCACGTGGCGCGCGAGAAGCACCGAGGTCGTCTTGCCGTTCGTTCCAGTCACGCCGATGAGCTGCAGTTTCGCCGCCGGACGCCCATACCATGCTTCAGCCGCAACCGCCGCGGCGCGCCGGCCGTTGCGCACGACGACTTGCGGAATGGTCACTGGCTGCCGCACTTCGACGAGCGCCGCCGCGGCACCGCGGGCGACCGCATCGGCGACGAACTGGTGCCCGTCCAGCACGGCGCCGCGCACTGCGCAGTACAGCATCCCGCGCTCGAGACGGCGCGCGTCCGCCGTCAGCCCCGTGATCTCGGGAAGACCGCGCCCGTTGCCATCAGGCGGCCCCTCGATCAACAGTCCCGCGCGGGCGAGCGCGTCGACGACGACCTGGAGCGACGCTTTCATCGGTGCGATTTGGGGAGAGGCTCGGCGAACATCGTGACGGTGGAGCCGGCTGCTGCGCGCTCACCCGCGGCGGGCCACGTGTGCTCAATCACGCCCCCGCCGGCGCCCTTCACGACGACGTGAAACCCGCTCCGGTGAAGCGTTCGCGCGGCCGCGCGCAACGAGCGGCCGGTCACGTCGGGCACGATCCGGTCCGGTTGCGTTCCACTGCGCACGCTATCAGGGGCATACGGCCAGGGGATTACGTACGGCACCACCCCATCCGGCTCATCAAGCGATGCGTTCGCGTGTTCGGCACTGGGCGCGACATTCGAGAGGCGGGCGCGGTCGAGCGCGACCGTGCGCGCCGCGAGCGCCTGCTCGAGCATCGATCTCGTGACCGGGGCGGCGGTTTGCGCGGCGAAGTAGCTGCCCTTCTGTGGATTGTCGATCTTCATCACGACGACGAGCTGCGGCTCATCTGCCGGAAAGAGCGCGGCGAAGGACGCGGTGTATTGCCCCACCGCGTAGCGCCCAGCCACGACCCGGCGCGCCGTTCCCGTCTTGGCCGCGAGCTGGAAGTTGGCAAGCGCCGCACGCTCCGCTGTGCCGCCCGCGCTGACCACGCCACGCAGCAACTCGCGCAGCTGTGCCGCCACCGCGCTCGTCACCACCCGACGCACCGGCTCCGGTTCGTGTCGATAGCGCAATCCCCCGTTCCCGGAGCGGATCTCCCGGATCAACGTGGGCTCCAGAAGAATGCCGTTGTTCGCGATGGCGCCGTATGCCGCCGCGAGCTGGATGGGCGTGACCGCCAACTCGTAGCCGATCGCGAGACTCGCCTGGCTGGGCCGCGACCATTCGCGCGGCGGCCGCAGTCGCCCGGGTGACTCGGCGGGAAACTCGACACCGGTTGGCGCACCGAACCCGAAGCCGCGCAGCACGCCGTACTGCTCGGCGGGATGCAGCCGCGCGGCGAACTTCACGAGCGCGATGTTGCTCGACACGCGGATGGCATCGGCCAGCGTCAGCGAGGGCAGGGGATGTTCGTCCGTGACGACGCGATCGGGCAGCCGGTAGCGTCCGCCTTCACCCGAGACGCGCTCGCCGGGACGGATGCGCTGATAGGTGATCAGCGCCGCCGCGGCGAAGATCTTGGCCAGCGATCCCGGCTCGAACGTCTCCGTAAACGCACTCGGCCGCATGCTGCCGTCGGCCCGTCGCGAGGCGACCGCCAGCACCTCGCCCGTCGCCGGATCGAGCATCACGACGTCGCCGCCATCCGCCTCCATGTTGTCGATTGCGTCGTCCAGCGCGCGCTGCGCGATCTCCTGCAGCTCGGCATCGAGGGTGAGCACCACGTCGCTGCCGGCGATCGGTTCGGCGATGACGCGCGCCGGCGATTCGTATTCGCGACCCTCGCGATCCTTGAGCACCACCGCCGCGCCGGGCGTGCCGGAAAGGAGGCTGTCGAGCAGCCGCTCGAGCCCACCCCCGCCGCCGGAGCCACCGCGGCCGTCGTCGCCGACGCGACCGATCACGGCGCGGGCGAATTCGGACGATGGATAAAAGCGACGGAGCACCGGCTCGAGATGGATGCCGCGCATCGCACGCAGCGGTTGGACCTCCAATGCCGTGAATGGTCCCGCGAACCAGGCATAGCGGCGGTGCATGGCGCGATCGACGTCGCGGGGCGCGAGCCGCAGCTGGCGCGCGATCGCGGGCACGTCCCGGACTGGGTCGCGCAGCTCGTTGGGGGAGACGCCGAGGTGATAAGTCTCCTGCGTCAGCGCGACCGCGGTGCCGTGGCGGTCGTACAGCGCGCCGCGGCGCGCGTCGAGCTGCACGCGCTCGGTGCGCTGGGCCGCGGCGGCAGCGGCATAGCGATGTCCTTCGACGAGCTGCACCTGCGCCGCGCGCAGCACGAGCGCGAACAGCGCGACCGCGAGTCCCATCTGCACGACCTGGAGCCGGACGAGCGGCTTCGCCATCAGCGTGGCCGCGCGCCCGGAGCGGGGATCAGAATTATCTCTGTATCGGCCGGCAGTCGCAGGCCCTGGTGCTGCGCGCGCGGCAACAGCACGGACCGGCTCTGCGCGGTGCGCACGCGCCGGTCGAGATCGGCGCGATGCCCTTCGAGGGAGGCGCGCTGTTCGCGCAGGTCCGCGAGCGCGCGGGCGGCGTTGAGCGACGCGGTCTGCCGGGCGATCACGGCCCAAAGCGCCGCCAGCAACGCGACGAGCCAAAACGCGATCCAATGCCGGCCTCTAAACGCCATCGGCGACCTGGAACGCACGGAATCGCGCCGAGCGCGCGCGCGGATTCGCGGCGATCTCGCTGGGCTGTGGAACGATGGCCTTCTTCGTGAGCACGGTGCCCAACGCGCGGCCGCGACACGTGCAGACGGGCTGGCGCGGTGGACAAACACACTCGCGGCCCCATTCACGAAACGCGTGTTTGACGATCCGGTCTTCGCCGGAGTGGTAGGTGATGACACCGAGCGACCCACCGGGGACGAGCGCGTCACGTAGCTCCGGCAGAGCCGCCTCGAGCGAATCCAGCTCTTCGTTCACCGCGATGCGGAGCGCCTGGAACAGGCGGGCGAAATCCGACGGCCCGGAGCGCGGTCCGAGGACGGCGCGAATCGCATTGACGAAGTCGTCACTGATAACGAACGGGCGAGACAACCGACGCCGGACGATCTCCTTTCCGAGAGAGCGCGCGCGCCGTTCGTCGGCATACTCACTGAACACCGTACCGATTCGGTCGACAGGCCACGTGTTCAGGATATCTCGAGCGGTAATCCCCCTTCCCTCTTCGCCCTTCCCCCTTCCCCCCATTCTCATGTCGAGCGGAGCACCGGGCCGGAATGTGAAGCCGCGCTCCGCGGAATCGATTTGATGGGAGCTGACGCCGAGGTCGAGCAGGATACGGTCAGGATGGAACTCGCCAATGGCGGCAACGGCGGCAGGGGCGGCAAAGGAGGCTTCGAGATATTGCAAGCCCGCGGTGCCGAGGCGGCCGCGGACGGCGGCGATGGCGTCGGCGTCGCGATCGATGCCGAGGACAGTCGCCCCAAGCTCGCGGAAGATTGCCGCGTGGCCGCCGCCGCCGAGCGTCGCATCGACGGCGCGCCGGCTGCCCGTCGCCCAGGCGCGGACGGATTCCGCGAGGACGGGGATGTGGTAGGGGATCGAGGGCGCCGTGGGCACGCTCCAACATAAGAAAGGCCCCGTCTGCGTGGGCAGACGGAGCCAGGAACGGGGCTGACGGGGCTCGAACCCGCGACCTCCGGTGTGACAGACCGGCACTCTAACCAGCTGAGCTACAGCCCCAAAGCCCCCGAACGGAGCGCCGGAATATAGACCGGGCGTCAGGTCAATTCAACGGCGGCGAGCACTTAAACGATTTTTGGACCTGGGGTTTCGCTTTTTCGTACTGCGCCACGAAGTTCAGCATCTGGTCCGCGGTGGGCGGATGGACGCGCCGGCCCAACAGCAATGCCGCCTTCGTCCGGGAGAGGCGATCGAACACGGCGCGCGCGAGCTCGCAGCGCCGGGCGCCTTTGGCCTCAGTCATTTCCTTGTACGGGGCATTGAGCGTCAACACCGACGACAGGCCGTACCAGAAGCTGGCATTCACGCGTACCTGAAAACGCGGACCGACCGTGTCACTGGGGGACTTCGGCGCCACGATCTGCAGGAGCGTGTCGAGCCACACGTAGGCGTGATCGTATGCCCCCGCCTGCGCGAGCTTCGATCCGGCGGTCAGCATGATCACCGCCGCCGCCAGCCGCTGCATCGAATCGCTCGAGGCAAGTCCTGGCTTGAGGAACGGGCGGGCGGAGTCGACGCGCACGGCAAACGCCTGTTGCAGCGCCTTCAGAGCCACGGTGTCCTTTGCTTCGCGCAGCGCCCGTCCCTTCGCGGTGTCATAGACGGGCCGATCGATGAGCGTCTTCGCGATCTGCAGGCTCGTCCCGACATCATTCGGCTCGAGTCGCGCGGCCATCTGAAGGTATTTGAGCGCGGAATCCGGGTGATTGCGCATCTCGAACACCGACGCCCGCGTTCTCAGGAAGCTGGCGTTGTTCGGGAAACGCCGAATCGCCGCTCTGGTATACAGGTCGAGCGCCTGCGTGTCGGAGACCGATTGCTGCTGCGCCGCGCCGATGGCCGCCTTCAAAAAGTTGGTATCAGCGAGCAGCGCGGTGTCGTGCTGGGCCTTTTCCACGAAGACGGCGTCCGAGCAGCGATACATCCCCGCTTCGTTGCAGATCGTCAGCTTCAAATCGAGCAGCTGGGACTCGCCGGGAATCACCTTCAGGCCCTCGTCGAGCAGGGCCACCGCGGCCGAGTCGCGCTTCATCTGGCGCAGGAGCTGCGCGATCCCGAGCCGCTTTTGCACGTTCCGTGGCTCGCCACGCAGCTGCTGAATGAAGGCGTCGAGCATCCTGTTCGTGTCGCCTTTTTGCTGATAGATCCGCGCGATGTTCTCCAGCGCGGTTCCGTTGAGCGAGTCACCCTTCAGGGCGCGCTGCGATTCGACCAGGACGCTGTCCGTCAGCCGCTGCGCTTCGTATACGGTCGCCAGACACAGATGGGCGCCCACCGAGTTGGGATCGACGGCCAGCGCTTTCTGCGCGTCCGAACGCGCGCGGCCGAATTGCCCCTTCTTCCGATCATCATTGCAGTCGCGGATAGGCTCGCTGGCGCGGACCACCCCGGCGAGGCGCTGCGCGATCGTCTCCGCGAGCGCGATGGCCGTCCCTGGATTCCCATTCGTCGCGGTGAAGCTCGCCGCCATTCCGGAGCTGCTGATGTCGATCAGGCGGACGTTGGCCGTGAGGTTGGTGCCGCTCTTCTGAAAATCACCCGTGACGTACGCGTGAACCTGGAGGAATCGCGCCAGCTGGCGGGCCTGTTGATCATCGAGCAAGCCGTCGCACGGAAATCCGGAGGCCTTGAGTGCTTCGCACAACTTGGCCTTCGGGACGACCATGACTCTGCTCTTGGCGAGCGCGGTGACGCGATCACGCACGGCATCGGCGAGCGCGATGCTTCCGGCCGAATCGGCGGCGGACGCTTGGAACGGGAGGACGAGCAGTCTCTCCGTCGGCTGCTGCGGGGCCGCCAGTTGTGCGGATGCCTTTGCAGCGACTGCGATCATCAGCCCGACCATCAGTGGAAACGCTCTCACCGTGTTCGTTCCTCCGTTACAGGCTGCTACACCAGTGGGCGAAGAGGGATTCGAACCCCCGACATCCTGCGTGTAAGGCAGGCGCTCTGAACCGCTGAGCTATTCGCCCGTGCCATGATAAGGAGGCGGAGGTGCTAAAGGGCCAGGCCTACCGGAAACAACACGCAATAGCCCAACACGAGCAGCACCGGCGCGAGCGTTGTGGATCCCATCGACAACAACCAATAGCCGAGAGCGAGTGACACGACGCCGGCGCCGAGCACGACATAATTCTTCGGACCGAAGCGCAGGCGTGAACGGGCGAACGTTTGTTCCGGCATTCGGGGCTGGAGTCTATTCGTTAATCTCAAGCTCGTCAAGCATTTGGCTTTCTTCTGTCTCCAGCGCCGCGCGCTTCTCGCGGTCACGCCGCCGCCGCAGCAGCACGAGCGCGGCGAGCACGGAACCGAGCGCGAGCCAGAAAAAGCCCAACGCACCCGCGAGCGAGAGCCAGCCGTAACGCGAGCCGATGTCGCGCTGCCACCGCTCCTCGAAGTCGCTCTCTGTAACATGATAGGTGGCGCGCAGCGCGGCGTCGAATGATTCCGACTGCGGCAGATTCGCGATCAGCGGCGCAAGCCCGCGGCCGCCGCCCCAGCGCTCCAGCATCAGCACCGCGGTCGTCGCGAGCGCGTACCCCGTTTCGGCATCGCCCCGCGCGCCGCGTAGCGAGCGCTCGACATCATCGAGATTCATGCGCACACCGCGGGCGAGCTGCCAGTTGAGTCGCAGCGCGTCGAGCCGATCCCATTCCCGCGCGGCAACGGCGGCATAGCCTTCCTCGAACCACAGCGGCGCGTGATATCCCACACGCCACCGCAACGCGAGATGGGCGAGCTCGTGACGAAGGGCGGCGGCTTCGCGGTTGGACCGTTTGTCGGTTAGCAAGACGATCGTTCCCGCATCCGGGAACGCTGCACCTTCACTCCAGAGCGGGAGGCGGCCCCGTGTCAGCGAGTCATACAACGCGCGGGTCGGCGCGAGGATCAATCGAATGGGGCGATCGGGTAACGGGCCGATCCCGGGAAAGTCAGGCGACCGATCGGCGAATTCGGCGAGCGACGTCGCGAGCGTTCCCTGCCCCGGCCAAGCCACTGCGGTGATACGACCCACCTCGATCGCCGTAGGAGCCTGCAGCAGCAGGGCGATCAGTGCTAGTCTCGCGGCGGCTCCTCGCCCTTACCGACGAGCTCCAGCATCTCCTGACACTTCTTGCCCCACGGATTGAACTTGTTCGCCTTGAAGCCGTCTTCCCAGGTGGACTTGGCCTTCTCCTGCTCGCCCGCGAACCAATGCGCCCGCCCCAACTCGTAGTACGCTTCGATCAGGTTGGGTCCCAGCTTCAACGTCTTCTGGAAAAACGTCTCCGCGTCCTCGTACATCTCGCGCTGCAGGTACACGAGGCCGAGATAGAAGTGCGCGTAGAGCGTGGCCTTCCTGTCGTTATCGAGCCGGATCGCCTTCGACAAATGCTCGATCGCCTCTCCGAAGATTTTCTTCTTGAGACAGATGTAGCCGACGTTGATGCGCGCGAGCGAGTTCGCCGGCTCCTTCATGAGGACCTTCTGGAAAGTCGAGAGTGCATCGTCGTAGTCGCCATGCAGCATCTGCGCCCAGCCGAGCAGCGACTCCGCCTGCGTCTCGCCGGGGGAGAGCTGCAGCGCCTTTTCGAGGGCGGCGATCGCACCGTCGTGATCGCCAAGCGAGATCAGGCTCCAGCCCTTTTCGATGTACGTCGAGGCCCCGATGTGGTCGGCTTTGACGGCGGGGCGGATCCCGGTGAATTCCGGCGCCGCCGCCTCGGAGCTCGACGCCGCCTGCAGCTGCTTGTACTTGTCGACGAGGACGCGGATGTCCTCCTTCAGCGTCCCGAGCTCGGCGAGCAGGCCGTCGACCTGCTTGAAGAACGCGATGATGTCCCGCTTGACGGCGTCGCGCTCGGCCTGGTTGCCGGCGGAGTCGAGCCGCTGCACGATGCCGTCGTATTCGGCGCGCAACGCGACGGCGGGAGACTCGCGACTCACGCGCCGGCCTTTTCCGCCAGCGCGGTCGCCAGCGCGAGCTTCTCCTTCGAGGCGAGCAGCTTCCCGGTATTCAGCACGATGATGGTTCGGCCCTCCCGCCCGACCAAGCCGGTGATGTACTCGGCGGCCAGCCCTTTCACGATCGCCGGCGGCTGGCTGACGTCCGTGGCCGCGATCTGCAGCACTTCGGTCACCGCATCCACGACGACGCCGATCCTGGCCGATTCCCAATCGAGCACGATCGTCCGCGTCTCGTCCTTCAGCGGCGCGGCGACCCCGAGCCGCTTGCGCAGATCGATCACCGGCACCGGGTCGCCCTGACACTGGAGCACCCCCTCCAGGAAATCCGGCGCCTTGGGGAGCCTGGCGGGCACCTCGTAGCGCAGGATGCGCTCGACCTGGAAGATGTTGAAGGCAAAGTCCTGCCCCGCCACCCGGAAGGTGACGAGCTGGACGTCGTCGCCCGTCGTCGTCGTCATCGGATCCGCTCTCCCAGTGCGTCGAGAT
>WNFE01002191.1_pt1 | contig 16851 bp, 16 predicted proteins | sample 5400451 | NCBI WGS metagenome assembly WNFE01 (sample SAMN13153344, study PRJNA577476) | soil metagenome | isolation source: 200 cm saprolite under Douglas fir tree site 2 hole 2 | place: USA:California | collected 2015-04-18 | reverse complement strand
AGTTGGGTGAGGATTGATACAAGCAAACAGATCAATAAACGAACCGAGGTATGAACTATGACTGGTGACGAATGGAGCCGGGCCATGCGGGCCATCTGGCTCCTCAACACAATCGAAGTGGAAATGAGCCACCTCGGCATACCCTTGATGCGCGTTCCATCAACGCTGCATACCCTTGGCGAAACGCTCTCGCAAGCCGAGATAAGTGAGCTAGATAGCCAGCTTATCGAAGACGAACTTACTCGCGCTCATGCCTCATTCGCTCAAGCAGTTGGGGAACTTCAGGTTGGCATGGCCGAAATCGAGTCTCTCCTCCGTGGGCGAACATTGGACTCGTTTCCACAGCATCCCCACGAAACCACTACGAGCGACGCATCGGAGCGAGAAAGGAGCGTAGCATGGCAGAAATAATGACCGCGCGCGAGGCGGTAGAACGCTATATTAAGACTGGCACACAGGTTTGCTGGGGAGGCTTTAGCTACACGCGGCGTCCCTTCACGGTCGCACGCGAGGTAATCCGCCAGCGCGACCGCATTCAGAATCTCTTCTGTACCATGAACGGCGGCGCCTCAATTGAAGAAGCCCTGGCGGCTAATGATCTCATCTCCTGGCTAGAAACCACCTATATTGGCCTGGAAGGCATTCAGCCGGTGGCCTACAGTATCCGCCGCCGCGTCCAGGATGGCTCCATCCCACTATTTGAAGACTACAGCAACTACGGCTACGCCACGCGTACCATCGCTGGCCGCTTTGGCTGGCCCTTCGCCCCGCTGATGGCCGAACTGGGGAGCAGCCTACCGGAATACGACGTCTTCGGTAAGGCGGGATTGCGCGGCAGGAAAGAGGATGGAAGCTGGATCGACCCGCGTATTCCGCCCAAGAAGTTTGCAGTCATCGATGATCCCTTTGATGGCTGGGGCTTGCGCCCACACGCCTTCGCAGGCGGAGATAGCACCGCCAACAAGACGAACAACATCGAGCGCATACGCGAGTCCGACAAATATACCGGCACAAAAGGCGTCAAAGTGATGCTCGTGCCGCCAATTATGCCCGAGGTCACCGTCATTCGCGCACAGCGCGTGGCCATCGATGGTACAGTACGTATGGAGGGCATACTGGGGCCAGATGCAGAACAGGCCATGTGCGCCAGGACACTCATCGTGGAGTGCGAGCAGATTGTTCCTTCCGACGAGCTGCGTGCCGCTCCTGAACTGAATCACTTGCCGGCCCATATTACTACCGCTATTGTGGAGCAGCCCTTTGGAGGCTACCCCTCGGCGGTGCCCAATTACTACGACTATGACTGGGACTGGTGGGTAGGCTATGGTCGGTTCAACCGCAAGAGCAAGGAAGAAGTCAAGAACTGGTGGACCCAGCACGTAGTAGACACCAAAGATGACTGGGATTATCTGACGCGTATTGTAGGAATGAATCGCCTGTTCGAGCTGCGCGCCACTCCCGGCTACGGATATCGCGCTGACCTCAAACGGCCCATGTAACCTGGAGCAACGAGAAAACACAACAGGAGCATACTATGCAACAAATTTCGGATGATGCCTACGACGTTTATCTCGAAGAACGTGGGCTAACGCGCACACAGTACACAACAATGGAACTCCTGGCAGTCGCTTCCGCTCGCGAAGTGCCTGATGGCGCCTTTGTCTTCGCCGGTACTGGCCTTCCGCTGCTGGCCTCGATGTTGGCACAGCACACCGTGGCGCCGAACATGACGCTGATTATGGAAGCGGGTATTGTGGGGCCAAAGGTCGAACACCTGCCGATCTCAGTTTCTGACCCACGCGGATGCCTGAAGGGAAGCATGGTCTCCAATATGGCCGATACCTTCGGCACCACTGCGCTGCGCGGCTATTGCACCGTCGGTATGCTGGGCGGCGCTGAATGCGATATGTATGGCAACCTCAACTCCACCATCATTGGAGGCTACTGGCCCGGTGGAGTCTCCGGGACCGGCCATGGACCTGCCGTACGCTTTGCCGGTAGTGGTGGGGCCAATAACATCGCCTCTTTTGCCGACAAGGTACTTGTCGTGATGGTACAGGAGGAGCGCCGCTTCCCTGAACGCGTCGAGTACGTGACCAGCGTGGCTGGATGGCGCGGCCCACACGCTGAAAAGGAATCTCGCTGGGACTACGGATTGGGGCGTGGTGGCGAGCTGGTCATGATCAGCGACCTGTGCATTATGCGCAACAATCCTGATACCGGCCTGCTCGAACTCGATACTGTATTTCCAGGTATCAGTGTCGACGATGTCGTTAATAACACCGGCTGGTCGCTCGACACCAGCAATGCGAAGGAACTACCGCCGCCAACCGAAGAGGAGCTGAAAGCTCTGCGCATGCTGGTTGACCCCAGCCGCATCTACCTCGGTCGTAAGAGTAAGCGCGAGGCCGCTGCTGCACAACAGAAGTAATCCTCTTCCCAGGTGTACGTTTGCTGGCGGGGCCTGAGCCCCGCCAAATTCTCATATTTTGTGGGTCTCCCTCGCATTTGGGGAACACGGCTCGCTTGTTACGGGAAATACCTATCTTTAGAAGAAAGACGACTTTTTCCCCTTCTGTCTATCTCGTTGACTTGGGAGGCGAGATCTCTGCTTCTTAGACCACCACGTCCCATCAAGCAGGCACCTACATCCATAGATATGGTATAGGAGGCACAGATCCACGAGAGAGGAGAATGGGATGCAGCGAAACACACAGCGAGGTCGGCCCTATTTTGGGGTAGGCAACAGGATTCAATTGAGGCCAGAAGAGAGATTAACGGGAAATTATTTCGAAGGGCTGCACGGGACCATCATGCGGATTGAGCAGCTCCCAGACCCGAAATTTCTCACTATTGAAACACAGGAGGAATGGGACGAGTTTCTTTCCATTCGCTCAGTTCAGTTCTGGGTCAAGTTGGACGACTTTCCTGAGTTGAACGACGACTACAAACAGAATGAGGTCGTGTTCCGCTACCGCGAGTTGCGGCCATTGCAACCCAGGATGGGTCAGCAACAACTGGCACAGTACTGTAGAGAGCGCTTTTTGAAGGAACAGAACGAACATCGTCGGGATGCCTATCTTGGGGTCATGCGGTATTTGAATGGGGAGTGGCCTGGCTGGCCCTTGTCCTCCTTAGACACGCCTATTCCAAAGGGATACTATGTCGATCTGATTAACCGTTTCATCAATGGGGCAACCCGGATCTGGAAATTGGCGCAGGAAAGCCGGGAAAGGGACAAAGCGAACGAGCTGGCTGAGAGTTATGAGATCCAGGCCCAGGTGTGTGAAGAGATGTACCAGCAATTGATGCCCAAACAACGAGTTCTTGCCGTCCTTGATTGATCTGAACGTAGGGAAGGGAAAAGGGTCATACCTCTTACCCATCGGACAAAGAGTCACATATTAGACGGCATGGAGGACTTTCACGCGTAACAGCTCGAGATGAGCGCGACCAAACATTTGGCGCTTCAGAAATTTGAGCCTGTTGACATGCCCCTCCGTGGTGCCATTACTCCAGCGTCCGGGCAGAAGGCGGCGCGAACAGCGGCATAGTCCCGACGAATCCCGAAGACATTGCTGCCCAGTTCGGTCACATGACACGCTTTTGCTCGCTTCAGCCAGGAGTCCAATGCCTCCGCCTGACGTTCTTTGAGCAGAGTGACAAACTCCTGCGAAAGCTGGGAGACGGCGCGGAGGTCCTCGTTGAGGTTCATTTGCGCAACCTGTTGCTGTTGCACCTGGGTGAGTTTGGAGGGTGGTAAGATCAAGAGGCAAGGCTGCGCCGCGCGAGGAAAGGCGCCGTTTCCTGGGCTTGGGTGCCAGGGGCAGTTTGCGCGGAGGTCCTCGCCTTGGTTGGGGAGGCAGTGCTGTGCGCCATTCACCGAGCACATGCCCGAGCAAGGATGCTGAACCCGTGTAGCCACGTTCCTTGAGCTCACAAAACAGATGCGAGCCCGCATGCTCTCCAGCGCTCCAGCGTTCACGCACCTACGCAAGATAGGGATCTAACGTGCTCTTGCCCTTCGGACGCAGTCCGGAGCCAGGAGCACGTTCCGGGAAGCCTTCTGCGGTAAGAAAACGCTGGACGATGCGCCTACTCATCTGCAGCTTACGGGCGATCGCTCGTTGTCCCATTCCCGCTTGGTGCAAAGCCAGGACCTGCGCGTACGCGTGCATAGCGCTTGTCGCGACTGATCTTCTTCTTGCGTTCCGCATAGGTCAAGCAAGCAAGCTCCATCTCCTGTCCCATCAGTCCATGCGGCAGTTCTGGCTGAACCTGAGCCTGTGGCTGGTCAGTTCTCTCAGCCTGCGAACCGCTCGTAGAGGCTCTGCTTGTCATGACACTCGTCTGATTCTCAAGAGCACCACAGCTCGTGGGATCCTCGGTAGACACTGCTTTGAGCGGAATATCCTCAATCTCTGGTAGATAGGTGCGTTTGCGATCCAAGAAGCGTTGCAGGTGTTCGCGCAGGTTTTGCACCAGATGGTAGCGGTCCGCCACCTGGGTGGCATGAGGCAGCGCCCGTTTCACTGCATCCGCATAGGCGCTGGCTCGGTCTCGGCTGACGACTTCAATTTCTTGGTGACTTACTAGCCAGGGCAAGACGGCTTCAGCAGTGCGGTCAGGCAAGAGATCGAGGGGCTTGCCCGTTTCAATGTTGATCAGAATCGTTCCATACGTGTCTCCACGCCTCAGAGCAAAATCATCTATCCCCAAAACAGTGACGTTCGTCTTGGGAGGCGCAGGGATAGTGCGCAGGTAGCCTAGGAGGGTGGGAGCTTTCACGTTCATCCCGAGTCGGGGAGTCAGCCGCTCACTGACCTCAGCAGAGGCTGCGAGTCCAATCGCTTTGAGTTCCTCCAGAAGGCGATTACTCACCCGCCCCCAGGGCTGGACCAAATCTGGAAGACGTTCGGCAAACACCTTGCGGGGACAGGTAGTACTGCGACAAACAAACTTGCGCACCCTGAGCCGAAGCACCACATTGCGGCCCCCGCAGGGCACATCGTGAACCGTGCGCTGATACTGACAGTGGACAGAGTCTGAGAGGTTTCCACACCCAGGACAGCGTGCGCAAGGCTGTGTGGAGATCACTTCTACGGTGAGCTGAGTTTGGGTGATCTCAACCTGACCAAGGACCATCCCTTCGGGTAAGGGCAGAAACGGGGATCTTTCCATCGCCAACATCCTCCTGAAAAGCGGGAGCCCCTTGCTTGCATCTTTTCCAGGAGTATATCACCGAGCATCAATCAAAGCAGTAAGCAGGCACTATTCCCCAAATGTTAGGGAGAGCCGGCGATAATACTGTCCGACCAGGTATTGGCAACATAGAATGTGCGCCAATCGAGACTGAATACGATACCATTCGGGCTGAGCCCTGCCACTGGTGCCGCAAAGAGCTTGTTATCACTGATCGGTGCCCCAGAACTCGGCGGGCCAATCAACAGATTGACCTTCCCTCCACCTGGTGCAATGGAGTAGACCACTCCAAGGTTTGAGTCGCTGGCATAGAGCGTTCCATCCCTGCCGAACACCAGGTCCTCCGGGCCACCTCCTTTAGGATAGGTGGCGTAGATACTGATCTGCGGAGTATCGCTATCAGGGTTGCGAATTTGCAGAATTTCTCCAGCGAAATTCGCAGCACAGTAGAGATCCCCTATCTTTCTGTCAATCGTCAGGCCGAGCAGCGCGCCTGCACTGATTAACTCCTGCCCTGGTTTCCCACCCAGTGTGTTGACCAGCTCACCGGTCGAGGCATCAAACACCAGAATACGTGAACTGTGCGGATCAGCGACATTATAGGTCGCTGTATAGACCTTGTTCTTCCATGATGTAATCCCTTCGGGGAACTGCAAGTTGGGAACCGTATCGGAAGATGCGAAGATCGAACCTGGAGCGTGGAGTACGAGCGTGGGGGTTGGTGTGGGGGGAGGAGTTGATTGCACCGTGGAGGAACAACCGGTCAGAACCCAGACCCAGGCAAGCACTACCCCACAAACGAAGAGCCCTTTCACTGCTGCCATCCAGGAGCGTTTCTTGGGCGCAACCGGCTGTTGAGAGAACATATGCTCAGTGGTGGACAACATACATACCTCCTAACGAAAGACCAGGCACACAGGTGGGAGCACGGTGACTCCCACCTGTGTGCGTTGCGTCCAAAAGCGCTGCACGGGAAGGCAACGCTCGTTAACTACTACGGAGAAGCAATTACTCCCCACACATAATACACGAGGCAATTACAGGGAATCAAGGTCCCGTCCGTGAAAGCAGGAGCCTTCTAGTGCCTGGTAAGGTACAAACAGGCTCATCTCGAAATCCCCCGCTCCTTCGGGCTCCCTATGGGAGAAATCCCGCCCGGCCACGCTAGAAGTTCCCATTGCCTCCGGCACCGCTTACTCCTACATCAAATGAAACGATGCGAAAGGGAAGATTGGGCGTGCCTGCCAGCCCTGTAAAGATCCCCAGGTTGCTGCAATACACAGTCGTGCCGGAGAAGGTCATACCAGCTGGCATGTTTACCAGGCCATTTGCGGTCACAGCAGAGGTGCCAAAGGTAGTAACGACGTGACCGCGAGAATTAAGAACGGTGAGATTATCCCCCAGGATACTTGCTACCCAGATGTGCCCTGTACTATCCAGTGCCAATCCGTCCGGACCATTGAGGGGCGTCGATGCACTCGGGCCAATTTTCGTATCCGGTTGAATCAGGCCACTAAACCCTGTAGGGTATTCTTCCAGGTCGGGATTGGGATTTTGAGCGAAGACGCGACCATTGCCTGTCACATGTCCTGAAGAATCCACGTCAAAGGCGAGAACGCTATCTGACCAGGTATTCGCCACATACAGGGTACGCCAGTCCTGGCTGAACACAATGCCATTGGGACTTAACCCCTGCACCGGCGAGGCGAACAATCCGTTGTCGCTCACCTGCGCACCAGAACCCGGGGGCCCGATCACCTTAGTAATACTGCCTCCACCAGGCGGGATAGAGTAGACCATTCCCAGGTTTGAATCAGAAGCAAAGAGCGTTCCATCCCTACCAAACACCAGGTCCTCTGGCCCTCCACCGGCAGGGTAGGTAGCATAGACGCTGACCTGCGGGGAATTGCTTTCTGGATTGTGGACTTTGAGAATGTTGCCGGTGAAATTGGCGGCGACAAACAGGTCACCTGTATTTCGATCGATAGTTAAGCCGAGCAACGCACCTGCACTGATTAACTCCTGCCCAGGCTGCCCTCCCAGAGTATTCAAGAGTTTTCCAGTTGCAGCGTTAAAGACGAAAACACGCGAATCCGATGGAGAGTTGACATTGAAGGTTGCGACATAGACCCTATTATCCCAGGAAGTAATCCCCTCTGGAAATTGCAGCAGCGGGATCGAATCTGAAGATGCAAATGTAGACCCGAAGGAATTGGTTGCATGAGCTGGCCTGAGCGTGCTCACAAATACAAGAGAGATACACACCATCAGGATGACAGCAACAGGCAGGGTTCTAGCTAACCATGTCTTCGAGGGCGATCTTAGTCTCGTTGATAGGCGATGCTCAAGAGCCATTGAAACGAAACCGGGGGAAGGAGGCTTGTAGCGTGGTGAAAAATGCATCGTAAGAACCTCAATAGCAAAAATAGAGCCAAATAACACTTTTGGCATCCCAGAGACCCTAATAGCCTCTATTATAGATGAAAGTCATGAAAAAGGAGGAGAGCAAGCAGGTTATGATTCGGTTAAGGTTTGGTTGCGATTTTTCCAGGAATCCGTCACAACCAAACCTATGCTCTGCAATCAGAATGATCTGCCACTTGCTAGCACTATGATGAATATACACACCAGGAGAACACCAAACAGGACGAGGGCTTTAAAGGTATCATTGCTGTCTTCCAACGGTGGTAGTTCCTCCGGGCGAGGCAAAAGGGGCGTCTGTGCATCCGGATCCTCGGCCGGCGCCAGGGGTATTGGCAGGGCCTGCGCAAAACTATCAGCAGCCAGTGGCGTCTGGGCCTGCATCGTCTGGGCCTGCATCGTCTGGGCAAGCCACTGGCTGCTCCTTTGGGTGGTACGAGGAAGTGTTGGGCTTGCCAAACGCGTGGTTAGCAAATCATTCAGTAATTCGGCAGGGCGCTGGTAACGCTGGCTGGCAATGGGGCGCAACCCCCTTGTCAGAATTGCACTAAACTGTGAGGAAATATACGGATTGAGCCGCTGTACCTGGGGGATATTCCCGTCAACTTCCGTGGGAACGCTGCCCGTGCTTAGATGATAGGCGGTCGCCACAAGAGAATACAAGTCTGATCGCCCATCAACAACTCCACGCATTAGCTCCGGGGCCGTATATGGCGAGAAACGCGAGCGCTCAATACCCGTTATGAACTGCGTTGCACCGCTCATCAGCACTACAGAGAAGTTCGTGAGAGTATATACCGATCCATTGTGAGTAGCGATGATGTGTTCCGGGCGGATAAGGCCATGTACCAGGGGAGGCATCTGCTGTGCCAGCAGTTCCAAGACTTCCGTTATTTGCAGGCAGCATTCGACCACATCCTGCTCTGGCAGCGCCCGCCCAGTACGATGCATGCGAGCGAGTAAAGATTCGCCAGCAATAGGTTCAAAAACAAAGAATGTGCGTTCCTGGTCGCTAAAGGCATCAGTGAGCGTTGGAACGCGCGGATGTCTACTTATAGAAGCCAGCGCCATAGTTGCAGCACGCAGTCTAGCCTGGATGGCGCTGGACGCCATTTCCGGCAGCGCAACCTCCCAGATCATTACCTGAGACCCTCCACGCTGGGCATCCTGACCAACCCACATCGCCTCAAACGCCCCACGCGCCCACTCCTGACGGCTTCGAAGTTCGAGCACGCGATAACGACCACCATGCAGAATAGTGCCCGGCAGGAGAAGGCGAACATCCCACGCTAGAGAACTTTGCCCGGTTCTAGCTTGAGGCGCTGCACCGGATAGCTGTTGCGGTGAGTATGGTATTCCCCCACGCCTCACCTGTTCACCATAGCGAGAATCTGAGATCAACCGTCGAGTTCGTAGTGGTGACTGCACACGCGAGACATCCTGCGGGAGTGGGCCACTAAAGCGGGAGTCGCGGGTCGGCGGCAATGCAGGCGAGCTAACATTACGCGGAGGCAGGGCACTGGTGCCGAGCATACCTGACCGGGGAAGGGTCTGCCCTTTGCCTACTTCACCCCTAGATGCCAGGCCTTCATAGGCATCCCGTCTTGAAAGTTGGCTGGCTGGCATAGAAGTAGAGGGATACGGGGTAAACGTTGGCGTAGATGCTGGAGCAGCAAAGGGACTTGGTATATTGGGTAATGGCATCGAAGCCCGCGATTGAGGAGAGCCGGCGCTCTGTCTTGGCATAGATACCCTGCCTGGCGGGGTCATGGACGTTGGTGACCCGGGGCGGGGCGTATCTAAAGGTAGACCTGGCGAAGACAAGGTTCGCCCACCTTGCCTCGATATCCGTAACGTCAGGCCGCAACGCGCGCAAGAATTCCTGCTCGCATCATTCTCACTGCCGCAGCGTGGACAAATCATAATTATACCCCTCTCATCAAACTCGCCAAACGGGATACCCCTTCATTTCTCGCAATAGGAGAAACGCTTGCTCCCTGCAGGGGAGTGCTCTTGCCAGGAACGCCTAAACCATCACCGCTTGTGTGGCAATACCCACAAAAGGCTCGCATTTATTTTTCAGCAGTGATACATTTATCTTTGTAGAGTATAGAGGACGATATCTACAACTGTCAACATGCATAACCCAACTGGGTGCTGCTCCAACTAGGCATCAGGTATAGGGGCGCTTGCATCATCACAAAATTCGAGTCTCAACTAACTGTAGGAGCGGCTTCAAGAGTCGTCCAGGCAAACATGGATCTGAGAGGAGAAAACATTTCATGACCAACAACAATGACCTCATAACACTGCAGCAACAAGCAGAAATACGCAAAAGTATCGAGACAGCTATTACACAGTTGTTCGCCGCTGAAGACGAAGGATTGCAATATGCCCTGGCTGCCGCTAAAGAGGCAGGTCTGCCAGAGATTCAGATATCCCCTGTCCAGGGCAAGTTCTTGCAACTGCTGGCAGCGGCATGTCAGGCGCGCAAAATTCTGGAAATCGGCTCATTGGCAGGCTACAGTGGCATCTGGCTGGCACGCTCCTTACCCGAGGGCGGGCGACTGATTACTCTGGAAGTGAATCCACATCATGCCGGGGTAGTGCGCAGCTCCTTCGCCAGGGTGGGAGTCGACAACCGCGCCGAGGTGCGAGTCGGTAGAGCGCTTGACCTGCTGCCTCATCTGGAGAGCGAGGCACCGTTCGACCTCGTCTTCATCGATGCCGATAAGCCGCCTTACCCCCAATACCTTGACTGGGCGCTCCGCCTGACGCGACCCGGCAGTATCATCGTAGCCGACAACTGCATACGAAGAGGCGCCGCGCTGCACGAGTCAAATGATGAAGCTACAGCGGGCCTGTTTGAATACAATAGACGCATCGCCAGCAACCCACGACTGGTTTCTCTGGCTCTACCGATGGACGATGACTTTACAGATGGCTACGCTATCGCTGTGGTGAGGTCATGATGTTATCAAATCGCCCCGTAAAACCCCTAGCTTCAGACATGAAGATATAAGGGGCGTTCCTTGTTTGCGGCTGGGGGGCAGGGATACGCTTGACATACGCCTAATTTGGGTGTACAACAGACGTATGAAGACACAGGATGAAGCCCCAACCAAATCGTTCTCTATCCGTGTCTCGGTGGAGATGCTCGACGCCTTACGGCAAGTCGCCAAGCAGCATAACCGCTCGATACATGGCGAAATCCTGACGGCACTCTCTGAGCACATCAAAAAGAGCCAGAAAGAGCAACGCAAGCCGTGACCAAGACCGGGCAGGACACACAATCAAAGACGCAGCGGGCCAAGAACCCGAACATGCGCTGTAAGGCGTACAAGTTTCGCATCTATCCGACCAAGAAGCAGATCGGGACTTTGGAATGGACGTTGCGCCGCTGCAAAGAACTGTACAATGCGGCGTTGCAAGAACGCAGAGATGCCTATCAGCTGTGTGGCGTGTCCGTCTCCTACTGTATGCAAGCTGACCAACTAAGAGCTCTCAAGCAGGTGCGAGAAGAGTATCAGGATATCCATAGCCAGGTGCAGCAAGATGTGCTCAAACGGCTCGACAAAGCCTTTGATGCCTTCTTCCGCCGTGTCAAGAATGGCGAAGACCCCGGCTATCCCCGCTTCAAGAGCGGGGATCGTTATGACTCCTTCACCTATCCACAAGGCGGCTATGAGATCCTTGGGAACCGGTTGCGCCTTGCCAAGATCGGGCATGTCAAAATCAAGCTGCACCGAGAGATCAAAGGCAAGATCAAGACCTGCACCATCAAGCGCGAGGGAGAGCAATGGTACGCTGTATTCTCCAGTGAGTATGAGCTTGATACGTCCATGATCTTCCACCAAAGCTCGGAATCCGTTGGGATTGATCTGGGAGTTAAGACCTTTGCCGTGCTCTCTAATGGAGAGGCTATTGCTCACCCCCGCTTCTATCGGCATATGGAAGAGAAGATCAAAGCAGCGCATCAGAAGATCCACCGCCGCAAGAAGGGCAGTCACCGTCGAGGGCGTGCCAAGCAAGAGTTGTCTCGATTGTATGGCAAAGTGCGTGACCGTCGCCGTGACTTTCTGCACAAAGCATCGCATACCTTGGTCAAGACCTACGGGACCCTGGTCTTCGAGGACTTGCACATTGACAACATGACGGCGCGTCCGAAACCGAAACAAGACGAAAATGAGAAGTATGTTCCCAACGGAGCCGCTGCTAAGGGTGGCCTGAACAAGAGTATTCTGGATGCAGGATGGGGAGCCTTCATCACGATGACGCGCAATAAAGCGGAAGAGGCTGGTTGCACGGTCGTGAAAGTCGCTCCCTATAATACAAGTCAAGCGTGCAGTGGTTGTGGGTGCATCGTCAAGAAAGACCTCCGTGTCAGATGGCACTCCTGCGCGCACTGTGGGACCGAACTGGACCGCGACTATAACGCCGCGAAGAATATCCTGCATCGCTACCAGGAACAACACAAGGATGGGGCAGGAAGTGTCCCACACAAGCCCCGGCGGGTACGTTCCGCTGGTGGGACTGTGTAGAAGTCCCTGGCTTTCAGCCATGGGATGCTTCACAGGACTAGCGTCTCTCGGCGTGAACTCTCAAAAGCACGGCCAGGATCAAACGTGTTGAGGTCGATGCTAGCATGATCGAATGGCGCAGGGATGCGGACATGACCGTCATCAACATCGCCCGAAAGTACTGCTTCGACCAGAAGCGCGGTAATCGGAGCATGCATCAGACCATGTCCTGAAAATCCGACTGCGTGGACGAGGTTCTGCTGATGCGCGTCGCGACCGATGAGCGGGTTGGCATCAGGTGTGGTGCCATAGAATCCACAGGTTGTCGCTATTAAGCCGCCTGAGTTAGCAAGCAGCGGAGAGAACTGCTCTACTTGTTCGAGAATGGTGTACCCATAGTTGTCAATGCCGTTATCATGGCGAAATGGTGGGTCAATGCGATCCTGGTCGGCATCGCTGAAATGTATTTCAGGCTCAGTCTCGTGTCCCCAGGCGAGTAACAAGAGGTCGTGTTCTGGTCGTGAGTGTGCTCCTCGATGGCTTCCTACGCCGTAGATGATCATGGGAAGCTGGTGCCACACTGTTGCATCCATGACAGGCTGCGAAGGCTTCAGAAAATAGAGGTAGCGCTTGAGCGGAGAAACAGATAGTGTCATACCACCAATCCGTGGGCTGAGGCGAGCTGCCCAGGCGTTGGTTGCGTTGACGAACCAATCAGCCTCAACCGTTCCCCTGTTTGTCACCAGTGCACTTATGCGATCAGCACGTAGTATGGCGCCAAGAACCTCAGTATGCTGTTGGACTTGCACGCCCAGTTCTTTCGCCCGTCGGAACCCTTCGTTATAGATCATATGAGGCATCAGGAAGCCGTCGGTCGGACACCACGTTGCTCCTGTCAAACGGTCAGGGCTGAGATAAGGCCAGCGGTCCTGGACGATCTGTGGTGTCAGTACTTCAACAGGAAGCCCAAGACGTTGCTGCATGCTTGCTGCCGTTTGTGCATGGTGCCAAATTTGTGCTGCCTCGTGTTGTCTGCGGGGTTGCCATGCGGGGATTGCGCCGGGGGCTTCGTAGAGAAACAGGTAGCCGTTCTGTCGCATAACAGGTTGCTGACGGATATCTGTAGGACTGTGCAAGAGGTCATGGAAGTGGCTGTACCACCACTCACTATATTGCATCCCGACCACCGTCTCTTCAGTGCTGAACTGTGCTCGAATACCTGCCGCAGAACGGCTGGAAGAACCATTGCCCAATTGTGCCTTTTCCAGTACAGTCACACGGAAACCACGCTCTGCCAATCGAACGGCGATAAGTGCGCTGGTTGCACCACCACCAATAATGATAACATGCTCGCTGGAAGAGGAAAGTCCCATACTTGATTATCCTCCTTAGATCACAGTACCCATTGGGCAAGCCTACTCGACAGTTCATAAGAGCAGGCATATATTATATCTTATTCGTTTGGTCTGTTGAGAACCTCCCAGGTAAGGAGTAATGAATGATAATCGATACCGATTTTCATAGCCATGTATGTCCTAGTTCTGCTCTCGAGATGGTGGGAGCCGCGCAGAATAAAGGGCTGCGTGTGCTGGGCATCTCTGAACACGTTTTTCAGATGAGCGAGGGCCGTCCGTTATTGGAACATATGCCACAAGAAGGCCCACTGCTTACGTTCGCAGCCTACACCACCCATGTGTACACAGCCGCGCAGCAATTGCAGTTCGATGTGCGCCTTGGCCTGGAAGTTGATTTTATCCCAGGAAAGAACGAACATATCCAGGCGCTTCTACAAGGACATGATTGGGATTTTCTCATCGGCTCGGTGCACGAGATCAACGGCGAACTCTACGAGGTTGACAAAAAATGGAGCCGGGAGCAAGGCGAGACATTATGGCTGCGCTATTTTGAATTGTTGTGCGCAGCTGTAAGCAGTGGTTACTTCAGCCTGGTGAGCCATCCCGTACGCATGCGCGTTAGCAACCCCCATCTACCTCCAACCTTTGATGACGAATTGGAGCGCCTGGCGGCAGAGGCAGCGCGCCATGATGTCGCTCTGGAGATAAACGGGTTTGATGTACTCACCTATCCCAGCTCGGTACGGAGACTCGCGAAAGCTTGCGCACTACAACGCACGTCCATCAGCGTAGGCTCAGATGCCCACGCTCCCGAGTCGGTTGCTCAGGCACATCAGCAGACAGAGATCATCTTGCGTGAGGCGGGTATAACCAGCGTCAGAACCTGGAAACAGCGCGTAGCCGAAGAGTATAGCATCTAGAACTTCTTTTTACGAGATACAAACTTCTTGCAATATCTGCCATAATTGAGTAGTTCCTTACGTCTCATATGGAAAGGAAACTATTTTGTGAGGAGTCTATTTGATGTCTCTCTCGACGCAGCACCCTATCCCATCCGAGTCAGATAGGCTGCCCACGGACAGTGAGCTCGTCGTCCAAGCGCGGGCAGGAGACCCTCTTGCCTTCGAAAAGCTCTTTGAGCGCTATAATGAACGCATTTGCCTGTACCTCATACACATGGTAGGCAATGACGCAGTTGGATGCGAGCTGACACAGGAGACATTTCTCAAAACATGGCAGGCCTTGCCTGGCTTCCGTGAAGAAGCGCGCTTCGTCAACTGGCTCTATCGCATCGCAACCAATCTTGCCCATGATCATCAACGCCGTGCCAGACTCATTCGCTGGCTTCCCTGGGAGAGAGTTGAAGAGCACGGAAGTACCGAGACGATGAGCATCGCAGGACCCGAAGAACGTATCGCCGAGACAGACCTACTCAACATCGCCCTCGCACAGGTCTCTTTGACCTACCGGGCTTGCCTGATTTTATATTTCGTGGAAGGTCTCCCACAGGTCCAGATAGCCGAGCGGCTCGGCATCAAGGCAAACTATGTGAGCAACTATGTGAGTCGTGGACTCGCGGAACTTCGCCGCATCTACCTATGCCTCGCGAACGATAAAGCTGTCCCCAGAAAAAGGAGGCAAGACCGATGAACGATTTATCACCCTGCGTCGATTGGGCAGAAAAACTGGCCCTCAAACCAGAAGATCTTGCGCCTACCGAACGTGCTGCTCTTAACGCACATCTCGCCACCTGTGCTGTATGTGTAGCAGTATCCACTGACTATCACATTCTCACTGACCGCATGCGCGCTCGCCCTGTTCCAGCGGTCCGCCCACTACCCCAGCTTTTACCTGAGCTGTTTTATCTTCAGGAAGATCAAAAAAAAAGCACTATCCCTGCTGATACGCCTGCAAACGGCAAGCTAACCCGCATACCATCTAGTCGCATCACCTCTCGTAGGCGCACGTCCAGCCGATCCACAGTCCTGATAATTGGAATTTTACGTCCGCTAGCTGCCGTCCTTATCTTGGTGGTTATCTTAAGTGGATATGGCTGGATATTTGAACACTATCGTCCTACTCTTGGCGGGTCAGTGCCTCCCCTTTTGCCTGCCCATTTAGCGATCAAACCCGGCTACCTGGATTTCGGTACAGTAGACACGAGTGCAAGGGAAACCGCACAAATAGAGATAAGCAATACGGGTGGGCATTCGCTGAACTGGCACGTGGATCCTGTGTGGTCGCAAGCATTCTGGCTCGTCCTGAGTAAGAGCGCTGGCACACTCACACCTGGTACTCATGAATGGATTACTGCAAAGGTTAGCCTGGTGAATATGAAAGGTATCCGCTATGCGACGTCATTGCTATTTGCCTCCAACGGTGGCAATATAAATGTCCTGGTCAATGCCTCTACCCAATGTATTCTAACCTCACCGGAGGCGCTTTCTTTCGCAGGCACTCCAGGTAAGGGCGATCCTCCACCACAATCGCTGGCAGTAACCAGTTGCAGCGGTACCGGGACCTGGTCAGTCACAGTCAACACATCGGAGAATGCAAGTTGGCTCAGCCTCAGCCAGGTGAGTGGCTTGCTGGTGAACGGAAAAGCACAAAGCGTGCTCATCAACATAAATCTTGCTGGCCTTGCGACTGGCTCGTATACAGGCCATATTCTCTTTACATTAGGGTCCGCCAGTACGCTGGTTACTGTAAACCTGACAGTTCATTGATCAAAACCTGCGAAACACACATACCAAATCGCTTAATAAAAGAAAATCTTGCTAGAAAAGGTGCTCTATGGCTCGTTCAACAAACACGCCATCGCACAATGGCGCCAGGACACTGGTCCCTCCCCCTGTGACACTGGCACTCTGGCGCTTACGACGAACTTGGGGATTGCTCCTTGTCACTGGCCTGGGCATGGTGGCCGCGGTATTACTCGTCTGCGCGGTACCGCTCTACTCGGACACATCGATGACTGCTGGATTGCGCGGCATTCTCACTTCTACTACACAAAACTCAGAGATCGCCGTCCACAGCACTTCTTTGCACATTGATGCATCCGCATACAACGGCATCACGCAGCAGCTCGATGACGAATTCCAAACCCATCTAGGACCCTATCTCGCCTCATCCGCTTTCTCCATTGAGACACCAGAGTATACCCTTCTTAAGGATGTGCCTGGCCCGCGTGGGAGCAGTTTGCTCCAGCCGACAGTTCACGAGGTGCAACTGGTCACTTTGCCTATGGATCAGGCGGCTTCGCACGTCAAATTGCTGGGCGGGCGGCTTCCCCAGGCTCACAGCAACGACATCGAGATTGCCATCACCCAGGAGAGCGCAGATAAGCTCAAGGC
>WNFE01003706.1_pt1 | contig 16868 bp, 14 predicted proteins | sample 5400451 | NCBI WGS metagenome assembly WNFE01 (sample SAMN13153344, study PRJNA577476) | soil metagenome | isolation source: 200 cm saprolite under Douglas fir tree site 2 hole 2 | place: USA:California | collected 2015-04-18 | reverse complement strand
ACCGTTGGCGGCGGCGTGAAAGCGATTATCCCGCGCGACCAGATATACACGGAAGTGGGCGTGTCTTATCTCCATGAGAACCGCTTCGAGTCGGGTTTGGCGGCCGGCGGTCTTTCCGTGTTCACAAATTTCTCATTCAACTGGAATCTCTTAGGTCGAAAGGTGGGGCGATAACATGCCAGTCCCTGGTCTGGGAAGTATTTCGGCCATTATTCACATGTTAGCCAAAGGTCCTGACGCAACGAGGTCAATCAGTCTTATGCGCATACTTGGAACAGTTCTTCTCACATTGCTCGTATGTTTGGGCGTGGTGGGGTCGGTTTCCGCCCAGGATTCAGCTCTGCTGCTGTCCTCAATCAGCTTGAGCTCAGCCAGCGTGACCGAGGGCCGTGCGTTACAGGGCACGGTGACGCTGAATATGGCCGCTCCCGCTGATGGAGTGGCGGTGTCGTTGGCCGCCGATCCAGCGGGCGCAGCCGTGGTGCCAGCCAGCGTGAAAGTCCCTGCCGGTGCCACCAGCGCGACCTTTGCGGTAAGCGCGAATACGCCAACTGCGGTCACGATCTACGGCAACTACGGGGTCACCAAGAGTGAGTCCCTATCGGTGGTGCCTCGAATGTCGCTTGATGAGATTGCGGATCGCGTGATTGAGCGCGAGCGCGCCGTAGTTGCGCAAATGCAGCATTTGCACCCGATTGCAGAGACCTATATCCAGAACCTGAAGTCGGACCACGATTCGGTTGTCGTCCCGGCCAGCGATCAATATTTCCTGGGACGGCTGGACCTGAGCGATGGCGTGGGAGATCAGCTATTTGAAAAGCAGACCGGCCTTAGCCTGCGCGCACTGAACCCGTTCCCTGGCATCTTCTCCCGCAAATTTCTACCTGTCGGTTTCGCGCAGATGGTCATGCTCGACCGAGATTTCCAGAAGAAGAACTACGACTTCAAATTTGTCCGGCAGGAGTTCCTCGGGGAAGTGCGCTGCATCGTGCTGGATGTACAGCCGAAAGGGAACGCCGGCGGTCGGTTTTTGGGCAGGATTTGGGTTGAAGACCGCGAGTACAACATCGTCCGCTTTAACGGCACTTATTCTCCTCGTTCCCGCTACAGCTACTTCCTGCATTTCGATAGCTGGCGCTTGAATCTGCAATCGGGCTTGTGGCTGCCGTCGTATGTCTTCATCGAAGAGACGAATTTCAAGGGCGTCGGCCCCTTGCTTCCCGGCCTACATTTCAAGGCTCAGACCCGCCTCTGGAGCTACGATCCGGAGCCACTTAAGCACAATCAGGAGTTTGCGGACATCCAGATAGACGCCGTCCAGGATCAGACCGACTCCGCCAAGGAGGCCGGCCCGGTCGAGGCGCAGCGCATGTGGGAACGGACGGCGGAAGACAACGCCCTGGACCATCTTCAGAAGGTTGGCTTGCTCGCGCCTCTGGGCGACGTGGACAAGATTCTGCAAACCGTAGTCAACAACCTGATCCTCACCAACAATCTTGAAATCATTCCTGACGTTCGCTGCCGCGTTCTGCTGACTTCGCCGCTGGAGTCCTTTACGGTGGGCCACACCATCGTGGTCAGCCGTGGCTTGCTCGACGTGCTTCCCGACGAGGCCTCCTTGGCGATGACTCTGGCTCATGAACTTAGCCATATCGCACTGGGTCACCGTATCGATACCAAGTTTGCCTTTAACGACCGCTTCTTTTTCCCGGACACGAGCACCTTCCAGCGTCTGGATTTTGCCCGCAATTCCGCAGAGGAAGTAGCTGCCGATGGCAAAGCGATGCAGTTGCTGGCGAATTCTCCTTACAAGGACAAACTCGGCACCGCCGGCCTTTTCCTGGAAGCCTTACAGAACCGCGCACCGGAACTTACCAGCCTGATCCGGCCACACCTGGGTAATCGCATGGAGGAAGGAAAGACCATGCGCATGTCTGCCCTGCTCAGCAGCGCTCCGCCATTGGAAACGCAGCGTATCGATCAGATCGCAGCCCTCCCGCTCGGCGGCCGGGTCAAGCTGGACCCGTGGAGCAACCGGCTGGAGATGATGAAGACCAAGCCTGTGGTCCTGCTTTCACCCCAGGAGAAGATGCCGTTCGAAGTTACACCGTTCTTTCCTTATCTGACCCGGCTCAACCACACACCGGTGGAGACGGCTGCGGCTGAATGACAGTACACCTTTCCGCCGTTTGGGAACGTGGGAGTTCACAACTTGCATTTTTCCTCCAGACTTTGAATCTGGAGACTTTGAACCTGGAGATCAAGAGAGACATGAGAACGAATAGAAAAGTTCCGATGGTGGTGTTAATCGCAGTGATCTGCCTGGCGCTCGCTGGGTGCGGAGGAGGCGGCGCAGGCTCTTCTTCCGCTTCCACTCCGACGTCGACGGGCAACACCTCGACCGGTCATCCAAACGGTGTGTGGAGCACGCTGCCCAGCGCCATGCCGATTAACCCGGTTCACGCCGCTCTTCTCCACACGGGAAAGATTCTCATCGTCGCCGGTTCTGGCAACTGTCCGCCACAGCAAGCTGGTTGCCCCCAGGGCCCACAATATTCGCAGGGCGCAGCTCTCCTGGATTTGTCCAGCAACAACATCACGACGGTGCCCATAACCTGGGACATGTTCTGCAACGGAATGTCGATCATGCAGGACGGCAGAGTCCTGATCAATGGCGGTACGAAAAGCTACGGAGCCCTCGCTGTTGTAGGAGCCACGGGTGACACTCCTTTCACTGGCTTCGCAAACACCTCAATTTTTGATCCTGCCAGTGAGTCGTTCATAGACATAGCCCCCACGGCGCACGGACGCTGGTACCCAACCGTCACCGAACTCAATGACGGTCGCATGATGACCACTTCCGGATTAAACGATACGGATGGTGCTAACAACAACACCAGCGAAATCTGGGACGGACAGCAGTGGAGCGCAGAGATTGCAGGGAATCCGAATATCCCAGATTTTCCATCTTTCCAATTCCCGCTGTATCCCAGAATGCACCTCCTTCCTACTGGCCATGTTTTCTACTCCTCGGGGACATCGGCTACGATTGACTTTAACCCTTCCACGCAGAACTGGACACTGGTTGCCTGGACGAATTATCCGGGACCTAACGATCCGAACGGAGAGCGGACCTACGGCACATCCGTATTGCTCCCGCTCACGCCCCAGAACAACTACAGCGCCAAAGTCATGATCATGGGCGGCGACAATCCAGCCACCGACACTACTGAACTGATCGATCTGAGTCCGGCAGGGGCCCAGATTTCCGCCGCTTGCCCGAACTATGCTCCATGCTGGGTCGAGGGGCCAAAGATGGCTCAGAGCCGCGTAGAGATGGAAGCCACGATCCTGCCAAACGGCAAAGTGCTGGTGGACAGCGGCTCTGCAAAGGACGAGGACGCGACCACGGCCAGCCTGAAGGCGGAGATCTACGATCCTGCGACCAACTCATTCTCGTCGGCGGGGTCAAATACTTACCCCAGGCTCTATCACAACGTGCAGCTGCTCCTGCCGGACGGGACAGTCGCTCTTACTGGCGGCAACCCAGAGCAGGGCGTATTTGAGAACCACATCGAGATTTACCAGCCGTCGTACCTTTTCAACTCCGACGGAAGCCTTGCGACGAGACCCAGCATCGGTGCCGGCGCGCCTGGCTCCATCACTTACGCTCAGTCATTTAGCGTGCCTACTCCGGATGCATCTAACGTCGCGTCCGTGGTGCTTATGAAGGCAGGCTCGGTGACCCACTCGTTCGACATGGGTCAACGCTATGTTGGCTTGTCGTTTACAGCGGGACAGAGCTCCGGCAGCTTGACAGTGACCGGTCCACCAGACTCGAATATCGCCCCTCCGGGCTACTACATGCTTTTCCTGGTGAACAAAGCTGGCACGCCATCACTCGCGAGCTGGGTGCAGGTTTCAGGTGCTGCCGCGGCGGTCGCCAAAGTCGAGATGCATCCGGAGCGTGTGCCCACACCCAGGTACATAATCCAGAGGAAACATGTAACAGAGTCGCCCCTACCTCTGCGTAAGGAAATGCATATGCACCACTAAGACCACGGAGAGGCTGGTCACACCGGCCAGAGTTCGAGGCGTCCGGAGGTGTGCATTTGGGAAGCTCATGCAGAAGTGGAAAATGCCAAGCGTGTTTTCCACTTCTGTACCCGCGGTCATCTCTAAGCGTGAAGTTCCTTGGATAAACCTCGGAACCTGATGAAACACCGGCGAAATTTTCTCTCGAAGACGATCCTGTAGAATGGAGATTCCATGGCTACTTACCTCATCACGGGGGTTGCAGGTTTCATTGGGTCCACGCTGGCCCGTGCGGTGCTCGCGCAGGGCGGAGAAGTGGTGGGGTTCGATAATTTTTCCACCGGAAAACACGAAAATCTGGACGGTGTGCTAGATCGGATACATTTCCATGAGGCGGACTTGCTGGATCTGGACGCCCTTCACCAGGCCTGCCGGGGAGTGGATTATGTTTTTCACGAAGCGGCCATCCCCTCCGTCCCCCGTTCGGTGAAGGATCCGCTAGGTAGCAATCAAGCGAATGTGAATGGAACTCTGAACGTGCTGGTGGCGGCGCGGGACGCGAGGGTGAAGCGCGTGGTTTATGCCGCTTCGTCGTCTGCCTATGGCGATACCCCGACTCTTCCCAAGCGGGAAGATATGCCGCCCAACCCGATTTCTCCATATGCCACCGCGAAGCTGGCCAGCGAATACTACATGACCAGTTTTTACCGCTGTTACGGTCTGGAGACGGTGTGCCTGCGCTATTTCAATGTTTTCGGGCCGCGGCAAGACCCCTCTTCACCCTACTCCGGAGTTCTGGCCAAGTTCATTACACAGATGCTCGACGGGGAGCCGCCAACGATTTTTGGAGACGGGAAGCAGAGTCGGGACTTCACCTATGTGGACAACGTAGTTGAGGCCAACCTGTTAGCCTGCGCGGCGCAGAAGAGCGAAGCTGCGGGACGAGTAATCAACGTGGCCACCGGGAGGCGGACGGATTTGTACCAGACCTTCCAGATTCTCAAGAAACTCACCGGTTATTCCGGCGAAGTGAAATACGGTCAGGAGCGTTCCGGAGACGTCAAACACTCGCTGGCCGACATTTCGTTGGCGGAGAGGCATCTGGGCTACAAGCCAAAGGTTGATTTCGAAGAGGGCCTGGCGCGAACGGTTGCGTGGTACCGCAACCGCGAACTTGAACCGCAATTGGGCAAGCCCGCAGCTGGGCGCGATTTACGCTAGCCAATTCGGGAAGAGAAGCGTCAGGCTGAATTTCTGAATGAATTAGAACCTGCCGGGCCACGTTGCCAATGTGCGGGACCATAGGAGAAGTGCTCAGTTGTCATTGTTCCCGACGCGGCGGAAATTTCTGAAAATGGGTGCGGCAGGAGTTGCGGTCGGTGCCTTGACCGTTGCCGGTGATGGCACGATCTTCGAGGCCAACCGGCCACGACTGGTGTCGATCGAAGTGCGCTTGCCCCGTTTGGCTGACTCCTGGGACGGGTTCCGGATCGCTATGACGACCATTTCTCCGTCGTACCCCTGCGGAACGCGATTGATATCGTCAACGGACTGCAGCCCGACCTGATCGTGGTGACTGGAGATTTCGTAACTTCGCGAGGCAGGCGGGCCGGTCGCGCAGTTGCCGTTCAGGCAGCGAAGGTGATCGAGCCGTGCGCGCAGTTGCTGGCCCAGATGCATGCGCGGTCGGGGACTCTGGCGGCTCTTGGCAACCACGATGTTGATGCCGACGCTGCCTACATTATTGAAGCTCTCCAGTCTCACGATATTCCGGTTTTGCGCAACCGATCCGTGCCTCTTGAACGCGAGGGTAAAAGGCTTTGGCTCTGTGGGGTGGATGACATTCTCACTGGTAAGCCCAGGCTCGACCTGGCGTTAAAAGACATCCCGGCGGACGAACCGGTTGTCTTGCTCGCTCACGAGCCGGACTGGGCCGATTACGTGGCAAACCATCCGGTGGACCTACAACTTTCCGGGCACTCACATGGCGGCCAGATACGGATACCATTTCTAGGCGCTCCTTACCTGCCGCCGCTGGCTCGGAAATATCCCTGGGGACTGCGAAGGATCGGTGGGCTCACCCTCTACACCAACGCCGGCATCGGTACGATTGAGGTGCCGACGCGTATCAACTGCCCTCCGGAAGTCACCCTGATCACGTTGCGATCGGCGCGCGGTGGCGTCGCGGTCTAGGCGTTCCAGGTTCTACGATATCGTAGAATGCAAATCATGAGTGAATTGGAATTCTGCGCCACGAGTCCCGAATTATTTCTCCGATTTCCCGAGGACTTTCTGTGGGGTGTATCTACGGCGGCGCATCAGGTCGAAGGCAATAATTGCAATCAGTGGTCCGACTGGGAACTGGCAGGGCGGATTAAGTCCGGAGACTCGTGCGGCAGGGCGTGTGATTGGTGGGAGAATCCCGAGCGGGACTTCGATATCGCCCGTGACCTCGGAGTCCAGGCCCTGCGGCTCTCGCTGGAGTGGAGCCGGATAGAGCCGGAAGAGAATTGTTTTGATCCGCAGGCCATGCAGCGCTATCGCCAGATGCTGGAAGGGTTGCATCAACGAGGCATTGAGCCAATTGTTTGTCTGCATCATTTCACTCACCCGCGTTGGTTTGAGAAAAGAGGTGCGTTTCTTCGGCCGGATGCGCCCCAATTGTTTGAGCGTTTCGCCCGCGAGGTGGCCAGAGCGGTTGGCGATCTTTGCCGGTTTTGGGTCACCTTCAATGAGCCCAACGTTTATGCGGCGTGTGGTTATGTGCTGGGCGAATTCCCGCCTGGCCGCAAAGGAGAATTGTTCAACGCCCTACGCGTCAATAGCATGCAGGCGCAAGCTCACGTGTTGGCGTATCGCGCGATTCACGAGCTGATTCCGGAAGCACAGGTGGGATGGGCTCAGCATTATGTCGTGTTCGAGCCGGCCGGTGGAGTGATGGATCGATGGATTGCGACCTTGCTGGACCGACTGTTCAACCATGTTTTCCTTGAGTTGATCGAAGATGGCCGGCTGTCTTTTCCTCTCAGCTTATTGAATGGGCACGTCAGAGAAGCGAAGGGTTGTTGCGACTTCGTAGGCCTGAATGTTTACAGCCGATTTCACGTGGCATTTGATTTCCGGCAGCCAAGTGCCCTCTTTACTCGGCTATTCGTTCCAGAACATGTTCCTCAGGGAGATCGAGGTGTGCATAACCCCTACGGTGAAGCCTATCCCCAGGCGATCAGCCGCGCGGTGAAACCTGCCGCACGGCTGGGCAAGCCAATCTACATCATGGAGAATGGCGTACCCGATGCCGCGGATCGGATTCGGCCATGGCTCATCGTGAATGTCTTGCGAGAATTGCATGGGCTAATTGAATCCGGGCACGATATTCGCGGCTATCTGCATTGGACGCTCACTGACAACTTCGAGTGGAATGAAGGCTGGAGACTTCGCTTCGGGTTGGTCTCGCTCGATCCGGAGACACAACACAGAACGTTGCGCAGCAGCGCCAAACTCTTCAGCGAGATCATTCGTTGCAACGGGCTAGCCGTCCCGATGCCTGACGAAGACCCGCTTCTTTCGAAGGCATTGCCTTAGATCCGGGTGGGCAAGCAGGCCCACACCGTGACCCTAGTAACCTCAGTAATACCTCTTGTTCCTCCTGATTATTCACAGAAAATTAATGGAATGTTGATCTGCCTTTAAGGGCAGGTTGCGATTCTAGTAAACGGTAGAGTATTTCACGCCGGGTATGGAGGTTGATCATGCGTAACCTCACGATCGTGTTTCACGACGCGGGCGGTGGACACCGCAACGCTGCCGGGGCGCTGAAGGCGGTTCTTGAAGAGCAGCATTATCCCTGGAACGTCCGGCTTCTGAATCTGCAAGAACTGTTGGATCCGATTGACCTGGTTCAAAGGGCTACCGGCCACCGGTTGCAGGATGGCTACAACCTGCTGCTGAGAAAAGGGTGGACGCGGCTTACGCCGCAACTGCTGGTGCTTCTGCAATGCACCATCCGGCTACACCACGCTCGGATCGTACGCATCCTGCGGAATTTCTGGTCGCACAATCCCGCCAATCTGGTGCTTTCGGTGATCCCGCATTTCAACGCTTGCCTGGCGGAGAGCATCCGAAAAGAGATGCCCAGCGCGGCGTTCGTAACGGTGCTCACCGACCTGGCCGACTATCCGCCGAATTTCTGGATTGAGCGCGAGTCAGAATACATCGTTTGCGGCAGCGAACATGCGCGACAGCAGGCCCTGTCCGCGGGGCATGCCCCAGAGCGAATCTTTAAGACTTCTGGGATGGTTCTGAAGCCTTCGTTTTACCGAAAGCCGTGGATCGATCGGGATCAGGAGAGAATCAAGCTGGGCCTGAAGCCTGAGCTGCCGACCGGCATAGTCATGTTTGGAGGCCACGGGTCGGCTTCGATGCTCGAGATCGCGAAAAGAATGGATCGCAGCGCAAGCCAGGTGCAATTGATTTTTCTATGCGGCCACAACCTCGAGTTGGCGGCGAAAATACGCAACTTGCGGCTGACCATGCCCGCGGTAATCGAGGAATTCACCACCCGGGTCGACTACTTCATGTCGCTTGCCGATTTCTTCATCGGCAAGGCCGGTCCGGGGAGCATCAGCGAAGCTCTGCAATTCGGTCTTCCGGTAATCGTGGAACGCAATTCACGCACCATGCCGCAAGAGCGGTATAACGGAACCTGGTTAACGGAAAAGCAGCTTGGGATCGTGGTACCAGACTTCAGCGGAATTGGGCCGGTGGTAGAGCAATTGCTTACGAACTCGACGCTTCGCGAGTTACGTGACAACGTCAACGCCTACGAGAATCACGCTGTCTTTGAAGTGCCGCTGATTCTTGATCGCGTGATGGCGGACAAGGCGATGGAATCCTGGCAAGCTCCTTCGACGTTGGCATTCGGCGATCCATTGGCCAACGTGGCTTGGGCTGGGTTGACTTAGATTTGACGCTGAAAGACTTTAACCGCAAAGTGCGCGAAGAGGACGCGAAGGCCGCAAAAAAAGCTAACGCTGAACCCCGATTATGCGCTGAATTTCGTCTGCCTTGTTCTTAGTCGGCTTTCATCCTTGCCAGCTCAAACCGCTCCCAACATCCCGACATCGATCACGATGATAGAATGCGGGACGGTACGAGCATGAATCCCGCCGTCGGTCTCTGCTGGTCCATGCGCCCATCGGACATTTCGAGAAATCCATGAAACGGGTATCCCCGAAGCAAGCCGAATCCATACGGAAAATGACCGATCTGATCCGGCAAGCCTGCCTGGTTGCCAAGGACTCCGCCTTCAACGTTCGGGAATATACGCGTGATTCGTCGAAGATGGCTTTTCTTGCCGTCAAGGACTGCGAGAAGGAACTGGACCGCATCGAGCGGAAGGTCGATGAAAGCATCACCAGCGCCATCACCGCGGTGAGTGAATCGGAGGCGCGGGAATTGCTGGCGTGCCTCAAATTCATTATCGATCTGGAGAGGATTGGAGATCTGCTGTGGTCGGCCGCAAAGCGGCTGCAAACGCTAGGCACGCAACTCTCAAAAGAGGACAGCAGGGAAGTGGGCGAGATGGCGGGGATTCTGGAGAGCATGTTGGAGCGAATTCATCAGGGCTTTCTGAATCGCGATGTTCAGGCGGCCGGGTGGGTGTTGCAAACTGACGCGCGCATTGACGAAGCCTGCCGCGCGATTTTCCGCCGCCACCTCGAAAAGACCGACCGCCACAACCGGGAATACAGTACAAATCTGCTCTTCATCGCTCAGGCTTTTGAGCGCGCGGGGGATCATTCCAAGAATCTGGCGGAGGAAATCTTCCAGTTGGTGGAAGGCCGAAGTCTCAGGCACGAACTCAAACGCCGGTCGCCCGGAGGCTGATAGCGCTCAGTTGTCGAGGGGGCAAGAAATCAGGCAGCGGCTGGTGCGCGCTCGCGTACTTCGGCTTCTTGCAGCTTATCGTGAAGGCGGAGTTTGAGCCTTTCCAGTTGCAATTCCTCGGATCGGCGCTCCTGGTGTATCGACGCCGCTTTGGTTTCGTAGGCAAACCACTCAGTTCGAATATCCGTCCGGTCCATCATTGCTCGCTCCTGGAGAGTGAATAAGAAAAGGGAGTCTACAGCTTTGGCCTGATTAGTTCAAGCCCCACCGCCCGGTTGATCAGTACAAAACGACATTCTATGTAAGTAGATGAAAACAATGACGAAATGTGCTATGACTGTTGGCCGATCTGACGTGGTACTGGTGTTACTCTGCCCTCGGTTGTCAAGGGAATTCCACTCACAACAGGCTTCGGAATTATGGTAGTTTGGTGCCCCAATTGTAAACGTTTACGACGCGGCCCCGCCCATGTTCAGCGGGAGAATCGGGAAATCTAGATCATGCGAAGACCTGCCTACATTCTCATTGAATTCATTCTGCTCTGCGCCTTGGCGCTTTTGCCAGCCACGATGTCCCACGCCCAGTGGGCTCCGCGGAATCCTGTTACTACAGTTCAACAACAGCCTGACGGCCTGCTTTTCACCATGAAGACCGGCACGCTCAAGCTGCAGGTCTGCTCGGACTCCATTATTCGAGTGCGTTACTCCGCCACGTCCACATTTTCCAGTCTTGCCGATTACGTTGTAACCAAAAGCAACTGGCCTGAGACCAAGTGGACGATACAAGCCACCGGCGATGATGTGACCTTGACCACTTCGCGGCTGGCCGTCAGCGTGACTCGCAAGGATGGCGCGATTACCTATCGCGATCTTGATGGCAAACAACTGGTCCAGGAAGGGTCAAGGAAGTTGACTCCCGTAAAGGTGAATGGCGAGGACACCTATCGGGCGGAATCGTTCATCAACATCTATGGCTCCCGCGAGGGCCTCTACGGCCTCGGCCAGCACCAGGCCGGTGTCTGGAACTATCGCGGCGAATCGGTGGATATTTCTCAGGACAATTCGAATATCTCGGTGCCGCTGCTGGTTTCGAGCAACGGCTATGGCATCTTCTGGAACAATGACTCACGCAGCCGGTTCAACAATCGGTTCGCAAATTACATGTACATCAGTTCCGAAGTAGCCGACAACATCGACTACTACTTCTTCTACGGTCCCGATCTCGACAAGATTATTGCTGCCTACCGCGAACTGACCGGACCAGCGCCTCTTTTTGGGAAATGGGCGTATGGATTCTGGCAATGCAAGAACCGCTACAGATCGCAAGAGGAAATTCTGGGAATTGCCAGGAAATATCGGGAGCTGCACATTCCGGCCGACAACATCGTGCAGGACTGGTTCTGGTGGAATCGGAAAGGCGAGCACGTCTTCAACAAGAACTACCCCGACCCCAAAGGGATGGTGGATCAGCTCCACAGCGAGAATTTCCACCTCATGATCTCGGTCTGGCCGTTCTTCGAACCGGGCTCCGCTGTTTATGACGACATGGAAAAGCGCGGCTGGTTCGTGGACAAGTTCAAGTTCGCCAAGCCGCCTTATCACACGGATGGAATGGCGGTCTACGACGCGACCAATCCAAATGCTCGCAAATACTACTGGCAGCTGATGGATCAGGCTTTGTTCAAGGTCGGCATTGATGCCTGGTGGCTGGATACAACCGAACCGGAAACCGAAGGCCAGGAAGAAAATATTCTGCTGAATCACAAACTCGCGATCGGCAGCGGCGATCGTTATGTGAACATCTATCCGCTCATGACCACCGGCGCGGTCTATGACGGACAGCGAAGCTCCTCGGATAAGAAGCGAGTATTCATTCTCTCTCGTTCGGCGTTCGCCGGCGATCAGCGTTACGGAGTGACGGCATGGTCGGGCGATGTTAATTCCGATTTTCTGACCTTCCGCCGGCAGATTCCGGCGGGATTGAATTTCGCGCTCTCCGGCATTCCTTACTGGACCACGGACATCGGCGGCTTCGTCTCTGGAGATCCTGACGACCCAGCATACCGGGAATTGTTCGTGCGCTGGTTCCAGTACGGTACTTTCAACCCGATTCTCCGCGTGCATGGAACTCGCAAGACGGACCAGAACGAGCTGTGGTCCTACGGTCCGGACGCGCAGAAAATCCTCGTGAACTTCGACCGCTTGCGCTATCGCATGCTGCCCTACATTTACTCGATGGCCTGGAAGACCACGAGCGAAAGCTACACAATTATGCGTCCGCTGGTAATGGAATTCCGCACCGATGTTCGGGCGCAGAACATTGGCGACCAGTTCATGTTCGGCCCGGCGTTCCTGGTAAATCCGGTGACCGAACCCGCCGCCACGACCCGGCGTCTCTATCTGCCGGAGTCGAAGTGGTACGACTTCTGGACGGGATCGACGATCGCGGGCGGGCGAATGCTCGACGCCGATGCTCCGGTGGAGCGGCTGCCGCTCTATGTCCGTGCCGGATCGATTCTGCCGCTGGGGCCGGATCAGGAATGGTCGACCGAGAAGCCCGCCGACCCGATTGAACTCCGAATTTACCGGGGCGCGGATGGAGATTTCACGCTGTACGAAGACGAAAACGACACATACAACTATGAGAAAGGCGCCTACGCGACCATTCCGCTTCATTGGGACGACGCCAAGCAGGTGCTGACCATTGGTGATCGCAAAGGCCAGTTCCCGGGCATGCTGGAGAGTCGCACCTTCCGTGTTGTTTTCGTCGGTGAGAATCACGGGGTAGGGGTTAATCCGGAAGATAAACCCGATAAGATTGTCCGGTATTCCGGGAAGCGGGCAACCCTGAGCCCGTAGAGATTTGGAGAGGATTTAAAGTAATCCCAACTCTGGATTAAAATCAGACGCGATGAGTGCGGCGGCGGCATCCCGGAAGAAGCGCGAGTTCGACCCTACAACTTTTCTGGCGACCATTGGCCGGGGCCGGAAAAATCTAACCATGCGGAAAAAGCGAATCATATTCGCCCAAGGGGATCGGGCCGACGCCGTTTTCTATATTCAAAAAGGCAAAGTAAGACTCACCGTCGTATCCAAGGCTGGCAAGGAAGCTACGCTAGGCATACTGAATCAGGGGGATTTTTTTGGGGAAGGCGCGCTCGCCGGGCAGACAGTGCGCATGGGATTTGCCGTGACCATGACGGAATGCCAGATTCTGCGCATCGAGAAGAAAGCCATGATGTTGGCACTTCACCGGGAACATACCTTTTCGGACATGTTCGTGGCCTATTTGTTGGCGCGCAATATTCGCTACGAAGAGGATCTGGTCGATCAGCTATTTAATTCCAGCGAGAAGAGGCTGGCGCGGATCCTTCTGCTGCTTGCGCATTTCGGCAAGGATGGCGTGCCCGAAAACGTGGTTCCCAAGATCAGCCAGGAGACTCTGGCTGAAATGGTGGGCACCACTCGTCCGCGGGTTAGCTTTTTCATGAACCGCTTCAGAAAATTGGGCTTCATTCACTATAACGGCGGATTGCAGGTTCATAGCTCCCTGCTGAATGTCGTCCTGCATGACTAGGCAGGCTCGACATATTCCCGTAGAGACGTAGCAACCTACCTCTCTACAACCGGCATCGCTAGCACGGTTTCACCTTCAGGCTTTCGAACATTGTCATATTGAGCGGAGAGAACGGACTCGATCGTGAGTCCGTTTCGCGGAGTCGAAAGACCTGCTGGTGCCGGGCATCATCAATCCGCTCGCCGGGAAAGTCTCCCTCTACGACGGTCGAGAGTGAGCCCCAACAAAAGCAGGTCCCTCGACTTCGCTCGGGATGACAGGGTGGAGGAGGAACGAGCAACCAACGGGATGCCGGGCATTCGCAGGGTCGAGCTCGCTACGTCTGGGCTCGTGGCGGGAGACGTAGCAAGCTACGTCTCTACGGCGAACTTCGTTATCGATATCCTGCAACGTCGTTACCTGGCAGCCGGGATGGAGTGGTGGCAGTAATCTGGTAGTTTCCGTAGTCAATGGTGAACAAGGCATGGCCGCCCAGGCGAATCGTAGTGGTGCTGCGATTCGATCGCGGAAGCCAGAAGTCGCCTACCTTCATATAAACCTGTTCGATTTGAGTCTCTTTCGTCCAGAAGGAAGGATTTTTGGCAGGCTCTGCTTCAATTCGGGTCACGGCAAAGTCGGCCGCGTCGACCCAGATCCGGCCACGATATAAAAGCTTGTTCTGGGTGCGGGGCTCGACGGAAAGAATGTAGACGGAACCGCTCGAAGTTTTCTCTTGTCCCACCAGGGAGAAGCGGTAATTGTCACGGTTGAGAGCCACGCCACGCTGATTCTCCTCAGTGGCCGCCTCTTTCTCACTCTGCAACACTCTCTTGAATACCCGCTCAATCAGCAGCTTGGAGCCACTCTCAGACCGGATAGTGAATTCCTTGGTGGCCTCTTTGGTGTCCGGAGCCTTGTAGCTGACATCTACCACCATCTCCGCGGCCCGGGAGCCAGGGAAGCCGTGGTATTCCAGGCGATACGTTCTGGTCCCCTGATAGGCCGCCAGCGCCCGCGACCGCTCCAGGTTTCGTCGCACCAGCTTGCTTACTATCTCTTCTGTGCTCAAGACCGCCGGGGCTTCGATCATAGGGTGGCTCGGGGATTGAGCGGAGGCCAGCTGCCACGCCCCAACACAAATCAGGAAAGGCACGCCCAGCGCCGCCGGGTGGAGATGCATTTTCATAAGGCTGGCCGCAGAATAACGCCCCCAGTCTTCCAGAAGTGTTCAATTTTGACCAGTTTTCCGCTCCCCGAGATACGACAATTTCTCCCATTCACGCCATTTTGGGGTGACGAACTGCCGAGCTGAATCCGTAGTCCAGGCGATACGAAGAACGCAGTCCCGGGCGCGTTCCCTCGCCCTGCTTACGCAAGACCGCCTAAGGAGGGCGCAAACGAGTGCGCGTTCACTTGATTAATCCGAGCGAAGTGTCTTTCGGTACGGCGGTTATTACTCCCCGCTGGTTATATGTTCTGGCGGCCGCGACTCCCGCGAGCTTTGGCGATCCCCGCCTGGTCGATGAAACTCTGGAAGCCTTGGATCCGCTCGACATTCAAGTGGGAGACATCGTCGGCATTGGCATTCATACAGCGAATGCACTTCGCGGCTACGCGATTGGCAAAGTAGCTCGCGACCGCGGCGCTCACGTGGTGTTTGGAGGGATTCATGCAACCCTGTACCCGAGTGAGGCGCACGAACTGGGTGGCGCGCACGCGGTCGTCAAAGGGGATGGAGACGTGGTGTGGGCGAAGGTATTGGCGGACTGCTCACGCGGGACTCCGCTGCCGGTCTACGAAGGCGGGCGAATTGAGGCCTCCGAATTCATGCCGGCGCGCTGGGATCTGGTACCGCGCAAGAGCTACATGTGGGCTTCGGTGCAGACGGTCCGCGGCTGTCCCAAGCATTGTTCTTTCTGCTCGGTTTGGCGGACGGATGGGCAACGTCCTCGCCAGCGTTCCTCGGATGTGGTGATAGAGGAAATCGTGCAGCTACGCCGGCTCGGGTTTCGCTTCATCGCGCTGGCCGACGACAATTTCTATCCCGTCACCCTTACCGACCTGCGCCTGGCCGCCGAGCAGCACAATACTCACCGGCTGAATGAACTCAAGGCTATCCGGGCGGAGCGTTTCGAGCTGATGGCGCGGCTGGCACAGCTTCCCGCAGACACGATTTTCTTCACCCAGATCACCATGGAAGCGGCGGAAGACACCGACTTTCTCGATGCCATGCACGCGGCGAACATCAAGGGAGCGCTGGTGGGAGTGGAATCCGTGACTCCCGAGGGTCTGAAGGACGTTTACAAGGAGTTCAACGCAGCCGGCGCTGACCTGGTGGAGAGGCTCAGGACATTCCGCCGCCACGGGGTGTACGTGCTCGGCTCTTTCATTTTTGGCTTGCCCAGTGACCGGCCGGAGACCTTTGACGCCACCGCCCTGGCTGCGGCCCAGGCGGAAGTTGCGTTTGCCCAGTTTGTGACCTTGACTCCCTATCCCGGGACCGTGGACTTTATCCGCTGGGAAAAAGAGATGGCGGATTCTCCCATTCGGATCGCGGGCGTTCCCATCACCCGGCGCTGGCTTATTCCTCCAGCCCTTCGACCCAAGCTCTACTGGGCGCACCCCACGATGTCTGCGGAGGAAGTTCGTGAGCGCACCCAATCCGTCTGGGATACTTTCTACAGCCTGAAGTACATTTGGGCGCGGTCCGGGTTCATAAAATCCATGCGTGCCCGCCTGGCATTTGTCCTGATTTCTAAAATCTACCGCCAGATGTATGCCGATACCGGCATCGCCACGGACAGTGCGCGGGTCTCGCGATCCGCCCAATGGGCCCGCTGGCTGGCCAAACCGTGCCAACGGCTGTTTGCTGCACCGCCCATGCCCCACCTCAAGCTGCCGGATGCGTGGGTCGCACCTGCGCCAGTGGAGCAGGTGAGTTCTGTGAGCTAGGTAAACGGGCGGCAAACTCGTTGTCCGGGCCGACCGCTTACACAGTCGATGCTCATTGCCGCAAATTATTGAACGTCAAAGGGTTTGTGCCCATCTGCCCCAGGTGATTTTCTCGCTAATTTGCCGCTATTCATCAGATTTTCATGTTTTTGTAACCTTCCCGTAACACTGCGAACGTAAAAGGGACAGTACTCAAGAAGTACCGGACGAGCATGCACTAAGCGTGAAATTCCAGCCGTTGTTGTGCTCGAAACCGGTTAAGCGTACGGCTCTGCAATCAGTTAGTAGTACGGCAGTATCGAGTCTACCCAGGTATGTGTCCTCTGCAAAATGCCAGAGGCAAAAGGAGAAAGTAATGAAGTCTGTTCTCAGGTGGTGCGTAGTTCCGCTGTTGGCTGGAACGCTGGTGGCGCAAACTGCGGCCAAACCCAGAGCCAAGA
>WNFE01001587.1_pt1 | contig 16870 bp, 15 predicted proteins | sample 5400451 | NCBI WGS metagenome assembly WNFE01 (sample SAMN13153344, study PRJNA577476) | soil metagenome | isolation source: 200 cm saprolite under Douglas fir tree site 2 hole 2 | place: USA:California | collected 2015-04-18 | reverse complement strand
ACCGGTGAGGTCTACTTCTTCCTCGGCGTGATTACGATGATCGTACCGAACTACGCCGGCAGTTGGGGCGAAGCGAGTGGGCTGTTCACGATCTTCGGCGGAGTGCTCTATATGCTGATCGTGCTGGCAGAGTCTGAAGGCACGAGCGAGAGCGTATCGAAATCTGTGTCTGAGCCTGAGATCAAGTCCGAGGTTCTGCCGGAGAACGAGACAGGAACACCAGCAGTACCTGAACCAGTTATCACTCCTGCGGTCCTGTCTCCATCCGGGACACAGCAGGTAATCAATAGCGAAATGCGCATGACAGAGCCTTCAAGCCTGGCCCGGTAATAAGCAAAGTATCATGGAAGTAGTTTTAAATGGGTCGGTGGTACGGGTCGTGTGGTTGTCGAGCAAGCCCTTGAGAAAGGCTACGAAGTGACAGCATTCGATCGCCACCCGCAGGCATTAACTATACAGCATCCCAAGCTTTCCATCGTCCAGGGTGACATCTTCGATCCAGCCCAGGTCGAGGCGGCAATTGTTGGACAGGATGTCGTGATCTGCGTGCTTGGCGTGAAGCCGGGCGTAACTATACCGGTTTGCTCGAAAGGGACGGAGAACATTGTCGCGGCAATGCAGAAAGTTGGGGTGAAACGCTTCATCTGCCAGTCAGCATACGTTGTGGCTGCACTGGACGGCGGGTGGCGAGAAGCTCCCTGGATCTTGCCATTGATTCTACCTTTCTTTCCAAAAATAAAAGCCACGTTCACAGACCATGTCATCCAGGAACGGATCACCCGGCAGAGCGGCCTCGACTGGATCATCGTGCGCCCGTCCAAGCTGACCGATGGCCCGCAAACAGGGCACTATAAAGCTGGTGTGCATCTTTCAATGGGCCTGAACGCGAAGATTTCGCGGGCTGATGTCGCCGATTTCCTGCTCAAGCAGGTGCATGACAACACCTACCTGCACCAGGTGGCGGGGCTGAAGTACTAAGCGCGTAAGGAATAAGAAACAAGGAGACTACTATGGAGAGCAAAGTCAAGTCAATGGGGCATGCTATGCACCCCATGCTCGTCGAATTCCCGCTCGGGCTATTGATAACATCGGTGATCTTCGATATCGTACATTTGATTACAGGCAATGGATACTGGTCGGAAATTGCCTTCTGGATGATTGCTGCTGGCTTGATCGGTGGGCTGCTCGCAGCTGCGGTCGGCACCATCGATTGGTTCGCGATACCATCGGGCACACGCGCCAAGTCGGTGGGTTTGTGGCATGGCGGGGGCAATCTTGTGATCCTCGCGCTGTTCATCGTAAGCTGGTCGATCCGCTTGCATGCGCCGGGAAGCCCGTCCGTCATCGCCTATATTCTTTCCTTCCTCGGTGCAGCGTCTCTGGGTGTAACAGGCTGGCTCGGTGGAGAACTGACCATGCGGCTGGGTATCGGTGTAGACGCGGGCGCAAATTTAAACGCCCCTAGCTCGCTCTCAGGGTTGCCCGCTAGCCAGGGGGCCGGCGAAACCAGCGATCAGCCTGTGATTAGCTAACGAAAGCATGCAGGGCGGAGGGCGAGGACAAGCCAGCAGGGCGACCGCAAGGGTCGCCCCTACAATACGACGACCTGGCTCGCCACGGCCGTTCATCGTAGGGGCGACCCTTCTCTTTTCATGTTATATTGCCAGTGTCTTTCGCCGGCAAAGTCACTCAGGGATGAAGGCAGTGGGGTCCGAGGTACCCGGCTACGGGCTGGAAAGTGATCAATGTGATGGTACCCACCATAAAGAGGGCCAGCGCGATCAGTGCCAGCAGCGATTGTATGCGGATACGCCATGCACGTGTTTGCACATAGTCGTCGACGACCACGCGCAGGCCATTCATGCCATGTAAAAGTGCAAGGGTAAGCAGGAGCCAGTCATACACCCGCCAGTATGGATTGGCGTAGCGCCCCGCGACCAATTGGTAGCTGGTACAGGCAACATCAGTGGTCACGTGGTTAATAAACAGGTGGATGATGACGAGGAAGATAAGCCCGATAGCAGTGATGCGCATGAAATACCAGGAAAAGGTTTCAAATCCACCGCCTGCCGGGCGTGGGCCATATCCTGTCGAAAAACGCATAACGGTTCTCCTATTCACAGATCTCTACTAAATAAACCCATACGACTGCTACATGCCGGAGGCGGTATTCCCTGTATTAAGACCGAAGATCGGTCCAATCACAAAAAAAGCAATGGGAATGAAGCATACGATGGTAAGGGTCATCGCTGCCCAGAACATGCTTCGCTGGTAGCGCACAGCCTGCGGTACGAAGTCGATCAGCATGATGCGTATGCCGTTAAAAGCGTGATAGAAGACGGCCCCGATCAAGGCCAGGGAAATAATGCGCACAATGGGGGTACCGAACAGGGCGATACCCTGGTTATAGATTTTGGGACCAAAGCCCAGTAGAGAAATGTCCACGATATGGATGAGCAGGAACAGCAGGACACCCAGTCCTGTGATACGGTGGAACAGCCAGGCCAGCATACCGGATTGACCTTTGTACATGATTTTCCTCCATGATTTGATAGTCAGGTGAGAAGCGGTGTGGGATGGAGCGAGGGCGACCCTTCTCCTTTCGTCTTGCCTGAGCCGTAGGCTAGCTGCGCAGCAGCGTTGGCAAGACGGATAGGTGCCAGCGGTCGCCCTTGAGTAGATCGCTTCTTCCCAGATTCGGGATGTCTCATAAGTTTAATTATACTGGACGCTTGTGGAACGCGCAAACGCGCGTAGCCAATTCTAACCGGCAGGAATCATTACCTGGCCCTGGCCTGTCGGCGGCATATTAGGACCACTGCCCACCCAGCGGATGGCCGTGCCGATGGCGGTAACTTCCATCCATTCAGAGTTGTGCAGGAACTCAACCTTGATGTCAACGCCAATGACCCCGTCTGCCCCGAGCTGGTCCGCTTCGAATTGCATGCGGCTCAATGCCAGTTCACGCGCCTGGTACATTAACTCCGAGTATTCCTTCAGTTCACCCTGGAAATTGCTCTTGATGCCTACTAGCCAGTTGCGCACGGCGCCCATCGAATAGATGCAGTTGCCTATAACCAGGCCCATCGGCTGGAAACCTTTATCAACAACCAGCCAGAACTCCTGGCCGCTGAGATCAGAGGTGAAGGCTCGCCCCCGGTAACCCGGTCTGATGTCCATAGCACCACGTGGATCAGCCATATGTCAGTTGCCTCGCTTTCTTACTCAAATGTAGAGAGATGCATGTCGATGCTTGTTAGCATAGGGGAGAAGCGGGGTAATGTCAATGGCGGAATTATTTTAAAGGTTGGGTGAGCCGTACATGTCTCGGACGATCGCTCTCATCGAGCTCGTCCGCCGTTGATCGTCAGGACGACGTTCCCGGTCTTCTGCTCCGTTTCGACGTACCTGGCCGCGTCGACCACGTCCTCCAGCGGGTAGCACCGATCGATGACCGCCCGGTATCTTCCGGCCTCGATGAGCTCCTTGAGGAAGAGGACGTCCTTCTTCGTGTATCGAGGTGGTATCGAGAACAGCACTTTCTTGTCTCCGATCCGCGAGGTCCACAGCGCCAACATGAGATTCTGGAACCCGTCGGTTGCCAGGTAGCTGCCGCCCAGCTTCAGTGAGCCTCTGCAGCGCCTGAACGAGTGCTTGCCGACCGCGTCGAAGATGACGTCGTACGTTTGGCCGTTCTTGGTGAAGTCTTCCTGCGTGTAGTCGACGACCTTGTCGGCTCCGAGCGAGGTCACGAGCTCGAGGTTCTTGGTGTTGCACACCGCCGTGACGTCGGCGCCGAAGTACTTGGCGAGCTGCACCCCTGCGGTGCCGATGGCCCCGGACGCGCCGTAGATGAGGATCCTCTGCCCCTTCCGGAGATCTGCCAGTCTCAGACACCACAGCGCGTTGAGTCCCCCGTCGCAGACCGCCGCAGCCTCCTCGAAGCTCATGCCGGTCGGCTTGTGCGCGATTCGGGCGCTCTCCCGCATGCAGATGAACTCCGCGTACGCCCCGAACCTGAACCCACTGCTGCCGAAGACGTGGTCACCGACCGCGAACTCGTTGACGGCTGCGCCAACTGCTTCGACCTCTCCGGCCAGCTCACTGCCGAGGATCCGCTGCTTCGGTCGGCGGAGGCCACTGATGACGCGGCTGAGAAGCGTGACGGCCAGGCCGCTACGCCGGTTGGCTTCACGAGTAGCGCAGTCCGCCCGGGTGACCGCCGTGGCATGGATCTTGACGAGTACTTCGTCCTCTTTGGGGATGGGCCGCTCGACGTCTTCGAGTCGCAGAACGTCCGGCGGCCCGTACCTGTCGTAGACAACTGCTCTCATGAGTCTCTCCTCCTTCTCTCGGTTGGCTGCGGGTACCGGATCGGCCCGCCGTGCTTCCACATCCGCCCTGCTCGATAGAGCTCCGCCGGCTTGCCGCCGGTAGATCCGGGCCGAGCTCGGCGCCCGGTCGGGATCACCCAACCGTCCTCCGTGACGACCCTCCTTCGGAAGTTCGCGCCGTCGAGGTGCACGCCCCAGACGGCCTCGTCCACCGCCCTCAGCGAGGGATGAGGTGAACGTCGGTCCGACGAATGCCGTTGCGATGCCCGTGAGGTCGAGGTCGACGCTGATGGCCGAAGCCAGGTAAGCGACGCGACTTTCCTTTGTCAGAACGCACCCTGGCATCTGCGAGTCCAGCCAGGCCCTTTTCACGATACCGTTTGACCCACCGCTGGATGGTGCTGGCAGTGATTCAGTCTATCTCATCACTCACAGCATTGTCAAAATTCCGCTCATGGAATTTCACGTTGGGATTTACAGTGAGGTTTTGTTATTCTATTCCACAGTGATGACGACTTTTCCTTTGGCGCGTCCTTCTCCAAGATACCGGAGCGCTTCTGCAACCTCACTTAACGGATACCGTCTATCGATCACAGGGACGACTTTGCCAGCTTCATAAAGCTCCGTTATAAAAACCAACTCTTTTGGATTTGGTTGAACCGCCAGGAGGCGTATTTTCTTGCCCGCGATTCTTCTCATCCATGGTCCCAGGAGCAAAATCTGGAAAATTGTAGCTACAGAACCTCCAACCATGAAATAACTTCCATTGGGCCTTAGTGCCCGCTTGTAGGCGAAAACCGAACGATGCGCGACAAGATCAAGTATCAGATCATACTGTTTTCCATTTTTGGTGAAGTCTTCCTGGGTGTAATCAATGACATGGTCTGCGCCAAGCGAGCGCATAAAGTCCAGCTTGCGGGTGTTATCCACCCCAGTCACTTCAGCCCCGTATAATTTGGCAAGCTGCACTGCAAACGAACCTGCACCGCCACCAGCGCCATTAATCAAAACTCTTTGCCCCGGCTGAACCTGTCCTTTGTCGCGAATCCCCTGCAGGGCGATAACTGCCGCTTGCGGGATGGCCGCTACTTCCTCGAATGTCATACTGGCTGGTTTCAGTGCCAAGGCTCTTTCACGAGCGCAGACATACTCGGCAAAACCACCCATAGACCCCAAGATGTCCCCAAATACTTCATCCCCTGGTTGAAATTGCCTGATGTTTCTGCCAGCCATTTCAACTCGCCCGGCTATGTCCGATCCGAGTATCTGGTGACGTGGTTTTAGAAGCCCCCCTATGCGGGCATACAACGGTTTCCCTCTCAGTCCCTCCCAGTCAGATCTATTGACGGATACCGCCTGAACCTTGATCAGTACTTCATCGTCCGCAGGGGTAGGTTTTGCTACCTCTTTGATTTGAAGAACATCCGGTGGTCCGTATGCTGTGTAAACAACCGCTTTCACGAATTACCTCCGGGTTTGCTTTGATTCGGGCCTTTCGGCCGGGTCGGGTTTCACGCGCATGACCGAAACCAGTGGCATTGCTAAATCACGCACTTTCTTGAGCAATCCATGCAGCGCAGCCTGATCGACCACCGGGCCGGTTAACAGCGTCTCGCCGTTGTCTTCCAGCGTGATGGCCAAGCCCTCAAACCAGTCTGTCCATTGACGGCCCAGATGGCCCTTGATCCTGATTTGATAGACCATTGGTTGACTGGGATCAATTTCTGAGTTGAGTTTGTTTGACATGACCCTGTCCCTCTTGTGGCCGGTCAGAACTGTCTGTCCCACTTGCTCGATCTACCAGGAGCATAGCTCCATGACGGTATGCATGTCGAGACACGAAAGTGTTGTTTGGGGGTGTTGTTGTGGGGGTATTGAGAGAGGAGCAGTTCTAAAACTTTGGCTTTCTGGATCGCTTGCGGGCAGTTCTTGCCACCAGGTGTGCGGACAAACGGACGTTTCGGCTACAACAGACCCAACTCGCGGGCACGTGCGACCGCTTCGGTGCGCCTTTGGACGTGGAGCTTGCCAAAGATGTTCCGATTGTGTCCTTTCACCGTGTCCAAGGCGAGGAAAAGCCGCTCGCTCATCTCCTGATTCGAGAGTCCTTGCGCCATGAGGTGGAGGACTTCTAACTCGCGGTGGCTCAATGGCTCGATCAGGGGCTGGTCAGGAGGCCGAGACGATGTGTCTTCGCGCTTCTGCTCCTCAGCTTTAAATATAGCCAGCAACTTCCCGATAGAGTCCGGCATTCTCCCAATAGCCGCTGCTTCGGACAAGAGTTGCGCCATTGGCCTACCTTCGTCAACAAAGAGACGGATGAATCTGCCCGGCTCTGCGAGCGCCAGCGCGTCAAAGAGCAGGTGCACCGCCTTGTCCTTTTCGCCATGGGCATGGAGAGCGACTGCCTGGAGCACCATCACCTTGAGCCGTTCATCCTCCCACCCCCTTGCCTCCATCTTCTGGCGCAATGGCCCCAGCACCGCCAGTGCTGCGGACGTGTCGCCCTGAGCCAGGTGGACCCGGGCCTGGCTGAGAGGGAGATCGTGCGTCTGCACGAGATGAGCGGCCGCCGCAAGGTTGCCCTGGCGAAGCAAGGTCAGCACTTGCGCGGCAGCAACTTCAGGGATGCGATACACGAAGTTCTGCTGGCGCGCGGACTGACTGGCCTGAGCGAGCAGAGCGGCCGCGCCGGCCACATCTCCCTGGGCCAGTTTCAGGCGGGCAAGAAACACCTCACAGAGCACGAATCTGTCAATCACTCGATCATACTGCCGCGCCAGGTGGAGGCTCTGTCGCCCGTGCTGCGAAGCTTCATCCAGGTCGTTCCATTCGTAGAGTACACGGGCCAGGCCAAGATGCGCTTCGTAGATAATCTGAAGCGGCTGATCACCTGCCAATTGGAGGACGCGCCGGTAGGTCTCGGCTGCCAGAGAGAGCTGGTTGTCTGCTTCCTGTATGTTGCCCAGGCCGATGGTCGCCAAGATGGTGGTGAAGATATCCCCGGATGCCTGGCTCAGAGAGATGGCTGAAGTCAAGGCCCGGCGGGCTGCGGCACGGTCTCCCTGGAGGAGGTAGGCAAACCCCAGCGTCCAGTGAGCGGTAGCGCGTAAAGACAGGTTGTTGGGGTGCAGATACTCCAGGGCGCGGCGCGACTGGGCAAGCATGGGTTCTACCTGATACCGAGTGAGAGCCAACGTGGCCCTGGCGGCGGCAATACGTCCTACAAGGTCTCGGGTTTTGTCGTCTGGCTCGGCGCCTTGCAGGGCCGCTTCAGCCGCTTGTAGTTTCTCTTCCACGCCGGTCGTCTGGCCATTCACCAGCAACAACGAGGCATACCTCGCCCACAACGAGGGCCTGGCATTCAGCACGGTCGCCGGCAGCGACTCCAGCCAGTCCAGTATGGCAGTCACCGCGCCACGAAAATGCAGGGGAATCCCCTTTCCTTCCATCAGACGCTCGGCGCGCTCAACATCATTGGCAGCAACCGCATGGTGAAACGCTTCTATCTCCAGGCCATGGTCTTCATACCAGAGGCTGGCACGGATGTGCAATGCGTTCACCTGGCTTTCCGCATCTCCTGGAGAGGAGGCGATGCTCTGGTGGAGTCGCTGCCGCAGCAACTCCGCAAAGAGCTGGTGATAGCGGTACCACCGCCGCTCGTTGTCCAGCGGGACGATGAACAGGTTGGCGTGTTCGAGATATTCCAGGGTTGCTTGCCCGGAAGCAGAGGAGTCGAGCAGAACGGCATCGCACAGGGGGCCGCACAGGCGGTCGAGGATAGATGTGCGCAGCAAGAATGTCTGGACGCTTTCGGACTGCTGTTGCAGGACTTCTTCCACCAGATAGTCCAGCACGAAATGGTGGCTGCCAGTGAACGAGGTGATGAAGCTGGTGGGGTCAAGATGTCCCTGCATGGAAATCGCGGCTAATTGCAGGCCGGCAATCCAGCCTTCGGTGCGCCTTTCTAGTGCGTCGATGTTTTCCGCTGAGAGGGTGAGGCCCATCACCTGGTTGAGAAAAGCGGCGGCTTCGGAGGGGGTAAAACGCAAGTCGGTGACGCGCACTTCGGTCAAGTGCCCCCCGGCGCGTAACCGGGCCAATGGCAGTTGTGGATCCTCACGGGTGGCGATGACCAGGTGCATGTGTGGTGGCAGATGATCGAGCAGAAAGGTGAGGGCATGGTCAACCGGTTTGGCATCAATCACGTGATAGTCGTCAAAGACGAGGACGAAATGGTCCGAGATGGTGGTAATGTCATTGAGCAGGGCCGTCAGAATCGCGTCGGTTGGCGGCGGCTGAGGGGATTGGAGCACCCCCAACACCCCTTCTCCAATATTGGCCGCAATCGTCTGCAAAGCAGCGACGAGGTACGTCAGAAAGCGTGCGGGGTCGTTCTCCCCTTCGTCCAGCGACAGCCAGGCTGCCGGTCGCTCGATTCCCTCGACCCATTGACTGACTAGCGTGGTTTTCCCAAAGCCGGCGGGGGCAGAGATGAGGATCAGTTTGCGGTGCAGACCCTCGTTCAGCCGCTCGATCAGGCGGGGGCGGCTGACAACGTGAGGCCGAAGCCGAGGGATATACAGTTTCGTGGCGAGAAGTGGCGTAGGCATAGGAAAGTAACCTCTTCAACAAAGAGCTGCTGGTTGGTGAGGCGTCTCATGCTCTCTTTCAACCCGGCTTGTCCAGACAAGAGGTGGACGCCGCCATGCGCGAGTGCCAGGATGTGTTGACTATCCTCTGAGTCAGTATGCTGCTTATTATAGCATCAATGAGATTTCATTGACAATAATACCTAATCACAAGAATGGCTCTGATGTAATTACATTACCAGGTTACATTACCAAGCCACCGGGGCGATGCTGGCACCAATCCGTCTCACCTGGCACGTATCCGTCCTGGCAACGAGGCTGCGCCTCTGAACTAATCCAGCGTGCCAACGCTACTGCGTAGCTAGCGCTTCGCGCTCAGGCACGCTGCAAGGCATAGCGTGCGCGCTCAGCCAGGACGAAAGGAGCAACGCTGGTTCTTGCCCGTCTCGGCTGGCACCTATCCGTCTCGCCAACGCGGCTGCGCCGCTACTGCTGCGCAGTCAGGCGAGACGCAAGGCATACCGTGCGCGGTCAGCCGAGACGCAAGGCACTGCGCTGCGGGTCAGGTGAGACGCAAGGAGAAGCATCCCCACCCCCCGTCCGCACCTCTCCCGCCCCTACGCGGTTTATAGAGCGGGCCGCAAATCCGTATCAAATGTAGAGAGATGTATGTCGATGGTTGTTAGCATAGGGGAGAAGCGGGGTAATGTCAATGGCGGAATTATTTTAAAGGTATCGCTTGATGCAGAAATGAAGGCGAGAAGGACGGGCCATGACCCGTCCTTCGTTACATCCATCCAGGTTCCTGTGAAGCGGCTATGTCATTGGCAACAACCTGCCGCTTTTCACGTCGTTAAGCGGTATCTCCATCATCATCGTTGTCCTGGAAGAACTCACCATTGCGCTCGTGTCCAATCTCAGCAAAGATGGTTGTCGAGGTATTCGCCGGGTCGGAGACGAATTTGAAATCCTGCCTTCGTGCCGACCAGCGGATGGTTGCATTGTCCTCAATGACACGAGCGTCGAACTCGTTCTGCTCATCGTGAAGATGGACCCGGTTCTTCACGCCACTCCAACGGACGTGGAAGGAGACATCTGCCGGTACCGAGGGACCATGCATCAGGGAGTTCACAATCGTGCCAAAGTCCCTGACCTCTACGTCGTTAAGGTCCATCGATGCCGTTGCATCTTCGAGGTCGACCTCTACGCTTTCGTCAGGAACGCGTATCGTCCAAAACAGGCCGCTTGCAGCAATACCGGGGTTGAAATCGTGGATCTGATTCGCAGGGACAACCTGCCCCTTATAGAGGTCCAGTCAAATGAAGGCGAAGGTGCCGTTGTGCGTTTCATTATCCATCCCAATGTAGACACCTTGCATGAAACGCATATCGACGTCGAAGACGAGGGAGGAAGTGGTGCCGGTGTCTGTGTGTGTGGCTGTCCCCGTCCCCTGGATCTCAGCGGCTCCAATTGAGCCATGAAAATCGGTGATTGTCGATGGTTCGACGCCAGGAGCGATCGGGAAGACATGGAAAACCTCTGTTCCTGGGCCAAATGGCTGGATACCGCCGGGAATGGGTCTCGGCGCGTTGCCATGCGCTGACGCCAGGCCTGGCATCCAGAGTCCTGAGCCGAGAACGACACCTGTAGCGCCAGCCGCGACCGTCATGAACTGGCGGCGAGACAGCAGGGCGCGTTCCCAAAAGTGTGTGTGGCCAACGTAATGAAGGCCGTTGCGAGATTGCCCATTTAATGGGAAATCTCTCTGCCTGGTACTCAACTTGCTCTCCTTTCCAGGCACTTGTGCTGAACTATAAATACAACCTACAACGCCTATAGCCAGAGTAAGACCGCGTTCGCCGATCGCATCTCAGTCTCAGTGACTGGGCAAAAACAGGTACCAGACAAGAGGAATGACTCACGCTCTGCCATCCCCCAACGGTCGGAACGCGACTCTTCAAACCGAACTACCCTCGATAGAAGGTCGTTTGTGAGACGTATTACGAAGGACAATGGTACAGAAATAGATATTGCTGCAATTGTGACGAGGATTCGTTAAAAATTGTTCTAAATTTGTCACTACATAAAGTATAAGCATCGCTTATTATGTTGTCAATGAGATTTCATCGAAAATAATACCTAATAACAAGTGTGGCTCTCAGGTAGTTACGTTACCAGGTTACACTACCACGTGTTCGGTAGGATCTGTATGCTTTCGGGGGACGGCAGGCGACCATAAAGGCCCTCCCATCCACGCTTCACCACCCTCGCCCCTACGGGAGGGTATTTGGATCTGCATGCTTTCGGGGGACGGCGGGCGACCATCAAGGCCTTGTAAAGATACCCCGTATCTTTCTTGCCCAGCCACGCTTCACCACCCTCGCCCCTACGGGAAAGGGTTTGTCCCCGCACATAGAGAGCCATTCGGTACCGGTTTTTGACAACATAAGCAGAATGAGGTAAAGTACAAGTGTTTCAAAAAGTGACAGGCACAAATACAAGCAGGGGTAAAATCCATGTCAACGCCCGCCCGTAAACAATATTTGCAGATGAAGAGCCAGTATCCCGACGCCGTCCTTTTATACCAGGTCGGGGATTTCTACGAGACCTTTGATGAAGATGCTTTTATCGCCTCGCGCGAGCTACAGATTGTGCTGACGAGTCGCTCCTATGGCGATGAGAGGGTGCCCCTGGCTGGCATACCATTGCATGCGCTGGAAAATTATGTGGGCAAGCTGATCCGGGGCGGCTACAAAGTGGCGATCTGCGACCAGGTGGGCGAGGTTGTCAAAGGGCATCAGCCTGTTGAGCGCGCGGTGACGCGTATCCTCACTGCGGGCACGCTTTCAGAGCCAAACCTGCTCCCGACGCGGCAGAACAATTACCTGGCGGCGATAGCGCCGGGACGCATGCAAACCGGGTTGGCAGCAGTGGATGTCAGCACGGGTGAATTTAGTGTCACCTGGTTTACCCCGGACGAGTTACCCGCTGCCCTGGAAGCAGAATTACAGCGGCTGGTACCCTCAGAATGCCTGCTCGTAGAAGGAAGCCGCCCGGATGCCTACCATTTCCCCTCTGAGACCGCGACCATCACCCGTTGCCCGCCCTATTTCTTTGAGCAAGAGGCAGCGCGAGCCAGGCTATGCCGGCTCTTTGGCGTACAATCGCTCGATGCTTATGGCTGCTCCCATGTTCCTCAAGCAGTTGCAGCGGCGGGCGCAATTGCTATGTACCTTGAAAAGATGAATGCCAGGCTGCTCTCGCTCTTGACGGGACTGCGCTCATATCGCACCACCAGTTTTATGGTGCTGGATGCGCATACGCAGCGCAATCTCGACCTGTTGCAGGGTGCGCGCAGCGGCGCCGCACAGGGCAGTTTGCTGGGTGTCATGGATCGCACTATTACCCCTATGGGCGCGCGCCAACTGCGGCGAACGATCACGCAGCCGCTGCTCGACCTGGCGCAACTCGAAGCTCGCCTGCAGAGCGTGGAAGAACTTTACGAAAGCCCCGCGATGCGCAGCCGCTTCACCATCTGTTTGCAAAGATTTGGCGACCTGGAGCGTGTCGCTGGCCGTATACGCCAGGGAACTGCCGTACCACGCGAGGTGTTAGCCCTGGGCGCATATCTCCTGGTGGTTCCGCAGTTATACGAACTGCTGCGCGGCTGCGATTCTCCCCTCTTGCTAGAACTCGCAGACCGGCTTGATAGCTGCCCACCGGTAATAGAATTGATAGATCGGGCGCTTACGCGCACGGGTGAAGAGGACGAGCAGGAGAATGACGGGCGTCTAATCCGCGCAGGCTTTCGCGCCGAGCTAGATGAACTCATTGCTTCTATTCGCGATTCGCGCCGCTGGATTGCCTCTTTAGAGGCTCACGAGCGCGAACGTACCGGTATCAACAAGCTGCTCAAAGTAGGCTATAACAAAGTCTTTGGCTACTACATCGAGGTCAGCAACAGCAAACTGGGCCAGGTTCCGGCTGATTATATACGCAAACAGACGCTCGTCAATGCAGAGCGCTATATTACTCCCGATCTCAAAGAGCACGAAGCACGCATTCTGAGCGCGGAGGAACGTATCGAGGAGATGGAGCGTAGTATTTACGCCGACGTGTTACGCCAGTTGAGCGTCTACTATCCGCAGTTGATGGCAACGGCTTCGGCCATGGCCCACGTCGATGTACTGCTGAGTTTCGCGGAAGTGGCGGCGCATCAAGGCTATGTGCGCCCGGTGCTGCAGCAGGAGAGCAGCATCGAGATTAGCGGCGGGCGGCACCCGGTTGTCGAATATACACTGGATGGGGATGTCTTCATTCCCAATGATACACAGCTCGAGGCGGATACGGAGCACGGGGCGCGTATCCTCTTGCTGACCGGACCAAACATGGCGGGTAAGTCAACCTACCTGCGCCAGGTCGCGCTGATCACGCTCTTAGCGCAGATTGGCAGCTTTGTGCCGGCCCGCAGTGCGCGCATTGGGCTGGTGGACCGCATTTTTACCCGCGTCGGCGCTGAGGATGACATTGCGTCCGGTAAAAGCACGTTCATGGTGGAGATGGAGGAAACTGCCGCTATCCTGCATCATGCCACGCGGCATAGCTTGATTGTCCTGGATGAGATCGGCAGGGGCACGAGCACGTACGATGGCCTGGCGATTGCGCGGGCTGTTGTCGAGCACCTGCATAACCTCACAGCAGCCCGGACGCTCTTCGCCACTCACTATCACGAACTGACATTGATGGCGGAGGAACTGCCGCACCTGCACGTGTATACGATGGCCATCAGCGAAGATGAACAGGGCGAGATCGTTTTCCTGCATCGCGTGACGCCGGGTTCTCTCGGGCGCAGCTATGGTATCCATGTAGCAAAAATGGCCGGCATGCCCCTGAGCATCGTCCGGCGCGCCGGAGAAGTCCTCAAAGGCCTCGAAGCCGCGACGGACGGCAAAGGAACTGGCGTTCTGGTAGCTCACAATGGACAGATCCATAGCAGGTCGCTGGTCGCAGATGCAAATGGCAGGTACGACGTAGAGGCGCAATTTAGAGTATATGAATGGCAAAGCGAAGAAGCTCGCCTGGCCGCTCAAAGACTGGAACAGGCTGATGGAACACAGGCTGATCTGGAATCCATCGATGTATGCGCGATCACGCCGCTCGATGCACTGAATCTGATGTTTTTGCTGCAGAGGAAAAGAAGGTCGCACCTGCTGTTATCCAACGGAGACACATCTTAATGCCAACAACGCGGACTGCACGCACCCCCATTCTTACCCTTCCGCCTGACGTAGCGGAACGTATCGCTGCCGGTGAGGTGATTGAACGTCCCGTCTCAGTCGTTAAGGAACTGGTGGAGAATGCCATTGATGCGGACGCGCATGAAATACGTGTAGAGATACGCGGCGGTGGGCTGCGCCTGATCCGCGTCACGGATGATGGCTATGGTATCCCCGAAGACGAACTGGAACGAGCCTGCGCACGCCACAGCACGAGCAAAATCAGCAGCGTCGAAGACCTCAGCCACCTGCACACGTTGGGGTTTCGCGGGGAAGCCCTGGCCAGCATCGCAATCGTATCAGAGCTGACACTGCTCAGCCAGGCCATCGAAACCGAGGAGATGGGCAAGGAACATGCAGCAACCTTGATAACTTTCCGCAACGGTGAGGTCACGCAACGGGCGCGCAGGGCGCGTTTACATGGTACAACTGTCACGGTGCGCGACCTGTTTTACAACGTGCCCGCTCGCCTCAAGTTCATGCGCGATCCGCGCACCGAGGGCGGGCATATCACGCAATTGATGCGGCGTTTTGCCGTTGGCTATCCGGGAATACGCTTTCATCTTACCATCGAAGAGCGCCAGGTCTTACAAACGAGCGGTACGGGCAACCTGGCTACGACGCTGGCTGAACTCTATCACCTGCCCCTGGCTGAGATGCTCAATGCGCTCTCTTTTCGCTCCTCTGAAGAAGGCGGTGCGCAATCCTTTGAGTTGAACGGCTATATAGGTAACAGGGCTTTAGCCCAGGCCAGCCGGCAGCATATAACGCTCTTCATCAATGGGCGGCTGGTGCAGTCGCGCCCATTGCAAAATGCGCTGGAGGCGGGCTATGCTGGACTCTTGCCAAAGGGAAAGCACCCACTGTTGGTGCTGCGCATCGATCTGCCGGCTGAGGAGTTAGATGCCAACGTTCACCCGGCTAAGACCGAGGTCAAGCTGGCACGAGAAGCCGGTGTAGCGGCGGCGGTGACAAAAACGATACGCGCGGTGCTGGAACGCAGCCCGGCCTTACCTGAGGATATGCAATTGCCCGGCCCTGCGCTTGTCTACCAGCGGCGCCTGCATGTGCCGTATCGCCGGGGCCTGCGAGTTGCAGAATCGGCGCACGAATACCCGGCCAGCCCAGGGGCGGCTGAAGTGCTGGCGACGCTGCGGCCTCTTGCCCAGTTGCAGCAGGCTGTGATTCTTGCCGAAGCGCCCGATGGCAGCCTGTATTTAATCGATCAGCACCGGGCACACGAGCGTGTGATTTATGAGCACCTGCGCCGCGTATACACCGGTGCGGGTGTGCAGCCAGGCGAGCAGGAGGAGCAGTGGGCCGAATCTCATCTCTTGCTGGAACCTGTGGTTATCGAGTTGAAACGTCACGAGGCTGAACTATTTGAGCAGCGTTTGCCCATCTTACGCGGCCTGGGCCTAGAATGCGAGCGTTTCGGCGGGCGCAGTTTCCTTGTACGCTCCGTGCCCAACAGCGCCGGGCAGGAACAGCTTGTAGGATATCTGCCCGAGCTTGCACGCATAGCCTCGGAGGATAGCAACGAGTGGCAGGATCGCTTGTTGATTGGCCTGGCATGTCGTTCGGCTCTCCGTCGTGGACGTGAACTCGGTATAGATGAACAACGCTCGTTAATCAGTGCGCTTGCGAGCGCATCGGCTCCGGCGGTCTGTCCCCACGGCAGCCCTATTCTGCTACACTATAGCCGGACGTTCCTGGTCGATAAATTCGATTGGTGATGAAGGCCTTTTCAAATGGTTACGCGAACACACGGGAGTGAGAGCAGCACGCGCCTTTGAGCAACTGCAATGCCGGATGCCAACCGCCCAAGAAGCCGCATTGCTCAATATTGCGCGTGGTCAACCAGTGGTTGATCTTAACCGCTGGGTATGGGCCGACGATGATACGTTGTTCGAGTACACTCATATCGTTGCCAATGGCGCTTTACATGAGTTTACCTATACCTATGAGCTGGACGAGGAGGCCAGTACATGATGCACCTGGACGAATCCACCCGTGCCGAACTCGTACGCGAGATCGCACTGACCCTGGCGAAAACACAGCGGCTCGCTTTTGCCTCAGACTTTCACGCCTTCGCAGAGGGAAGACAATTAACACTTGCAGGAGTCACCTTTGAAACCTTTGCCAAAGGACCGAACACCAGGCGCAGCGATGGCGACGTGGTAGCCCATGCCATTGTGATGGCCCTGGTCGCTGCCGTCAACCAGGGGGATATCGATGATTGGTTCCCTGATACAGGAGAGACAGGCATCCGGTCAATTGAGTATTTACCAAGTATGCGCCAGCGGCTGCTTGAGCCGGAGCATCTCGTGTTGGGAACTGTCGATGTGACGATTCTCTGTGGCGAGCAACCACGCATGAAGCGGCGCCTGCCAGAGATGCAGCGCAACATTGCAGAGGGACTTGGCATCGACCTTGAGCAGGTGCATGTGAAAGTCAGCAGTATGGATGGGCAGGATGAGATCGCTCGTTTAGAGGGCATTGAAGCACGAGTACTCATCAGTCTGTGGCAGGGGTTGTAGCATACTACCGTGATTCAGCGTGCATGTTTTGCAAGGGAAGCAGTCGCTTAGGTCACATAATGTGAGAGTCTTGCATCTTATTCCATCAACGCTCTCGTGAGGAGTAGATAAACGGCTGCAACACATCC
>WNFE01001510.1_pt1 | contig 16881 bp, 15 predicted proteins | sample 5400451 | NCBI WGS metagenome assembly WNFE01 (sample SAMN13153344, study PRJNA577476) | soil metagenome | isolation source: 200 cm saprolite under Douglas fir tree site 2 hole 2 | place: USA:California | collected 2015-04-18 | reverse complement strand
CGGCTGCTCCCTCTATAGTCTTCTTTGACGAGCTTGACTCAGTGGTGCCGAGGAGAGGAATGGGCTTTGGGGACAGCGGGGTCTCAGAGCGAGTGATAAGCCAACTTTTGACGGAGATGGATGGGATCGAGTCCCTTGTCAACGTCGTAATCATCGGCGCTACGAACCGGCCTGACATAATCGATCAGGCAATCCTACGGCCTGGAAGATTCGACCGTCTCATCTACGTTCCCGCACCCGACCATGCGACCAGGCTAAACATTCTCAAGATTCACACGAGAAACATGCCTCTGGCTAGAGATGTTGACTTGGAGCAGATAGCCCATCAAGCGGCGGGTTATTCAGGTGCAGACCTCGAAGCGGTCTCGCGGGAAGCGGGACTCATATCGCTCCGTCGAGATATCGATACGAAGAGCGTCACCATTGAAGATTTCAGGGACGCTCTTGAACGCGTCAGACCCTCAGTTACGCCTGACATGGAGAACTGGTATCAAGGCTTCACGAAAAGGTTCAAGAAAGAACGGGCACCGGTCCCGATAACCTAGATGCTCCGAGGCTAAACCTTCCTGGTGACTCTGGCATTGAGCAAAGTTTGGAGTCCCAGACCCATGTCTCTATCAATAGTCGAGATTCTGGAGAAGAAGGGGCCTATGACAGACTTGGAACTGCAAAAGGAGCTCAAGTCGAACTTTGGAGAAGTCAGCTTCAGAGAACTCAACACTGGGCTGATGAAGCTAGAGCTGGCGGGCGTTCTCTGGGTCTCACGACTCATGAGAGGAAAGAGACAGGTAGAGCTTACGGGCAAACCTGTTATCGATTAGACATTGTCAACCGCCTCGCCCGCACAGACTACAACCGTCGCCACGGATCCGAAATGCACTTACTGTGCGGGGACAGGCCGCTGGACGAAGGAAGTATTCCCAGGCAAACCAGAGAGTGTTTACTGTCCTCACTGCCACGGCTCTGGAAAGGGTGGGGTTGCAGACTCGAGCTTACCTGGAGGATTCTCCGACTAAGACAGAGTCCCTAGCTCGACACATCCTCTCACTGTCAGGCATATATCGGAGCGGGCAGACAGAATGGGTGAATTCGTCATGACTGATTCGCCTGATATGCCCGTGAAGGTGGACGATTCCAGCTTCGACTCCTTCGTCTCCAAGTATCCCTTAATCCTCGTTGACTGCTGGGCGCCCTGGTGTGGGCCTTGCCGTCTGGTCTCCCCCGTCATTGACGCGCTTGCCAAGGAGTACAGGGGAAAGGTGGCTTTTGGGAAGTTGAACACGGATGAGAATCCGGCAACGTCGGGAAGATTCGATATTATGGCTATTCCGACCCTGCTCGTCTTCAAGAACGGGAAGCGGGTCGACCAGATTGTGGGCGCGGTTCCGAAGGCGCGGATGGAAGACACGCTGAAGAAGTACATGTAGAAACGGCGTCTGGCCCGCTCAAGTCTCAGTGGGGCGCGGGATTTGTGGGATCTAGTTTTCTTGAAATAAGAATTCTTGGTTTTTCTTTCGCTCTCTTGTTTTTCCGGATTCGGATATTGTAGTTACGATTTTTTGGAGGGAGGCGGGTGAAAGTGGGGACTTTCCACGCATGAACTTTGACCGCTCGTCCCAGGTTAGACAGCCCCTTTAGCCGAGATGCGGGGACAGTCGTCTCAGGTACGCCGTTCATAGGACGTTCGTAGTCGAGAGAATCCGGGTATGTTCTGGTGATGATTCTTGGACTACGAGAGTTGACGCCTATGCTCGACAGTCCAATGGAAAGATAGGAGGATCACAGTTGAAAAATTCGAATAGTGATTCGGAGCGGAGCGAGGCGTTGGCCGATCTCCGCAGATTAACCAGCGTCATCCTGAATAATCTAGAGGAAGGATCTCGGAACCGTCTCATAGACCCGAAAGGGATTCGGCTGCTCGGCGGCACGGCGATTCGATCCATACGCCTCTACCTCAAGACTCTCGAAGAGGATCGCACGGGACGTTCGAAAGAGAAAGCAAACGCTTCTCCCCAGAAAATACCGGAGACCCTGCAAGGGGATCGGATCAAAGCTGAGAAAGACTGATGAGATTGACGAGGAGAAACTGCGCGATGGGGCAGTCCGTCATCTCCAGACAGCCGCAAACCTAGCGTACAAGATGATGAGGGATGAGAGGATCGACGTCAAGACGCGCCAGGCATGGTTCAAACGATACACTGACGCAATCCGCACCCTAAGCAGGGTCCTACAAGAAAGAGAAGAGAAAGACTGGGAGAACCGCCTCCGCCAGATAGAAGAGTACAGGAAGAGACAGAACACAACGGAGGCCTCGTCAGGATCGTCCAGCGAAAACCAAGCGGACTCTCAACCGCGTGAAGGATCCCAAGCCTAGAATGTCCTCTGCTCATCGCAAGATAGAACGAGAATGGGGAGAAGTCCAGAAGGAACTAGAAGAAGCGAGCATGAGAGGCAAACCCCTCATCACAGGGGCTATCATAGAATTCTGCAAAGACTGGATGAAACTAGTTCCAACTAGATACCAGGAGAGGATGCTTCTCGACCCGAGCAGGTTCGTCGTCGCAAGATGGGCCCGGCAGACAGGCAAATCGACCACGATCGCCGCGCTAAGCCTTTACTGCGCACTCTTCGAAGGCGCTAAACGCATCGTCATCCTCGCACCCAGCCTCCGACAGAGTCGGAAACTGATCCACCGAATCGGATCATACATTCCACGCAATCGTTCCCAGATCCTCTCCGGTCGACGACTAAAGACCAGACTCGAATTCATAAACGGCTCCACAATCGAAGCATTACCCAACAGCCCCGAGACAATCAGAGGAGAAACCTGCGATCTCATCATTCTTGACGAAGCAGCCTTCGTGAGATATGACAAAGAACTGTACGACTCGACAGTGTACGCGCTAACGACGACGAACGGTCGATTCCTAGCCCTCAGCACTCCAGGGTCAAGGGACACTCTCTTCTACGGGATGTGCACAAACAACGGACTATTCGCAGAGTTCTCCCGCCACCACGTCAGCTACAAAGACGCCATTGAGCCCAACGGACCCCTCAAAGAGAAAATGGTCGAAAGCCTCCGAATACAGATGAAAGAAGACCCATGGCGCTGGCAGAGAGAGATGGAGGCAGAATTCGCCGAAGACGAAGAAGCATTCTTCCCGCTAAACCTCCTAACACCATGCATCTCCTATGATCTGAAGACCTACGATGAATCAATCGCCTTCACAGGAACAATTCCGCCAATGGGAAACTACTTCATCGGATGCGACCTCGGAAAGAAACAGGATCACTCAGCAGTCGCTGTGGTCGAGAAGAAAGACGGCAACGTTACGCTGATCCACATGAAACAGTTCAAGCTAGAAACAGACTATACCCACGTCATGGGCTATCTAAACAGGCTCGGCCAGAGACTCCAGACGGTCAAGAAAACCCACATCGACCAGACAGGTGTCGGAGAATACTTCATCGAGGAAGCAATCAAGTCAGGAGTCAAACACCCGCAAGGGACAACCTTCACAGTTCCTGCAAAAGAGAACGTACTGTTCTACCTCAGACACTTGATGGAAGACGGCCGGATACACTTCCCATATGACCCCGATCTGATAAACGAGATGAACGCGGAACGATTCCAATTATCAAAAACAGGCCAGACACAATTCTCAAACCCGAGCGGAACACATGACGATCGACTCAGGGCACTCGCCCTAGCAGTCTACGCCTCAAGACATGACATCCCCACGTATCATCCAGTAGCCGCCGTCAACACACGTCCAAGCCCGGGCAACCTATTCCCACAACTCCCGCGAAGTCTCTGGAAAAGTTGAGCAAGAAACCATGCGAATCAGAGGATGAGGGCGAATTGGAGAGTCTTGAACGAGAGACAGCCGAATCCGCAGCTCTCGGTATAGACATGTCGTACGCTGAAGCTCAAGTATATATTCGAGATTCTTCCTACGGTTCGTATAGAAGATATACACTATGTCCCTCATGATGGAAGCTCGAAAAGTCCAGAAAGTCGGATACTCAACTCTGATAGTTTCTCTTCCCAAGGACTGGGTAGAGGAAGTTGGTTTGAAGCAGGGGGACATTGTAACCTTCAGACGCGAATCCGATGGCGGTATCACAGTCTATCCTGGATTGACGAAGGAAAGGGAGAGCTTCAGGTACATAATAGACGCGGACCTGTGTGACAGTCCGAATCTGCTAACTCGCATCATTACTGCAAATTATTTGACGGGCCACGACACGATCCAGATTGTTTCGAAGAAGGAATTGTCGTCCCGCCACCTCGAGGAGGTTCGAGGAGTAAGCAGAAGACTGACGGGTCTAGGGATTGTGGAGCAGAGTCTGAAGTCTGTAACATTACAGAGTTTTGTTGACCCGACCAAGTTTCCGATTTACGGGTTGATGCGTAGGCTCCAGATTATCCTCAGTTCAATGCTGGAGCAGGCAGTCAAGTCTGTTGTCGAAGGCCGAGTGGCTTTGGCTGACGAAGTGCTGCACATGGAGGAAGAAGCAGATCGGATCTACTGGATGATCATACGCCAGTTGTTGCTCGCTGTACTCGACAGGAGGGTGGCCAAGGAGGTAGGTATCGAGGGTCCTATGCACGTCGTGGGAAATAGAGTGATTGCGAAGAGTCTCGAGCGGATGGCCGACTCGGCAAGCCATGTCGCGCTAGAATCGCAGAAACTCAAAGGGAATGGAAAGGGCGTGGACGCAAAGATCACCAAGGGGCTGCTGGAGCTCAGCGACAAGGTTCGATCATTGATCGAGGACTCATTCAACGCCCTTATGAAAGGTGATCTGAAAAAATCAAATGAGTGCATAGAACGCGTCGCGGCGTGTGACGCTCTGGAGAGGTCTCTGACGGCTGATGTCATGCGCAGCGTGAAAGAGGTCAACCTGGCAGTGGGCTTGCGCGCGATCATTTGGGATGTTGGTCAGATGGCGCGCGACGCAGAGTCAATTGCAGAAGTTGGGATCAACAGGAATCTCGAGAAGCCTAGCAACTTCTCTCAGTGGGAAAGAGCCCAGTAAACTCAGCTCTAAATTTTGCTTGATATTGGAGCACCGTCCCGTGGAGGGGGGTCAGAGATGTCAGTCTTCGAAATCGGGCTTGTTCACTGATTCAGGGGCTGATACAAGCTTGGATTGCGGATCTGTCATTAGCCGAGAATGAGCAGGAGCCCCAAGGATAACGAGCAGGTTGTGCGGCTTATTTGGCCGGTTTTTCTCAGCTGAATTAGCTCTTTTTCGATTGCGACGATCCGCTTGGGACAGTTTGGGCAGAAGCTTGGGAGCATCGCGTAGATGTTGGCATTCATCTGGAGGAGCGGCTGGATCATCTGGCTGACCGCGGCGGCTCCAGGGTCTTGGGGAAGGACTTTGCTGCGCTGTTCCATCTGCTTCATCTTGTCGCCCATGATGACCATTACAGGACATTCGCCTAGGCCGTAAACGCAGAGGTTTTCGCCAGAAGTCTCCATAGTCGAACAGGCAGGCTGTCTGAATAGGTTGATTAATACTTCTTCTTCGCACAGCCGACTCTAGGCTCTGGATAGATGAAAGCTCCCATCCAATTGTTGGCTGTCATCGACGCGAATTCTTCCGGGGTCTCAGGGGACAAGTATCTCGGGGCGCTAGTCAACATGGGAGGGAGAGTTGAGAGTCTGCGAAAGGTTGCGAGGGTCGTGGCGGAATATCTGCCCGGAACAAGCAGAGTGGAAGTTGAGGCTCGAAAGGTGGAGCGAGGCAGCATCGGCGGACACCTTGTCACGGTCAAATCAGAGGAGAAAGGTCTCAGACGTAAAGGCAGCGTGATCTTCAGCGCTGCCGAGAAATGCTCCAGAAAGCTGGGGCTCTCGGGTCCCGGAACCAAGTTCTCAGTCTCAACAGTCGAAACATTGCTCCAGGCCGAGTCCAAGGTCCACGGCCATTCACCCAGAGATGTAGAGCTTGAAGAACTGGGATCGGCTGACACACTCATCGATGTCCTAGGAGTCGCCCGCCTCTCAGAGGAACTGGGACTGGCCAATGCAACTTGGTGGTCCACGCCCATTGCTGTCGGTGGAAGCACCTCCCATTTTTCAGGCCGTTCGTACCCGAACCCACCTCCGGCTGTAGCCGAGGTCCTTCGAGCCCACAAGTTTCCGATGGTGCGAGGTCTTGGAGACCAGGAGCTTAGCACCCCAACTGGAGTTGCGATCACCGTCAATCTGGTCGGAAATTACTCTCAATCTCACCCGGCCATTCAACCTGATATGGTTGGGTATGGGGCAGGCTCGAAGGATATCGACGGAGTAGCGAATATTCTGCGAATTATGGCTGGACAGAGCCTTGAGACCCCACACTCTCACGATGAAGTGGTGATACTCGAAACAAACATCGACGACGTGACCGGGGAGATCCTGGGGCGAGCAGCCGAGAGGCTCATGGCTCAAGGGGCCCGAGACGTGACGATAACTCCCGTCTACATGAAGAAAAATCGGCCTGGGCACGTGGTTACTGTAATAGCGAAGAAGGACGACGCGGAGGACCTTGCACAGGTGCTTATCGCCGAGACGGGCACCCTCGGCGTCAGGGAGATCCCTGTCAATCGCCATATTACCCCCAGAACAAGCAGAACAATCCAAATGAGGATCGGAGGGAAGACCCATCACGTCGGGGTCAAGATAGCCGAGGATAGAAAGGGACGCGTCCTTGGTTTCAAAGTGGAATATGAGGGCCTTCGAAGAATCTCTGACCAAACTGGAATAAGCGTCCTCAAGCTGCAGCGGCTGGCGAAACCACTGCTTGAATTACTCGAGAAGGGCGACCAGTAACTGAAGTCTTTGAGCTACACGGATACCAGAAGACTCACTCTGACTGCGACTCTCGCTGCAGTCTACGTCATATTCCGAGCGATTCCGATCTCGCAGCTGATCGGAATCTCAGGGACAATAACGGCGGCCGGAATGATTGCTCCAGTCATAGGGATCCTATTGGAACCGGCTTACGGAATTGTCGCAGTCTTCACGGGAACGATGGTCGCATCTCTCTTTCCATGGAATCCGATAAAGTTCGCTGGGCTAGACTTTCTTCCCGGCGCGCTCAACGTAACCCTCGTCAGCCTAGCAGCACGCGGGAGAAGGACAGAGGCAACGCTCATGTTCTTGATCATGATCGCGCTCTTCATCATCAACCCGTACACAAGCATCTTCGTCGGAAATGCACTGCTCAGTCCTCCTATCCCATACCTATGGATGCACCTCGCAGCCTTGGTCGTTCTAGTCTCACCTCTAACCAAGAATCTCTCGACTAAGCTAACGTCTCACCACTATGCGAGCCTTGTTAGGCCCGTGGCGGTTCTCGCATTTACCGGTACGATGATAGAGCACTTGACCGGGGGCTTACTCTTCGCCACTGTTGTTGGCAAGGGAGCCCTAAAGTTCTGGCCTGTGATCTTTCTCGCGTACCCTATCGAGCGGACGATTCTCGTGATTGGGGCTACCTTGATCGGTGCTACACTCTTACGCCTTCTCAGACCGACTCTGATCGAATCATCGCTTGAAACGGCTGAACTAGTGAGAATGAGTCCGGTTCGAAGTGTGCCAGTAACAGACCGGCGCTAGGACCTGGCGAGTTTTCGGCGCGAGTTATTCTTTCTAGGTCGACCAGCACTTGGGTTAAGTTGACTTGAGTTTCTGGATCGTCCATCATGGGATCCTTGGGCTTCTTCCTTAACGAGTTCTGAGAACTTGTCTGCTCCTGACGCCAGAGAGGCCAAGGCGAGTCCGGCCGTCTTGGCAGCCGCAGTGCCGAACGCGGCCGCTAGCTTGAGGCTGCACGCGAATGCTGCCATAGCTATCTGCTCGCCGGCCTTGATCGCTTCCTCGGAGGACACCCGTTGCGTAATGATTCGTGGATCCCGCTTCGAGAGTTTTTTTCTCGAATTTCTTGCAGCGCTTGAACGGGAACTCTTAGACAAGGTGTATGATTTCGACTGTTCTCTTGCGTATTTAAGATGGAAAATCTAATTCGGTTTTGGGTAGTATTAAGTAGTCGACTGTTCAGTTGAGATTGCTAAACATATACGAGGATTGCATGATAGTTGCCAGTACCTAAACCCGCGTCGGATGTTGAAGCCGAGATTTTCGAGTTCGCCAAGGAATCCGACCCAGCCACAACATACCTTCAAGGCCTCAACGAATACGTTGGCAAGCTTTTCATTCCATCTAGAAAGAATCTGGAACGGATCGCGAAGAGAACTGAAGAGCTCCGGCTCAAAGCCGAGAACGATTTGCAACTGAGGGCTCTGGATTCTCTAGCGGCTGGCTTCGCTCTTCAGGAGCCTCAGTCTTATCCCGACGGGGTCCTATCTGCGTTTTTCGGCTATTTGATCAAGGAAGGAGTCGTTCCGAGCCACCTGAGACCACTTACGAGAAACGCAGTCAGAGCATTGCAGGCAGCTGCCCAAGAGACTTCACAGAAGAGATGGCCTACCGGGCTTCGATTATTGACGCTAATTCGTTGTGATGGTATTCTTGAGATAATCAAGACGATCAAGAAGGAGACGACCGACAAGCAACTGAAGGAACTCTTGGATGATCTTGCGGAGGCTACGAGGAAGTATGCGTCCATATTCAGAGTCAAGGGATTCAAGAACCAGGGCTTTGACGAAGTCTACAAGATAATCAAGCGAGAAGGCGCCGATCTTGGCCGAGAAAAGATCTACGCCCAAGCCCTGCGACGCCTTTGGGACTATCCAGAATCACCTGAGGAGGTGGAGGCGAAGGGGCTCAAATTCTTGGAGAGAGAATTTCCCAGATTCAAGCGCATAACCGAGAGACTCGCCAAGAAGTACGGCGTCACAGCCAAGGCCGAAGAGGTCTCTAAGGCGATAACAGCGAAGAGGTCTGTGAAGCAGACCGAGATACTTCCTTTCTTGGGAGAATTGCGCAAGCGGACTCAACGGGTTGTGAACAAGGATATTGTCCGGATAAATCCGAAGTACGAGACAAAAGTGATCGAGACACCGCTGTACCTGTCGGGGATATTTCCCAGCGCGGGCGCGTTCTTCTACGACAGCTTCACAAACAACCCCAAGGAGATCTTCATGATAACAACTGACCCAAGAAGAGACCCTAGCACAGTACCTGGAGAGTTGCTCAACGGGCTGATCCATGAAGAATATGGCCACTGTGTCCATGCGTCCAATACCGCAACCGCATATGCAGCAAAACCAACTCTGACAGAGGTCATGTTCACTCCACTAGCGGGAGCACTGTCCGAAGGAATCTCGTTCCAGCGAGAGATCGAGTTCCAAGAAGTCATGGACAAGCTGAAAGCTGGTAAGAAGCTGAGCAACGATGAGAAGGCACTTGTTCAATTCTTTAACAAGAGGGGCGGATTGGAGGTCTGGGCTGAAGAGTACGAATTCTACACCTGGATGTGGAGGATAGTGCGATTCCTACGAGTCATCGGCGATGCGCGCATCAACTCTGGCAAACAGTCCCTGATGGACTTCATCGAATGGGCACATAAGAGGACTGGACTGGCGAAGAGCAGTGTGTACCATCAACTGTTCCCCGCCCACCAGGGGAACGGACCGGGATACGCTTCCACTTATGCGATTGTTGGGGAGAGCATTCGGGAGATCCAGAACAGGGCCAAGCGGAACGGAAAGAACATTGTCGACTTCAACACTTACGCCTGTTCGATGGGCTTTCCAGCCCGGACGATATTCGAAGAGCGACTTCGAGAGCTCGCCGCAAAATAAGAAGAGAGTCTCGACCAAATCCTCAGGATCCCTAGGCGGGCCAGATTCGGCCCAGAAATGTACACATGTGGATCCGAAGCCAGCCTCTATTGACCTCTATGTGTTAGCTCGACACGACAGATCGATCAATTCAACCATCCATCCTCAAAAGCGCTGAACCTAGAGTTAGCTCGGGCATTAATATAGAGGAAGGAGCGCGGAGAAAAAACTACGCCATAGCCCGCCACCTTCCTGCCAAAATATCCCTCAAAATCATTGCTCGTTGTCGCTCATTTCTGCAATGAGTGTGAAAGTCGGCGACGAGGGACAAGTACTGTTTCACAGTGATAATCAGTATCGCCAACAACAAGGGTGGGACTGGTAAGACCACGACCGCCGTAAACCTTGGAACCGCTCTAGCTGCCGCGGGAAGGCAAGTACTTCTGGTCGATATGGACCCTCAAGGGAGTGCGACTGTCAGCTTCGGCTTCGAAAAGTCGAAACTCCTCTACACAGTCTACGACGTTCTCGCGCAGTCCAGAAAAATCGAAGCGGTGATGCTAGAGACAAAAGTGGAGAACCTTACAGTCGTGCCGAGCAACCTGGACCTTGCAGGAGCGGAGGTTGAGCTGTCTTCTGTTCGAGGTCGAGAATTCGTTCTACGAGAAGCCCTCGAGGCCGCGAAACGAAGGTTCGACGTCGTAATACTTGATTGTCCACCAAACATTGGGATCCTGACGGTCAACGCTATTGTCGCCTGCGACCTGTTGATGGTGCCAGTTCAGTGCGAATTCTACTCGATGGACGGTTTTCCAACCCTGCTCAGATTCATCAGGATGGTAAAATCGCGGACGAAGACCGATTTCGATTTCATAGTCCTTCTGACGATGTACGATGGGCGAACCGCTCTAGCCAAGAAGATTCAGAGAGAGTTGAGAGAAAAGTTCGGCGACCATGTTGTCAAGAGCGTAATTCCCAGGTCCGTCAGGATGGCAGAAGCCCCGAGCAAAGGAATCCCGGGAATCATCTACAGCCCAACAAACAAGGCATCGTTAGAGTACCAGAGGCTAGCCAAGGATATGCTGGAGAGCTCTCTGGCGGATACGGTCCTCACCAAGCTCGCCTCCTAGGATCGCCACGAGCACGATGGCACCAGCATCTCGTCGAATAGGCCTAGACCTTCAGGTATCTTCCTAAGAAAAAGAGAACGGGCCTGATCCGGAGGGGATCAGGAGGCCTTGTGGCGAGGGGAGTTAAGCTTCGACAGGCAACTGGATCCGCAGTAGCTCTTTGGTTAGTGCTCTGTACTGTTCCGATGCTGGGTTCTTTGGACGATAGAGTATTCCAGGCAGTCCTTTGCTCGGTGCCTCGGCCATTCTAACAGACCGTGGAATCACAGTCTTCAGGGCTCGTTGGCCAAAGTTGTTCCAGACTTGGGATTGGACTTTTCGCGACAGTGCTGTTCGCCCGTCGAACATTGTCAGTACTACCCGGAAGTCGAATGATGCTCGTAGTCTTGACTTTACGAGGTCCATGACTTTGATGAGTGTCGGAAGCCCTTCCATGGGGAAGAATTCGCATTGGACTGGGATCAGGATTAGGTCTGAAGTCACCAGTGCGTTGAGTGTGAGAAGGCCGATGTTTGGTGGGCAGTCGATTATGATCGTGTTGAACTGTTCTCTGATTGGGGCGAGTGCCTCGCGCAGGACGTATTCTCGTCCTGGCGTACTTGAGAGTTCGACTTCTGCACTGGCTAGGTCCAGGTTGCTTGGGAGAAGGAATAGGTTTTGGAATTTTGTGGATAGGATGGTTTCGTCCGCTTTCTTGGTCTGTGATAGGAGGTTGTAGACTGTGCTGGCGAGGGTTGCCTTTTCGAAGCCTATGCCTGTTGTGGCGTTTCCTTGTGGGTCCAGGTCTATGAGGAGGACTTTCTTGCCCTCTATGGAGAGTCCGGCTGCGAGGTTTACTGCGGTGGTGGTCTTCCCAGTTCCGCCTTTGTTGTTCAGTACGCTAATGATCAAAGGTAGCTATAGCGATTCGGGATGATTACTAAGAGAGTGTTTTACAGAAAACAGATAATGCACGAACTTTGATGTCGGCGATTAACACGAAAAACAGTCCCGACTACTAGAAATCAAGAGCTTTTGCCTGTTACTATATGAGCACTAGCCGCATTATCACTGATATGGTATACGTTGTCAACGACAATTCTGTGACCCTGGAGGTAGGTTATCCCATCAATCTATACCAATCGCTCACACGAAAATTGACAGGATTGTAGTAAGTATCAAGGGCTAATATGGAGTGCGGCTTGCCAATGATTTACCAGCCGAACAGTAACTCAAGAGGAAGGCATTCCGACTCTCATACGTCTAGACCGGAGTCTCGACAATACGAATCCGAAGTGCTGAGGGTCTTTCGCGATCTTCTCGGGTGGGACAACCCCGACACTCCTCAACTTCCTCTGACCGACAAGCAATGCTACCGAAGTGCATGGGTAAGCAGTGGTTCTAGCCATCGCGGAAACCTTGCTTCGAGAGTCGTAGTAGTCTAGGATTCGATAACTCAGCATGGATCTCTTTCCAAACTTTCCTTCAACCTCGACCCTCAACGCTAGCAGATCCTCAGGTCGACCCAAAGACATCGCACCCTTGAGCAGGGCTGTGGAAAGTTTCCGGGGCGCGATATCGAAGCCGTTGACTTGAACTTCTTGTTTATCGAAGAATCCGAGGACTCTGAGAGTGTTCATCATTTCAGCATGGCCCGGGTACCGCATGGTGTACTCGTACATCTCGCGTACATTCGGAAAACTTCTCGGAAGAGATCCAAGCCCATCAGTAATGAAGTACTCTAATCTGCCGACTCCAGGAAAGTTGAGAAATCCGCGCCCGGAAAGTGCATCGACCATCTTCTCTTTGCCATTTTCTATGATTCGTGCGGGCCTTGAGTATTCATTGATCACGTCTTCTAGCGAGAAGACGATTCTGTAGTTTAGTGGTGGCATCGGGTTTTGCGGCAAACCTCCTACGAATACCCGAACTTTCGTTACGGTCCCTAGCCTGCGAGATGCGTCACCAACACACATGTTGGTGAATCCTGGGGCAACTCCGCATTGGGGGACGATGATGTTCTCCTGATCGCGGGCTTTTCCGTGAAGCTTGAACGGGTTTTCAGGAGTGTAGGAAATGTCGACGAGATCTCGGTGCGCTTCTACGGCAATCGTCATCAGTTGGAACCCAAGCCTTCCTGGAAGCGCCCCGCAGATCAGATCGACGCTGCGCATCGCAGCAAGGAGGGGCTTTCTCTGGGAAATGTCCAGGCGGCGGGTCCTGATCTTTGCATGCCCTCGTACGTTTTTCAGATTCTTGGGCTGAGCATCGGCGACAATTACAGAATCAACTTCAGAAGATCGAGCTAGGTCTCTGGCAATTTCTGAGCCGACCTTTCCAGAGCCAACGACAAGAACCTTCAAACTTCGCCGGCGACTTTGCTTACGGGGCGCTTCTTAAACCAGTCTGAAATCTGACGTTGGTCCATTTCCTAGGAGAATATCGACTTGACACTATCGAAGGCGACTCGAGGCAGGAGGGCAGCGAATTTTCTCTTGCGCAACATGTGGGATATGATCTTGCCTTGGAAATCCATGTCGGCATACTCTTGGATCTCAGGAAGGTAGTCTCTGACCGCCTCGAAGAGTCGGCTCAGTGTCTCGTCGGATAATCCCGCGAAGATTCGATGGGCGATTCCCATTCTTTTCAGATCTGATGCGAACTTGTCCCTCCATTCTTGATCGTACTGCATCAGAATTTTCCAGCGGTGGTCCTGCGGCGATTTAGCGGCTCTAGCAGCGGCCTTTCCTGCGAGAATACCAGAGTAGCCTCCGATGACTATGCCTCCACCTGTAGTCTGCTTGACCTGTCCCGCAGCGTCCCCTACAACCAGAAAGTTTTCCGACCAGCACTTATCGACAGGTCCCGAAACTAGGACGGACCCGGATTTCGTCGCTTCAACAGCCGATTTTGGCCAGTAGTCTTTGACGAGCTCGTCAAGCAGCTTCTTTACATTGCCTTTCCGGCATGCAAGCCCTACTCGGGCACTGTGGTCGCCCGTGGGAATGCTCCACGCGAAGAACCCAGGGGCACGGTGGTTTCCGAAGAAGAGTTGGACCATATCTCCTTGTTGCTTGGTCTCAGTTAGTTCGTATTGTAAGCCGGGGAGTAGTTGAGTCCAGTCAGGGGCTCGCAGCCCCGCTTGCTCTGGAAGTCTGCTGCCTACACCGCTGGCGTCGATGACTATCTGTCCTTTGTATCTGGGTCCATCTTGGACTTGCAGCCCAACGCCTCCGTTGGGATAGTGTTCGACCTTGGAGACCCGGGTCTTGGTGTGAAGTGATACTCCAGCGGCCACAGCCCTCTTAGCGAGGTATTGGTCAAACCGCATTCTGTTGATTATTACCGCGACCGGGCTTTTTGTCCGGATTTCGACGGGCTCTCCCTTTGGCGGGTTAAAAACGGCTCCTTGAATCATACGCTGCGTGAAGATTGAATTCGGCTCTATTCCGAGTAGTGATAGACCGTTTAGGCTGACTACTCCCGAGCAGTGGCTGGGAACGCCGACTTGGGGGTGCTCTTCAAGAAGGACGACTTTCGCATCATTCTTTGCCGCTTCGTATGCGGCTTGGCATCCGGCTACGCCTGCTCCTACTACGATTACTTGGCTGTCGTGAGTGGGATGTTCCAAGGAGTTGTCAGTAGTCTTCGAACTCTATTCGCAGCGTAAGACCTTTGAGTTCTCGAGCGAGCTTCTTGACGACCTCAAAGTCCAGAGGGTTTCTCCAGGGTCTCCGCCCATTTAGAATGACCTTGGTCTCTCTACTCCCATCCGGAAGCCAGATGGTATTGATAGTTAGAATCGAGAATGGGGTGAACAGGTCTTCAAGGAATCCGCGCTCGTCTCCACCAAAGTTGAGGACCCGGACTCTCTTTCCAACACGGTCGCCGAGGGATTTGGCGAGTTTGGCTCCTGACGAGAGGAACGTGTCCATCCCTCGCCGGTCGACCATGAGCGCCATTATGTCTCCGGCTTCCACTGCCTTGTGAAAGGTAACGTCTTGGAGTGTAGGATTCTCCTTCTCTAGCTCGGTTATCGTTCTGATTACTCTAACGTCGAGGTCTGAGATCTGGCCTTTCTTGAGTTTCTCTTCGCATCTTGAACAGAAAATGCCGCTCTTTACGCAAAAGTTGTCAAGGACTGTTTTCACCAAGTGTTCCTCAGCTCTGTAGTTGAGGGCGTCGGCCCAGAAAGTAGCCTTATGTTCTGACTCTTTCTCGAGACGCTGAGATTATCCAAAGGATTCTGATCCTGTCGGCCGACCCGACAGCTTGACATCAAGAGCTTCCGGGATAATAAATGGGTTACGGTAAGTCGGGGGTAATAGCCAAATACTCTGCTTGTCCGGAATGAAAATCATCCGGGAAACTCATGAAATTATTCGAGTACGAGTCCAAGTCCCTCGCCCAAAACCTGGGAATCAACACTCCTAGAGGAGGGCTGGCTTCTACACCTGACGAAGCTAGAGATATTCACAAACGGATCGGCGGAGAAGTCGTCATAAAAGCCCAGGTTCTGGTCGCGGGCAGAGGAAAGGCTGGTGGTATCAAGTTCGGCAGCAAGCCGGAGGAGACGCGTGACCGGGCGAGCGAGATCCTCAGCATGACGATCAAGGGGGAGAAGGTGAAGAAGGTCCTGATAGAGCAGAAGCTGAACATCAAGAAAGAATTGTTCGTCAGCATTGTCCTCGATCGGGCGAACAGGTGTCAGACGGTTCTAGCCTCAGACCAGGGCGGAATCGATATAGAGGATGTAGCGAAGCAGAGTCCGGAAAAGATTTTCCACCATCGGCTCGACCCCGTGTTTGGTATGCGGGGATATGATGCGAGACAGGTTGGTTTGAAGCTGGGTTATACAGGTCAGCGCTTGAACTCTCTGACTGATCTTCTCTCAAACTTGTATCGTTTGTCTGTCATCTATGATGCCGAACTTGTCGAGAGCAATCCTCTGGTCGAGACCAATGATGGAAAATTTGTCACCGCGGACCTTCGCGTCATAGTGGACGACAACAGTCTTTTTCGCCATCCAGAATTTCAGGAACGGGCGAAAGAAGTTAGTGGCGAGGTGACTCCTTTGGAGGCTAAGGCTCGTGAGAACGGTCTGGCGTTTGTCGAGCTTGACGGTGATATAGGAATAATGGGGAACGGCGCGGGTCTTGTCATGGCAACCCTCGACATGGTCAACCACTACGGAGGCAAGCCTGCAAACTTCTGCGATGTGGGGGGAGGAGCAAACGCTGAGCACGTCGCGACGGCCTTACAAATAATCCAGGGTGACCAGAAAGTAAGCAGGATATTCATCAACATACTAGCAGGAATTACGAGGTGCGATGAAGTCGCAAAGGGGATTGTGGACGTAAAGAAAGTCGTTGGGTTGAAGAAGCCTCTCGTGGTGAGGATGCAGGGCACTAATTTCGAAGAGGGAAAGAGGATCCTGAACTCTATCGGGATAACTACGCTCGAAAAGATGGATGAAGCTGCGCAGCTAGTTGTCGCCATGAAGGTGGCGTGAGAAATGACCCTCCTCGTTGGGAAACACACTCGGGCACTCGTTCAAGGAATCACTGGGAACCAGGGCGCGTTCCATACTCGACTCATGCTAGACTACAGAACACAGATCGTTGCAGGAGTGACTCCCGGCAAAGGCGCGACAGTCTCCCAAGGAGTTCCCGTATTCGACACAGTTGCTTCTGCGTTGGAGAAGATTGATGCAAACGCGACGATCATATTCGTGCCAGCTCCATTTGCCAAAGAAGCAGGGATGGAAGCGATAGACGCAGGTCTCAACCCTGTCGTAATAATTACCGAGATGATTCCTGCTCGTGACAGCATGGTCCTGATGGCCTATGCAAAAGAGCATGGAACGACAATTGTCGGACCCAATACGCCCGGCGTGATTACTCCCGGGGAAGCAAAGTTGGGTATCATGCCCGGCGATGTCTTCACTCCTGGAGGCGTTGGGGTTGCTTCAAGAAGCGGGACGTTGACGTATGAAATTGCATCTTATCTGACTCACGCGGGTATCGGACA
>WNFE01006561.1_pt1 | contig 16882 bp, 15 predicted proteins | sample 5400451 | NCBI WGS metagenome assembly WNFE01 (sample SAMN13153344, study PRJNA577476) | soil metagenome | isolation source: 200 cm saprolite under Douglas fir tree site 2 hole 2 | place: USA:California | collected 2015-04-18 | reverse complement strand
CGCGGATTCGCAATTTGGACACCAATCGAGTGATGACTGCCGAGACGATCAGGAAAGCGATGATGGCCACCATGTTGAACGGATCGTCCACGCGGAGAGAGAAAATGGGCGGCGCAAAGAAGTACGCCAGGCCCATGACTCCGAGGAGCGAGACGACCGCCGATGAAATGAAACTGCCCTGCAGGGAGAGGCAAATGATGACCATCAGATACAGGAAAGCCGCCGTGGCCAGATTGAACCGGGCGCGGAAGCAGATGAAGGTCACGACCCCAAGCGCAATGCTCCCGAAAAGGCATTGAGCTCGACGCCGTGACATCTTTTGCGAAACGGCCCAAGGCGAATGGCCAACTGGGCACCAGTTCCAGTGACATCTTCAGCAGAAGGCCACCTTCAGCAGGTGCCGGATTGGAACGGCAAGAACCCCTCATGCCCGTGACATCTTTTTGAAGCTGTCAGAGTGAAAATCAGTGACATCTTTCAGGTCCGCCGGCGGCATTTTGGAGCGGGTGGACCATCGGATTGCCAGCGTGCGGCCGTGACATTCCGCTAAAGTACGGACATCGAGCCTTCTCTAGATCTCATTGTGGCTTGTGACATCTTTTGCGACCGCCGTCGTTCGCACCGTGTGCGCGTCCATCACTTCAGCACCGGCTTGATGTCGACGACCGGCGTTCCGTCGATGGCTTCAATTGGTCCGATGCGCAGACGGTTTCCCTCGATAGACCGCACGGTAACTGGATGGAGACCCAATGGGTTCGGTCTATCGGGAGATCGGGTCGCAAAAACGCCCGTGAGCGGATTGCGCGCGTCAGACCGTGGGTGGACTTGGAGGACCTCGCGACGGGCACGGTGAAGCCACGTGATGACGACGATTTCGTCGCCAAGAGAAAGGCCCTGAAGTGCTTCCGCCGCCCAAGGACGTATCTCGAGCCAGGCATCGGGCGCCGCCTCCGATCCTTGTTTGGGCGCTTCGCCGCGTGCCTTAAGCGCAGAGCGGATCACGCCGATAGGTCGCAGCCGAGCTCCGACCAACCCGCGTGTTGCCTTGACGCTCATCAGGACCCCGTCGTCGATAGCTTCGCCGCTTCGTCGCCCATCTCGCGTCTTTGTACTCGCTGGCCGCGTGACGCGCACCGGCTTAGCGAAGGAGCTGCTCCAAATGAGCTTGTTCCTGAGCGAGAACGGCTCGAACGCGCCCGGACTGCTCTGGGGGAAGAAGCGCTACGAGCTCCTGGTAAACGGAAATTCCGCGCCTCTCGAGGGCAACATCGAAGGCGCGTACGGTTCGCCAACCCGCGATTCCGGTGAGATGTCCGAGAATCCAGCCACCGACTGCGTAGACACGCGTGGGCGGTGGACGACCCCCCACCGCGTGCCAAAGGGGTTCAATCTGATGAGCATGATCTCCTTCCTCGCCGGCAATTGTAGCCAGGAGGTTCGCCTTCTGACCGGTCAGATGGCGTGCTTGCGTCTGATAAACCCAGACGGCACCAGCCTCCGTCACTCGACTGAACGCCAATCCGCGAGCAATGCGGCGACCCGCGGTACCTTCCAAGACGAAGAGCGCGGTGGCCGCGGCCGAAAGCGGCACGATTTTCGAGAGGGCGGCGAATGGATCCACAAGCAATCGGGGCTCAGTGCCGCCCAGCACCGCCAGAAAGGAAGCGAGGAGCAGCACCTGGATGGCGCACACGATGCGTATGCCGATGCCGAGCGCCAGAGCGGCGCCCATGAAAATCTCGACGGCCCCGGTAAGGTGAATTGCGCTGACGGCGAATTCTCCCAGTCCGATCTTCGCCACCAGGCTCACGTCGCGGGAGGCGATGAAGAGGAACTTGGGCACCAATCCCTCCCAAAGCCAGATGAACGCCAAGCCGCTACGGAGCAGATTGCTAGCCCGCCGGATGTGCACCTCGTCTCTGGAGGAGGGGTTCTTGTTCACCGGGTGCAGAAACGTCTCCAAGTTGCAGCTGAAATTTCGGCATTTTCTGACAACTCGGCTCGCATTCAGAGTCCTAAATTCTCTGATCAGCCAGTTCGCAGATGGTCTCGCGATTGCAACAGGTAACGCGGGTGAAAGCCATGGAATACATTCACCTGACGGCTCCAACGCAGTTCATCAAAGCGAACGGCATCCGGTTCGCGTATCGCCGCTTCGGCCGCGATACGGGCGTGCCGCTTCTGTTCATGCAGCACTTCCGCGGAGGCATGGACCACTGGGATCCGATAGTAACCGACGGACTCGGGAGGGGGCGGCCGGTGGTTCTCTTCAACAATGCCGGCGTGGCCAGTTCGAGCGGCGAAACGCCGAACACCATCGACGCGATGGGCGAGTACGCGGCGGATTTCGTCAATGCGCTCGGTTTCCGACAGCTGGACCTTTTCGGCTTTTCAATCGGCGGCTGCGTTGCCCAGGCGCTCACCCTCCGTCACCCGACGCTGGTGCGGCGTCTCATGCTTGTTGGCACGGGACCGCGCAGCGGCGAGCGGACCCAGGATTCAAAGTTCATTCAGCACGCAACCACGCCGGAGCCGCGGCTCGACGACATCCTGTATCTGTTTTTCCCGCCGTCGCCGAGCGGTCAGTCTGCCGGTAGAGCCTTCTGGGAACGTCGGCATCGACGTACCAAGGACGTTGATCCCCCTACGTCGCCCCAGACCATGGCCGCGCAGGGTGCGGCGTTGACCGAGTGGTGGGGATCGGGGCGCGGCGAGCGGTTTGCCGAACTCAGCTCAATCACCCAGCCGACGCTCGTCGTTAACGGCAACAACGACGTGATGATTCCGACGGTCAACTCCTTCACGCTGGCGAAGTACGTCCCGAACGCGACGCTGATCGTGTACCCCGACTCCGGTCACGCGTCACAATTCCAGTATCCAGAAACGTTTGTGGCGCATGCCAGCACCTTTCTCGATGCGTGATCAACCCGAGCCGATGCGCGCGATGAGGGCGGAAAGATTTGGCGGGTATCAGGATCTGAAGCTTGTCGAGATCCCGGCCCCGCCCATCTCGGAAGGGCGAGTTCTGGTCAGAGTAACAGCAGCCGGCGTGACGCCGCTCGACCACACGATTCTCAGCGGCGGGCTTCCACGCGCGAAGGCGCCACTGGTCCTCGGAGGCGAGGGAGCAAGCGTCGTCGTGAAGGGTGGCGACCCCGAGTTTCCAGCCGGGACGCGGGTGATGTTCGCTGGGCCTTATGGCGTGTCCGAAAACGGATCGTTTGCGGAGTGGCTCGCCGTGCGCAAGGAACATCTGTGCGCGATTCCCGACAATATCGACGACGCCTCCGCCGCTGGACTGCCGGTGGCCTACCTGACTGCCTACTTGTCCCTCAGTCTCGCCGGGTTCAAGCCTGGCAAAACCGTGTTCGCACCAGCCATCGGAGGATCGGTCGGCAACGCTGTCACCCAGCTCGCTCGAGCGATGGGGGCCAGCCATGCGATCTCCAGCACCACGAGCCACGCGAAGGCGCAACAGGCACGGGCGATGGGCTTTGACGAGGTGATCGATCTTTCCGTCGAGCGCCTGCGGGACGGCGTTCGTCGAATCTCGAACGGGTACGGCGCTGACATCATCATCGACGCAATCGGCGGCGAAGTGCTCGGCGAGGCGCTTGGCACCTTGGCGATGTCAGGCAACCTGACCACGCTCGGGTACGCGGCCGGCCGCAAATCGACCATCGACGTGACGGATCTCATCTGGAAGCGCGGGAGTATTACGAGCTTCTCGCTGTTCGCCCAACCTCCCGACACCTGGACGGCCGCGTGGAACGTGGTGGTTCCGCTGCTGCGTTCCGGCGTCGTCAAGCCGATCGTGGCACGGACCTTCCCCTTGGAGCAGGCAGCAGATGCGCTTCGCTTTCTTATCGAAGAGCGTCCGTTCGGACGCGTGGTGATCACTCTTTGAGCCTATGAGGCGCCTGTGAACATCCGAAACGTCAACGTTGAGCGATTGAGCATCGTCTCCAATCAGTCCTTCGACGTAGTGGTTGGCAAGCTCACGGCCGCCATCGGACATGCGGATTTACAGAAGCTCGGGAACGCCGGCCGTGATGGAACGAGCTATGAGGAATATGGGAGACTCGTTCGTTCGATGGTTGGACCTTCCGACCTCATGGAATTTCTGCGGCTCGACATCGGCGCTGTCCTTCGGAAAGCCTCCGGACCCTCCGCGCCCCGCAATTGGCGTTTCATCGTGGGCAATCCATTGATCATGCAGCAGATGGTTTCCCACGTGACGGACGCTGCGTCCTATGTACCCGTGACGATCCTTGTCGACGAACGCCCGGATGGAGTGCACCTCTCTTACGACCGGATGGTCAGCCTTCTCGCCCCGTACGGCGATCAAGAGGCGCTGCGGGTTGCTGATTCGCTCGACAAGAAGGTCGAAAGACTTTTGATCGCAGCGGCCTCGAAGGATTGACCTCGTCGAAAGCTAGTCGGGATCGTCATCCGAGTCGTGGTCGTCACAGTCGGGGTCGCCGCTGATACCGTTGCCGGGTTCACCGCTGCACCTCTTGCCACCCCCGCCGGTGCCGCCCACACAGAAGTTGGTATTATCGAACGCGGCGAACAGGCCTCGTCCGGCAACCTGGCGGGCGATGGTGGCCAAAGCGTTGAACTGATTCTGAGTTGGATCCGTCACGCAGCCTCCAATGCAGCCATCCGCATATCCAACCAGCACCCGCCCGCATCGATCGATGGTGATGTCATTGAAATCGAGCAGGTTGCGGCACTGGTTGCTTCCCCCGCCGTTCCAGATGCAGCCGCGCTGAACCGGATCATTGGGAGTTGCGTCGACGGTCGTCCAGCTTCCCCCGCCGTTGTAGGTAAAGGCGACGTAGAGATGCCAGACGCCAGGGAAAGTGGCGGACTGCGTGTCGCCGGGGGTGCGCGTGCCTAGGAAGGCAAAGGCGGCGCGGTTGTCGTCGCCTGCGATCACTTCTGGGAACTCCGCATTCTCGATTCCGAACGGCGTGCCCACGTCCTTGGACTTGGTCCAGTGGTCACCGCGATCGTGCGAAACGGCGATCTTGGCGTGTCCGTCCCGGTTCACGTAGCCGAGGTAGAGGGTGTTGTTCGCTCCGGCGGCCACCGAAGGATCGCCGCCGTTGCGGTTGGTATTGCTGTCCGGAACCGTCTTCACGGTCCAGGTCGATCCATTGTTGGTGGAGACCACCATGCCCACTCGGTCGACGTTGTTGGCATCCCGACAGTCGTGGTTGGGGACGTAGGCGGTGCCGTCGGGCGCAACTCGAATGTGGCCATGAAGGCCGCCGCACGTGCCGATCCCGCTAGGAACGTCAGGAGGACCCGACACGAAGGTGTATAGGGGAACCCCGATGCCGAAAGTAAAGCCCCCGTTATCGCTTCTGGCGCAGAAAGCGGTCGCGATGCTCTGCGAGCAGTAGTAGATCGCGTGCGGAAAGGACCTCATCTGGGGAGGTGGGGACGCATAAGGCCCGCCGCCGATCGTTTGGTGGTCGATTCCAGCTGGAGTACCGCAGCCCTGCGATGGCGACCAGCTGTCGCCATCGCTCGGAGGATCGGTAAACGAAGTCTCGCTGCAGGCACCGTCGAGCTGTGAAGCGAAAGTGCGCTGGGTTCCCCCGTTCAAGCTGTCGGTGAAGAGAATCGGGTCGAGGCTAACGCGCGAGAAGGGCGAGCGCTTGTCCTCCCAGGTCGCACTGGCGGGCGTCACGGCGTCGTTGAACGTGACACGCAGCGTGTGGTTGCCCGCCTCAATGAAAGCCCTTCCCGTATTCCAGTCGACGCCAATCGATGGTTCCCCGGCGCTGTCCTTGGTGGCCTGGCTACAAACGAGGCCGCCATCACCGGGAATGCACGCAGGAGCAATGTTCTCGGGCATGGGATAGTTGACAAACTGCGGCGCTCCGGGTGGGGGAGGGGGCGGGGGCGGTACAACCGGCCGCGGCGCAAACGTGAGCGTCGCGACCGCGTGCGCGGACGTGGGCAGCGGCGCGGTGGAAGCGACCGAGCGAATGTGCCAAGCGCCCGCTTTCGGGTCAGTGATCACGAGGTCCTCGAAGTTCGCCCCGCTCGCGGTGGTGTCCGGCGAACCAGGGCCTTGCTTGGCTCCGCTGGGCGAGAATGCGAATAGGTCGAGGTCAGTTGGAAGCGAGCTGGACCACGAGTAGTGGATCGAAAGTTTCCCGGTATTGGTCTGATAGAAGGTCGTCGACGTAGAGGGAAGAACCACGGTCAGGTCGAAGTTGTCGCACGGACCGGCAGGACAATTGGCCTCGATCAGGTCGACGTCTATCACGGTGCCGCCCACGACCGGGGCGAAGTCCCATGAGACCGTTCCCCCGCTGCTGATCGTTCCGCTCGGCGGCGTTGCTGCGCGGGTGCGGATAGCTGGGCTTAAAACCCAGAGTGAAATTAGGACGACTGCGGCAACGAACTTTGAAATCGGAAAACCACTTCGCCAAATTCTGGAAGCCATGGGTCCCCCTTTGGCCGATCGCCTCTACCCAAAAGAGTAGCGGCTGGGCTAGTTTTCTGAGATGCGTGGAGCCCAACGTGTTCTGTGGGCAACGATGAGGGTGAGCGTACGACCGATCGCGGGATTCTGAACGTGCTCCTCTAAATCACACCGCCCCATAGAAATGGCGGCACTGCCAAGCCGCGTCTTTCTTCAGCTGCTCCTCTGACCATGCGTCGTTGCCGAAGCGCGCTGGTGACAGTGCCGTCAGATCCATGGGCGGTCGGCCTTCCACGATCCACGTCGCAAGCGCTTCACCGATCGCGGGTGAAATCGAAAGTCCAGCGACGTTACAGCCACTCGCAAAGAAAAAGCCCTCTGCACCGGGAGCCGGGCCAACGATGTGCTGGCCATCCGCCGTCATGGTCGGGATGCCGCCACGATGTTCGCGAACTTTCGCGTCGAGCAAGATCGGTAGCTGCGCTCTGACTTCTCGAGCCGCACGCCAAAGCACCTCGGCATCGAGCAGGAGATCCTTGATCTGAAATCTCGAACCGAGCGTGCTCATATCGAAGAACCGCGGCTCTTCCTCATAGACGCCCCAGAGGCACCCTCCATCGCAGGGACGCATGTACACCGCTGCATCCATGATGCGCACCATGGGCAAGTCCGCGCGTGCACCCTCCAAAGGTTCAGTGACGAAGAGTTGCTGCGCGGTCGGCACAAGGGGAACGCGTATTCCGCTTAGCTCGGCCACTTGCCTTGTCCATGCCCCCGCAGCATCAACGACGATCGGCGCGCGAATTGATCCCTGGTCGGTCTCGACACCGGTTACCTTCCCGGCTTCGATCTTGACGCAAGTCACCGCGGTCCGAGGCATCAGTCTTGCGCCATTCGCCTCGGCGCCATGCCCAAACCCGACGGCGACCTGCGTCGGATCAAAATAGATATCGTCGCCCACGCGCATCGCTGCGTGAATGCCTGCGGATTGGAGGAATGGGTTCAGTCGATGTGCCTCTTCTGGCGAAATCTGTTCCACCTCCAGCCCCATACGCCGGACCCCGAGCGACATCGCTGGCGATGACCTCGGCATCTTGCGGCCGACGTGCGATTTTCAGGCTCCCCGAGTGCACCCAATTCAAGGGCTGTCCGGTATCCTTCGAGAAGCTTCTGATCCTCTCACAGGCGAGCTTGATCAGACTGATCATCAGATCGCCTTTACGTACGCAGCTTACCATGCCAGCGGCGCGCGGGGAGGTCTGCGAGCCGATCTCATGCTTATCCAGCAGCGCAACGTTCTTGTCACCTCGCTTCGCAAGGTAAAACGCAGTCGCAGCACCTAAGCCGCCAGAACCAATCACGACGACATCGGCCTCGCTAATCATCGGCGCATCCTTACGGCTTTACCGTGACCGAGTGGGCTCGGGCCACCACGTCGTGAAACGAGCCGGTGGCATCGGTGATTTTGACCTCCATGCCACCGTCGGCAAACTGAAATGTGAACAGCAGTCGCGTAATATTCGCGACCAGGTTCACGTCGACCAGGAGCTCGGTCGGCGATTGCCACTTCCCGCTTACGGCCATTGGCAATCCCAGATGACCACGGGGAGAGAAGCGGTAAACGCCATCAAGCCCGGCGCGGCCTGTCCATTCTTGGTCACCAACGACCAGCGATATTTCCGCTGTCCGACGCTGACCGAACGTCAGCGAGAACGACCTGAAATCGATCGGATTCGGCTCTACCTTGAATAGTTTCCCCGAAATGTTCTTGAAGATATCCGGAACCGGCGCCGGGTGAATCGGTGAGGGCGCCCGCCGCGCCGCCAAAATGCCCCTGCGAAGGCGGGCCGATGCGCGAGTGTTGAGCGGTAGGGGAGACTCGCTCTTCAAGGCTTGCATGATAAACGGAGCAAGCAGGCCCAGGTCGCTGTTCCGGCCACCAGCCGTGAACACGACGACGGCATCCTTGTCAGGAATAACGCTGATGCGCTGTCCAGCGCGGCCCTCAGCCTCAAAGATATTCGGCTGCCTTTGCAGGTTGATCCACCAACTGTAGCCGTAGCCCACGCCGGGGAATGGCGTCACGTAAGGCTTCGTGGACTTCTCGATCCACTCGGATGAAACCACCTGTCTTCCGTCCCATTTGCCGCCGCGCAGACAAAGGTATCCCAGCTTTGCCATGTCACGCGGATATAGGTGGAGATCGCCCCATCCGTGGTTCAAGCCCTGAGGGTCCTTCGGCCATAGAACGGTTCTGATCCCAAGTGGTTCAAACAGATTCTCTCTCGCAAAAGATTCAAGTGACTTGCCCGTCCTGGCCGTGATCATCGCGGAAAGGAAGTGATTGTTCACGCTGCAGTACGCGAAGTTCCGACCAGGTTCGAAACGCATTGGAATCGTCAGCGCAAACGCGATCCAATTGGGATGGCGTCTCATTTCGGCCAATTCGTCCTCTGCCGTGTGTGCCTCGCCGACGCTGCCGCACCGCAACCCGGATGTCATCGTCAGCAAGTCCCGAAGCGTGATCCGTTCTTTCAGTCCGTCTTTTCATTCTTGAGATAGCCTTTATCGATCGCAATGCCGGTGAGGATGGAAGTAACGCTCTTCGTGGCAGACGCCACGTCGTGAACGACGCGCCCGTCGTAAGGATAGAAGTAGGCGTCCAAGACAATTGTGCCGTGGCGGACGATGAGCAGGCTGTGTATCGGCAGCCGCTTTTGGACGATGAAATCGAGGGCCTCAGCCAAAGCTTGCGAGTCGACTCCCTCAGCCTCCGGAGTTGCCTCGCTCCACGACGTCGTCGGCCATGGCGCCTCGGCGCCAATCGCCGAAGCAGTCCAAAGACAAAGAGCTGCGATGATCCAGTAGACCATAAGGCCAGTCGGTGCGTAGCACGGGCTGGCCTACCTCGGCAGTTCCAACGTTATTTGCCACGGAGGCGGAAGATGGTGACGGTGGTATTACCGCCGCCGATTTCGGGAGCTGCCATGTTGTATATCCCGACGAAGCCCGAGACGATCGCCACGTTCTGCACGCCGCGGGCATTGTAGGTGACCACACCGCCGGCGGGCGGACCCCCCAGGGGGCTTCGCAGCAGTACCTTGCCGGTCCTGGCGTCAAACGCCAACAGGTTGCCACTCATTTCACCGGTGAAAATCAGATCGCCTTCGGTTGTGGTGACGCCGGCGATCATCGGTTTGGGGGCGTCGTAGCGCCACTTCTCCTTGCCAGTGGAAGCGTCGAACGCAGTGAGCCGTCCGCGTGCGGCTGACCAGGGATCGAAGTCGGTTTTGCCGCCGAAGAAAAAGCCGTGCGTGTGTTCCTTATTTGGGTCCGGTGCCACCGGATCCGTCGAGAACGCTGCACACCAATCGGTCGCAGGTACCACGATCAAATTCAGTTTCACGTGGTAGGCAGAGCCGCTCCACTCATGCCCCCCGAGAGTTCCTGGGCAAACGCGCAATGGGGTCGTGCTGACAGGGGCTTCAGCGTTGAGCCGGGTGGTGAACGGAACGCTGTAAACGATCTCGGTCGAATCACGATCCAGGACCCGCAGCATTCCGTCCTTGCCCGTGCTAGCGACCGCGTTCCGAGTCGACCCGCTGATCGTGGTCTTGAAGATCGGGCTGACGTGAGTGACGTCGTAGTCGTGCACATCGTGCGAGATGAACTGTCGGTACCACGCCAGACGGCCCGTCGTAGCATCCAAAGCGATCAGCGAATTTGTGTACAGATTGGAGCCGGGCCGGCCTTGGTCGTAGACATCGGGTGCGGGGTTTGTACCGGGTACGTAGAGCAGGTTCTTCTGCTCATCAAAGGCCAGAGGAGTCCAGAGACATCCTCCGCCGTGTTTGCGCGCTGCTGGATCGGCCCCCCACGTATTTGCGCCAGGCTCGCCATCGCGGGGAACGATGTTGAATCGCCACGCCTGCTCGCCATCGCTGATTCGAAACGCACCGACCCAACCTTGCGCGGCCCACTCGGAGCCTGCCGGCCCGATGTAAACCAGATCGCCGTGAACCAGGGGCGGCATGCTGATGAAGTAGCCTTCCTTTGGATTGGCGATTTGTTTCGCCCAAAGCAGGCTCCCGTCTTTTGCGTCGAGCGCCACTAGGAAGCCATCAGCGGTGCCGCGAATGATCTTTCCGCCGCCGATCGCCGCGCCGCGGTTCGCGTTAGACGTCTCGTAATCGCGCGGCAACCACTTACTCGTCCAGATCGCGTGGCAATCAGAACCGTCGATTGCGACGGTATAATGGGCAGTCGTTAAATAGATGATGCCGGCAGACACGATCGGAGCCGTTTGCGATGGCTCTTTGTCGGGGAATGAGTACGCACAGACCTTGGCAAGGCGCGAAACATTTTTGGCAGTGATCTGCTTGAGAGGCGAGTAGCGCGTTCCTGCCAGATCGTGATCGACGTACAACCAGTCACTACCGTCCGGCTTGCTAACAGCGCCCTGGGCGGCACTCGCGTACGACATGCCAAAGAAGACGGCGAATGCGATCAGAATAGTGGAAGCCGAAGCCACGCCCAGTTTTAGCAAGCGACAGCGCACCTCGCTCTCGTTTTAGATAGGCGCCTACCTGGCACCCACCTCTCCTTTGGTGAAACGCAGCACAACAATCGGAGTCAAGATGCGATGAAACTCAGCGGTTCGTATGCAGTTGCAGGCGTGCAACGCGTAGGTATGGGTCTATTGAGATTGGGACTCGTCGTCGTCGTGGTCTGGATTGGCGGACTGAAGTTTGCCAACTACGAGGCCGACAGCATCGTGCCTCTCGTGGCAAACAGTCCGGTAATGAATTTCTTCTATCATCACCCGGCACCGGAGTACCGCCGATACATGAACAGGGAAGGAGAATTGATTCCATCACACAGACAATGGCAGGTGACGAATGGAACCTATGCCTTCTCCCACGGCCTTGGGGTCGTGATTGTTCTGATTGGCTTATTGATCGCGCTCCATCCGTTCCTGCCGCAAGCGGCCGCCGTGGGTAGTTTTCTTCTCGCTTTAATGGCCCTCACGACCCTGTCCTTCCTCTTGACCACGCCAGAGGCATGGGTACCTGCCCTCGGAGATGCTACGCACGGCTTTCCCTATCTCTCCGGCGTCGGCAGGCTGATCATCAAAGACGCGATCATGTTTGGCGGTGCCATCGTTACGCTCGCGGACTCTGCAAAGGCCTATCTAAGACGGCCGAAGTGATTGAACACGACGCGCGACCGACCTCGATCGCGTCTAGGGTCTAGCCACGAATCGCTCGCCCGGCGCGGGTGTGGTGAATTTGTAGACGGTGCTCGTCACCCGATCGCTCTCGCCGTTGCTCTCCTCCGAGCCGACCCGGTAGTAGTAGGTCGTCTGTGGCTTCAGATCGTCGATGCGCACCCGGAAGACGGTGTATCGATGGCCGTGGTTTAGCCTCAGGGGTGATTTCGCGGTCTGACTCAGGTCCTTGGGATCCATCCCGTAGTGCACGATGCCGTAATGCACGTCCGAACCCCCAGGGTTGGTGGTTGTCCATCTGATAATGGTCAAATGGTCTACCGCAATCTCGAGCTCTGGCGCTTTGATGATCTTGACGCGCGCAGCCTTCTTGAGAGGAGGAAGTAGCTGAGCGGCGGCGTGGTTCGACGTGAAGAAGCTGGCGACCGCGGTCGCGATCGCCAGCGTCCGAAACAATCTAATCATGGTCTTCCCATCACTCAGTGCGCTGATTGGGGACAGGTGGCGGGATGGGACAGGCCGGACCACAGTCGAAGCACTCCACGATCGGCGGATCGGGGAGAGGCGGCACGTTGCAGACAACCGATGCGCAAGGGGGGAGTGTCGGCGTCGGGATAAGAAACTCATTTCCTTGGGTCGACGCCGAACCACCGGTCATGCACGTACCCGTATAGGTATTGATGTTGGGAAAGGGCGTTATGAAACCGTCTGTGAGGGTTTCGAGGAAGATGACAATCAGGTCCTCCTCCCGATCCGTCAAGCCGAGGTTACCAGTCGTGCAGTCGATATTGTTCCTCACCTCGGGCATCGGCCAGCAGTTCACTTTTTCGGTGGTTCCTGGCGGGCAATGCCCTGACAGCACCGGAAAGAAGAACAGGTCGCGCGTATTGTAGAAGTGGACGAGCTGCTTCAGGCTCTTGATGTACCCATTGTGGAAGAACTCCTTCTGGAAGTAGGGCCCTGGCGCCTCGGTGGAACCACACTGTGGCGGCACCATCGCCACGTTGCGCGCCGTCGACACCTGGAATTGGCCGTCGGTCGTCGGGGCGAACTGTGTCCAATCCGCATTCGGGCTAGGAGCGGAACCGTAACCGCTTCTCAGGAAGGTCCCCATTCCCAGGTCCCGGTAGCCGAAGCCGATCGAGTTGGGGGTGAAGCCGAAGAAATCCGGTGTGGTTTGATAGTAAAAAGCATTCCTGGGATTCAGGGGCAGCCCTTCATTGGCCGAGCCGAAGCAAGTGAACAGAGGCTTCACCGACGCGGTAGTGCTGTTGTCGAACTGACCTGGGTGCAAAGTCGTCCCTCTTCCGTCGACGTGGCATGAGTTGCAATTGCCTTTGCCATTGAACAGGAGGTAACCGGCCATCTCCTCTTTCGTCAGGGTGTACGTGCTCTTCAGGAAGGCGTCGAATTTCGATGTGAATGGACTGACCTGACTTGATCTTTCGTAGGCGTCCAGCGACTCCGCCCAGCGAGTGAAGACCGTGGTTGCGCGGGTGCGGTCCGCTGGCGATAGCCTGACTGGCTCGGTGTCATTGCCGAACACCGCCGCCCCTCCTGGGGTATCGCAGATCTGCTCAGTGTCGGCCGGGAAGTTGAGATTGAGCGTGTTCGGGCCAAACACGGCCTCGTAGAGAGGTCGGTACTGGGCCTGGGAAAGGCGAAACGCGATGCACGCCGTGTCGGGTAGAGCATGTTCTTGAGTATCGACGGGAGGATGCTGTGACTGCTCGGCGTCAGGATTCGCTACCAAGAATCCGGTCGCCCGTGAATCCCAGAAGTTTCCGCCAAAGAACAGGTTTTGTGTTGGGTTGCGCTCGAGAACTGGAAACCAGGGGGCATACGTGTACCGCTGCGGGTTCCTCTTGCCGGCCCGAAACGCCATCGATCCGGGATACGCGATCATCGTCAGATTGACCGAAGGGATCGGTGGGCCAAAGCCAGCGTACGGCATGTGGCAGAATGAGCAGGCCCGATTCCTGAAAGGAGACATGTTCTCGTCGAAATTCATCAGCTTGCCGAGTGTTTGTATCGCCCGATAGCCGACGCCTTGGATGGTGGGCGGTTGTCCGGTGTGAACGATAGGCGGCAATGCGCGCCACTCTCCGAGAGCTTGCTGGAAGATGAAGTTGATTTCGCGCCGGACCCTTTGGATCTCCGGTACCAGATCGTTCGGCAGGATGCCCGGCGGGTACGGATCATAGTCGATCCCTACACCCAATGGGTCGACCCCCGAATCTCTCGGCTGCGCGCCCCCCGCAGCGGCCAATACCTCTTGGTTAGCGACCATCAAAGCCAACACAACGACAAGCGAAGTTCGCAGCAATGGCACCAATATTCGACGATTCACGGAACCCTCCTTGAGCTGCTCCCCAGGTCAAGAACAGTCCAATCAGGGTCGCCGCGCTGACGGCTTTGGCAATGGGGACGGTAGCGTTTGGCGCGAAATGTCCGGAGATGTCCGCGAACGTCGTGCGCGCTCATCGGCGGAGCGCGGGACCGGTGGGGTCAGACGAAGAAACGTTTCCCGATCGCGCGCTGGATGATCGGCCACTCTGAACAACGCGCTTCTGCCATGAATCGTCTGGTATCAGCACATCGCTCTTTCGAAACAGCAAGCGGCCACTCGGCGTCCGGTAATACCGGATCTTGCCCGCAGCCACCCATCGGTCAACGGTGCGAATCTCCACGCGACACAGCAGCGCAACTTCGCCCTTCGTTAGAAGCTTTTCGCTCGGGGCCCTTTCGTTCGACATAGCCCGGCTCCATCGTTCTATCTCCGGTCAGCAACCCGCGGGCCGTACACCTCTGAAAAACGCTTTCATGATTTTCCGCCCCCACCGTGGGCGCCTGTCGATCAACGTCGCAGCGACTAGATTAGTAAGAACCGGGTTCTCTTGAAGTCAAGGCGCCGTCCCGAGTACGGACACAGCTTTGAGGTGCCGCTATGCACTTGGCGTTATAGTCGGGACGTGGCCGGTAAAGGAGCAACTCTCTCGCAAAGCGAAGCGCGTGGAGCGAAGAGGTCCGACTATGCGCCGTATCTCTTTCTCGAGATCGAATGCGAGCGCCCGCTATTGGGGCCTGCTCGCTTCCTGCTTGCCGAGCTCGAATCCGTGCGGCTGGGCCGGGGACCGCACCGAATGGCGCGCGTGCAGGGCAGTGGAGTCCTCGAGCTCCTGCTTCCGGACGGCTGGATATCCGAGGCCCACGCCGAGTTGCGCCGCCAGAACGGCCGCTGGACGGTTCGGGACCTTGGGTCCAAGAACGGCACGCTGGTCGACGGCGAGCGCATCCAAACAGCAGATCTGCCCGACCAAACCCAGTTCCAGCTCGGACGGACCTTCTTCAGTTTTCGCAGCAAGCTGCCGGTTTGGGGCCCCGCTCACCTGGAAGGGGAGGACCTCCCTCGGGGCCCAAGTGGGCTGGCAACTCTCTCGTATCAGTTCGCTGACGTGCTTTTTCGCGGCAGAGCTGCTGCAACGACCCGGGTGCCAGTCCTCCTCCATGGGGAGAGCGGCAGTGGCAAGGAAGTGCTCGCGCGGGCGATCCACACCTGGTCCGGCAGAGGTGGCGAGTTCGTCGCGGTGAACTGCGGTGCCATTCCGCAAAACCTTGTCGAGTCGGAGCTATTCGGTCATCGGAAGGGCGCCTTTTCCGGTGCGGAACGGGACCGGCCGGGTCTCCTTCGCACCTCCGACGGCGGCACCCTCTTTTTGGACGAGATCGGGGACCTTCCCCTCACCGCGCAAGCCGCGCTTCTCCGTGCGCTCCAGGAGAGGGAGGTGCTACCGGTGGGCGGAACGCGACCCGAGCCGCTCGATCTCCGAGTGGTGGCCGCGACGCACCGTGACCTCCACCAGAGGATTCGGGATGGAACCTTCCGCCAGGACCTGCTCTCCCGGCTCGACGGGGTAGTTCTGGAGTTGCCCCCGCTGCGCGACCGCCCGGAAGACGTTCCACTGCTGATCGCGACGCTCCTGCGCAAACTCTCCCCGGAGCGTCCCGACGTCAAGCTCTCTCCGGAGGCGGCCCGTTCGCTTCTCGAGTACGACTGGCCTTTGAACGTTCGTGAACTTGAGCAGGCTCTTGCAGGTGCGTTGGCGCTCTCAGGTCTGGGAACGATCAAACGCGAACACCTCCCGCCCGCCCTCCGCAACACACCAGCCGAGATCCCTCAACCCGAGCTGACAAATGACGAAATACGCCATCGTGACGAGCTGATCGTGCTGCTGCGGGAACATCGTGGAAACCTGAGCGCGATAGCGCGGGTGATCGGGAAGGGCAGAACGCAAGTTGTCCGCTGGATCCGCCGCTACGGAGTGGACGCCGCGGCCTACCGAAGCTGACTCCCGAGACCATTGCTGGAATGGGATTCTTTCGGTGCGCAAAATCTGGCAGATCCCGTCGGATTCTTGACATGTCGCGGTCAGAGTGCGGGCTCGCACCTGATGGCGGGCGCGCGCCCTTCGCGAGTCGCTCGAGAAAACGGGTCAGCATCGGCAAGGAAGGGAGGCACGGGCACGTAACATGCTTTGGAAGCGACGAACGGAAGGTGGCAAAGTGAGCGACGGATGCAGGATCGCGACCTGATCGTGGGTGTGCTGGCGACGCAGGCGGGCTTCGTGACTCCGAAGCAGGTGATGGAAGCCGCTGCGTCCCGGCTGATCGGGAGTGACCCGCGATCGCTCTTGACACACCTCGAGGAGGCCGGTGCGCTGACACCAGCGCGTCGTGAACTGCTGGAGGCGCTGGCGAATGAGGCCCTGGCGGCCCGGCAGGGCAATGCAGAAGATGTTCTAGCGTCGCTTGGCGGAGCCGCGGCCGTTTCTCGAACGTTCGGGACTGCGGTTGGCCCACCGACTCGGGTAGGCGCCGCAGCGGAAGACGAGGACAGGACGGTCCCGGCCGAGAGAGAGGGACAGTACACTCGCCTCGACGAGCTAGGCCGCGGCGGACAGTCAGTCGTCCGACGAGCGGTGGACGAGTTCGTGGGCCGCGAGGTGGCGCTGAAGGAGCTCGTCGTGTCTCCTCAATCGCTCCATTCGAGTCCCAGCCAGAGCACCGCCTGGAGACGCTTCCTGCGCGAGGCGCGGCTGACTGCCCAGCTCGACCATCCGGGTATCGTCGCGGTGCACGAGCTCGCCCGTCGCGCCGATGGGACTCTTTTCTGCGCCCAGAAGCTAATCCGAGGCGAGACGCTAAAGGCG
>WNFE01001503.1_pt1 | contig 16896 bp, 18 predicted proteins | sample 5400451 | NCBI WGS metagenome assembly WNFE01 (sample SAMN13153344, study PRJNA577476) | soil metagenome | isolation source: 200 cm saprolite under Douglas fir tree site 2 hole 2 | place: USA:California | collected 2015-04-18 | reverse complement strand
ATGTACGAGATTGCTGAATAGCATTGTGTTGCAATCCCCTAATCCTAAGGCCAACTGCGTGGTCTGAAGGCTTACGGGTCGCGTAACTGGTGATGGTTACTAATCGGTTGAGTGTGGACACAAGACATGCCACTCCATGACTTGAAAACCTGTATTGGTTCAAATGATGGGGAAAAGTCTCTGCTAATTGTTTAACGACGAAATATGAACAATAATGGCTGCCACGAACGTTTTCCGCCGCTACGTTTTGCCGATTGCTCTTCGTCGCAAATTGCATTTGACCACGCTGGTTAGTAATTACATCAACTCGATGTAAGAAACGTCGCTGCAGTTATGGTTGGCTATTCTGGAAACTGAGCTGAAGCTCAGATTCCCAAGAAATCGAGTCGATTCTTGATCTACTTCATTTAAGTGAATTCCTAGGAGAATGGTCATGGTCTCCACGGACCACATGATGCTCAGGGAGGTGAGAGATGAAAATGTCGCTTCAAGAAACTCAACCAGCCAAATCTCGCGGATTCTCGTTACGATCAATGTTGCTCTTGGTTCTACTAGTTGGGGTCGGTGCGGGCACGACCGCCTACGTTCTGGGCAATGCTTTCGCCGCTATTAGCAGCACGTCCAGTACTGGGACATCTCAGCAGAGCACAACGACCACGACCACGAGCGCTTCTACGACCGCACACAACTGTACTCTCACATCAACGTAGAGTTTGTGGAAGAACAGCCACTCAGACCCCATTTTTTTCAATAGCGATTTATCGTGTCGCATGACACTCTGCACGGATATCCCAATCCTATTCCACGTAAGTCTAAGAACGGTGTTGCGTGTTCTCAAGTTAGATCTTTCTGAAATACCCCGCATCCATCGCCTCTCTATCCAGGACTCATAGTTCATGCGGGTAAACTGGTTTCTAATGCTAGCCTGCGTATTAGCAAGCCTCTACGCGTGGCAGCAGGACCCAAACTGGACGGACCAGAATCTAGTCTTCAGTCTAAACAATCTCTATGCTGGGCGTGTCTGGACACTCGTCACAGCTCTATTCGTCCATGCAAGCTGGGAACACTTGCTTGGCAACCTGCCGTTTCTGTTTGTCTTCGGGAATACGTTGGAAAAGATGGTCGGACGGAACAATCACCTCCTGGTATTCTTCCTAGGCGGATTCACGAGCTTTCTACTACCACCTATCATCGGAATCTACAGCCCCGACACTGGCATGCTCGGAGCTAGTGCGGCAATTTTCACGCTCGCGGCGATCGTGATGCTAATGTCCCCGCTCAAGTTTAGCTGGCTCTTCCTCGCGCCACAAGGACTCGTAGCAATCATCTACTTCGTCCTCAACGTGGCACTCGTCTACGCCCCAAGCGTGATACCGGGGTACAATCCCAACGTGGCATACATCGCCCATGTCATCGGCTTCACAGTTGGAGTGCCTTTCGGGATAGCTTGGAGTCTCCATTGGAAGAAGAATCTTGTAATCAGCCTCAGCCTCTTCAGCATCTATTTGGTAATACTCGCCTTGCTTGGTGCGCTCACTGGAATCCAGACGCCGTTCGGCGTCTTCTAACCGATCTGATTCTCCAATAGGGGCTTTAGCTTTAGAAAGACTTCTCGGGTCACTTTCAGATCGTCAAGACAATGATCCTTGATAGACTTGAACGCCCCCTCGTCGCCCTCTAGCGCCTTGACGAACAGTTGAGGGACTTCTAACCCCATAGGCCCTTTTTCCCTTTGTATCCCGAAAAAGTCGCAGACGTGGTCTAGGTATGTGAATGTCAGACGGAGGCGGGACCTTACGACCTCGTTTAGGTCCAAATGCGTCTTACCCAATAACGGGCGGGGGTCGAGGCCGTGCTTCAAGAGACGAGCTGTGAGAAAGGGAGTGTCAAAGCCTCGACCACTCCAAGTCACGATCACGTCATAGGCCTCCAGCCGCTTGAGAAGCTTGACCAGCAGGCCTCTCTCTTGGTCAGTCCTCTTGGCCTCGAGGTATTCGCTCTTCCCAGTCTCAGGGAGTAGACCAGTCCCCACAACGATACCTGCATCAGCTTCCAGGGAAGAAGTCTCAATGTCAAGAATAACGATTCTCGGTGCCATGAGGTTCCACGATTTCGCGCCCTAGTCTAAAGCGCTTCGTCCAAGTTGTTCGAACGCAGGTTTCATAGCCCAGAATCGTCAGCTAGTTGACTATTGGGAGTATAGGTTTGCAAATTCCAGCCGTTGTAGAGCTAGAGAATCTAGAAAAGAGCTACCGGCTGGGAAGGGTTACAGTAAACGCGGTTCGTGGCGTCTCGTTAAGACTTCTGCAGGCTGAGTTCATGGTGATAATGGGGCCTTCAGGGTCGGGCAAGACGACACTTCTCAACATCATGGGAACCTTGGACAAGCCGAGTTCTGGTCGAGCCTTCGTGGATGGTGAAGATATCACTAGGATGAATGATGGTCAATTGATGAAGCTGCGACGGCACAAGATAGGTTTCGTGTTCCAATTCCATAATCTCATTCCAGTTCTAACCGCCCTGGAGAATGTTGAGCTTCCACTCATAACGTCGGGAATCAAACGAAAAGTGTCCAGAGATAGGGCGATGGAACTACTTCATCGAGTAGGGCTTCAGGACCGGACTGGTCATCTTCCGGACGAGTTGAGCGGGGGAGAGCAGCAGCGGGTCGCTATTGCGAGGGCGCTAGCCAATCGCCCACGAATTGTTCTTGCCGATGAGCCTACCGGGGATCTTGACACTCAGACAGGCTTCGAAATAGTTCAGCTAATGCACAGCATGTCTAAGCTGGAGGGTTCTTCGGTCGTGGTTGTAACTCATGATCCAGTTGTAGCTGAGAAAGCGGATCGTCTCGTCGAGATGAGGGACGGGAGAATTACGGAGAAGACCCGCGAGCCTCAGATGGGACAGAGGCGTACAATTAGATCAGTGGAACCTCTGCCACCCGAACCCGGACGCTCGTTATCCCAACCCAACTAGAACAAACGGTGGAAGAATCGCTCTCCGCAAAGATTGCCTCTCGAAGCCTCCCGAAACGAAGAGCCCGTACCGTTCTGACAATTACCGCTGTTTTCCTAGGTGTTGCTCTGCTCGTGGGTATCAACATGGCCACCGCCAGCGCTCTTGGCGAGTTCAATAATTACATCAACAAGTTCTGGGGAGCTACCGATATCGTTGTGACATCTGGCAACGGACTCCAATTCTCAAATCACACACTCGATGCAGTAAAGAATAATCCCCTGGTTCGTCAGGCTGCAGAGAGACTTGTGTGGGGAGGAGCAATTGGAACCGCCAAATCCAATATCACTTTCTTCCTCACAGGAGTCAACCCGACGAGCGATTTCGACTATTCCACATTCAACATAACTGGCATACGCCAACTCTCGCAGGGCGGCGTAGTGGTCGACAGAGTCATCGCTGAGAAACTCGGAGCAAGCAATGGCTCCACACTCAACATAACGACAGTCACTTCCCAACTCCAAGCAGAATGGATGCTGGTTCAGATCGTGGGAATCAATAATCCCCTCCGGAATCTTGGCTCGACAATCTACATCTCCCTGCCCGATCTTCAATCTAAGGTCGGATTTAGCGGAGAGATCACTCACATCTACGCCGCCCTCTACGACTCTACAAAGGCGATACAAGCAGAGAACGAGCTGCAGAAGGTTCTGCCAACTTATGATGTGAGCGCGCCGAAGGCAGAAGCGGTCCAGCGCATCCAAGGACAGACTGCGGGCTTCCAGATAGGACTCAATGTTATGATTGGGATATCGCTCGTCGTATGCTCGTTCATCGTATTCAACACTCTCCACATGACGGTCATCGAGAGGACTTACGAGATCGGAATACTACGGGCCGTCGGGAGTTCCCGAGCCCAAGTATTCAGGATTTTTCTTGCCGAGGGTGCTCTGATCGGAGCCTTGGGGACGGTGGCGGGGGTACTGGGAGGACTGAGTCTTGCCCGACTGTTCACCTTCGTGTTTGAGACGACCTTCTCTGTCCCAAGCCTTCCGGTCGCCCAGCTAACTCCGGGTATCATGCTGGCAGGTCTTGGGGCGGGCTTTGCGACAGTGTTCGCAGGGTCTCTCTATCCTGCGCTATCTGCCAGCCGGATTAACATCATTCAGGCGATAAGACCCTCCGCAAGGAACTCGAAGACGCAGATTCCTCTACCATTTGTCGCCCTTGCAGGCGTTCTCATGCTCGGCCTTGGAATCGGAGAGTCTCTACGAATTACTCCGTTCCACGTCAACTACCTAGACGTAGTCCTTGTACCAATCGGCCTAGTCCTGCTCGGCTCGGCGATCTTCGGCAGGGCGGGGCGGGCCCTGGCTCTTCCCATGTTCTTGCTCTCGAGCGCCGTGGGATACGTTTCCTCAAGGAGTGGCAGGAGGAGGCTGTTGCGTAGCAGTGTCTGTTTCGGAATGATTACGATAACTCTGAGCTTTGCAATAATGATAGGTGGAATCCAGAGTGGGGTCCGAGGCGCGCTCCAGCAGGGAGTACAGGAAGCAATAGGCGCGGATATTATTCTGGTTGCAAACCAGTCTGTCCCGGTGAGTTTCACAGCCAACCTCACGGGTCTACGACAAGTCGCGAGTGCAACACCGTTGTCTCCTAGTCTCTACTCAGCCAAGGCCTTTGGAAAAACCGCGAGCAGCAGCATTGGAATAGTGGCTGTAGACCCGTCAATATTTCCAACGATCATCTCCTATACCTTTGTCAATTCACAACCAGTCTCCCAGATCTACCAGCGACTGGCCTCGGACAACCAGTCGCTCTTGATACCTGATTCGCTAGCATCGAAGCTTGGTGTCGCTGGAGGAGACCAGCTCTCGATTCTTACAAGAAAACCGGCCGCAAATAACAGTAGCTCAATCGTGTCCTTTACGGTTGCAGGCGTGTTTACCGGACCGGTGCTGCAGTACATTCAGTTTGGTGAACATTTTGCAAGCGATTCGATCGTAGTATCGTTAGAGTCCCAGCGAGAATATTTTGCGGGGAGAGACACGGCCCCTCTCTTCTTGGTGGATCTTAGGCCGGAGTACGAGTCTCAGGCTACTGGCGTTGCCCAAGACATCGCGAGCCGATTCCCCCGGTACGATTTCGGCGAGAACTCGCTAACGCTCGGCGAACTCTTGTCGCTTGTGAACGATACGATAAATAGGATTTTTGCGTTGATATTGCTGATTCTCTATTTCGCGTTATTGATAGCGAGTCTGGGGATAGGGGCAACTATGATTATGAACGTGTCAGACCGGAGGCGGGAGATAGGGCTCTTACGCGCGGAGGGTATGAGCAGGCTGCAGATTACTGGATTATTTCTTGGCGAGGGCGCGTTTCTTGGCATGTTCGGATTCTTACTAGCCGTACCCGGTGGATTGCTGTTGTTGAAGGGAGCTACTAACAGTACTAGCCTTGCTGGGTTCTTCATTCCCTTCATCATACCCTATAGCGCCATCGTTCAGGCCTTGGTTCTTGCTCTTGTAGCTGTGCTGGTCGGTAGTCTCTATCCGGCGATTCGAGCCTCTCGATTAGAGATTACTCGGGCCTTGGAACAAGTATGATGCATGGCCCGAGACTAAATATCACCGCGGACATGTTTACGGGGAAAGGGTTTGCCCGGTAACGCCCTGCTCTCGGTCTACGATAAGACAGGGCTGGACCGGCTGGCCTGGATATTCTCGAAGCTCCACGTCAAGATGCTGGGGTCTGGAGGAACGGCGGAGGCTGTTAGGAAACTGGGCTTCAACATCTTGGAGGTTTCAGACTATACTCAAGTCTCGGAAATGCCTGGTGGACTTGTGAAGACGTTGCATCCTAAGATTCATGGCGGGATCTTGGGAGACTGGAAAGATCCCGAGCAGCGGAAGTACTTGGAGGCTAACGGGATTGAGCCGCTCGATTTTGTGGTGGTGAACCTCTACCCTTTCCAGGAGGCTGTTAAGGCCGACCCCGTGAATCTCCGAAGAGCAGTTGACAATATCGACATCGGCGGCGTCGCCTTAATTCGGGCCGCGGGTAAGGGTGCACTGTTGAACCATCGGGTAGTTCCGGTGACTTCTCCGAAGCAGTATGAAGGTGTGGTCGGGGAATTGGAGAGGAAGGGCTATGTGGGGAACGAGCTGCGGCAGCAGCTTGCCCGGGAAGCGTTTGTCTTGACGGCAGATTATGACAGAGCAATACGAGATTATTTGGCGGATCAGGCTCGATGAGTAAGCAGGAGATTCGGAGGATCTATCGGACTGCTCTCAAAGAGGATTTTCCGCAGGTTCTGAGACTGGAACTCGGGGGACGGATGTTCGAGTATTCTAAGGTTCACTGGACGATTGGCGGGGAGGATCGTGGGTTGAGGTATGGGACGAACCCACACCAGAAGGCCGCTCTGTACAAGGCCAACCATTCCCAGGGTGGGATTGGGAGTGTCGAGTGGATCAAGTGGGGAAAGGACGGGCCGTCGGCCACGAATATTGAGGATGGGAGTCATGGACTGCGAATCGTCGGATATTTCGACGAACCTGCTGTCGCGGTGATGAAGCATCTCAATCCGTCAGGAGTCTCAATTGGACGCATGGGTGAAGCCCTGTCCTCTGTTTATGCAAGGGCTAGAGATGCGGATCCGAGAGCCGCTTTCGGGAGCGTTGTCGTTCTCAACCGAAGAGTCGACAAGTTGACTGCTGAAGAATTGACGAAGACGTTTGTCGAAGTCGTCTACGCGCCTGACTATGAGGATTCAGCGATCTCAGCTCTCCAGGCGAAGAAAGACATTCGAGTCGGAAAAATCCCGATGCTCGCCCCTGATTCGAATTCGCCGGACATCGTAGTGCTGGATGATGGATCGTTAATACTCGAAGATTCCTACCAGACGGGATTACGATCGTTAGAACAGCTGAGAAGGTTGCCTGTAGCCACCAAACGCTCACCATCCGAGACGGAGTATCAGGCTCTGCTATGCTCATGGTGGGTAGTCTGTGAGGTCCGTTCGAACGGTGTCGTATTCTGGAAGCATGATGCGTCCCAGGCGATTGGGACGGGGCAGCAGGACAGGATCGGAGCGATAGAGTCCTGTATCGAGAAGGCTCACAAGTTCGGCCACGACCTCAAAGGCAGCGTAATGGCCTCTGACGGATTTCTGCCGAATATCGATAATGTAGAAGCGGTTGCCAGAGAAGGTATCTCCGCGATTGTTCAGCCCGGAGGGTCAGTCGAGGACCTGGAGCTTGTCAGAGCATGCGATCAGCACGGTATCGCCATGGTCATGACTGGAGAACGCTCCTTCCGGCACTTTTGAGAAAACGATAGCCTCGCTTATTCAGAAAGAGTCGAGATTCCTTCCGTGCCGGCTTGAGATGTGTTCTTCCGCTTACTTTAGCCCCTAAACCCTTTTACCGGCGAATCCGGGTTTTAGCCGTCTTCGATTTGCAGACTAGACGATCCGGCAGTGTCCGCGCGTATTACGAGCTGATGAAGCCGAAGATCGTCTACCTGCTAGATTTTACAGCACTGACGGCCTTTCTAGTTGCGGCTCCCAGTATCAATCTCCTTCGACTCGTAGCAGTCATTGTTGCAGGAACCCTTGCGTCGGGAGGGGCGGGAGCGCTGAACTGCTACCTTGACCGGGACGTGGATCGGAAGATGGGACGGACGAGCTGGAGGCCGATTCCTCAAGGAGAAGTCTCCCCATTCAATGCACTGCTCTTTGGACTCGGACTCATCGGCCTCAGCGCAGTTATCTCCGTGATACTCCTGCCCTTACTGGCTGGACTGTTCATCGTCCTCGGCGCAGCCATCTACGTACTGTTCTACACGAAATATCTGAAGCGTCGGACCACTCTGAACATCGTGTTGGGCGGCTCGGCAGGGGGCTGCGCTCCTCTGGCGGGGTGGGCTGCAGCGACAGGACAACTTACAGCTTTGGTGCCATGGTTGATGGCCCTCTTGGTCTTCGTCTGGACTCCCAGCCATTTCTGGGCGCTAGCTATGAGAGCGGTGGGTGACTATTCGAAGGCTGGAATCCCGATGCTGCCGGTTGTAGTGGGTGAGAAGAAGACTGCGCAGTATATTGCGCTCAACACGTTCCTGCTGGTTCCAATATCCCTAGCGTTCGTCCTTCCTTCCCTCGGGGGATTCGGCATCACCTATTTGGTGACGGCTGGTCTGCTGGGTCTCGGCATGATACTGGTTGATCTTAGGCTGGTCGCGAATCCGACTAAGGCTCAGGCCTGGACTGCCTTCAAGTTCTCCAGCCCGTACCTGGCTATCGTATTTCTCGCTATGGTTCTGGACGTGAGGCTTCTTCCCCACTATCTCCCGATCTAGAAGATCGGGCTAGGATTTCGCGGCGAGTCTTAGAAAGTTCTGGATGATGGTGCGTCCGTGAGGATGCTTATCGTCTGATCTCTCTGGATGGAACTGGAGGCCATAGATTGGCCGTGTCTGGTGGCCTATTGCCTCGACCTGTGATGCTGCTGATTCGGCTAGGTGGCGGAAGCCTTGGGGGACCCGGGTTAGGGCTTGACGGTGCGACTCGGATACTCTGATCGAGCTGGGCAGTCCCTCGAATAATGGATCGTTTCCTACCAGTTTGACTTTTTTGAACTCTCGAATGTTATGTCCGAGGTCCACTATTTCAGATCCATAGGCGGCGCCGATGAGCTGGTGCCCGAAGCAGATTCCGAGAAACGGCCGGTCTAACTTTCTGACAAGGTCCATCTCGGGCTGGAATATCATTCTCGTGTCAGGTTTTGATAGCATGAAGTTGGAGCCTGTGAGTATTGCAAGGTCAGGACTTTTCTCCAGAACGATATCGTGGAGTCTGGGGGTTGTGTAGTCCAGCATCTCTGGCTGTTGACCTGTGCAGAGTGCTATGTTGTGGAGGGCCTGTTTCGCCTTTTCGGGTTCTTTGTAATTGTTGATTACTAGAATCTTCAATCTACTAGGTCACAGGGCTGCGAGGAGCTTGTCTACTTCCTCCTCGGTATTGTAGTAGTGGGGAGATGCGCGTATAGCCTTGACCCTACTGGCGACAGTGATGTTTAGTGACTTTAGTTTGTTGAAGGTTGTTTGAGGATCCGGGTCTTCGAAGACTACTATTCCGCTGCGGCGTTCAGACTGTAGAGGAGTGAGTATTTTCCGGTCTTTCTTCTTCAAGCCCTCGATTAGATGGTCTGTTACTTTGAGGACCCGATGATATCTTTCTTGTAGGTCTTGCTTGAGAGCGTATTCAAGAGCGGCCTTTGCTCCCACGATCGAGACTACTCCCCAGCTTCCTCCCTCGAAGCGGGTCGCGTCGAAGGCAGGCTCTGCATCGTTTATGTTGAAGGGCTTGCCGAACAAGTCTTCTTGTTTGGTGAGTCTTCTGACGACTGAGTCTTCCACTCCGTGCCAGCCGATGTAGTTCGGGTCGAGCTCACTCAGCCGTTCACGGTCTGTGTACAGGTAGGCTGCGCCGTGGGGTCCCTGCATCCATTTGTACATGCCGCAAGCTAAGGCGTCGACTCCGTCTTGCTTGGCGTTGATGGGGAAGACCCCTAGTCCGTGGAAGGAGTCTGCGATGACGAACGCGTTGTGCTCATGTGCGATCTTTGTGATCTCTCGGATCTTTTCACGGCAGCCGTTCGCCCAGGAGACATAGTCGACTGAGACGATGGAAGTGTCGTCATCAATCGCTTTCTCCCACTCGTCCAACGGAACGATGCCACTCTGGTCTTTTCGTAGTAGTCGAACGTCGTTTGCGCGTCCGTGCTTCTTCTGAAGATGCCAGAGGTAGATGTTTGTAGGAAAGTTCAGTTCGCTGATAACGATATTCCCACCAGGCTTGTACTTGATACTGCTCGCCAATGCGGTGAGTGCCGAGCTCACGTTCGGGACGCTTGCAACTTCTTCGAGGCCTGCTCCTATCATCCTGGCGAAGAGTCTGCGGGAATCGATGATAATCGGCAGCCATTCTTCCCAGTTCTCGCCATAGTCGCGCCAGTCCGTAAGATATTCGTGGATAGCGTTGAGAACGTTGATCGACGGCGGGCCCGTCCCAGCGTTATCGAAATAGGCTCGTCGAGAGGTTACAGGGATCTCTTTTCTGACAAGGTCGATATTCACGGAAGGTGACGCCTCGGGATAGGGAGATTTTTCAGGTCTGGAGTATAAAGGCAGTACTAGGAGGCGTAGAAGGAGTCAGCGCCGGCTTCTGAGATACAGTTCTTGCACCAGAACTGGTTTCTCTCAGGGCTATAATGCGCATAGGAGTCGGTGACTACGTTTCCGCAGAGGCCGCATCGGAGGATCATTACTCGTCGCATCCTGTGATGGAGCAACTCTCTCTTGTGAATTGAGATATCCGCGTCACCGGGTTCGATGATGATGTTGCAGGTCTCGCAGTAGTAAACTGTGTTGAGTACGGCTTTGTCTCGTTCCTCCGCCCATTCGGTTGCCATGAAGTATTATGGGCGGTTCTCCTTGAAATAGTCTGTATGCCGGTAGCCGTCTTGAAGTTCGTGGCGGGCAGGGCCCAACCTTTGGTTGTCAAATCTCTTGAGGCCAAACTTGTAGGTGTTGTCGAAGACGACTTTGCCCTTCGCCAACCATTGAAAGTTGTCTCTGGATTTACTTCTGTTGACTAATGGTCCAGACGGTAGTGTTTACGGACAAACACAACGGCGGCTCCGTGCCCCTGCGGGATTTGTTGTATGTCATTGCTGTGCCTATGGTGTCTCTAGTAGGTTTGGCCGCATTCGTGACGTGGTGGGCTGCTTTTTTTGTTTGTATCTGCTATTGGCGTTGCCACTTTCTTTGCCGTGCGGCGACAAGAGAACGATTACCGGTCGGCAGCTTATGATGATAGGCTATCTGCTGAACGGATGGAAGCCGCTTGAGAATGGCTGATTGACGACTAGAAATCAGTCACGGTAAGCTCCTAGACAGTCTTCTTGCTAGGGTCTAGCGAGTTCTTCGGTTTGGGGAGGAGAAAGCCCCCTAACTCCCGACGGAGCTGTCGTTTACGACTTTGATCGTCTCGGGACGAGAAACATTCCGAATCCGAGAATCATGAATGCGATTGGGACGAACCAGGTCTTCAGATAGTTCAGCCCGCCAAAGAAGCCCGCTGCGACGACGAAACCTAGAGGGAGCCCTAATGCTCTCTTTAGGCTAATGTCCCAATTCCTAAAGTTTGATGCATAGCCAAGTCGTGTAATTACGGCTACCATGACGACGAGCGAGCCTGCAAAGAAGCTCCATAATGCTAGGCCCCCGAAAGCCAGCCCGACGTAGACCAAGTAGATTGGGTATGTGGATGTGACGGCAAAGAGACCGAATTTCCCTATTTGCCGTAATGAAGGGGTGATTCGTCGTTCGAGGAAAGAAGCTTTCCGTCCAGATTCGAACATCGATGGGTCAATGTCCCAGAGTGTTCGCTTTTTTTTGTTGCTCCGGCAAGGCCAACGGACGCGCGTGTGGGGCTAATTGAGTCTATCGCTCCGATAGTCTCTAGGCCGAGGGGAAGGTTCACAATGTGCCTTGAACCGTAGTCAGGGTTGATCGAGGCGATTCGTGACGGGTCTTCCTGAGAAGATTAAGCAGATAGAGGAGGAGATGAAGAAGACCCAGATCAATAAGCACACTGAGCATCATATCGGCCTATTGAAGGCGAAGCTTGCCAGAGTGCGGGCGGAGCTCGAGGCTTCCACTTCGAAGGGTGGGGGGCCAGCTTTCGAGATTCGCAAAGGCGGGGATGCCACCGTTGTCCTCATCGGTCTCCCCAGCGTTGGTAAGTCTACTATCCTCAATCGTCTGACGAATGCGAAGTCGAAGGTTGCTGCCTACGCGTTTACGACGCTAACTGTAGTCCCGGGAATATTGAGATTCAACGGCGCTGACATTCAGATTCTCGACCTCCCAGGAATTATTAGCGGGGCCTCCTCTGGCAGAGGGAGGGGGCGCAGAGTCCTCTCTGTGGCTCGTAACGCTGACCTTGTCATGTTGGTCCTGGACGTTTTTCAGCCCGGTCAAGTAGAACTGTTGAAGCGTGAGCTTCACGAGATGGGTATTCGAATCAACCAGAAGCAACCCGATGTGGTGATTGCAAAGTCCAGCAAAGGAGGGCTAGCCCTCACAACCAGCGTGAAACTCACCAAGCTCTCTCAGGCGACAGTCAAAGGGATAGCTGAAGCATACGGGCTGACCAATGGCAGCATTCTGATCCGTGAGGATATCACGGACGACCAGCTCATCGATGTCTTGACGGGGAACAGAAGATACGCCCGGGCACTCGTAGTCCTTAACAAAGTGGATCTCGTCAACGAGCAGTATCTTGCCGTTGTGAAGAAACAAGTTGGAACTGATTTCGTGCCCATATCTGCCGAGAAGGGTCTGAACATGGGGATACTTACTGAACGGATCTGGGAGACACTGGATTTCATACGAATCTATTTGAAGCGTCCAGATGGAGAACCTGATTTCGAGAAGCCTCTCATTCTCCCCGCAGGCTCCACACTGCGAGATGTCTGTAAGAAGATTCATCCCAGATTTGTTGAGGGCGCCAAATACGCGTTTGTCACAGGGTCCAGCGTAAAATTCGAAGGTCAGAGAGTAAGCCTAGACCATGTTCCCGTTGACATGGATGTCGTCACGATAATGCGATAGCGGTGTTTATCGTGATCACGAACCCTCCAATTGTTCTCTATGGCAGTCTATTCATATTCGGTATCTATCGAACCAGTCAATTTCGTGACACTTAATATCAGAATTCTCAGGTTCTATTCGTAAGCGAATGCTACTTTCGGACTGCGGGGGGGGGGGTGCTTGAAGAGACGCGTTCTTCAACCTTGAACATGTCCACTATTGCGTAATTCCTCGCCCTGTAACCGAATGGTTTGCAGACAAGGGGCGCCTTTTCCACTCCATATTTTCCCGTTCTGTTCTAGATCATCTTGAAGTCGACCTGTGGGATGTCTGCACGGATCATGCTTCCCGTGCTGCCATCCATGATGGCGCTGTAGCTTTTTCCCTTGTACTCATATTGTACGAACCAAAGTGGCGCGTGCAGATAGGTAGGCTGTTCAACAGTGAAACTGGTGTCGAAGTGTGTTACTTGGTCCACCTCCTGCTTCAAGAGGAATCGCTGGTTCTCCTCAACTTCATTTTTCGCTCGAATAACAGCTTCCTCGTTGTCTAGTTCGCTATTCAGAAATTTCGCCTGAGGTTCTATCTTGGCGAAGTCGAAGGGTATCTTTCCTTCAGCCGGGACTCTGTAGTCGTGTGTTGGGAATTCCGCAGCCTTTCTTCCCAAGACTAGCCAGTCGTACTCGTTCTGGATTGTCCCTTTTCGTGGTGTGGGCTGTGAGATTCTTTCGAGCACTCCTTCGTAAGTGCTGGTGGCGGTGACTGGCACTAGCCAGAAGGGAAGGTATCTGAGTTCTAGCATTGTGAGCTTGCTTTTCTTGGCCAGGTCTCCTGGTTTCATGAATCCGGACCTCATCCAGTCCTGTAGATCCTGAGTAATTCTCGTGTTGTTGAGATTGTTGACTATGAGGCTATGCCGGAGCTGGAAAGGAGCATTAGCCCCCACCACAGATGTGTAGCCGCAGTATCTGCAAGTAGCCACTAGCTCTCCCGGGGAGAGATTGAGTTGGGCTCCGCAGTTCGGACATTTGATTTCTGAAACGATCTGAGACATGATCGCGATATTCCTTTGGTTCTAGGATAGAATTAAAGAAGGGCTGGATTAAGTTCTCTAGGATGGGAGATGGATCATGGGAGGACTGGGTGCCTTGAAGCGGACAATGGGCTTCACTATCATACTAGTCTTCGCCATCTTTCTCGGGCTCCTCACCATTGTCTCAGTCTTCTTCCTTGACCCCACCACAGCCCTAGTGCTCGGGCTTGTAGGAGCATTCTTCATAATCCTGTTACAGTACCTGATCGGTCCTGTCATCGTCAGGGCGACAGGTCGACTCCACTATCTCGCCCCGGGGGAGAATCGATGGCTCGAGACCAAGGTTTCCCAGATGGCCTCAACGTCAGGCATCCCGATGCCGCGACTGGCCATTTCACCCGATCCTACCCCGAATGCGTTCGTGTTCGGCCGGACCCAGAAGAGCGCTACTCTGACGGTTCATCAGGGATTGCTCCAACGGTTAAACGAGGACGAGATCGAGGGCGTCATCGCGCACGAACTCGGTCATGTGAAGCATCGCGACTTTATAGTCGTAACAATGATCTCTGCAATACCTCTAGTGGCGTATCTGATCGCTCGCTCTGTCCTCTGGGGAGGCTACGTTAGCAGTGGTCGCGGATCTAACCGTAATAATAGCGCTGGAGCGTTGATAGCAATAGCCGTCGTAGCCTACGTGGTCTACATCCTGACTACTTTGCTGGCCTTGAGACTAACCCGTCTGAGGGAGAGCTACGCCGACGCGTACTCAGCTTACTTGACTAAGCAGCCAAGAGAATTGGAGAGTGCTCTGACCAAGATCGCCTACGGCTTGTCTCTAGCTCCAGGCGAACCGCACGGTGCTAGGGCTTTCTTCATAGAGGACCCGGCCCAAGCAAAACAAGACGTGGCGCAGATCATGGATCAAAAATCGAAATACGATCTGGACCATGACGGTGTTCTAAGTGAGCGGGAGTTGGAGATGGCTATGGAGGCTGAATCAAAGTCGAACTGGCGGAAGGCGGCACAACTCTTCATGACCCACCCCCCGACCTACAAGCGGATTCTAATGCTGCGCGAGATTGAACAGGAAATGAATACGGGAACCTTTCAAGAGTCAAGCATCTACAATCATGTCTGAGCAAGGTTTGGAGTCACTGCTCAGTCCAACTACAATAGTACTATAAACAGGTCATAGTCTGAGACTTGTTGAATCTGAAATGAATCGTCTTCCTTGGGCGCCTCTAAACGCCAGTGCCTTTCTAATAATTCTCGGAGGGCTTCTCCTCGTGTCACTTCTGACCGGGCTGAACATTTTCGCAGTCTTTCCACTGGTCTTCACGTTCTTCGGAGCTTGGATGATCGTTGAAGCTTTTGTCGTTCCACCGGCAAACGCGTATGCTCCGCCCCGAATTATGGTCGTAGGCTGGGGTGCGCTGATCACCGGTTTCGGGATTCTCCTGCTTGTCCTCTACACCGCCGCTCAACTGCTGCCTATCGTGTTCGCCGTGATTTTGGTCGTCGTGGGAATAGCCGGTGTCGGCTACAGTTTCAGAAGGTCAACTCCCAGTTCACCGAAACCTTCCACGTCATAACCCGTGTTTGACCCTAAAGCCCGGTATGTCCGGAACCTCTTCTCAAAGGTCCCGTTAGAATACGATATTCTCCTAGGTCTCCTCTCCTTTGCGCAGGACAGGCGATGGCGAGCTTATGTTGTGAACCGGACCGGACCAATGGGCCGTGAACGTATACTCGACGTAGCCACTGGGACAGGTCTCTTAGCGGCTGATTTCGCCAAGGTCGTCCCGTTTGACGGTTATGTCGTCGGCGTTGACCTCACCCTCTCCATGTTGAAAACTGCGAGGTGGAGGTTACAGGCAAGAAACGTTGGGGATAGGGTTGACTGGGTCTTGGCCCGGGCAGAGAACCTCCCGTTCCGAGACAATTGTTTCGGATCTGCTTCCATCAGCCTCGCCCTCAGAAATGTCTCCAGTGCCCAGTTGACTTTTCGCGAGATGACACGCGCCACGGTCCCAGGCGGGGTCGTGATATCACTAGACTTTGCTCGTCCATATAACCGGCTTTTTCAGGTCTTCTACTACGACTATCTACTCGGTCTCTTCCCATTCTTCGGACGAATGGTTTCAGAAGCTTGGGGCAAGACATTGTCCTACTTGGGTCGATCTATCTTGAGAGCTAGAACTGGTGAACAGGTTGCGGGTCTGTTGAGGGAGGAGGGTCTTGTTGATGCGGTGTCTGTTCCCTTGACGGCTGGGATTGTTTGCGCCGTCTACGGACGAAAGCGATAGTACGCAGACATGTCGTGAGATTCACACCTAGCCTTTCCGTTCCCGACTTCCGAACGGGTAAGCAATCATGCTGTACCAGTCAGCGCGGAAAGAATTCCGCTAACGAAGAAGATACTTCCAAAGGAGAAAAGAACGATTCCAGCAATCAGGTCCAATAACCATCGGGGTACTCGCATCAGATAGTCGTAGGAAACCGCGGAGACAGCGATCAGGACGATAAGGCTGACAGCCGCGCCTATCAGAGTCCACTGGATGTTGAAAGCCCCTGCGGCAGCTAAGACGAGGCTCGCTTCGAAGCCTTCAGTGAGAGTAATGGTCAGGACTGGGAGAGAGTTGGGCACGGAAAAGCGGATTGGTTGGGTTGAGTCAGTTGCGCCTTCGCGCTTGAGGTCTTTCTCAATTGCCTCTTTTCCCAGTCGTGCCATTTTTTCTCTGAAGGACTTGTGTCTGAAGGCGTACTTGATGAAGCCGCGTAGGAACCGGCTTGAGAAGTAGAAGAGGACTATTGCAGTTGCGAAGTCAATGACTATCGCCGGAAGAAGAAGGAAGATCCGCCAGACGATTAGGAAGGTGATGATGGAGCCTAGTCCTCCTGCGATGACTCCGAAGAGGATGTTATTCCTTCCCAGTTGCTTTATGGTGGCAAGGGAGAGAATGGCGACCTCGCTTCCTTCGATCAGAATAGCTTTGAAAGCGAGGAGGAAGGATCCAATTATGACGACTGTCGGATCAGTCATTCTTGTCTCGATCTGTATAGTCCCATCTGGGCGTGTTTGCTCGACTCAAAAGCGGATGTCTTTAGACTTTCTTCGCCCTACAACACGACTGTTCCACTGTGCTGTAGTTTCAAGGTTAAAGCCTCGTTTCTGACTAGAATTCAAAGCAGTTGCCGAAAGTGTCCTCGGGCAAGATGAAGATCGCAGTGGACTTGGACGGGGT
>WNFE01001502.1_pt1 | contig 16896 bp, 25 predicted proteins | sample 5400451 | NCBI WGS metagenome assembly WNFE01 (sample SAMN13153344, study PRJNA577476) | soil metagenome | isolation source: 200 cm saprolite under Douglas fir tree site 2 hole 2 | place: USA:California | collected 2015-04-18 | reverse complement strand
CCTCGGCGAGATTGCGGCGCGGCGTGAGCCGCCAGAGCACGAGCAGGCCGCAGCCTACTACCAGCAGGCCCTGGGTCTAGCCGAGGAACTGGGCATGCGCCCGCTCCAGGCCCACTGCCACCGCGGCCTGGGCACGCTGTTTACCGCGACTGGCCAGCGGGAGCGGGCCCGCACCGCATTGTCTATCGCCATCGAACTCTACTGCGCTATGGAGATGACCTTCTGGTTACCCCAGGCCGAGGCGGCGTTGGCGCAGGTGGACGCACGATGACAAGGGGGAGGGCCATCTGCCAGTGTTGTGGTACACTTCGCCCAACACGGTCACCAGGATACCTAGAAGGGGTATAATACCGACACAGTCCCTGACCACACGCGTCGAGAGGGGCTGAGGAAGCACAGCGGCCTTATCACCTGGCCGGACTGCTGGAAAACAGGTCTGCGTATCCCGCACGAGGCATTGCAGGGAGAAAAAGTGCCGGTGAAACGAGCGTGCGGCGCACAATCCGTACAGAGACGCCTGCGCATTGCACCAAGGGAGGGAATCCATGCTGACGCGACGCGACGCGCTGATCGGAGCCATGGCCGCGGGAGCCATCTTGCGCCCCCGCACGAGCCGTGCCACAGCGTCCCAGCCGGCCACGCCAGTGACCTTCGATGTGCCCGCTGGCGCCTGCGATTGCCATACGCACATCCACGGCGACCCCGCACGCTTTCCCTTCTTTGCAGGGCGCACCTACACCCCAGAGATGGCGCTGCCCGAGGAGATGGCGGCGCACCATAAGGCACTCCATCTCCAGCGTGTGGTGATCGTCACGCCCAGCGTCTACGGCACCGATAATGCCGCCACGCTCTATGGCATGCAAGCACGCGGGCCTGACGCGCGCGGGGTCGCCGTCATTGATGACCAGACGCCGGAGAGCGCCCTCGATGCGATGGGCCAGGCCGGCGTGCGGGGCATTCGCCTCAATTTGACGACCGCCGGCATCACCGACCCCGCCGTCGCGCGCCAACGGTTCCAGGCGGCCGCGGAACGCCTGCAACGCCGTCAGTGGCACGTGCAGTTGAACACGAATCTCGCGATCATCGCTGCCCTCAAGGACCTGGTCACCGCCTCACCCGTGCCGGTCGTGTTCGACCATTTCGGCGGGGCCAAGGCCGAGCTCGGTCTGGACCAGCCGGGCTTTACCGATCTCGTGGAGCTGGTCCGGTCGGGGAAAGCCTACGTGAAGATCTCCGCTGCGTACCGCGTGTCGCAGCGGGCACCGGACTATCTCGACGTGGTGCCGCTGGCCCAGGCACTGATTGCGGCCAATGCGGCGCGCATCGTCTGGGGCACGGACTGGCCGCATCCCACCGGGACCCCGCCCGGGGGCAAGCCGACCGATGTCACCCCGCTGTTGCCGATCGATGACGGTCGGCTGTTGAATCAGCTGCCAGTGTGGGCGCCGGATCCGGCGATCCGCCACCAGATCCTGGTGGACAATCCGGCGCGCCTCTACGGGTTTTGAGCGGTGGTCGACTATGCAGCGCGAACGACCAACGCAAGCCGTCTGGATCGGGTGTGCCCCCTGTGCCATGGCCGCGGTTGCGCGTCTGCAACTCCGCTACACCACGATGGCCTCGCAGCCGCAGAGCAGGCGCGTGCATGGACACAGGGTCTGTCGTATCTCAGGCCCCGAGATCGCAGGACCGTGTGGACGCCTCCGCATGATGACCCGGGTCGCGGGCAGGAGGGCAGCATGGAAATCGGGAAGGCTGAAGAGTCTCTCACAGCGGCAGAACTCTGTTACGCACAGGGCTTATACAATTCTGCAGCGAATCGCGCCTACTATGCCATGTTTCAAGCCGCGCAAGTCGCTTTGGAGACCGCGGGGTTCCTCCGACCAGAGTGGAGCCATGCCGGCCTGCATGCGACGTTTGCCAATGAACTCACGCGACGGCGCAAGCACTTTGCGCCTGGACTGGCCCGTGACCTCCCCATTGTCCAGGAGCTGCGCCATACGGCTGACTACCGCAACCATCATCTCAGCGCCAGACAGGCGACACGGGCGCTGAGCAAGGCACGCGCGTTTGTGCAGGCGATCAATAGGAGTATCTCCCATGGATGAAGCAGTTTCCCGTGCGGCACGGCGCACCATGGTCGGTCAATACCTCACCGAAGTCAGTCTTTTGGCCAAAGCGCTGTGCCCCGAGGCCCAGGTAGAGGCCACCACCGAGAGCTATGAGGACGAGGATGGCCATGTGCGGATCTATCCCCCGGCAGGCTTCAGTGAGGGGCAGATTACCGAGCTGGAGGGGCAGATTGCCGAGCGATGTGTCGACATTCTGGTCGACACGGGGGTCTTTCTCTGTGCGGCGGTCTACGAGCCGGACACGTGATGGTGCCCGGCGGTGTGAGCGAAGGACCACGGCCCAGGCTGAAGCCTCCTTCCAGCAGGCGTGTCCTGCGAGCTGCGGTCGCCCTGGGTCTGAGCGACCTGTAGCAGCAGCAAGGGAAAGGCCAGGAAGCACATGCATGGCTCGCACCGTTCTACGGCTCATGTCATGCACCGAAGATTGGACATCGCAGACATCCAAGAGGCCCAAGCATTGCTGAAAGCGTGAGCGGGATAAAACGGACCTGCACAGAGCTCCGCTGATACCGTTCGCCCAAGACTGTCACACCCGTGTGCCACCCACGCCGCGGCCACGCGCCCGGCACCCCCTTGGGCTCTGATAAGCCGTATTGTGTCAACCTTTCGGGTCTTGCTTTTGCAGGCGTTACGGCATTTGCCGCGTTTTTCTAGACCTATCAGGCCTCATCTTCTCCAAAAAATGGCGTTTGTTCAAGGTTGGTTGGCCTTGTGACGCAGCAGCAACGCCGCACTGTACAGTCAAACATCTCGGGTCTATACTGCCCTTCCGCACGCGATCCACGGTCGCGCGGTCGCCATCTTTGCTGGGGATAGCAGCGGTCTTCGGGGATGTTGGCGGCTCTGAGCCCCCTGGGAGTAGCCCAATGAAGCCTGAGGCCGTGGAGGCACCCACGGGAGCGTACTACGATGGACGAGACAGCCTTTGCACTGGACGCCTACTTCCAACGTCTGCATTATTCCGGCGTGGTCCACCTAACGGCAGATGGGCTTGAGGCGCTCCACCGCGCCCAAGTCTCTACGATTCCGTTCGAGAATTTCGATATTCTGCTCGGACGAGGCGTCGCGCTCGACCCTGGCGCCCTGTGTGACAAGCTGGTGCACCACGCCCGTGGCGGCTACTGCTTCGAGCGCAATGGCTTGCTTCTCCTGGCCCTCCAGGCCTGTGGCTTCGACGCCCGGGCGCTCTGGCGCGGGTACACCTGACGGGCACGCCGACTGACCGAGGGCATCAGCTCGCCCTCGTGACGATCCAGGGCCGGCCGTGGATTGCCGACGTCGGGCTTGGTCGCTTCACCCTGCGGGCGCCCATACCCTTCGAACTGCATCATATCGCCGTGCAAGATGGCCGCAGATTCCGTCTGGTCGAGGCCGAGCCCTTTGGCATCATGCTGCAAACGCGGCACGAGGAGCAATGGCTGAATCTCTACAGTTTCGATGTGGGGTACGTCTGCCCCGCGGACATTGCCTACGGGAATCATTTCACGTCGACGCATCCGAGCTCCTTGTTTACCTTTGCCCGTGTCGCGGCGCTCGCGCGTCCCCACGGGCACGTGTCGCTGTTCAACCGTACCCTCCGCACCGTCACCGCGAGCACGGTGCAGGAGCAGGAGCTTGCGGAGGGCCAACCGTATCTCGACGCCTTGCACACCCATTTCGGCATCGAGCTAGATGCCCCCTACGAGGCGATGCGTCCGCTTGCTCCGTAGCAGACCACGAGGCGGGTCTGGCATGGGGATGGAAGAAGAAGGCTTGCAACGCCCACGCGAGGTCTCACACACGGCAGGAGCCGACCGCCTCCAGCGTCCGCTCGTGCCTCGCTCCGGCTGTTGGGCGGTGGCGCACATGCCCAGCGTTGGACGCTTGGGCACACTAAGCAACACGTCACACGAAAGGAGCCCTCGATGTACACGGATGCAGACCGTGCCACGATCGTGCATGCAGAGGCGCAGCGCCTCGAACAGTTCCTCCGCACCTTAGCGCCCGCGGATTGGCAGCGGCCGATGTGGTGGCCCATGTAGCCGGGTTTGGGCTCGCCGAACGGATTACTCAGGGGCTGCAAGGCGATCTCGCGCCCCCGCAGGGGCAGCCACCGATCGGGACCTTGGACGAAGATGCGTTCCGGGCATGGATTGCGCGGGGGAGTATCGCGGACCCGTGCGCGTCTTGGAGACCAGCTCCTGGCGGTCTTCATCGCCAATAATGCCCACCTGGACCAGGTCGCGTCCGCGCTCCGCCCGCAGGATTGGGACACCCGTTGCCATCATCCCATGGGGGCGGAACCCGTGCGGACGTTGATCGATGTGCGCATTACGGAACTCGCCATGCACGGGTGGGATATGCGGTCGCGCTTCGATCCGCAGACCACCCTCTCCGCAGAGAGCAAACCAGCGTTACTCCAGACCATCCCGCGGGCGGTGCGACGTGCGTTTCGCCCTGACACGTCGCGTACGACCCCGCTCTGCTATCGGTTTGCGGTGACCGGTCCCGACGCGACCATGCCGGACATTGTCCTCAGTCGCGAGGGCGGGCGCTGTGCACCTGCCAGTGACAGCTCGGCCGACGTGACCTTCCGGTGTCCAGTAGCGACCGCCCTCCTGGTGCTGTTCGGGCGCCTCGCGGTGGACGCCGCCCTCCGCGACGGCCAACTGTCCTACGACGGCCCCCCAGAGCTGGTGGCGACCTTTGGCCAGGCGTTCGTGGGGGGCTGAGGACGTCTGGCCTCCGCTCCTGCCCTGGCTCGCTCTGACTATCGGCATAGCCGCGTATGCGAGCATGCACAGAAACCGGACGGTAATCGTGCGGTTTTCCCGGGTCCGTTTGGTGGCTTGCCCCATGTGTCACTCCGGTTCATAAAGTCCTGAAAGCTCAGGACACACAATGGGGGGAACACGTTGAGATTGCAAGCGAATCGGGCTGGGCTCAGGCATTTACCACTCAATCCGGTGGAGTGTGGAATTTTCATCACCTATTACTCGTCTTTACTTATGGAGAGACTTCGTCTGCCGCCCCACCTCGGAAGGGACATACAAGGGCACTGGGGTGGCAACGTCGGGGAAGTTGTGGGGCCCCTGTGAGACAACGTATGGGGGACGCACCCTGAGCGATCGGTTGAAAGTGATGATCGACGCGACCGACATCTCCCTCGTATCTCTCGCCGGGCCGCGGGATGTGGCCGCTCACAGGGGACACACAGCGTGAGACAGGAAGGTGATCGCCATGGATGCCGAGGACAAGACAACGGGCAAGAGGTCGACGTGGATGGGAATCATCGTGATGCTGGCGGCGCTGCTTGTGGCCAGCGCCGGGTCGAGCTATGCGTGGGGAGGACGGGGGTTTGGAGGCTTCCACAGAGGCTTCCACGGAGGTTTCCACAGAGGCTTCCATGGGTTTGGCGGTCCACGGATCGCCATCGGGGTCGGGGTTGGGCCGTTCTGGGGACCCTACTGGGGACCGTATGGCTATCCCTATGCCTACCCGTATGCCTACCCGCCAGTCGTCGTAGCGCCATCCACCCAGCTGTCTGTAGCACCTCCTCCACAGGGCTCTTGGTACTACTGTGACAATCCGGCGGGCTACTACCCATATGTCCCACAGTGCCCAGGGGGATGGAGACCGGTGGCGCCCACGCCGCAATAGACAGCGCCTGCGCATGCACACATGACCTTACAGGCGTCTCTACTGAGGTCGGTTGCCCTTGCAGCTGCAACCGGATACCCCAGAGGTCTTCCCTGGTCGCTGGCGTCTCCTTGTGACGGTATGCCGGTGCATCGCAGATGCCCTCGCATGGAGGGCTTCAATCCCCGGGTAGTGTTCTAAAAATGGAGTTGACGGCATCCATGAGAGAGTTTTCCTCTTTTAAAACAGGATGTTGTGGCCTTCCATGTATGACTTATCTCCACTTTTAGAACACCACCCCAGATCAATACCGCGTTTGTGGAAAGGTTGAACCTGGACATCCGTCAGCGCGTGGCGGCGGTAGGGCGTCGGGTCAATACGCTGTGCACAGGCGATGACGGCTTGCAGCATCAACTGGCGGTGTTCCACGCCTACTACAATTTCATACTGCCCCATGCGAGCTTGCGCCAGCCGTTACTCATTCCCGAGCCCACCAATGGCACGGGCTCAGCCAAGCGGTGGCGGCCCCAGACACCAGCGATGGCCGCGGGAGTGACCGACCACGTCTGGACCTTGCGCGAAGTGTTGCTGTATCGAGTGCCACCGTGGCAGCAGCCCCATGCGCTGTAAGAGGTTAGCGAAGATGAGGGGTGAGAGACGACAGGGACTAGGTGTGCCTACGAGCAAGGCCAACAGCCTGCACCAAGCCTTGGATACCCAGTGTGAGAGGTCATGATCGTCGGGGTGACGTCACACGGACGGCTCCAGACAGGTCCAGCCAAATTATCCGCAGGGCTCAGGTACACGACCAAACACCCGGGCCACGGCGCGGATACCCAACCCCTCCGCGAGCGCGCCGACGGCCCATACCAGTCTATCGACTGACACCCGCTTGCCATGCAAGGGTGTGCCGCGGGTTTCGAGAAAGTAGCCCTCGCAAGCGCTACAATGGAGCTGGCGCCAGGGGCCGCCGTTCGGGTGACCGTTGGCGCTGATATTGCTGAGCCCTACCCAGCCCCGATAGTCGCAGTGCGGATTGGGGCAGAAGTGTAAAGAGGTATCCACCTGGCGGCGGCGGCCCCGGGTGGAGGTGACCCTGGGCGCTGGAGCAGGCGGTGGCTTGACCCTGGGGGCCTGTGCGGCCTGCTCACAGGCGGCACAAGGGGGCTTGTGGATGAGACCCGCAAACGGTTTGGGCTCTCGGGAGCGCTGACGGGGTGGTGGAGCAGGCTTGGGTGTCGATGGGCACGTGATGGCTCGCTCGGATGGCCATACCACATGAAGGATGACGCACAGCCACAGGCATCCCACCAGCAGCAGCTTGTAGAAAAGCGGGTCTGACAGCATGGTATGGTCCCCCATACAGGTGATGAAATGGGGGCATTCTACCTGCTTTCCGGGCTACACGAATTACCCGCACGCTGGAGGTACACGACCGGGTGTTTGCAGTCGATCCCAATACCGTGCTGGCCTGGTTCATGGACGTGGCGGATCATGCCGCCGCCTTTTCCCAACATTTCCTGCACGACGTGCGCGTCACCCAGGTGCAGCTCGACGAACTCTTTGCCCTCCTCAGTGCTGTGAAGGCTGGAGAAGTCACGGAGGCCGAGGCGATCACATGCCTGGCGCGTTCCCCGCATTGGGTGTGGGCGGCCATCGATCCGGAGAGCACACTGCTGCTCGCCATCGACGTCGGGGATCGTACACGGGCGATGGCCCAGCGCTTTGTCCACCACGTCGCGCAGGTCTTGGCCCCCGACTGCGCTCCGCTCTTTCTCATGGACGGCTTCACGGAGTATCTGACGGCGTTGCTCACGCACTATGGGCACTGGGTGCAGCCGCCACGCCGCCAAGCCCAAGGTCCTGCCCCCAAGCCGCGCTGGATGCCCCTGCCAGGGCTGCTCTACGCCCAACTCATCAAGACGGTGCGCCGCCGTCGCCTGGTGCAGGTGCGTCACCGCGTGGTCTTCGGCACATGGGAAGCCATCAATGAGGTATTGGCCCGGAATGACTGGCACATCAACACCGCCTTCGTTGAACGCCTCAATCTGGACCTGCGTCAACATGTCGCCGCCATTGGCCGGCGGGTCACCACGCTCTGCAAGGGCGAGGACGGTGTGCGTCAGCAGCTGGCGCTGTTCCACGTGTATCACAATTTTGTGTTGCCGCACGTCAGCTTGCGCCAGCCCTTGCCCCAGCCCCAGCCCACCAACGGGACGGGTTCAGCCAAGCAGTGGCGGCCCTGTACGCCAGCCATGGCGGCGGGGCTCACCGACCATGTCTGGACCCTCCGGGAGGTGCTCCTGTTCCGTGTGCCGCCGTGGCCCCGGCCAGTGGGGGTGTGAGCAAGCAGGGTGGTGGGAAGCGGCACGGTGAGGCGGCCTGAGCAGACGACGTGCGTCCACACGCCTGGCGTCGAGGGCGTCATTAGGGATGAGAGGGCCACTGGGATGCCATGAGGGCCCTCTCGTCGAGGCCTTTTTGCCCTTGTGACGGTCGCCAGGCAGGCCTCTTGTATTTACCCGCAGGCTGGAGGTACACGACCGTGCGTGGCAGGGTGAGCGGTTCCACCACAGGGCGAGTGGCATCCCCATGTGCCAGCATGGTTGTGAGACCGAGCCAGATGAGGTAGGCAGCGCCCAGCCACTTGATAAGGACGAACAGTTCCCACGAGGCGAGCAGCATGGTGCCAAGGCTCGTGGCGGAGAGGACAAAGTAGAGCAGGTTGGCCACAAGGATGCTGGCACTCGCCTGCATTCCGGGCTGCCACCCGCGGGTGAGGCCTACGGAGAGGACCAACAACACTGCCGGACCTGGGCTCAAGCAGAGCACCGTTTCCGTGATGGTGAACAGCAGCCAGGCTTCGATTGACATGGATACCCCTCCAGCGGGTCAAGTCGTCCATACTATAAGCCTTGCAGCATGACGTGTACAACCCCTCACGCTGGCGGCGAGTGATGGGCCACACCGGCCACCCCCCGCCGGCCCACGACCTGCCGCTGTGGCCTGTCTGCTCCAGTGCCTTGAGACAGCGGTGCATGGCCCTACGCCAGGCGCTGCTATGCAGGTATGCCCACGCCCACGAGCGTGTGCTGCTCTCGCACCGCGAAGGACGTGCACGACAACACCACGATCCCGCTATGCGGCGCCCGGTACTCCGCAACAACGTGGCCAAAGTAGTCCTCGATGCGGCCGATGATGTGCCCTTGCTCTATGTGCTCTCGGAGCGTCACGGCGGGATACCAACAGCCCCTGTGCTCGGCGCGGACCCAGTCGATCCGCTCCAGCATCTGGGGTCTGGCCTCAGGGACGAGCGCTCCTGGCACAAGGCCCAGGAGGCGGGCCACATTCCGACACCCGCGCAGCAGCAACAGGGTGTCAGCTTCATCGCGGCGACCTTGCTGACCGGCCTCGGCAAGAATGCTCGGTATCCCGGCTCTTGTGGCGGTATGCAGCGCCGTGCCTAGCAGGTTATAGGTCCGGGCGGCGTATTCCACCCCAAAGACCTCGATCATGGCACGCGCCTGATCACAGACGCTGGGTGCTGCGTCGCTTTCATAGCCCCCAATGGGGACGAGCGCCTCATGAATATCCGCGCCGTGCAGATCGACCCAGGCACTGGCTGTCGCAGCTGCTTCGTTCATCAGCGCACAAGCCATGCGCTCGCTCACGGTGCCGGTAGGGTTGCCTGGGAACTGGCGATTGAGATTCTTCCCATCGTCTGGCAGCGTGTATTCCTGGCGTGCCAAAAACGCGGAGGGAGCAACGACAGGGATCACGACTACCTGCCCCGATACCGCAGTCGGTACCAGTTCCGCCGCAAAGCGCATCGCCGCTTCGATGCTGGGATACTCCCCGCCGTGTATCCCTGCGGTTACCAATAAGGTTGGACCAGGTGCCACGCCGTTAATCACCGTCACCGGCATGGCAATACTGGTGCCGGGCACATGGAAGAACCCCGTGGCCTTGTCTCCAGGCCACGCTCCGATGCCGCCAAACGCAAAATGCCCCTGCATGTCGTGTTCCTTCGTCTTCCCTGAGGTCTGCTGCCTGACGCCGGGCGCCGCTGCTGCCGACAGCCGCAGTGAAGCGTAGGCTGTCGGCCGTAGCTGTACGCTGTGGTTAGGTGCAGCCCAGCGCCTGCAACTGACGCTCACATTGCACGGGATTCTCGAACTGGATCGTCTGGATACCCAACTGAGCTGCCGCTGCCAGATTGACTGCTGTGTCATCAATAAAGACGGTTTGCGACGCCTCCAATCCGTGCTGCGCCAGGAGATGGGCATAGATCGCGGGCTCTGGCTTGATCAACTGCACGCGGCAGGAGATCATCACGCCCGTGAAGACTGCCCAGAAGGCGTAGGTCTGCTCAAGGTACGCTATAGACGCCGCATGCATGTTTGACAAGCAAAAGAAGGGGTAGTCCTTAACGTGCAGACGATGCAAGAGGTCGACGGTCCCTGCGATCGGCATCCACGCGGCGGACATCTGCGCGAAAAATTGTCCAATGGCAGTCGCAGATAATCCGGTGCGATGCGCGGCTCGCACGATGGCGTCTTGCTGTGACAGGGTCCCACGATCCAGCGCGAGCCAATCGACATGGCCGATGATGTCCGTGCGCACGGTGGCGTGCCTCGCCGGATCGGCGAATACCTCGGCGATGAGCGCCGCTTGGTCATACGTCACCACAACCCCAGCGAGATCAAACACAATGTTCAAGACGACTTCCTCCCGCAGTAACCGTACAGGTAGTGAAAACAGGGATCACGCCGCCGCTTGCGACCTCTGATCGCTTTCGGGCAGCAAAGACGGAGCCGCTTCACCCCGCAGGGCGGCTTCACATGCGGCGGTGAGGTACTCCAAGACGTTCCGCTGCTGTTGCTGCAACGTGGCCACCACCGTCATCATACTTTCGACAAAGCGTGAGCCCTCCGTGCTCTGCGTGCCAAAGCTCCCCTTGCGCCACCGCACCCCGGGACGGATCGCCCTCTCTGCCGTCTTATTGGTTGGTTCCCCGTCTTCAACCTGGACGAACGTCCACAACGCCTCACGCCGCTTCACAATGTCCTGGCCGGTCCCTGCCGTCTTGGGCACACCGCAGCGACTGCCCGCGTCCAACAGTCGCTCCACTTCCCGACGCAATGGGGTCATAGCGGACCGAAAGCTCGAGCGTTGCAGCGTACCGTCGCGCACCTGATGCCACCAGAGAAACATCTGGTGTGCCTGGGCAAGCAAAGCGTCACCACGCGCCTTGGAACAGCCACCACGACCACGCATCGCTTCAAAATCTCGTCACAGATGTGCCCAGCACACCTGCCGCCACCGCACCGGATACCAATTGTAGGCACTGTACCGATCCGTCACCAGGATGCCGGAGCAACCCTCCCCCAACAGCTCACGAGCTACTGCAGCACCGCGTGACAACCGCACCACAAACACCGTCACCACGCTTGTGACCGCGACCCATAACCAGGCCCGCTGACTCCCCTGGCGCCCGCGGGTCTCATCGAGGTGCGCCACCTTTTGCGCCTGCACGGCAGTCCGGGCTTCCTCCACCGGTGCGGCGACCGCCGCTGTCGTGGCCTGCTCCAACTGGCTGATCGTGCCCACGCTCACCGGCACGCCAAACACGTCGCCCATCATCTGCTGGGTGGTCCGCTTGGATAAACGATACGATCCCGTCTACAGCGCCACCGTGGCTTGGACCCGAGGCCCATAGGTGCCCCTGGGCACGCCCGTGGGCCACGGCGCTCGGGTCACCGCACCGCATGCGGCGCAGACCAGTTGGTGCCATTGCTACTCGGTCACCACTGGCGTGATCGGCGGCATCTCGATGACTTGGTGCCGCCACGGCTTGGGATCGTCGCCCGCTAAGGGCGCGTGGCATTGTGGGCATTCCTCAGACTTGATCACCACCACCTCATCGACTGCCTCGACTGGGAGCAAGGTCCGGGTATGGCCAGGGTGGCCCGGTTGACCACCGCGACGGCGCTTTCCCCGAAGGCGCCGCGGCCGTTGCACCGGGGGCGGATCGCTCGATGGGGGACGGGAAGAATTCCGTGACGTCTGGGGCAGCTGTGCTTGCAACGTGCCAAGCTGCTCCTGTAAGGCATGGACTATGGAGGTCAAGGCCTCCACCCGCGCTTCCAGCGCCCGAATATAGGCTTGCGCCGCGGGTGGGGTCCGTTCCCAAACCTCATGCAGTAATGCAGGCGGTGTGTCCATGGGGAGAGGGTATGCCATACGGAGACCGGATCGCAAGCGTCAAGTTTTCACTGGCTGAACGGTTGCGTGGCAGGGCGGTGTCGTTGCTGGCTGCGGCAGGGTACCGTGCCCCCAAGGGGCGCATCCTCCACCCCCTCGTCACGACATGCAGGGTTCGGCGATGAGCGCTCTGGCCGCGTGGTCCGCAAGCGGCCCTGCGGCGTGGAGGCAGCAGGCCGCACACGCCGCCAACCGGCACGAGGTTGCGCCTAGTGCTCGCCCCCCCTACCAGGGCGCGGGCGGGATGATCCGGTCGTAGTCGTCCTGCAACCATTGCCGCAGGCCCTGGTCGGTCGGTGGCCCGATCAGCTCGAAGCGCACCGTGCCCAGGCCGACGTCGATGTAGGCCAGCTGGCGCGGGAGCTGGCCCGGCGGCATCTCGACCTGCACGACGGTGCTGCCGCGTTGCTCGAACGGGCCGAATACCAGGGTGCCGCCCTCGGCCACCGCCGCCTGGAGCGCCCCGAGCAGGTCCGGCGTCCAGAAGCCGATGTGCTGGACGCCTTCGCCGCGCTGCTCCAGAAACTCGCTCCACTGGCTCGTCTCGCCGGGGACCGGCTCGATCAGCTCGAAGGCGAGGCCCGTGCCGGCGCGCCCGCCGTAGGCGATGCGCAGGGGGATGCCGGGCTGCGGGTCGCGGAGGTGCCAGTGCTCGAGGGCGAACAGGCGCTGATAGCGGTCCATGACCGCGTGCAGGTCCCGCACGACGATACCGACGTGGAACGCGACGAGGTCCGGTGGTACGCCCATGACTGCTCTCCTTCCGTGCGTACGATTGATGCGCCAGGGTCTCCCCATGGGCCGCGCCCCGGCAGCTGCCCGGGGTCGCAGGGAGCGGGTGCCAGGACATCCTGAGCCCCGTGCCCGTGGCGGGCGGGTGTGCGGGAGCGGTCGCGGCCCTCAGGAGCCTCGCGACATCGGTGCCGAGGCGGGCCGCGCACGGCTCGGCTCAGACGTCGTGCCCCAGCCCAACCCTCGCCACGCCGACGTCCCCACATGGATCAGCCGCTCGTCCCGAGGCCGTTGCCCCAGGGTACCCCTGCTGGCCCTACTCTAGCCCAGCCTGGGCCGCCTGTCCAGCCCCAGCGACCGTCGCGCGCCGCACGCGCTGTGGGCGAGGCGTAGCCGCTGGCGGGGTGTACTGGGAGGCGCCCCTGCGCCACCTGGGCTTCTCTGGGGCGAGGCTCCCCGGCGGGCAGAAGGATCGTTGGCATCCAGCGGGGTCTCCAATGGCGCTCTTTCATTCGAAGCTTGGCCATGGTAGAGTGTCCTTCCATCTATAGGAACCCTTAGTAACCAGTGGTGTTAGTTTTTTACAAACCAAACAATGATCGCTCAATTTATCACAGAACTGGTTGCGAGTTTTGTAAATCGATCTCACCTCGTGACGTCGTGGGAGAAAACTGATAGTTCGACTGTCTCCACGGTTGCTCTAGTATTGCCTTTTATGTAAGTTCAACGGGGCCAATCGGTTATGCTGTTTCCAGTGATAGTATCGAGCACGCTCATGACGTGGCAAGCGCTTCTGGCGCTCCTGCACCATAGGCGGCATCGTCCCGCACTGCAACGCCTCGCGCACGATCACCGCGAGGCCTTGGCGCATCTGCGGGAAGGTGATCGCAGGGGGCCATGTTTTTCCCCCGCTGGGTTTCCCGTACCAGGAACCACGTGGCCAGGAACGACAGCGTGTGCTGCTGCTGCCAACCCGTCCCATGGCGCACCTCCTCGTCCGCCAAACCGGCTTCGCTCTTCCTGCGCTGCATACACTCGTCGAGACGATGGGCCGCCTTGGCCACCCGGGCCAACTCCCCCAGCGGCGTCTCCGGCGCTGCGTTCGACAGGGAATCATCCACCGGCACCACCTGTTCCTGGGCGCGGTCACGGGAGCGGATGACCACCACCAGCTCCTCGTCGCCGTGCTGACGCCGCTGGGTTCTGGAGACCACACGGCGTGTGACCACCTCGACGACCAGCGGCCCTGTGCTCCCATCGCGCACGTCGAGGCGCCGCCAGGCAGCATCGCCCAGCGCTGTAGTCCACGTGGCCACGCCTTGCCAGGGACGTTGAGGCGGGCGGCCCTGGCCGCCGTAGGCGGGGGCTGGCGTCTCCAGGTCGCGCATCATGGTGTGCGATGGTACCGCCAGCATAGAGCGCTCACCCAACGCCGCCAGCCGCCGCCGACACCAGGCCGGGCGGCCCATCTCGTCGTCTCCAGCCATCCAGCGATGCGCAAGCGCGGTGCCGTTTTGCGCCAACATCTCCAAGGCCAACTGGTGCCGCGTACGCGAGGCCCGGGACGCTTTCGGCACCCCCGCTTTGTCCAGACGCGCTTGATCCTTGGTCCATGCTTTGGGCAGGGACAGCCGCGTGTCCACCAGGCTCTGGCCCTTGCGGGACACAGAGCCCAGGGACATGGCCCCTTGACAGTGGTCGACTGTGCCCAGCCGGCCGCCCCATTGCCGGGGCACCCCCACCGACTCCCGACCGGACGTGGGAAACCCCGAGGGATCGCACACCAACACCCCATCGGCGTGGCCCACGTGCGTCTTGACTTGGCCGATCAACTCCTGGCGCAACGGTGCATCGGCCCACACACCCCAGCCGATGCAGCCTTGCAGGGGCACAGGCGGGACTGACCAAAACGAGAGGCAATCGATGCGACGTTTTTGTGTGCAACGTCCGACAGCAGACCACAGACATCGGTTGTGGCGTGTTGAGCGGCGACGTGACCCTGGAAGGTTTTGACTAAGGGCGCCATACAGGTGTACAAGCGTGCGATGACCTGCTCGAAGATCGCAGGAGCCACCTGACATTCGTCAAGTAATGGGGTTTTGCGAAAGGCGTATCGCGCTTCCATGGCCCGCTCCTTCTGTGACGCATACGTTTTTCTCAATCACAGAAGTGACTCATATACAATGTCTTAGATCATGTCAACCCGTAAAGACAGTCGAAATAGTGAGGTCAGTACATGAGGAGCGCACAGGCCAAAAACACAGCGATCACACACATTCCCGTCCCGCGCTCTGCCGCGGAGTCGCACGCATTTTTCTAACCGCATGACTCTCGTATGACGCTGTTGCCCTCCACCTGGGCCAATACGAGAAGCCTCGGCGCTCCGTACAACGCGCAACCAGTTCTGTGGAAGAGACGAACACCATTGGTTGTTCGCCTCAGGAAGTTGACAACATCCTGCTGAAGGCTTACATCAGTGCCATGCGCGTTCGATCGATCTCTCGAATGCCTGTCGTACGACCCATCCGTGAACCAGGAGGAAACCGTCATGAGAGGCGTTCACATCGTCTTCGACCACGTGCACCTCATCTGCAAGGACCCAGACGGCGCCGCGCAATGGTATGCGGACATGTTAGGGGGCACGATCACTCGCCGCGGAGAGGTACGGGGCGCTCCCCAGATTGCGGTGCAATTTGAGGGCGCGACGCTCTTGGTCCGCGGGCAGAGACCCGGAGAGCAGCCAGGGGATAAGAACCCCCTGCAATCTTTTGCGCACTTTGTGAGTCACGACCAATGGGGCACGGACCATTTTGGTTTTAAGGTCGTCGGTGACCTGATCGATTTCTGCAATGCCATCCGGGAAAAAGGCGGCCAATTTGCGGTTGAGCCCTATGAATTTGTTCCGGGTACTCGCATTGCCTATCTGGCAGGCCCCGACGGGGTGAGTATCGAGCTGGTCGAGAGCAAAACCCCATAGGCTTTTGCACATTCCACCCGTTTGCGCAACATACACCGCACCAGGTGTAGCACCAGAGGCAGGGGGTTCTCTCTGGAAGTGCACTCCGGTAATAAGCACTATATGGCCCACCTCCGGAGGCATACCAGGAGACCACGCTTGGGGGCGTCCCTTCTCCATGGCACGCCTCTCTGGAATATAATCGTGGGGTCAGTCCCAAAACTCGACCTGCAGCCCAGGTACTTGGGCAAAGTCCCGTCGATTCCGGGAGATTAAGGTGACCCTATGGGCGACGCAGATGGCGGCAATGCGCAGATCATGGGTCGGGAGACGCAGGCGCTGCTGCCGCCACTGCTGATAGAGCGCCTCGGCCTGTGGGGTGTAGGACAAGACGGTCACCTGGCGCATATCCCGGAGCGTCTGCTCGAAGAGCGCATAGGCCCGGGATACATCGACTTTAGCCTGCCCAGCTTCGGCTTGGCGGATGACATGCAAGCGCCCCCGTAGGAGTTCTTCGATCACCACGACGGGGACAGCCTGTTCGTGGGGCGGAATCAGGGCAGCGCGGGCCATATACGTGGGGTCGCCCAGGAGGATCTCCGTCAACACGTCGGTGTCAAAGGCCTTCATGCCTGCGACTCAGCATCGCGCGTGCGGTAGGCCTCCGTACAAATGTCGCGCAGGGTCGGATCAGTGCGATAGGTTCCAGCTAGCCCCGAGACCCCAGGTGGGGCGAGCTCCAAGGACACTAATTCCCCCCGCGCCAAGCGCTGGGCCAGTTCCGTGTGGAGCGCGGCCAAGGCGGCGTCCCGCGTGGGCCCAACCGCGCGAATAGTCGGCGCGCCCACTAAGGCGGCGGCAAATTGCCCGTTACTGGATTCGATCAACACGGGAAATGTCATTGTGCACCCCTCCTTAACACCAATTGTACGCGCTCTGCAGGGCATGCTCAATGGCGGACCCGCCCGGGCCGTAGGGTGAAACCGCACCTTTGGAGACCTGGAAGAGCTATGGGGCTATGCACCAGAGGGGTGAAACGGCCTGGACGGAGATGAGGGAACCGCTATGGTATGACTGTCCACTAGAAAAGCTGAGCCCATGTGGGCAATCGGACGTGGATTGTTGCTAGGAGTTTTTGGCCGTTATGGCTTTGGGAACAGGGTAGGAGGCGGACCATAAGAAAACCGCCCGTTA